>JFJP01040422.1_pt1 | contig 11257 bp, 9 predicted proteins | sample 431651 | NCBI WGS metagenome assembly JFJP01 (sample SAMN02602958, study PRJNA72255) | Microbial mat metagenome, whole genome shotgun sequencing project. | biome: fresh water; feature: sink hole; material: water; isolation source: purple microbial (photo- and chemosynthetic) mats found in... | reverse complement strand
CCACGGGTCTATTGCGCCATCCTCAGGACTGTCGTGATCAATGCACTTGCCCTGCGCCTCGATCGTATCTATATTGATACAGGTCCAGGGAAATGTGACAGCGCCCTGCATACCGCCACGATCCTGGCCGATATTCTACCGGAGACCCAAATTATCCCTACCCGCAATCTCGACAGTCGTAATTTCGGGACGCCCATCTGCAGAACCAGAATGCCCCTGCTCGACAAAATGCTGGCCATAACTGCCTCGGTGCAAAGTTCCAAGCCTCATCCAGATCAGCGACCCTGCAAAGCAAGTTGCGGATTCTGGGGAGTGCCACCGCGAGACTTCTCCCTGCTGACCCTCTTTCCCGATACAACCCATATTTATGGCTGGACCCGCTGCATGGAAAACAAGACACCGGACAATAAACATCTTGAGGAGCATTATAATCCCGATGTGCCGACAGTGTTCTTCGCCCAGTCTTTCTGTGCCAAAACGGCCCTCGCCCAGCATCTGGCCAGTCGCCACCCGCGTGGCCTATACCTCGACTGCGACGTGACCGTCGGCAACAGCGCGAAGGCAAAAATACAGGCTTTTCTTGAACTCTCAGGTGTATGCTGTGCTCATCGCTGATTTTGGCACCTCGTATGTCAAACTCATGGACACTCGATTGGGCTCCGTGCCCCCCCGAATCATTCCCACCAGAGAATTTGATCGCGGCCAACGAGTCGACATAGCCACCGGCCATAACGGTAAAAGCTATACCGCCTACTACGTCAATGAACTGACGGCTCTGGCCCGAGGAGGAGAGCGGCTCATTGCCGAGGGAAGTTACACTCTGCTCGACTGCGGCAGCAGAGATATAAAGTTTGTCCGCTACGAGCAGGGACAGGTAAAAGACATGGGCTGGAATGCCGAATGCGGCGCCTCAATGGGATTTACCATAGAACTCCTCGAGCGGTATTACGATCTCGATTTTGCAAACCTGGCCGTACCCGCCTCATCGTTTTCCGTAACCTGCGGCGTCCTCGGCATGAGTCATATTTTCGACGCCGTGGTTAACGGCCAGAGCGAATCCGAGGCAGTGGCACGTTTTGTTAAGGGAATCGCCTTGAACGCCTTCAATTTCGCTGGCAAACCCGATAAGATCTACCTCTCCGGCGGTCTCTGCAACAATCCTCTCTTTGTCCGATCATTTCCCTGCGACCTCTTTCCGCTTGGCCGCTATGTACTGCTCGAAGGCCTCAAGGCTTCACTCTCTCTGATAGGCGAATACACCGGCTAAGACTTCACATTGAGGTCGACTCGGCACTTCTCTCACCTGGGAACGCACAAAGGCCCTCAGGAAATATCCTGAGGGCCTTTGTGTTCTGCAAAGAAGTGTTGAGGGAAAACTATTTCTTTTCTACCTTCTCTTCTTTTTCAACTTTTTCAGCTGCTTCGATGGATCGGAGATCAACCTCAAAAACCAGGACAGAACCTGGTTCAATGACTGGTGGCGCACCATTGTCGCCATAAGCCAGATCTGCAGGAATGGCAACCTTGAACTTTGAGCCGACATTCATCAACTGCAGGGCTTCGCTCCAACCGGGGATGACCTGACCAACACCGAAGACCGCAGGCTCACCGCGCTTGATGGAGTTGTCAAACTCGGTTCCATCCACGAGGGTGCCGACATAATCAACCTTAACCGTATCGGTAGCCTTCGGCAGCGGTCCATCACCTTTCTTCAGCACTTCGTACTGCAGACCGCTTTTGGTGACGATGACACCTTTCTTCTTTTTGTTGGCTTCGAGGAATTCAACTCCGGTCTTTTTGTTCTTTTCCAGCATTGCCTTCATCTTCTCAGCCTGACGGGCCTGCATTTTCTCGGCAAATTCTTTCTGTACCGCAGCAACTTCCTCTTTGCTCAACTGGCTCTCTTTTCCGGCATACGCGTCATTGATGCCTTTAAGCAGAACTTCAAGAGAAATATCGTCTCCCATCCCTTTAAAATATGTGCCGACATCCAACCCCATGCTGTAGCTCAGTTTTTCCTGAAATGTCGTCAGGGCTCCAGCCGCCTTGGGTTTCTCAGCAGCACAGAGCAATGCCGGGCCGCACAACAGGCTAACGACAACCAGCGTAATAATTCTCTTCATTCTCTCGCTCCTTTTAGTGTTTTCATAGTACTCCTTCAAGCACCTCTCCTAGGCACCTTTCTCTTTTCAAACGACAGAACTGATATGCACCTCGCAACGATTTCAGCGTCCTGCAAGGAGGAATCACCTCTGTCGAAAATAAGCTTATACCGCATTTACTGCAAAAAAACACTGCATCTCAAGATGCCGATTATTTATTCTCCCTGCGCCTCGGCTTTACGATTCAGACTCTTTTGTTCATCTACCCGTACCCCGATTCTTCGTAAAGATATAACGCCTCGGAAAGACATCCTCAAATCAGAGAATTACGACAGTTATACCCGGATTCTTAGTCCTCAACTTCCTGTCGCCTTCCAGATGAGGATAACGGCGGATAAGGGCCTTGATCAGACCTGCTTTAGCGCTGCACTCTTCGCCAGGAATGAAGTCGTTGATTTCCTTTTTGAGCCGCATATAATCAAGAACCTTGCGACATTGGTCCCTGATCACCCCACCTTTGCCACTTGAGCCGTACCCATGGATGACAATAAGCAGTTTGACTCCTTCACGCCTGGCCGTATCCAATTCCAAAGTTAACCGATGCAGCGCACTCTCCGCAGAAGGTCTTCCCCTCTCGAGGTTGACAGTTTTCTGCAGGAATGGAAGTTTCGTGTCCACCTGTTTCTGCTGTTCAGTAGCACAGAACCTGCAAATCAGGCATCCCCTTTCAATTTCATTGCCGCAGACATGGCAGAGAGTCATGCTTGAATCCTAATACACTATCCGGCTGTCGGGCTAGAGCCTTCGTACTGAAATGACATGCTCCATCTGCCGAATATGCTGCATCAAAACCTGCAGATGATCAAGGTTTTCGACCTCGACGGTGAGAGTCAGATCAGCGGTATCAGCGGGAGTGACATGGGCTGATACTTCGACGATATTGGCATTGTCAGAACTGATCGCGGAACTGACCTCGGCAAATATACCCCGCCTGTTTTCAGCACTTACATGAATTCCGGCCTTATAATGTTTATCATCCAGCCCGGCCCAGGATACCTCTATCCAACGACGGGGATCCGAACTCAGCAAATTGACGCAGTCAGCCTTGTGCACTGAGACCCCGCGTCCGGTAGTGATAAATCCGACGATGCCGTCGCCCGGCAGGGGATTGCAGCACTGACTGATTTTCACCAGCATGCCATCGATACCGTCAATACTGATTCCTGCCTTACCCTGTTCTTTCTCAACGGTCTGCTGACCAACGAGACGGGCAGCCAATTCCTCGGGCGGCAGATCGTATGCCGCATTGTCTTTTTCCTGCTGGAGTTCAGGCGGCTGCAGAGCCTTGATCAAGGTCTGCACAGTTATGGTCCCGCTGCCCACCTTGACCAGCATGTCTTCCAGGGAATTGCAGCGCAGCGTCTTCAGCAGCAGACGGATATGGCCGCTTTTGACGATCTTCTTAAGGCTGGTATTGTTATTTTTAATTTCCCTCTCGCAGATCTCGCGACCCAGCTTCAGGGCTTTCTCCTTCTCTTCCCGGCGCAGCCAGTTGCGGATCCTCGCCTTGGCCCTGCTCGTTTTTACCAGGTCGAGCCAGCCGCGCCGCGGCCGCTGATTCGGCGAGGTGATGATTTCGACAATATCACCGATCTGCAGCTGATACTTGAGTGGCACCAGACGCCCATTAACCTTGGCCCCGACACAGTGATCCCCAACCTCGGTGTGCACGGCATATGCAAAATCAATCGGACAACTGCCAAGAGGAAACTCTTTGACCTGGCCACCTGGGGTAAGCGCGTAGACATCCGGCTCATACAATTCGCCCTTGACGCTGTCAAGGAACTCTCGGGGATCTTCAACCTCATGCAGCGATTTGACAAGCTTTTTCAGTTCTCGGAAAAGCTGCGCGTCTCTCTGGCTAACCTTCTGGCCTTCCTTGTAGGCCCAATGCGCGGCTACGCCTTCCTGGGCCACCCGATCCATTTCTTCGGTACGTATCTGGATCTCGATGAAATGGCCTCGCGGCCCCACTACGGTGGTATGAATCGACTGGTAGTTGTTGGCCTTGGGGCTCGAGATGAAATCCTTTATCCGGCCTGGAACCGGTGCCCAGTTGGCGTGGATAACCCCGAGGGATTCATAGCATTCATTAACCGAGTCAACAATAATACGGAAGGCCACCTTGTCATACACCCGCTCAAGGGGGATATTCTGGACAACCAGCTTTTTATAAATTGAAAAAAGGTGCTTGGGCCTGCCTATAATCCGCATCGGGGTAATACTGTTTTCTGCCAGTTTCTCATGCAGAATCGCAATCACCTCATCGACATATTCCTGCCGTTCATCAAGCGAATTCTCCAATCTGCCAGCCAGATCAGCATGTTCCAGCGGATAGAGATATTTGAAGGCCAGGTCTTCCAACTCCCTTTTGAGCCAGTCAATACCTATCCTGCTGGCCAAGGGGGCGTACAGATCCATGGTCTCACGGGCCATTTCAACCTGCACCTCCCGGTCAACCATGTCAAGCAGGAACATGTCCTGCAGCCGGTCCACCAGCTTAACGAGCAGGACCCTGATGTCTGCCGCAATAGCCAGCAGCAGCTTACGGACATTCTCGGCCTGGCTTGCCAATTTGCTGTCGTACTGAACCTCAGTTATCCGGGTGGAGCCCTCGACAATGGCCGCGACATCATCCCCGAATTTTTCCTTCAACTGCTCACGGGTGAATCCTTCCTTGATAACCCCATGCAGCATGCCGGCCAGCACGGTATCCAGATCAAGGTGCATGGACGCCAGCATTGATGCTACTTCCAAGGCATGGATCAGGTAGGGCTCGCCGGAAAAGTGGCGTTTTCCACCGTGTACCTTGACAACAACAGCCCATGCCTCGTCAATCAGAGACAGATCGACATCCTGCAGATAATTTGCCGCCAGGACCTTCAGGCCCCGGGGATTGATCATTGACCCGTGTGGCATTCGAACAGTCACCCTTGTGTTAATTCACCGTCGCATCGGCAATTTTTGCAAGCAGTTCCACCTTGAGCTGATCAAGAAGCATCTCAGTGCTCTCGCCGGTCTTGCGGTTGCGCAGTTCAACGATCCCTCCCGACGCGAATTTCTTGCCTACGGTTATCCTGAAAGGCATACCGAGAAGATCTGCATCTTTGAACTTGGCCCCAGGACGCTCATCCCGGTCATCAAGAAGAACATCCATGCCAGCGAGGGAAAGCTCTGCATAGAGGCTCTCCGCCGCCTCGGTGATCTTTTCATCCTTGGGGTCGAGATTCAAAATCACGGCCTTATAGGGGGCCAGCGGTACGGGAAAAATAATGCCGTTCTCGTCGTGATTCTGTTCAATGGCAGCAGCAACAACCCGGCTGACTCCTATGCCGTAACAGCCCATAACAAAAGGCTTTTCAAGACCGTCCTTATCCTGGAACACGGCCTGCATTTTCTCGGAATAGGACGTTCCCAGCTTGAAAATATGCCCGACCTCTATCCCCTCGGTGAGTTCGAGTCGGCCACCGCAGACAGGACAGGCGTCGTCGGTGGTGATCTTGCGCAGATCGGCCACGGCCTCAGCCTGAAAATCACGGCCGGGGTTGACGTTGAGCAGATGATGATTCTTCTCATTGGCGCCAGTAACAAAATTACGCATCAGCATCACTTCCTGATCTGCGACCAGCCGGATGGCGCTACCGACCGGCCCGAGATAGCCAGTCGGCACACCGGTCGCATCGAAGGCCTGTTTGTCATCGGCCAGATCGACATCGGCAACCTTCAGCAGATTCTTCAACTTGACCTCTTCAACCTCACGATCTCCCCGAACCAGAACGGCAACAGGGTTGCCGTCGGCCATGTAGACCATGGTTTTTACCAGTCGGGCGGCCTCAATGCCTAGAAATTCACAGACCGCATCAACCTTACGCTTACCGGGAGTCTCGGTCTTCTTCAAGGCCGCCATCTCCTCTGTGCTACCGGGGCCGGCGGTTTTCACCTCGGCTTTCTCCATATTCGCGGCATATTCACAGGCCGTGCAGACGACGATCGTGTCCTCTCCAGTCTTTGCCAGCACCATGAATTCATGGGAAAAGTTGCCGCCAATGGCGCCGGAATCAGCCTGTACCGCCCTGAAGGTCAGACCGCAGCGACTAAAAATGCGTTTGTAGGCCTCATACATCTTCATGTAGCTGGTCTCAGCCTGCTCGTCGCTGACATCAAAGGAGTAGGCATCCTTCATGATGAATTCCCGACCACGCATCAAACCAAAGCGCGGTCTGATCTCATCACGGAACTTTGTCTGGATCTGGTAAAGATTGACCGGCAGATCACGATAAGAATGCAGTTCCCGACGGATAATATCGGTGATGACCTCCTCGTGAGTCGGTCCAAGACAGGATTCTCGATCATGCCGGTCTTTAAAGCGGAGCAGTTCTGGGCCGTATTTTTCATACCGTCCCGTCTCCTTCCACAGATCTGCCGGCTGAACCATAGGCATGAGCAACTCCTGGGCCCCGGCCCTGTTCATTTCCTCACGCACAATCTGTTCAACACGGCGTATTGCCGCCAGGCCATAAGGCAGGTAACTGTAAACTCCGGAGGTAAGTTTACGCATGAATCCAGCCCGCAGCATGAGCCGGTGACTGATCACCTCAGCCTCGGCTGGGGTCTCTTTCAGGGTCGGTAAGAATATCTGTGAGTAACGCATCGATGCTCGTAGTGGCTAGAATTAGTTGATAGACCCAACGCTCCGGCAGTCCTTGAAAGGGCCGCGTAATTCTGGGCTTGCAGGCAGGGGAACTGAATTCAGCTCTTTTGCCTCTCATTTTCCATTGCTTGCAGTTCGGCGAGGAACACCTCAAGCAGCTCTTCTTCTGGGACTTTTTTATACACTTCGCCCTTCTTGAAAATTATCCCCACACCATGCCCACCCGCTATGCCGATATCAGCCTCGCGAGCCTCTCCCGGGCCATTGACAGCGCAGCCCATGACAGCCACCTTGAGTGGGGTCTTCATGGTCTGGACATACTGTTCCACCTTTTCAGCAAGACTGAAGAGATCGATCCGGGTTCTGCCGCAAGTCGGACAGGATATTAATTCCGGCCCTCGCTCACGGATCTTCAAGGAACGCAGAAGTTCAAAGGCCACCCGGATTTCTTCGACCGGATCACGGGTGAGGGATATCCTGAAGGTGTCGCCTATCCCCTGGCTGAGCAGAATACCTAGTGCCACACTGGATTTAACGGTGCCGGCAATGAGCCCTCCCGCCTCGGTGACCCCGAGATGCAGAGGATAATCGGTAAGGCTGGAGAGCATCTGGTAACTGTTGACCGTAGTCAGGACATCTGAAGATTTAATCGAAATCTTCATCTCTTGAAAGCCGAGATTCTCAATAAGGCGAATATTGCGCAAGGCACTTTCGATAAGCGATTGCGGATTCTCAGGGGTCGGATAGCCGTAGGTCTTCAGCAGATCCTTCTCAATCGACCCGCTATTGACACCCACTCGGATTGGAACGCGGTGCAATTTGGCCGCCGCTACGACCCTGGCCAGTTTGTCAGAACCGCCTAGATTGCCCGGATTGATCCGGATGGCCTGGGCCCCGTTTTCCATGGCGGCAACAGCCAGACGCGAATCAAAGTGGATATCGGCAATAAGAGGAATCGAAATAGCGTCACGGATGGCACGCAGGGCAGTTGCAGCCTCCAGATCCGGGACCGCGACTCGCACAAGCTCACAGCCCGCTGCCGTGAGACGCTCGATCTGGGCCAGCGTAACCGCAACATCTCGAGTATCGGTGTTGGTCATCGATTGCACGGCCACCGGATTATTGTTGCCGATCCGGACAGTACCGATACAAAGTTCTCGCGTTTGACGCCGAATGATCATGGTTCTGGAATGATAAATTTCATAGCGCGGCGAAAAAGGCACAACGCAGGTTTTAACACATTGAACGCACTCTTCCGAAAGTTCCGGAAAGGCCGGTGAACTGTTCAGTTTCTCTTGATCAGACTGAGCTCTGCATCCGACGCCCGGACATACAAAGGAGCTGCAGAAGCCGCATCAAGTATTTGACCAGCAAGCAATTGTTCTGCGGCAAGCAGGCCCAGGGAGGTTGCCATCGGCACATGCATCTGGGCCGGTGCTGATTCAAAAGCCTCCCCTAACATCGCTTGCCAGAGATTACCGTAGACCGCTACTGCATCGCCCACCATATATACTGGCTCCTGGATACGTTCGGCAAGGTGTTCAGGGTGCATGACCGAAATATTACTGACCTGTCTGACTGCTCCGAGTCCATCCTGCCGGAAAAAAGCGGAATACACCTCTTTTTTGCGAGCATCCAGGACCGCACAGATCATCTTCGAACTGCTGCAGCCTGCAGCCAGCGCAGCCAGGGTCGAGACACCCAGCAGTGGTTTCTCTGCGGCATAGACAAAACCTTTCGCCGTCGCCATGCCGATACGCAGACCGGTGAAACTCCCCGGCCCTATGCTCACTGCGACACCATCGATTTCTGGCCAGCCGATAGCCATTTCTGCCAGCAACCAGTCTACGGTCGTCAATAATCTCCTGGAATGCGTGACAGTGCCACAGAGAGTAAGGGCCGCCATGACCCTGCCGTCCCGCAGGCAACCTTCTGTCAACGCCACTGAACAGCAGGGAGTCGCCGTATCAATGGCCAGTATGAGAGGTCGTTCTGCCGTCATTACTTCAGAATTCTTGCAATATCATTATAGAAGACAAAGATCATCAAGGCTCCGAGCAGGGCTATTCCTATCTGCTGGGCGATGATCTGAACCTTTTCGTGCACCGGTTTACGGCGCACCCCCTCGATCGAGAGAAACACCAGATGGCCACCATCAAGGACTGGTATAGGCAACAGATTCAAGATGCCGAGATTCACGCTGAGAAGCCCCATGAAATAGAGAAGATTGATCCACCCTGCCTTCATCTGCTCACCGGCAATCTGGGCAATGAGAATAGGCCCCCCCATCTCCGAGGCAGGTATAACCTGTTGTATAATTTTGACAAAACCGAGGACTGTCAAAGAGATATACATCCAGGTCTGACCACAGGCCTCGATGAATGCCTGGGGCAATCCGACCTTGACATAGCTGATCTCATCGTCTTTGACGATGCCGATCATGAATCTCCTTTCAACTTCCTCACCAAAGACATTTTTCACACCATCCTTTTTCGGCGCAACCTCAAGGGTTATGTCCTCCTGGCCCCGGCGTACAACCATCTTCAAGGCCTTGCCCTCACTCTTTCTCACGCCATCAAGGACATCATCCCACTTTTTTACCTCGTTTCCGTCGATCCGGACAACCACATCTCCGGGCTTGATTCCGGCCGAATATGCTGGTGAACCTTCAGTAACCTTACCGATCCGGCTACTGTCAGCCGATCTCGGCACACCGATTGCGACAAAGAGAAAAAAGAACAGGACCAAGGCGAAAATCAGATTGAAAACCGGGCCGGCAAGGACGATACAGAATCTCTCCCAGACAGATTTGTGCGCAAAAGAACCGTATCGCTCGGCTTCGTCAACCTGCTGTTCATCAGGGTTTTCACCAAACATCTTGACGTATCCGCCCAGAGGAAAAACGGAAATGACATACTCTGTCTCACCAACCACCCGACCAATGAGTTTTGGTCCAAACCCGAGGGAAAATTTCAGGACGCGCACTCCGAAGAGTTTGGCAAAGAGAAAATGGCCCAACTCATGAACGAAGATGAGAACGCCTAAAACAATTATAAATGAAACAATGGTATTCATGATGATTGAGTTCCGTAGGAATCGATGAAATTACGTCAGTCCGGGAAGATCCCGAAAATGGATCAGGAGTGTGCAGAACGGCTGATGATTCTCTCAGCTTGTCTGCGGGCAAGCATATCAGCTGCCAGGATATCCTCAAGACTGTCTTCACTGCCATCCTGCACGCTTTCGAGAGTGCTGGCAACTGTCTCGACAATGGCAGGAAATCTCAGGCGACCATCAAGAAAGGCAGCAACGGCCACCTCGTTGGCGGCATTGAGGACAGCCGGCAGAACACCTCCGGCACGCAGAGCGGAAAAGGCAAGCCTGAGTGCAGGGAAACAGTTGTAATCAGGTTCAAAAAAGTCAAGCCTGGCGCACTCGGAAAGATTCAGTGAGCCGATGTCTAGAGGCAGACGTTCCGGATATGACAGGGCATAGGCGATAGGCACGCGCATATCGGGAAGCCCAAGCTGGGCGACGACTGAACCATCCCTGAACTCTACAAGAGAATGAACAATCGACTGGGGATGTATCACAACCTCAATCGAATCAGGTTCCATACCAAAAAGCCATCTAGCCTCGATAACTTCAAGGCCCTTATTCATCAGCGTTGCTGAATCAATAGATATTTTTTTCCCCATCGACCAGTTGGGATGATTGAGGGCTTCTTCTCTCGTCACCGTCTGCATCGCTTCCCGTGTCCTGGTGCGGAAGGGTCCGCCAGAGGCCGTGAGTATAATTTTCTGCACGTCCTCTCTACGACCGGCAGCAAGAGCCTGAAAAATAGCGCTGTGTTCTGAATCCACAGGTAGCAGCCTTACCCTATGCCGAGCAACAGCCGCCATCACAATTTTGCCAGCCATGACCAGGGTCTCTTTATTGGCTAGACCTACATCCTTGCCCGCCCGTATTGCAGCAAGGGTTGGCAACAGGCCAGCAGCGCCGACTATGGCGGAGATAGTAATATGAGCAGTTGGCCAGGCAGCGACTTGTTCGTTGCCTTCGGGACCGCAGACGATTTCTCCGTGCCATTTGCCGGCTAACAATGTCTGCAAGATACGGACATGTTCTTGATCGCAAACGGAAACGCACTCGGGTGAAAATTCGAGTATCTGGCGAGAGATCAACTCGACATTTCGACCTGCTGCCAAGGCGACAACAGAAAACCGCTCAGGAAACTGGCGCACCACCTCCAGAACATTGATCCCGATAGAGCCAGTGGCACCGAGGAGGGAAATCTTTTTCATTTTCCGACAAAGACCAGGAGATAATAAAGAAGGGGTACGGCAAAGAGCAGGGAGTCGATGCGATCCAGGATTCCGCCGTGTTCACCGAGACAGTGGCCGGAATCCTTGACCCCCGTTCCCCTTTTGACAATCGATTCCGT
>JFJP01021715.1_pt1 | contig 11257 bp, 12 predicted proteins | sample 431651 | NCBI WGS metagenome assembly JFJP01 (sample SAMN02602958, study PRJNA72255) | Microbial mat metagenome, whole genome shotgun sequencing project. | biome: fresh water; feature: sink hole; material: water; isolation source: purple microbial (photo- and chemosynthetic) mats found in... | reverse complement strand
TATTCGCCACAGCTTTAACGGTGCCGCCGGTGGCAATTAGGTCATCCACGAGAAGATAGCGCTTACCCGCTTCGAGATCAGAGATGTGCATTTCCAACGTGGCGGAACCGTATTCAAGATCGTAACTTTCTTCGATACATTTGCCCGGAAGTTTACCTTTTTTACGGGCAAGCACCATGGGGGTTTTAGTTTTTTCGGCAAAGAGTGACCCCATAATAAATCCGCGACTTTCTATGGCGATAACACCATCGATCTGCTGATCTTTATAGGATTCAATCATAGATTCCAAACAAAAGGAGAATGCTTCGGGATTCATAAAGATCGACGTAATATCATAGTAGAGAATGCCCGGTTTAGGAAAATCGGGAACTTTGCGAATAACAGAATCAAGATTCACAGCAGACTCCTGCGGTTACTGGTTTGTAAGAAATTCTAAATAGATTGATTCAGGCATCAACTGATCCAGTTGAGAAAGGTCAAAATCGGTGAGAGTGAACATCCACCCCTTTTCGAGTGGATCCATATTGATCAATTCCGGTTTTTTTACCAGTGATACATTTACTTCTGCCACAACCCCTCCAATAGGAGAATGAACAGGACTGGCAGCTTTCATAGATTCAATAACTACCGCTTCATCGCCCGCATCGAGTTGCGTGCCCGTTTTGGGAAGATCGCAGAAAACGATATCTCCAAGGGTGCTTTGAGCGTGTTGAGAAATCCCAACTCGAGCGACTGAGCCTTCGACATAAATCCATTCATGACTCTGAGCATAAAAACGTTCCATGAGTAAATCCTTTGAAAGTTTTGTTGTTTCACAGAAATATAGCTTTCATACAGTACAAAATGGAGGTTCATTTGCGCTGTTGGATCAATACAGTTTTGCGCGGCAGGTGCTATATTATGGGATCGTCAAAAAATCATCAGGAGGGTAACGTGAAATTTGGCAAAGCTGTTATTGCTCAAGGCGGTGGTCCCACAGCGGTAATCAACCACTCTCTGGCCGGTGCGATCAGCGCGTTGATTCGCCACGGAGAGATCGACGCACTCTACGGAGCAATTCACGGAGTCGAAGGAGTTGCCAACGAGCAGTTTATCGACCTTACGTCCATTTCACCAGAACTTCTCCAACGCGTGGCTGCAACCACCGGTTCCGCGCTCGGATCAACCCGCGACAAACCGGATGAATCATACTGCGCGCGCATGTTCGAAGTGCTCAAGGCGCAGGATGTGCGGAAATTTTTCTACATCGGCGGCAATGATTCGGCGGATACGTGCAGAATAATCGCCAAGCAAGCCGAATCAACCGGCTACGAATTACAAGTGACCCACATTCCCAAAACGGTTGACAACGATCTTCTCGTGAATGATCATACGCCCGGATATGGATCAGCGGCAAAGTTTGTCGCTCACGCTTTTGCCGGAGCGGATATGGACAACCGATCACTTCCGGGGATCTATCTAGGCGTAGTAATGGGACGCGACGCGGGGTTTCTCACAGCTGCATCGGCCCTGGGGTGTTGCAACCATCAAGATTCGCCTCTACTGGTGTACATTCCAGAATACTCCTTTGATACAGAACGTTTTCTTTCACAGGTAGAATCAACCTATCGACGATTCGGTCGCTGTATGATCGCTGTTTCAGAAGGCATTCGAGCGGAAGATGGCGATCCGGTTCTGGCAAAACTTCATCCCAATCTCGACCGCGATCCTCACGGAAACTATCAACTTTCGGGGAACGGCCATCTGGCAGATTCGCTGGGGGCGTTGATCAAAACCCATCTTGCGGTAAAAGTACGCGCCGATACATTTGGCTATATTCAACGATCTTTTGCCGGAGCGATCAGCAGTATCGATGCCAACGAAGCGCGACTCGTGGCCGAAGCGGCGGTGAATTTTTCTTTCGGAAAAGAGTATCGCAGTGGATCAGCGGCAATTGTTCGCACTGGCGATTATGTTGTCGAATACCAGTTAACGTCGCTCGAATCGGTGGCGCGATCAACAAAATCATTGGGGGCAGACTTTTATGATCCAATCACCGCTAAAATGACTCAATCGTTTTTCAACTACGCTCGCCCACTGATCGATGAACTTCCCCACTGCACAATCCTAACCGGAAATCCGGTTCCACAAATTTTGCGAAAGAGATCTCAGTGAAACAGTTTTTTATACGACTTCACTTTTTAGTGACTAACCCCAACGCCTTTGTCCTCTCCTACTCGACTGAATCAGCGCGGAAAGTTCTGCAGTTCTTTCTGTTCACCATGGTAGTCATGACCGCTGTCACCGCCGGTGTTCGCACCGTGACTGTGGCAAAAAAACTTCCATCACAACTCTCTTCGATGTTGCCAGAGATCACCATTACTCAGGGAAAGCTCGCGTCGCCGCAAGGAATCGTCGTTCCCGAACCGTGGAAAATTGCCGACCTGAACAATCTTCTCAACGGAAGAACTACACCTGCCGAGATGATTCCCGATTCGATGATCGTCATCGATCCCACGGGCAAAACATTCGCCCCCATTCTCTTTTCTGCCGATTCCGTGCATTTCATGGGAAAAATAGACTCAACAGGAAAACGATCCTACTCCTTTGTTGCATCGTGGTCGGAACTGACGAGAATCTACGATCTCGACTTTTCCGAATCAGAAATCACCACGTGGGTTGACAAGAACAAATTTTCACTTTTTATGTCACTGACGATTACTTCAGTGATGCAAATAGTAGGCGATCTTCTTAACCTTTGGATCTTACTCTTTTTAGTAATCCTTCTCTACCGGCGGGACTTGGTTCTTTTTTGGACAAAAAAGAGTACAATTAAAATTATTTTAAACGGAACAATACCCTATTTCATACTCATGCCTCTCTTTGCCGTGGCAGGCGATCGAGCGGAACTTTTGGTTACCGCCAGTGCTGTGATCGCCACGATTATCATCGCACGTTCATTTCGTCATCACCGAATAACACTTTTTTCTGCCAACGCCAAGGATAACAAAGAATGAATATCGAGCAAAAACAAGGAAACCCAACGCAGATGCACGGCAAACTGACCGCCTACGCAAAAGTGATTGGCGATTCTCGGTCATTCCACGGCGAAGAGTCACCGATCCAAGCGATGATCGATTCGGGATGGCTTGTGGCGATGGGAAACTACCGCGACCAAAACTCTCTCAAGGATTTTCTCATGCAAGAGATGGGGACATCTCTTGATGATGAACAGGGAATGCGGGATTTTGTCGAAGGTCTTGGCGGTATCGAAGGAGCGCTCGATCCAGAAAAGTTCAGCGAGAAGATGAAACAGTTCGAAGAGATGCAGGAGTTTATTCCCACACCGGCGAAGATGGTTCTCATGCGGACTGAACAAGATATTCTCTCTCAGGAAGGCGACATCTTTTACCTTGGCGAATATTCAAATCCGGCAAACGCAAATCTCGCTGTGAACGCCATGACGATTCTCTATCAGGCCCAGTATCGCGAATCACAGATCCACAGTGTCCGCTCGGAAATCGACGACATGATCTATGGGATCGGCGCGACGCCATCGCAAAGCAACCGTGACAATTCCGTTGAACAGCTAATTCTCGCAGAACAAACACCAATCGAAATAGAAATTGACGAGATCACCGAAACGGTGGAGCGAACTCTGTTGCGCAAGTTTATCCCTGAACTACTTCTCTGCCTAGAGCGGGGTGATCGCCGCGACTCTGCGGAAAATGATCTGCGCAGGTATCTCGATTCCTATGGTCACAAAAACGATATCGAACGGCTTATCGAATTAACCGAAACAAATCAACTTTCGCCGGAACGCAATAGATTGATCCTGTTGTACAGTCAGAAAATAGATGCGGTACTTTCGGAAAAATTCGATCTTCTTACACCAATCGTCAATGAAATTATCCAGTTAGAAACCAAGGTTCAGGAAAGCTTAAACTCATGAAATCAATCGCTTTGTTTCTGTTGTTTTTGGCACTCACCCTTTCGGCGGAAATCCTCGACCGATCGGGAATGCTCTCCTCGCGAGAACAAAAACAGCTTAATCAAATTTGCGATGCTATCCACCAAAACAGCGGTGAATTGATTCGAGTAGTGCTCGCCACAGACAGTGATTTAAATCAAAAAGACGCAACGAACAAGCATTTCGCCCGTGAACTGTCTCGCAAAACATCACGCGAATGGATCTTAGTTCTCATTGCCCCCGATGGTGAAGTTCAAATCTCCATGTCTAACGGAATGAACACGGAGATACTTCCCGATCATGTTGTTACCATGAGCGAAGGAACTGAATCGATCTTTTCCACCGGCGAATCTGCACGAGCTGTCGAATTTCTTCTTCTCAATATAGCCGATATTATCGCTCAAAAAAACAGAATTGAACTAAGCCAACTTCTCTCGGGAGGAGAATTTTCTCATCCCCGCTCAGCGAATGAAATGCCTATCACCTTTGCAATCACTATTCTGATTGCAGCAGTCACCATACTCACTTACCGGAAAATGCTCGGAAAAACAAGAAAACGGCTGAACAAATCATCCCCTCTCGGCGAATCGCTCACCGATGGTGATATAAATCTGTTCGGAACGTCATTTCAGAGGAGAAAATGCAAGTGAATCACAAAGATCTGCGCAAAAGCGTGCATCGGACCATTGAATCGGCAGGAAAATCAATGCACTTTCTCCAACGAAAGCGATCTGAAAAAGGAGCTGACAATCGTTCAATCGTGGCATCCTTAGCGAAACTTCTGGGCAATGATCTTATTACCGTGGTTGAGTTTGGCAGTGAACCTTCACTGAAAAAATTGACAAATACGGGGCCATCGCTCTTTGTGGTAATGGCCGACGGCGCAGCAGGTCGTTTTCTAGATTTACAATCACTCTATCCCATTGAAAATGGTTCGGTTTTATTCGCAATGACCGAAACCGAGGCAGCGCTTCTTCCCATTCTTTACCCGCTCGACCTGATCCACATCAGATCCGGTTATTCGTTGCTCTACGGTGAAGAGCGACTACTTCATGTGGAAATAACCCGCGATGCCGTCACGACTCAGATTATCCACGATATTCTTTCGTTAAAATTCCAAATTCGCGCCCTTTGTGTGAGCAATTCAGGCAATGGCAATCACTGTGGAATAAATATCCTTCGACGTATGATGACCATTATCAAGGGGCTGCTTTCACTTCGCCAAACCACTATTCCCGTAGACTGGGCCTCCATGGTTTCCGATCTCGAAAGCAGTTACAATCTCAAAGAGTTTCCGCTTTCAGGGATGATTGCTTCGCTGGAAAAAAAATCATCAGCTTCGCTCGATCACTTTTTCCCATCACTTTTGGCGGTTCTCGAAGATCTTCGCCTACAGCTTTTTCACAGTGACGGGAGTGTTGCATGATCGACAATTTTGAATCCACGGGGATCGTCGAAAATCTTCAGGAAGGGATCATTATAGTAAACCTCGGCGGAAGAATTGAGTACGTGAACACAATGCTCGAAGAGATGCTCTCGTTTACCAAAAATGAACTCTGTAATCAACCGATCTTTGATCTCATTATCGGTCGCGATCTTCACGAAGAGTGGTCACTTCTAGTGAACATGGTCATGGAAAAAGGAAGCTACGAGTTCCCTGACGGAAAACTTCTTCGCCGCAATGGACGGGCACTTCCGGTTCGCATGACTCTCTACTCCATGAGACGCCCCGCTGATAAAGATAGCTGGATAGTGTTTTACGTGCTCGACACTTCGCGAGAGATCAGCACTAACAACGAGTTGGAAAAAAAGTACGAAGAGGTAAAAAAGGAAAACACCGAACTTCAGCGCAAAACAGATGAACTGAAACACATTTCAGAACTGAAAACAAAGTTCCTCGGAATCGCGTCGCACGAACTCAAAACGCCACTGACCTCGATCAAAGGATACTCCGAAATTCTTCTCGAATCTATGCCTGACGAACTTTCACCACAGGTGAAACGGATGGTTGAACGCATATCTTCGGCGGCGGACAAACTGCACAACGTGGTGAACGATATGCTCGATGTGAGCCGAATCGAACAGCAGCGCCTTCGCCTTCGCCCCACGGAAATCAATTTAGGGTCAATCGCTGAAGATGCTGTAGATGAACTCTACCACTTTTTCAGCAAGCGAAATATTACGCCAGTAATCAACGTCGAAAACAATCTGCCACTTTTTTTTGGGGACAAGACACGCATTCACCAAATCTTTATCAATTTGATTTCCAACGCAATCAAATACTCGCCCGACACGACAAAGGTCACTATTTCAATCAGTGTCGGCGATGAAGACAACTTCCATATCATTGTCAAAGACCAAGGATTGGGTATTGCAGATCGAGAAAAAGAGAATATCTTTGCTGCTTTCTATGAAATTTCAAACACCGCAAACCACAGCACTGGCGGCAGTAAATTCATGGGAGGCGGAACAGGGCTTGGACTTTCGATTGTAAAAGGTCTCGTTCACAATCACGGCGGAACAATCTGGGTTGAATCGGAAGGCCCCGATGCGCCATTGGAACGCCGCGGCAGTGAATTCCATATTTATTTCCCCGTAAAATCTCGCCTTCACTGGAGCGATGAAGAGACTCAAGTGGGTATTCTTCCGGAAATTATGTCACCCCTAGCACCGGTACTCGTGGAAAACTACGACGATCGCAATCCCGCCGACAAAAAGACGATTCTCATTGTCGATGAAGAGAGCGAAACCATGGAGTTGTGCGAAGTAATTCTCGGCGATTTCTACAATCTCCTTCGCGTTGAAAATGGCGAATGCGCCATGAAACTCGCGTTGGATCACCATCGCCGCCCCGATCTGATACTTCTGAATTTTTACATGCCCGGGCTGTCAGGTCCACAGATCTGCCGATTCATCAAAAGCCTGCCAGAAACAGCGTCAATTCCCGTGGCGTTCTTTTCAGCGGCAACTCAGGACAACGAAGTTGAACATTGCCAGAAATGCGGCGGCGACGGGTTCATCGTAAAACCATTTAAGAGCCGCGATCTCATTGAAAAAGTAGACTATCTCATTCGACGAGAAGTCGATCCATCGAAAGGTTCCCATGCCGAAACTTGCTAATATGTCACTCCAAACGCTCACTGCCGCAGATTGCTCCACCATGATAGGAGTTATTCCCTTTGCGGCCCTTGAACCGATCGGTGGTGAACTGCCACTCAATCTCTTTCAGGCTGTTACCGAATCGATTTCCACCGCTGTGGCTGATCTGCCTAACTGTGTCGTTCTGCCTCAAATCACAACGACCTACGCCACGCCATTTCAAGGATTTAAAGGCGTGGTTTCGCTGAGACGGTCGGTCTTCATGAATGTGATCGCCGATGCTGTTCAATCGATCTGCGCAATGGGATTCCGGAAAGTGCTCTTTCTCGATGGCACGTGCTATTCAAAGAGTTCCATCGATCAGGGACTCAAAAAATTCAAGAGAACACTGCCGGAGCAATTCTCCTACGGGATTATCTCTTGGCAACATGAATCTTCCCTGAAAAATGCGTTTGCCACTTCGGTCAATCTCAGAGAACGGTGGCGCAGTGAAGCCGCGGCAGTGCAAATATATGCAGAACTAACCGGAACAGCGATTCCCGAAATATTCAGGCTGAATAAAAATATTTCCGACCAACAGTTTGAATCATGGCGCAAAAGAACACGCGACCCAGAAATGCTAACAAAGTATTTTCCTGAAGCGCATCTCTCCAGTTGGGATAGCTTAGCCGTCGAAGAGCCATTGTTCCCGAAACTAACAAAATCTATCTGTGAAACAATTGAAAAAGGATATCTATTCCATGGCATTTAATTTTAAAGTAAAACTGCCCACTCCTGATGAAATAAAAATTGAACTTCCACTCTCTCCTCAAATGGTTGCGAGTAAAACAGCCAATGATATCGAACTGCGCAAAATATTCACCGGTGAATCAGACAAATTTGTCTTTGTCATCGGCCCCTGTTCCGCTCATGACGAAAAAGCGGTTATGGAATACGTCAATCGACTGGCAAAAATCCAGGAACAGGTAAAAGACAAAATCATGTTGGTTCCCCGAATCTACACCAACAAACCGCGCACCGTGGGAACCGGATACAAGGGGATGCTTCACCAGCCAGATCCAACGAAATCTTCGAATATTGTCGAAGGACTCAAGGCGATTCGCCGTCTTCACTTAAATGTGATCGGTGGAACGGGACTTGCGGTGGCTGACGAAATGCTCTACCCTGAAAACTACGAATATCTCAGCGATCTGCTCTCCTATGTAGCCGTGGGAGCGCGTTCCGTAGAAAACCAGATGCATCGATTGACGATCAGCGGATTAGAAATCCCCGCGGGAATGAAAAATCCCACTTCTGGCGACGTGGGAATCATGCTCAACTCAGTGCAGGCGGCGCAGGCAGATCACGTGTTCAGTTATGCGGGCTACGAAGTAGAAACGACCGGAAATCCATTGGCTCACACGATTATGCGTGGCGCGGTGACGGTTCACGGAAATGCCGTTCCTAATTACCATTTCGAAGATCTTATGATTCTTGCGGAAACATACGAAAAACGAAAACTGATCAATCCAGCCTGTGTTGTCGATGCAAATCACGCAAACTCGAACAAAAAGTACAATCAGCAACCGCGAATTGTTCTCGAAGTTCTTCAGAGCCGCAACTACTCGCCGATTATCAAGAAATTAGTGAAAGGCGTGATGGTGGAAAGTTTCCTCATCGAAGGAAATCAGGCAGAACCGTGCACCTATGGCCAATCAATCACCGATCCCTGCATCGGGTGGGAAACAACGGAAAAACTGATTCTCGATTGCGCTGCGATTCTGTAAGAAACTTCTGTATGTGTGGATTCAAAGGGCGACGGTTTTTTCTGTCGCCCTTAACATATGGCTTATACCAATACAATCATTTTCAAAAGTGTATATTTCAAATTGCTCGTACTCATATTGTTAACAATTATTGATTAATCAAGGCTAATTTATGAATAAGTTTGGGAAGACAATAAAGTTATTTCTTTTGGATGCAGATCCTGACGGCAGAATTATCTGTGAATTATCAAACTGGACAGGAAAAGCTTATAGAATACCACGAGGTAAAGTAAAAGACTGTTCAAATCGCGATGAATTGAAAACAACAGCCGTCTACCTTTTGTTTGGAAAAGCAGATTCATCAACATCAAAAGCAAAAGTTTATATAGGAGAAGCAGAAAATGCATATAGCCGATTAGTCCAACACGTATCTGAGAAAGAGTTTTGGAATGAATCAGTGGTATTCATTAGTAAAGATGAAAATTTAAACAAAGCTCATATTAAATATTTAGAATCACGATTACATGAAATCACTCAATTAGCTGACCGTTATGAACTGATAAATGGCAACACTCCTACCAGATCATCAATTTCTGAATCAGATAAAGCTGAAATGGAAGAATATATTGAATACATAAAAATGCTTGTAAATACAATGGGATTTAAGGTGTTTGAATCTATAGTAAAAGACAATGCAGGTGCAGCAGAAGCAAACTCCTGTTTGTTTATAAAAGGAGCTCGTGGCGCAAATGCTCAAGGTAGAAGAGTATCAGACGGATTTGTTGTCTTAAAAAATTCAGAGATAGCATACGAAACGGTTCCATCATTCCCGAATAGTTTTAAAACATTACGAAGTGATCTAATAGAATCAAAAGTGATTACACATTCTGATAATAAATTTCTTTTTATGGATGATTATTTGTTTAGCAGTCCCTCATCTGCAGCTGCCATTGTTATGGGTAGGAATGCGAATGGTCTTTTGGAATGGAAAGACTCTAGTGGAAAAGATCTAAAAACGATTGAAGCTGCTGAAATTAAAAATGCCGAAGAGTTTGAACAAGTAAATCTTTAGGAGTGGAGCCCCCATGTACATCTGTCCGCGCTGCAAAATCGAACTGACCAAAGGGGACCGAGGCCACGCATGCTCTTCCTGTGGATTTGAAATCCCCTTCGTATTTCGCGGGCATCGGCTCAACGAAACCGAAATAACCGACCTCGTCACAACCGGAGCGACAAAAGTTCACGACCGCTGGCAGACCAAGGATGGCGGACGACGCATTCGAGGACACCTACAGCTGTCAACTGAACTTCGCATTCAGTTTCAAGGTGAACGATATCGATTTGCCAATTGCCCTTGCTGCAAAAGCGGCATCTACTGGTTTTCTCACGGACTCTTTTGCAGCAAATGTGAATTCACCCTGTTCGAAAAATTTGCCGGAAGAAAACTGACATCACAGGAAATAATGCATCTCTTAGTGTACAAACGAACCGATCTGCTCACTCGGTTTGTCACATCAGAAGGAAAGTACTTTTCTGCTCGATTAGTGCTCGATCCCTTTGGCGTGATCAAGATTGAGAAGTAGTTTCATCCATAATTGTCACTACCCTCGCCGGTGCTGCTGAAGCCCCGCGAATCGGAAGCGGAAACACACACACCTTAAATCCCTGCACAGGGAGTTTATCTAAATTTACCAACTGCTCCATGTGAAAATACTCCAGTTCGGTTCCAACTCGATGGCCTTCCCAAAACAGGCGATCTGAATCTTTTTCACGAGCCTGCTTTGCCTGATATTTCAGCGGAAGATCCCATCCCCACTGATCAATTCCCATCACCTTAACTCCTTGTTCGATCAACCACCGAGTAGCTTCTCCTGAAACACCGGTTCCTTTCATGGGATACTCTTTTGTACCGACAAAGGTATCGCGACCGGTTCGTATCAGCACAATGGTTCCCGCGGAAATGGTGATCTTTGCTTCAACAACAGCGCGAGTCATATCGAGAAGAGAGATCGATTCACACTCAGCTTTGTGCGTGAAATCCAGCACAACACCATCTCCATATCCCCATTCTAGTGGCATCTGATCAATTGTTTTTGCCGGTTTCCCATTAATTGTTGGCGCATAGTGATACGGAGCGTCTATATGCGTCGCCGCGTGAACACCCATTTTCGTGATGGTATCATCAGCCCAGCCAAAAAAGGTTTTCCCAAACAATCTCTTAGGTAGGCCTACGAAAAAACGAATTAAAGCATGCGATGCAGCATGAGGTTTGTGGCGAATTTTAATTCTCATGTAAAAAGGATCATTGGGATTGTCGAAGATCGGTTTTGAAAGGTCAATGATTATGGACATAGGTTTCCTCTCTACTTTCGTTACCTATTACTCCGACCGGCAAATATGGTTCTATTCTTAAGCCGCATACAGAATTTTCGGGTGCTTAAAATATTGTGCAATACGTTGTGGG
>JFJP01002334.1_pt1 | contig 11257 bp, 12 predicted proteins | sample 431651 | NCBI WGS metagenome assembly JFJP01 (sample SAMN02602958, study PRJNA72255) | Microbial mat metagenome, whole genome shotgun sequencing project. | biome: fresh water; feature: sink hole; material: water; isolation source: purple microbial (photo- and chemosynthetic) mats found in... | reverse complement strand
TTCTTCCCCATCCGATCAAGTGAGCGATGACATGGAATCTTTCCCGATTCAGGCTCCGGCCTTCAACGGGCACAGTCGCGTCGTCGCCTCCGGCAGCGCCTTTGAATGGCTCAGGCAGGGCTGGGCGCTGTTTATCGTCAATCCGGGCTTGTGGATTGCGCTGACCATTGTGCTCCTTGTGGTGCTGCTCGGGCTGTCCATCGTTCCTCTGGTGGGCCCGCTGGCGGCCAACCTGCTGACCCCGATGCTGGGTGCTGGCATGCTGCTGGTCTGCCAGAAGGTGGCGAATGGAAATACAGCGGAGATTCCCGACCTGTTTGCCGGTTTCAGACAGAACTCCAGTGCTCTGGTGATGCTCGGCGTGCTTTATATGGCGGCCATGTTGCTCATCCTCGCTATTGTTGTCGTCCTTGGCGGCGGCAGTCTGGCCGGTGGCCTGATGATGGGGCATGCGGCCGGTATCGGGCTGGCCTTCGGCGGGATAATATTCGCCATGCTGCTCTCGCTGGCGCTCTCGGTGCCCTTGTTCATGGCCATCTGGTTTGCTCCGGCGCTGGTGTTCTTCAACAACATGCCGCCGGTTGAGGCACTCAAGGCCAGCTTCAATGCCTGCCTGAAGAACACCCTGCCTTTCCTGGTCTATGGCCTGCTCGTCATGGTGCTCGCGTTCTTCGCGGCACTGCCTGTCTTTCTTGGTTTTCTTGTGCTGATTCCGGTGCTTTCCGGGTCGGTCTATGCTTCCTATCGGGATATCTTCGTTGCCAACTAATCGTACTGTCGTATCGCCATGCAAGCACTGACTCTTCCTGCCAGCCGAGGCTGGCACTGGTTTTACGATGGATTCAGGATCTTCCGCAAGAATCAGTTGATGCTGACCCTGCTTGTGCTCTCCTACTGGATGCTGATGGCGCTGCTCAATTCCATTCCGCTTGTCGGACAGATTGCCGCGACCGTCTGCATGCCGGCCCTGTCGGTCGGTCTGATGAATGCCTGTCGCATGATCGAGCAAGGTGCGCCGCTGAGCCCGCACGTGCTGTTCTCGGGCTTTAACGAGAATTGGCGCGTACAGCTTGTTCTCGGTGCAATTTATCTGGTCATCGCGGTGGCCATTCTCGGAATCTCGGCACTGATTGACGACGGTGCGCTGTTCAACCTGTTCCTGACCGGCAAGCAGCCGGGCGTGGCCGACAGCGATCTCATGCTGGCGGCGCAATTCGCCTTGCTCATGTTCGCGCCACTGATGATGGCTTACTGGTATGCGCCGGTGCTTGCCGCCTGGCATGGCTTGTCGGCCGGCAAGGCGCTGTTCTTCAGCTTCGTGGCCTGTGCGCGCAACTGGCGGGCATTTCTGGTCTACTCGCTGGTGGTAATGATCGCCGGCGCACTGGTTCCGGGGCTGGTTCTGGCGGCGCTGAGCTCTTTCTTCTCCGATCAAGGCAGCCTACCCTCCATCATGCTCACGCTGCTCATTGTTTTCATTGTGCTGCCGACGCTGTATGCCAGTTTCTACGTGAGTTATCGTGACGTTTTTGTCAGCATTGATGACGATGTCTGACGCCTCAGTTCGCAAGCCGCTGGGCGTTTTCGGCGGGACCTTCGATCCGCTGCACTTCGCTCACCTGCGTCTGGCTGAGGAGGCGGTCGATGCGCTGGGACTGTGCGCGGTGCGCTGGATACCCGCCGGACAGCCGGCACTGCGTGATTCACCGAAGGTCAGCGCCGCGCAGCGCCTTGAAATGGTCCGTCTGGCCATTGCCGGCAACCCGCGTTTTGAACTCGATGCCGCCGAAGTCGAGGCGGCGCAGCCAAGCTATACGGTACCCACGCTTGAGCGCCTGCGCCAGCCGCAGGTCTGCGGCATGGAGCGCCCACTGGTGCTGCTCGTCGGCGCCGACGCTTTTACCGCCATGACGGACTGGCATCGCTGGGAGAAACTGATTGATCTGGCGCACATCGCCGTTGCCCATCGTCCGGGTTATGCGGTGGATGCGGCCAGCCTGTCGCCGGCGCTGGCCCGTCTCTACCGTGATCGCTTCTGCGCCGATCCTTTGCTGCTGGCTGAAGCGCCCGCCGGCCGCATTGCCACCTTCGCCATGACCGCGCTCGATATTTCTGCAACCCGCATACGTACGCTGCTGTCCAAAGGGCATAGCCCACGCTATTTATTGCCTGAGGTGCTGGTCGAGCACATTCAGGCTCACCACTTTTACTCGGAGATTTGAACCCATAATGAAACTACCCCAGCTCGAAAAACTCGTCGTCAGCGCTCTTGAAGACATCAAAGGCAAGGACATTGAAGTGATCAATACCGCCAAACTCACGCCGCTTTTTGAGCGCATCATCATCGCCAGCGGCGATTCGAACCGTCAGGTCCGCTCACTGGCCAACAATGTCGAAGAAAAGGTGCGCGAAGCCGGTGGCGAGATTCTTTCGACCGAGGGCGAGGATGGCGGCGAATGGGTGCTGGTCGACCTTGGCGATATCGTCGTTCATGTCATGCAACCGGCCATTCGCAGCTACTACAACCTCGAAGAGCTGTGGAGCGCCAAAGGCCCGGCTCGCGTGCGCAAGGCGGCTACAGCCAGCGCATGAGACTCGGCATTCTCGCCGTTGGCCACAAGCTTCCCGACTGGGTGGCCAAGGGCTGCGCCGAGTACATCAAGCGCATGCCGCGCGAATTGCCCTTGTCCGTGACAGAAATCAAGCCCGAGCCACGCGGGTCGAAAACCCGCGAACAGCTTCTGGCGGCCGAGAAAACCCGTCTGCAGGCTGCCTTGCCGGGGTATTCCCGGATTGTCGTGCTCGACGAGCGCGGTACCGACCTGAGCACCCTGAAGCTGGCCCAGCGCCTTGAAGACTGGATGCGCGAGGGCGGCGACACGGCCTTCATCATCGGCGGTGCCGACGGTATCGACGAGGAACTGAAACAGCGCGCCAATGAGACGATTCGTCTCTCCAGCCTGACCCTGCCGCACGCCATGGCGCGACTGATCCTCTGCGAACAGCTTTACCGCGCCGTCAGCGTGGTCAAAAATCACCCCTATCATCGCGAGGGTTAGCCGGGATGCCGATCAATCTCAACAATCCGCGTATTCACCTGGCTTCGCGTAGTCCCCGTCGACGCGAGTTGCTGACGCAGATCGGTCTTGCGTTCGATACCATCGTCTTTCGCAATCCGCCGCGTGCCGACCTGGAACTCGACGAAACCCCGCAGGCCGGCGAAGCGCCGATCGACTACGTTGAGCGTGTGGCACGCGCCAAGGCCGGGCACGGCTGGCATATCGTCGGCTGGCGAAAACTGTTGCCGCAGCCGGTACTGGCCGCCGACACCACGCTCGAATTCGCCGGTGAAATCATCGGCAAACCGTTTGACGCCAATGATGCGCACGATATCTTGCGCCGTCTTTCAGGCCATACGCACCGCGTTCTGAGCGCCGTTGCCATCGCCTTTGAAGGGCGCATCGAATCGCTGCTGTCGATCAGCGAGGTCCGTTTCGGCGTGCTTGACGAAGCCGAAATCCGGCGCTACGTGGCCAGTGGCGAGCCGATGGACAAGGCCGGGGCCTACGGCATCCAGGGACACGCCGGCCTCTTTGTCGAGCATCTGACCGGCAGTTACACCGGCGTGATGGGCTTGCCGCTCTACGAAACCGCCCGCTTGCTCCGCCGTTTCAATTACCCGCTCTGAGAGGCTGTGAAAATATCGAGCTGGCACAACATCCACCCTCGTCACCCCGGCGAAGGTGACCGCAGGAAATGCAGAGCCCGGGGTCCAGTTCGTTCATCGAATTGATTTAATGGACGTCGGTGGTGCGCACTGGATCCCGGCCTACGCCGGGAAGACGAATTTATAAGCCTGTGCCTATTTTTTCACAGCCTCTGAGCCGGGCAAAAGGAATTGCGCCGGATGGCGGCGCGATGTAAAGCGGCGCTACTTGAACTTCTCGCACATCGCGGCGATGCCGGGGATCTTGTCCAGCATGTGCCGATGTTTCGCGTTGAAATGCTGAACCAGTGAACGCTGCGTCTTGCCGACCAGTATCGTAAAGATGTACTCCGCATGGCCCGGCGAGGTGACCGTCGGGTGGAAGCCGGTGTCAAAGCAAACCGTATCTCCGTGACGGGTCATCACGACACGTGAATCGAGCAATTCTCCCGAATTCGATTCTTCGTACCAGAACTGGCCACCGAAGCCGCTAGGCGGGTTGAAGCGGTAGTGGTAAACCTCCTCGTGTGCCGTTTCGCCTTCGCGATCGGTATCATGCTTGTGCGGCGGATAGCCCGACCAGCAGCCTTCGTCACAGTACAGCTCGGAGACCAGAAAATCGCCGCTGCGGCCGACGCCGTTATGGCCGAGGATATGGAATATTCGCCGCCGTGATTTTGTTTCGTTCGATCCCACATCCACGCAATCCACTTCATCGGGCCGTACGCGAAAAGCGGGATAGTCGGCTTTTGATCGGCATCCGGCCAGGGCCAGCTCGACCCGGCTGCGCGCTACGATACTGACCGATTTGTTGCGACCGCAATATACCGAATCGGCTTGCCCGGACCAGATATCGGCGCGCTGGCCGACCGCTGCGAAGCATTCGCCGGAAACCGTAATATCCGCCGTGCCGGATAAAACGACAGCCAGACATTCGAAGTCTTCAAGCTGGAACTCTTCCGTCTGCCCGACATCAAGAACAAGCAGGCGGAAGTAGGTGTTGGCTACGGGTGATTCGGCATTGAGGATGGGCTTGTTCGCATGATTACAGGCAAGAATGTGTCTCGCTGGCATGGTATTTACCTATAGGAATGTGTGAGGAATCCAGGTGACCGTTTGTGGAACAAAGACCACCAGCAGCAAAACGCTGACCTCTGCCGCGATAAAGCCCCAGCAGTATTTGACGGTCTGATCGTAGGTTGTTCCGGCAATGCTGGTCGAAACAAACAGCAGGACGGCAACAGGCGGCGTCGTCGCACCAATCTGCGTCACGATCGTGACGAGCAGACCGAGATGAATCGGGTCGATGTGGTATTGCTGTCCGATGAATGCGCAGACCGGAACCAGAATGACCATCACGGCAAGAGATTCGACAAACATGGTCAGCACCAGCATGATGCCCAGCAACGAGAGAAGAACGCCGGTGGGACTGCCTGAAATGTGCTTGATCAGTCTCAGCACCGTGTCATTGAAATCCAGAAAGGACAGCAGCCAGCCGAGCGCACCGGCTACGGCGATGATGCCGACGACCATCGCGGTGGTCACCGCCGTGTCGATCAGGATTTCCGGCAGATCTTTCCAGCCAATGATGCGGTACACAAACAGCGCAACGATAAACGAATAGATGCAGGCCGTAACGCCGGCCTCGGTGGCGGTGAAGACCCCTGTCAGAATGCCTCCGATGATGATGATGGGGGCGAGCAAGGCGAGCCAGACCTGACCCAACGCACGAATGGCTTTGCCGAAGGAAAAGCCACCGGATACCTGCCTGAGTTCGGGAAAATTTTCATTGAGCGAATACAGGTAGATGACCAGCATCAGACCAGAGCCGATCAATACGCCGGGAATAATACCGCCCAGGAACATCGAGCCGATCGATACTCCGGTCATGGAACCGTAAACGATCATCGTCATCGAGGGCGGGATGATGGCGCCTATGGTGCCTGCACAGGCCACCAGCGCAGCAGCGAAGCCGGGTTTGTAACCGCGTTCCTTCATCGACGGGATCAGGATCGATCCGATGGCTGAAGTATCTGCCGTCGAGGAACCCGAAACACCGGCGAAAATCATGCTGGAGACGATTGAAGCATGGCCGAGTCCGCCGCGCAGATGCCCGACGACCACTTCAGCAAAGTACACCAGTTTTTTGGACAGTCCGCCGCGCGACATCAATTCGCCGGCCAGAATGAAGTAGGGCAGCGCCAGCAGGGAAAAGGTGTCGAGCATGGCCAGCATTTTTTGCGGGAAAAGTGCCGGTACCAGGCCATCGGTACCGATGATCCCGCAGAATGCCGTAGCCCCGATCGCCAGCAGTACCGGAAAACCCAAGCCGATCAATAGCAGCAGCCCGGTAAATATCAGGATCAGCGTCATTGCGCACCCCCGGCGATTTTCCATGAACCTTGCGCCAGATTGCGCACGACGCAGATGACCAGGTAGATGGAGCCGACAACCAGCCCCAGATACACCCAGTCCATCGTGATGCCCAGACCCGAGGTCGTCTGGTTTTTTGCGACGCGCATGATGATCAGCGTGTAATAGGCCACGCACAGGCCAAAGGCCAGCCAGAGCAATTCGCATGAGAGTCTGAGTGCGCTCTGCACGGACGGCGTAAAACGCGCAACCAGCATGTTCATGCCGATGTGTGCGCAGCGCCGGTAAGCCACCGGAATGGCCAGGAAAACCAGCCAGATATGGGCGTAACGCTGCAATTCTTCCGACCATGAAAGAGACATGTTAAGTACGAAACGGTTGAAGATCTGCAATCCGCCGATGACAACCATCCCCACTAACAGGACGACAAGCATGGATTCCGCCGCACGATCGATTTTATTGAGCATGTTGAGTTGGCAACCCGAAAAGTTGTTCGAATCAGGAACCGGTTCAGGGAGGAACTGAATATACCGGTCACCCCCGCTGGTACGGGGATGACGCAGTAGAACAATCAGCCCTGAACTAGCGCGCGGCTTTGATTTGGGTCAGAAGATCGGCAGCGCCAAGATCCTTGGCCAGGTCGTCCTGCATTTTGTTGACCGCAGGCATGATCGGGGCAAGATCGATGGGGTTGATGATCATGCCCTTGGCCTTGAGCTGGTCGAATGCTTTGGCTTCCTCGACAGGTGCTGCGGCGCGCTGGACATCACGGCCACGCAGGGCGGCTTTTTGCAGCGCATCCTTTTCGTCGGCCGTCAGGCCGTTCCATTCCTTGATTGAGCAGGCCATCACCAGCGGTCCGAACAAATGTTTGGTCAGCGTCATGTATTTGCTTACCTCGTAGAACTTCTGCGCCAGGGTCACCGAAGCACCGTGCTCGTATCCGTCCAGGACACCGGTTTGCATGGCCGAATAGACTTCACCGAAGGCCATCGGCGTCGCATTGGCGCCCAGCAGGTTGAGCGTTGCCACGTAGATCGGCGTCTGTATCGTTCTGATCTTCAGGCCTTTCAGGTCGGCAAGGGTTTTAACTTCCTTTTTTGCCGTCACCACATTGCGATAACCCCAGCTGTCCATCCACGCCAGAACTTTCAGGTTCGCCCCTTCGAGTTCCTTAGCCAGCGTTGCACCAACGGCGCCATCCAGAGCTTTGTGCACATGCGCGTAATCACGCCAGACAAACGGCAGATCCAGAACGCCAACACGCTTGTTGAAATTGTTCAGGATTGCCGTTCCGGAGATCACGCAACTTGCGCCCGAACCGAGCTGAATGCCTTCGTAAACATCACGTTCCTGCCCAAGTGCATTGGCCGGATAAATTTTGACCTCCAGCGTCTTGGAGTTTGCGGCGATGTATTTTTCGATTTCCAGCGCTGCTGTATGGATTTCCGAATCAAGGTTTGCCTGATGGCTGTGCGAAAGCTTGATGACTTTTTTCTGCTGGGCGATAGCCGGTGAAACGATGAGAAGAGTGGCGGCAGCAACTGCGGTTAGGGCTGAAGCGAGGCGCATGATGTTCTCCTTGGGTTGAGCTACGGTAATTGGTGTTACGTTGAACTGCGGTTTATGCCATGGGTGGCGTTTCGGATTTGTTGCCGAACTGACGACCGGCCATCTTCAGATGCAAGGCCATTGCAGCAGCGGCATCATCCGGAGAGCGGGCGCGTATGGCGTCGAGAATCCGGGCATGTTCCTGCAGCGCCATCAGCGAGCGTTCAGGGCTGCAGGTTTTGAAATCATTCGCCGCCTTGACGATGATATCGGGTGCGATCATGCCGATCAGGGCCGACATGACCGAGTTCCTTGCCGCATCGGCGACCGCCAGGTGAAAGGCCATGTCGAGGTCGATTCCGCTACGGCCGGCAGCCACTTCGGCCTCGAGGTTGCGCAGGATTTCCGTCAAGCGCGCGAGGTCTTCGGGTTCCGCCCGCAGGGCAGCGTGGCGGGCGGCATCCACTTCCAGGGTGCAGCGCGTTTCCGTAAGCGCCCGGATGTCGCTTTTGTCCAGTTCCAGAATATTGGCAAACAGCCGTTCCAGCGCCTCGCTACCCAGGCTTGCGACGCGTGTTCCGCTTTGCGGGTAGGTCTGTACCACGCCGAAAAAATCCAGGCGTTGCAATGCTTCTCTGACCTGACTGCGCGGAACGCCGAACTGTTCTGCCAGTTCCCGCTCAGGCGGCAACAGACTGCCCGGAGGGAGTGTGCCCTTGGCAATCAATGCCCGCAACTGCCGGACAATCAGGGTAGATGACTTCTCGCGGCGGATCGGCTCAAGGTGTTGGAGTACGGCTTTTTTGGGCATATTATATTGGTCAACCAATTACCAATAGGCCAATATACCAATATAGTTTGGCTGAATCAATACCCCGCTGCAAGAATCACGAAGGCGTTTGCTTAAAACTGCCCTCGGTTAATCATGGCGAACAGCACAAGATGCACAGGGCTCTTACAATTCGTATCCTGATTGCTGATGTGCCAGAGCCGACATCAAGCAACCTTCACTGCCGGCGCTTCCCGGTCGGGAAGAATTCGACGCAAGCGACCTTGCGCCACGTCTTCGGCGAGGGTTTCACAAGGAAGAGCTGCGATCCCCGGATCGAGCGAGGCCAGTCATTTCGCTTTTAGCCTCTTTATCTCCGATTCGTTTTAGAAGAAGATGTTTCCACCCAAACTCATCGAGGATCACACCATGAGCCAACTCTTCACACCCGTTCGCATCGGCCGCCTTAGCTTGCCAAACCGCCTGGTCATGGCACCGATGACGCGTTCCCGCAACAGTGACGATGGCGTGCCGAGCGAACTGGCGATTACGTATTACACCCAGCGTGCCGGCGCCGGGCTGATCATTACTGAATGTGCCTATGTTTCGCCCATGGGCAAAGGCTACGTACGTACGCCGGGGATAGCGACTGATGCCCAGATGGCTGCCTGGAAACAGGTGACCGACGCCGTGCATGCCAAAGGCGGCCGGATCTTCATGCAATTGTGGCACACCGGGCGCATCTCTCACCCCTCATTGTTGCCTGAAGGGGCGCTGCCCGTGGCGCCGTCGGCAATCAAGCCGGCTGGACAGGGCTGGACCCCTGTTGGTCTGCAGGATTTCGTCACCCCGCGGGCGCTGGCTGTGGATGAGATTGCCAAGATTGTTGCGGACTTTCGCAGCGCGACGCGACGCGCGCTTGAAGCCGGTTTCGATGGAGTCGAACTGCATGCGGCTTCGGGTTACCTGCCGGAACAATTTCTTTCGTCCGGCACCAACCAGCGCCAGGACGAATACGGCGGCTCGCTTGCCGGGCGAGCACGCTTTATCCTGGATGTTTTGCAAGCCATGGTGGCAGAAGCCGGCGGAGACCGCGTCGGAATCAAGATTTCGCCGGAAATGAACTTCAACGACATCGTCGATGCCAATCCACAGGAAACCTTCACTTACCTGGTCGAGCAACTGCGTGGCCTCAATCTGGCCTACCTGCATGTGGCCCTGTTTGGTGCCAAGCTTGATTACCACGCCCTGCTGCGCCCGCGCTTTGATGGCGCCTACCTGATCGGCGGGGGTCTCGACCAGAAGAGCGCCGAGGCTGCCCTGGCCGATGGTCGGGCCGATGCGATGGTGTTCGGGGGTGCCTTCCTGGCCAATCCGGATCTGCCGGAACGATTCCGCCAGGGCGCGCCGCTCAATGTGCCGGACCAGAATACGTTCTACTCGCCTGGCGCCCAAGGCTACATCGACTACCCGTTCCTGAGCGGAACGAACGCGGCCTGAAGGTGTGATGGGCGAATCGATCGACCCGAACGCAAGAAGCCAGTCATCGCTGGACATCCTGGCTTTCACCGATCCGGAGTGCACCTGGTGCTGGGATAGCGAACCGGTGCTGCGCAAATTGGAAACGTGGTACGACGATGCCGAGCGCATCCGCCATCTGCGGCGCATGCTCTGTGTCCTTAGCGTGGGCGGCAGGAGGCATCCGGCTTTTCAAGCCAGCTCGATACAAGCGCCGCCGTTTCCTGTGCCCCGGCAGGAATTGGGGGAGGTGGAAGGTGCTGTTGCCACAGGTCAGCGAGCGCTGTCTGCAGCCGACCGGAAGCCAGTTCGACTGCGTCAGTTTCGCGGCAGCGGGCATTGATTTTCAGCCAGTCGATCAGGCAATCCTGTTCCGGCCAGTCATCGCGCCTGACGTAGAGTACGGGTGTGCCGTTGCACGCCGCTTCCGTAAAGGTTCCGTAGCCGGGTTTGGTGAGCACGGCATCGACACTGCGCAGCAGATCGGTGAAATTCAGCCCGATGGGCTCGAAAGCGCTCATGTCCTTGCGCACGACCGGCCAGCTTTGCGGAATCAGCCAGCGTAGATTCTCGGCGTATGGCCAGCCTTCGACAGGCAGAAGATTGTCGATGCCACCAAAGGCGATCAGGACGATTTTCTCGTCCGCTGGCCCGCCCGTCCTTTCGCGCAGCACCCCCCGGCAATCCTTGCCCAGAGCGGCAACCGGAGCCATGGCGCGCACGCGCGGCAGGCTGTTCATCGGCATGGCCGGCGTCAGGCGCAGAAAGCATTCGGCGCTGTGGTAGGCGGCCAGGATCTCGCGGTGGATTTCTGCGGCCCACGGCTCGTGGCAAAAAAAATGGGCAAACAGATCAGCCCAGTTGAGCGAGCACATCGATAGCGAGCGAATGCCGGCATGCGCCGCGCCGGCCAGCGGCAGATAGGCGACATCGGTCAAGACCAGGTCGGGTAGCAGGCGAGCGAACAGGGCCGCTTCGTCAGCGATGCGTTGCGGCCAGTTGGCGTGCAGTTGCCGATAGGCCTGCGCGGTCCGGGCAAAATCGATGCATACCGCATCGCGCATGACGAAGCCGAAGTCGCTGCGGTCGGCGATGTGCTCGAAGTCGCCGTTCAGGCGTGTGCGCAATCTTTCAAGGGGCAGGGCGCTGCGCACGGTCAATTGCAAATCGGGCAGCAGGCGGGTCAGTTCGTTGAGCACAGGAGCTGCCTGCGCCAGATGACCGAAACCGTGCGAAGAGATGTCAACGAAGAGGTGCGCGGCCACGGTGGTCTTTTGTAATGTTCACGATCAATCAAACAAAGCGTGCCAGCATGGCACCCGGCAATTCGACCGGAAGAG
>JFJP01040421.1_pt1 | contig 11258 bp, 9 predicted proteins | sample 431651 | NCBI WGS metagenome assembly JFJP01 (sample SAMN02602958, study PRJNA72255) | Microbial mat metagenome, whole genome shotgun sequencing project. | biome: fresh water; feature: sink hole; material: water; isolation source: purple microbial (photo- and chemosynthetic) mats found in... | reverse complement strand
TCCTGAATTAATAGCATCTGCATTATCTTATGCCCCGTCAGTATGTAAAATAAATGGAGGATACAAAATTTTTAACAATGCCGATGTTGCTATTGATAAGCAATCCATCAGAATCTGTGACCAGATTTTTAATCCGTCAAAAGTGGTAATCACTCAATTTAAAAATGCAAGTTCGTTTGCTTTGTTTATTTGCACAGCAGGAGCCGAAATATCGAAGCACGCAAAAGAAGTTTCGAAAAACGGAGATCCTCTTTTAAGTTTCGTATTTGATGTTATTGGTTCGGTGACAGTTGAAAAAGCAACCGACAAAATTCAAAAATCACTTGAAACAGAATGTCAAAAATCGGGACTTCATATTTCCGACCGGTTTTCGCCAGGTTATTGTGAATGGAGTGTTGCCGAACAACAAATGCTGTTTTCGCTAATGCCTGAAAACTTTTGTGGTGTTTCTCTTTCTGAGTCTTCATTAATGTCGCCAATTAAATCGGTTAGCGGAATTATAGCTATTGGTACCGATATGAAACAAATGGGTTATCAATGTCATTGTTGTACTGAAAAGAACTGTATTTACGGTAAAATTAAAAGACAGAAAAAGATTTAAAAAAAACCTTAAAACTGTTGGATAATTCAATACTAAAATCTTTATTTGTCGAAGATTATTTTACTGCAACACACAGTTGAAACTAATTACAAAATAAGTTATTTATCAAATTAAATATAAAGCAACATAAATTATACTTACCAAATCGTTATGAAAATAAATAAACCAAGGGTAATAAAAGATTATAACAAACTCGACAAAGATCTTCAACAGCAAATAAAATTGGTGTATGCTGATGGATTTGCAGACCACCTCATTCATTTTTTTGATAAAAATGGTTTGAAAATTACGGTACTCCCATTTGAAACCGAAGACAAGTATTACATGCTTCGAATGACTGAAAACGAAGCTGTTCAGATTGTTGATGAAGATGACGATTTTGACGAAGATGGTTTCCTGAAAACTGAAGTGAAACAAGATTACGAAGATAAATATGCTGATATGGATCACATTGCCGACCAAATAGCTGATGATGATGACGATGACATGAGTGATGACGATGATGGCGGAGCCGACGATGACGAAGACTAATCGTATAAAATATATATAGATCAGTAAAGGGTTTGCCAAAGCAAACCCTTTTTTCTGTTATAAATGGTTGGTAAAATTAGGAAAGCACTGCTTTACCCTCTTCTATAGATTCGTTATTGCAATAAGTCTTTAACTTTTGCAGAAATATCTTTTCCATCGGCCAGTCCGGCCAGTTTTTTTGATGCCAGCCCCATTACCTTTCCCATATCTTTAATTGATGTGGCACCCGTTTCAGAAATTATTGTTTTAATCATAATGGTTAACTCCTCGTCGGAAAGTTTTGCCGGCAGATATTTTTCAAAAACAGCCACCTGAAACATTTCCTGATCATACAAATCGTTCCTACCCTGCTGTTTATAAATTGTGGCCGATTCGCTTCCCTGTTTTGACAGTTTTGCAATAATTTTCAAAACCTCTTCATCATCCAGTTCGCTACCGGCACCTTTTAAAGATTTGGCCTCAATTATCACTTTTTTAATGTTTCTTAATGCCTCAAGTTTCTCTTTTTCACGGGCTTTCATAGCCACAATTAAATCGTCGTTTATTTTTTCTGAAAGTGTCATAATTGTATTTTTTAATCTACCCACGTGTGCAGATAGGTGTTTTTATCGGATATTTTATTATCGCTTGAAATTGAAAAATTTGATTTTTTAAGTTTGTACTTCGGATCATTCATTCGAATTTTCCGCCGTTCGTAAGCCGGAATATTTTCCATATTATCAACATCCTCTTCGCTCAATGCAGCATAATCAATCTCAGCAGGTTTTTTATTAAATCCGTGACGTTCTTTTATGGTTCCGGGATATAAATTTTCGAAATCCTTCTCTTCCTGCCGCTTTTCCTCCTTAATATCGAATTCAATATACTTCTGATTAGCAGTGATTATTTCTTTTTTTACCGGTTTGGCTGGAGGAGTTACAACATTTTTAACTACTTCAAATTCATAACTCTGATTTTTTTCCTGCACCACTCTTGGTTCTTTATTCAGTTCCGGAATACTGCCAGTGCTAAAACCTGTTGCAATTATTGTAACTGAAAGACTTTTACCTAAAGTTTCATCTTTACCGTTTCCCCAAATTAAATCGGCATCGAATCCGGCCTTATTTTGAACAATATCGGTAATTAATCCCACTTCAGCCATAGTAACTTCAATGTCTCCCGACGTGATATTCAACAGAACATTTCTTGCACCCCGAATATCGTTGTTATTCAGCAATGGAGAATTCAAAGCACATTCAACTGCATCCTCTGCCCTGTTTGTACCAACTGCTACTCCCGTTCCCATAATTGCCAGACCACTTTTTCGCATCACTGTTTCCACATCGGCAAAATCGACATTAATATAACCGGGAACCGTTATTATTTCAGCAATTCCCTTTGCCGCAGTTGTAAGCACATTATCAGCACGAGAGAAAGCTTCAGAAATTCCGAAATCGCCATACATATCGCGAATTCGCTCATTATTGATTATCAGCAATGAATCAACATACCCTTCCAACTCAGCAATACCTTCGGCTGCCTGTTTTATTCTGCGACGGCCTTCGTTTCTGAAAGGAATGGTTACAATTCCAACAGTTAAATAACCCGCCTCCTGACACGCTTTGGCGATAACAGGTGCTGCTCCGGTTCCGGTACCTCCACCCATTCCGGCAGTTACAAAAACCATTTTTGTATTATTGGAAAGTACCTTAATAACATCGTCGATATTTTCAATTGCAGCCTCTTTTCCAACTTCGGGTTTGTTTCCGGCTCCACGACCTTCGGTTAATGAAGCTCCCAATTGAACTCTGGTCTGTACCGGACTCGATTCCATTGCCTGTGCGTCGGTATTGCAAATTATAAAATCGACATCGCGAATACCCTGTTTGTGCATGTAATTTACAGCATTTCCTCCTCCTCCGCCAACACCAATCACTTTAATCTCGGCGCCGCATTTTTTTTCTTTTATAAAATTTGCCAATTTCTCTTCCATAATATTTTATTTAATTGTTTAAAGGGTATTATCGCATCGGTTGGTCATCATCGTCACCGAACAGTTTTTCCAATCCAAAATTTTTATAAAACCAGTTTTCAACATTTGCCTCTGCAACCGGTTCGGCGGCCTTTCTTTTCTTTTTTTCTGAACCTTTTAAACGATCCATTAATGACACACTTCTGTTATTAACTTTTTCCCGTTTGCTATTTGTTTCCTGCTCAACTTCAAGTTCAAATACATTTTCTTTTTCCTCAATTTCTTCCTCTTCCTCATTAATAAACCGATTATTGAAATCATCTTCAAACTCATTTTCCATTTCTTCTTCTGGTTTTACCTGCTGTTGTAAACCATATTTAACGGTTTCGGCTTTGGGCTGAAGTGTTCTATTCGGATTAGTTATAAAACCGGTAGCAAGAATTGTAACACTAATTTGATCTCCAAGAGAATCATCGTAACCGTTTCCCCAGATAATTTCAGCTTCCTGTCCGGCACGTTCCTGAAGGGTTTCAATTATTTCTCCTATTTCACCGATGGTGATTTCCTTAGTTCCGGAGATGATATTCAGTAATATATTTTTGGTGCCGAAAATGTCGTTGCTATCAAGCAGCTCTGATTCGAGAGCTTTGTTAACAGCATTCAAAGCTCGGTTTTCACCTACTGCATAGCCCGTGCCCATGATAAAGACATTGCTTTTCTGCATTACTGTTTTCACGTCAGCATAGTCAATATTCACTTTACCATGAACAGTAATAATTTCTGCAACACCTTTAACTGCTGCAGTAATAATGTTATCGGCTTTTTTAAATGCCAGGCTTGTAGGTAAATCGCCATATATGCTGTGCAATCGCTGATTACTGATAACCAGCATACTATCCACATATTCGCCTAACTTTTTAATGCCTTCCATGGCTTGTCCGTAGCGTTTTTTACCCTCTGAAGGCGAAGGAATTGTAACCACAGCTATGGTTAAAATGTCGAGTTCGCGCGCCAGGCTGGCAATTACAGGCGCTGCACCGGTACCTGTGCCTCCGCCCATTCCTGCGGCTATGAAAAGCATTTTGGTATTGTCTTTCAATACCTTTTTCAAATCCTCATAATTCTCGCGTGCAGCATCCTCTCCCATTTGGGGCTGGTTGCCTGCCCCGCGACCCTCTGTCAGGGTAACTCCGAGTTGTATTTTAACCGGTACAATGCTGATATCGAGAGCCTGCGAATCGGTATTACAAATAATGTAATCGACTCCCATGATACCTTCTTCACACATGTGATTAACCGCATTGCATCCACCGCCACCAACTCCAATCACTTTTATGATGGAGGATGAAACTTTTGGAAACTCAAAGTTTACTAATTTTTCGGTCATAACTTGTTGTTTTTATTTCAGTGGAACATCTTCATTGTCATCTTTAACCAATTCGAGAACACCCTGAACTACCTTATTAAACCAGGGAGTTAGTTTTCCCCGCTCTTTTGCCTTTTTAATTATTACAGGTAATTCTGTATTCTGTATATCTGTAAAAGCTTTGCTTTCAACTAAGCTCAATAATCCAAGTGCGGTAAAATAATCGCTGCTTTGAAAATCTTTTTGTTTTTCGTGCAATCCTAAAACCAGATTTGCTTTACGGGCATCCAAACCCGTGCGGAATTTTACCAGTGAAATAATATTTTCGAGATTTGCTGTTCCGCCAGTTAACACGATTCCTGCTCCCAACTGATCAACAATACCTGATTTTTCAATCTGGAAATTCACGCTATCGATAATTTCTTCGATTCGCGCCTGAATAATAAAGGCCAGGCTTTTAAACGAAATTTCCTTTGGTTCCCATCCATTATTTCTCGGAATTGTAACTACTTTCTGGTCGTCGGCAAAATCGCCCAACGCCTGCCCATACTGAACTTTAAGTTGCTCTGCCCATTTTAGCAAAATTGAGCAACCTTCTTTTATGTCGTTGGTAACCACATCGCCGGCAAACGGTATAACTGCGGAATGAATCAAAATATTTTCAAGATATATAGCCATATTTGTTGTTCCACTTCCGATATCGAGAACAATTACACCCATCTCTTTTTCGTCGCGGGTAACAACAGCTTCGGCGACAGCCAGGGTTGAAAGTGTAATATTATGGAGTTTAACATCGAGTTTGCCAAAAACCTTGAGCAAATTAACCCAGTAACTATTCGGAATTATAAGCAGTTTAAAATTGGCTTCCACCTTTCTGCCGGTACTACCAACAGGCTTTTCAATTAATTCATTGTCGATTACATACGAAACCGGAATAACTTCAACAAGCTTGTATCCTTCCTCTATTTCAGCATTTTTTGCCTGCTCGTACAAACTTTCGATATCTGCCTTACTTACAACCCCGTCGTTTGACGTAAGTTTTACACTTTGAAAATGAACCGTTTTCATGTGTTGCCCGGCATACGCAACATGTACTTCCTCAATCCGCTCATTTATTTTCGATTCAAGGGAGGCGAGCAACTCTTTAACCGAAACAGCAACTTCTTCGATATTAAAAATAACTCCTCTTCTAATTCCTCTTGCCGAAGTTTTAGCCACACCCGAGATTTCGAATTTCCCTGCCTCATTTTTTGTACCGGCAATGGCAACCAACTTTGAAGTGCCAATGTCGATAACTATCGAAAGTTTATTTTTCGAAGCCATAATCTATCTTCTTTTTGCAACAACCTGATTATTATATTTCAAACTCACCTTTTCATATTTGTTCCAGTTATTTTTTACCAGAACCTGTTTGTAGAATGCTCTCATTACATTTAGTTTTTGGCTGTAATTATCCAAATCGCCAAGTTCAATAATATGCCCGCCAACCAACGGGGATAGCAAAACATCACCATCTTCTTCAATATGAACCTGTTGTATTTGAGCTTTCCAAAAATCGTTATCTTCAATATATAAAACAAAGGGTAATAACTTCTCAACGGCATAAGTTTCGGAAATGGAACCAGTAGTTACCAAAACATTTGTAGGATAGCTTGATGAAACCGGAATTCTCATTCCAAATTTATCGAGATAATAACTTTTGGATGAAGTTATCACACGCATTACCGGCTCACGGTGTTTAACCTTTACCACCAAAACCCCTTTGTACGCACCTTTATCGTTAATTATCAGTTTATAAACGTCGGCCTTTAACACAGCCGGTAGTTTCTCTATTTCCTCCTCTATAATTTCTGAATTTATTTCGCTAAGCATTTTACTCAGTACCTTTTTGTCGGTAGCTTTTACCAACCGAATCAGCTTGTCTTTATCAATTTTAATAGGCTCATCTTCGTCGAAAACGACTTCAATTCCGGTACACATAATATTTTTGCTTTCGATGACAGTAAAAGCCAATGTGCCCGCAATAAAAATTACCAGCATCAAAAAACCTATCAATTTCAGCAACTTTCGAAACATTATTCCCTGTTTTTCAGAATTTCTATTATATCGTTTGCAAGTCCGTCAATATCGCCGGCACCCATGGTTAATACAATTTCGCAATTGTCATTTCTCAAAATATCAAGCATCTCCGGTTTGGTCACAAAATGTTTATCTGCCAGTTTCATCTGATTAAAAATAATACCCGATGTAATTCCTTTAATCGGTTCTTCACGGGCCGGATAAAGCGGAATTAAAATGGCAGTATCGAGCAAATCGAGACTTGCAGCAAACTCAGCCGAAAAATCACGGGTTCGCGAATACAGGTGTGGCTGAAAAATTCCGGTTAATTTTCGCCCTTTGAATAACTCTTTAACTGATGAAATAAAAGCTTTCAATTCTTCGGGATGATGCGCATAATCATCAATATAAATGTATTTATCGTTTCTGAACCGAACATCGAACCTGCGGATTACACCCTGATAATCTTCCAACCCCATTTTGATTTCATTGGGAGTTGCTCCTGCCAAAAATGCCAGCGAGGCCGCGCCCACCGCATTTTCAACATTCAATAAGCCCGGATAATTCATTTTGCAACCGGTAATAATTCCATCAGGGGTTTTTATATCGAACTGATAAAAACCACCTTCAGAATTTAATTGCAGGTTAACAGTTGTAAAATCAGTATCGCCCCTTAATGAATAGGTGTATATTTTTGCGTTAGTTTTTTCAATGTTCAGTTCAACTCCCTTTTTTATAACCAATGAACCACCCGGCATAATTTGTGAAATAAACTTTTCGAACGACTCTACAATTTTGTCCTTTTGCCCGTAAATATCCAAATGGTCGGCATCTATGCTGGTAACCAGCGCCAATTGCGGGGTGAGATGCAGAAACGATCTGTCGAATTCGTCGGCTTCAACAACAATCCAGGGCGATTCGACTTTTGGAAGCAACAAGTTTGTTCCAAAGTTTTTCGAAATTCCACCCAAAAATGCACCGCAGCCAGTGTAGGTTTTATTCAGAATATTGGCAACCATAGTGCTTACAGTGGTTTTGCCGTGAGTTCCGGAAACTGCAATTCCGCTTCTTTCGTTGCAAACCAAACCCAAAACCTTAGCTCGTTTCAGCAGTGCGATTGGTTTTTCCCTGAACCACGACAATTCTTTGTGTTCATCGGGCAAAGCAGGAGTGAAAACCGCCAGTGTACTTGCAGGATCCCAGTTGCTTGGTATTTTACGGATATCATCTTCAAAATGAACATCGATTCCCTCAGCCTGCATTGCTTTTGTAAGCGCCGTTGGTGTGCGATCGTATCCGGCCACATTACGTCCGGTAAATTTAAAATACCGCGCCAGTGCACTCATACCAATTCCCCCGATTCCGAGGAAATATACATTTTTAATATGTAGAAGGTTTTTCATTGTATTATTAACTTTTCAACTTCGTCAACTATTGTTTTTGTTGCCCAAGGTTTTGCCAGTGTTTTTATATTAGTAGTCATTAACTGACACAACTCATTATTATTAACTGTTTCGAAAGCTACCCGAAACAAGCTTCCGTTAATCTCTGAATCTTTCAGCATAATTGCCGCATCTTTTTCAACCAGCGCCATTGCATTTTTAGTTTGATGATCTTCAGAAACATTGGGAGAAGGCACCAAAATAGCAGGTTTACCGACTAAGCATAATTCTGAAATTGTACCGGCGCCGGCTCTTGAAATAACCAAATCAGCCGCGGAATAGGCTAAATCCATGCGTGATAAGAACTGATGAATTTGAAGATTTTTGGGTTTTGTGTTTTTTATTTCATTTTGAATTTGTTCGAAATAAATTGCCCCTGTTTGCCAAATAACCTGCACTCCTGATTTTTCTATTAATTCCAGATTTTTGAGTACCGCATTGTTTATTGAGCGCGCACCCAAACTACCGCCAACGATTAAAACTACCCGCTCTTCTCCATTTAAACCAAAAAATTCCAGTGCTTCTTCTTTATTCTGAAGAGCCGTCAAAAGATTTTCGCGCACCGGATTTCCAGTAAAAATTATTTTTTTTGAAGGAAAATAGCGTTCCATTCTATCGTATGCCACACAAATGGTATTTACTTTTCTGCTTAGAATTTTGTTGGTGATTCCGGCATACGAATTTTGTTCCTGAATTAAGGTAGGAATTTTTTTACCTGCAGCCGCTCTAAGCAAAGGTCCGCTGGCATATCCGCCAACGCCAATGGCAATTTCGGGTTTGAAATCTTTTACAATTTTGTTGGCCATTGCAGCGCTTTTCCTTAGTTTATAAAAGAATGTAAATATTTTCAAGCTTGGTTTCCGCGGAAATCCCATCACCGGTAATCCAATTATTTTATAACCCGCGGCTGGAATTTTTTCCATTTCCATGCGCCCCAAAGCACCAACAAACAAAATTTCAGCATCAGGATACCTTTTTCTGATTTCGTTTGCTATGGAAAGAGCCGGGAAAATATGTCCGCCCGTTCCGCCACCACTTAATATTACTTTCTTAATTTTCATCTTTGCATTTCTTCGTCTTCGTCGGGTACATTTACCTGAATAGGCTGTTTCAGTATTTCACTGTCAACCTGATTTTGATGGCTCACACTTAAAATACAGCCAAAAGCAACCGATGTAAAAAGCAGCGATGTTCCGCCCAGACTTATCCATGGCAGCGGTTGCCCGGTTACAGGTAAAACTCCACTTGACACACCAATATTTATCATGGCCTGGTAAACCATTACCAGTGTCAGACCAATTACCACAAATGCCGGAAACGTTCGCGTTGATCGCCGGACGATTATTATTCCCCTGAAAAAGAAAATCAGGTAAAGGAAAATAACTCCTGCGCCAAATATTAAACCGTATTCTTCTACAATGATGGCAAATATAAAATCGTTGTATGCCGCTGCCATATAATTGCTAACATCAGATTGGCCCGGGCCTTTTCCAAAAATTCCACCTGAATAAATGGCCAGTTTTGCATAATCTGCCTGCGTTACACCTTGCTCTGAATTAGGGTCGCCAAAAAGAAATCTTTCAATACGCCCTTTTATGGTATGTATGCGACCAATACTGTCGGGTACATAATCGGCCACATAATATATTAATACTATTAAACTTACACCGGCAACAAATACCAGCAACATATATCTTATGGGAATGCGGCCAACAAACATCATTGAAATTATAGTTGCAAAAATGAGCGCTGATGTGGAAAAATTCGACAAAAGAATTAAACCGCAAACCAATGCTGTAAAAATCATTATTTTTCTGAAAGCAGCGCTTAAATCCTGTTTTGATTTCTGTCTCTTTCCAAGAACTTTTGCAGTAAAAAGGATTAATGCGATTTTTGCCAGCTCTGCCGGTTGAAAAGAAAAAATGCCAAGATTGAAAGTTCTTCCCGTTCCCTTTAATACTCCTGCAAATTTTAAAACTACGGCTGCCATAAGTAAAAGAATACTTCCGTAGAGCAAATAATTTGCTGCTATTGAATAAACTTTAACCGGCAATACATTTACCATTACCAATACTACCGCTAATCCAAGGCCAATAAAGAAAACCTGACGTATAAGATAGTGCATTGTATTGCCACCCTGCACGCGATACGCCAAAGCACCTGTGGCACTGTAAACAATTAACAGTGACAGCAACGACAAAAAAAACAGAACTATCCAGATAACGCGGTCGCCTTTAAAGTATTTTAAAAAAGAGGTTTCCATTATAAATTTCTTACATTCTGTTTAAATTGAGTTCCGCGGTCTTCGTAATTTTCAAACAAATCGAAACTGGCACATGCAGGAGACAGCAGCACTGTGTCGCCATTTCTGGCCAGATAATAAGCAGCTTTAACAGCCTCATCCATACTCGACGCATCCACAATATTTTTGACAACTCCCTTAAAAGCATCGTGCAGTTTTTGGTTGTCTTTTCCCAAACACACAATTGCCTTTACCTTTTCCTTTGCCAATGCCTTCAACATGTTATAGTCGTTGCCTTTATCAACTCCACCGGCAATCCAAACAATTGGTTTGTAAATACTTTCCAAAGCATACCATGTTGAATTAACGTTCGTTGCTTTCGAATCATTCACAAACTCAATTCCATGAACTTTCAGGAAACGCTCCAAACGGTGCTCAACTCCTGTAAAACTGGCAAGGCTTTCTCTTAATTGCTCATTGCGGATTTCAAAAATCATACTTGCAATTCCTGCTGCCATAGAATTGTACGTATTGTGTTTTCCTTGTAATGCGAGTTCCAGAATAGACATACTGAATTGATTTTGGTGTAAATTAATAATTAACTGATCGTCCTTTATCCCTGCTGAATTTTCGGCTGGTTCACCCAGGCCAAATGGAATTATTACAGGTTCAATAATCCTCTTTTTTAATTCATTTTGAGTGACTTCGTCATCGGCACAGATGATAAAAAAGTCGTTTTTTGTTTGATTTTGAATAATGCGAAACTTCGAATCGGTGTAGTTTTGCATGTTGTAATTGTACCTGTCAAGATGGTCGGGTGAAATATTCATCAGAATAGCCACATCGGTTCTGAAATCGTACATCCCATCGAGTTGAAAACTGCTGAGTTCGATTACATAAACATCATGTTTTTCTTCGGCCACCTGCCATGCAAAACTTTTCCCCACATTTCCGGCCAACCCTACATTCAAACCTGCATTTTTCAGAATATGGTACAGTAGCAAAGTAGTTGTGGTTTTACCGTTGCTTCCGGTAATACATATGGTTTTTGCTTTTGTGTATCTTCC
>JFJP01005944.1_pt1 | contig 11258 bp, 9 predicted proteins | sample 431651 | NCBI WGS metagenome assembly JFJP01 (sample SAMN02602958, study PRJNA72255) | Microbial mat metagenome, whole genome shotgun sequencing project. | biome: fresh water; feature: sink hole; material: water; isolation source: purple microbial (photo- and chemosynthetic) mats found in... | reverse complement strand
ACGACAGCGACCTGGTGCTGGTGCAAACCATCATCTCCATGGCCAAGAACCTGGGTCATGCCCTGGTTGCCGAAGGGGTGGAGGATGAGCTGCAACGCGCCCGCCTGGCCAGCATGGGGTGCGATGTGGGGCAGGGTTACCTGTTTGGCAGGCCAGTGCCGGCAGACGATTTTTTGGCGACTCACCTGCTGGCGGCGCAAGCGTTGATTTAGTGCTTTTGAGCCTCTGGCCGGCAATAAATAAGGGCTTACCTTCTCAAATTCATAGCGCCTGAGCTGTCAGCCAGTGCTGCGTGGCCTGCCGCCAGGGCAGCAAGGCCTGCACCACCACCGGGTGCTGCGAGGCAGTGTCCAGCCAGCGCTGCAAGCTGAGCGGTATCGAAAGCGTCTCGCCGCAGGCCGCCAGCACATCCTGCGCCAGCGGCAGGGTGACCAGCAGCCCGCAGTCCGCCAGGCTCAGCTCGGGCGTCAACAAATAGGGATGGGGCTGCACCCAGCCGGCCAACTGGTCCAGACGGTGTTCGATCTCAAGCCGTTGGGCCGTGACATGCGCTGCATTGCGGGTGGCGGGCTTGGCATGCACAAAGAGCGAGCGCACCCGGGGCTCCAGGTGCAGGTCATGAAAACGGGCCACGAATCGAACACGGGCCCGCTCTTTGGGGTCACGCGGCAACAGTGCAGGCAGGGGGTGCGATTCTTCCAGGTACTCGTTGATGGCCTCCGACTCGGACAGCACCCAGTCACCGATCTGGATCGCAGGCAGTGTGCCCATGGGCACAATGGCGCGGTACTCGGCTGAGTGATAGCCCCCGGGCGGCAGGCGCTCTTCAAACGCCAGGCCTTTGGCACACAGCACAATGCGGACTTTGGCGCTGTAGCTGGACAGCGCAGTGGCGTAAAAAATCATGTTGATCCCGGAGTTGACAACTTGCACTCTAACCGGCGTACGCCGTAAGACACCAACAAAATCAGCGCCAGATACTCCACCACGAGCAGGCTGTAAATCTCCAGGGGCCGGTACTCACTCACGTTGAGTTCATTGGCCCGGCGGGTCAACTCGGACAGACCAATGACCGAGATGAGTGACGACATTTTCAGGACATAGACAAACTGGTTGCCCAGCGCGGGCAGGATCACCTTGACGGCCTGGGGAATCACCACCAGGCGCATTTGCAAAACCCAGGACAAGCCCAGCGATTTGGCGGCCTCCACCTGCCCTTGCGGCACCGACTGGATGCCGGCCCTGAAAATCTCGGCCTCAAACGCACTGTCACTCAGCGCCATGGCCAGCACACCGGTGGCAAACACGCTCAATTGCAGACCAATGACCACCGGCAAGCCATAAAACACCCACAGCAGCAGCACCAGCAAGGGAATGGCCCGAAACACCTCCACATACACGCGGCTCAAGCGCTTGAGCCAGCGCCGGCTGGACAAGCCCGCCATGGCCACCAGCAAGCCCAGGCCCACCGACACCACAATCGCGCACAGAGACACCAGCACGGTGTCCATCAGGCCACCGGCCAGAAAGCGCAGGTTGGAGGCGCCCTTGTCCTGCAAGGGGTTAAAGATGTACCAGCCCCAGGTGTAGCTGCTGCCCTCAGACGAGACCGCCGCGCACCCGCCCAGCAGGGCCAGGGCCAGCCCGAGGCAAAAAAGACTTACTTTTGGGCGGAAAGCCATTTGGACTCAAGCGCGGTAAAGAACCCTTCGGCTTGTTTCAAGGCGATCCAGTTGTTCACAAAGGTCAGCCACACATCGTCACCCTGGGGCAGGGGGTAAGCAAAGGGGCGCTTGTTGCGCATCTCCGCGCTGGTGCCCACCATTTGCAGGTCGGGGTAGGTTTTCATGAGGGTGGCGGCCTCGACGTTGCTGGTCAGCGTGATCTGGGCGCGCCCGGCCAACACCTCCTGGTAGCCGGTGGCGGGCTTTTCAACCGCGCGAATCTTGGCTTTAGGGAAGTGCGAGCGGGCCTGTTGCTCAAACGTGGTGCCCATCAGCACCGCCACCGTCACGGTGGGTTGGTTGACGCTGTTCCAGGTGGGGAACTTGGCCGCTGCTTTCTTGCTGACCAGTGGCACGGCCCCCGCAAAAATGTAGGGGTCGGAAAACGCCACGGTCTTGGCCCGCGCCATGCTGATGGAGGCGCCCGAGAAGATGTCAAACCGGTCGGCCACGATGCCGTTGACCAGCGTGGCCCACTCGGCCGGAACGTATTCAACCTTCACGCCCATGTCGGTGGCCAGCTGGTTCATGGCCTCGATGTCAAAGCCGGTCAGGGTGTTGGTGGCTGTGTCCTTGATGGACATGGGGTTGAAGTCCCCCGTGGTGCCCACCCGCAAGGTGCCACGCTCCAAAATTTGGTTCAGCTTGGACTTGGTCTGCGCGAGGGCACCGGAGGTTGCCAGCAAAAGGGTGGCTGTGAGCGCCGTCAAAACGGCAGAGTGAAGTATTTTCATATGAGGAAGTCCATGGTAGAAAGATGGTTGAAAATATCATAGGAAGGTGTGGTTGGGCTGACGCGGCACTGATATCCTTCGCCATCAAGCCCCTGGGCAATTTTCCCGCATGGCAGGTACCAGACCATTCAACCCGGTTAGCGTCTCGCGCCTGCATCCCGTTTAGGTCTGAATCCTCAGAAAAATTTACATGAGCATCCTGAAAAGAAACAACGTCAAGGTCAGTGGTCAGGGCCAACAGCCCCTGGTGTTTGCCCACGGGTTTGGCTGTGACCAGGCCATGTGGCGCTTGGTAGCCCCCGCTTTTGAGCAAGACTACCGGGTGGTCCTGTTTGACTACGTGGGCGCGGGCCAGTCTGACCTGGACGCCTACGACCCCGAGCGCTACAGCAGCCTGGCGGGTTACGCGCGTGATGTGGTGGAGGTGTGCGAGCAGCTTGACCTGCACAACGCCATTTTGGTGGGGCACTCGGTGAGCAGCATGATCTGCCTGCTGGCCGCCATCGACCTGCCGCAGCGCATTGAGCGTTTGGTGATGGTTTGCCCCTCGCCACGCTACCTGAATGACCCCCCGGCCTACCATGGCGGCTTTGAGCGGGCGGATATTGAAGGCCTGCTCGACATGATTGAGCGCAACCAGACGGGTTGGGCCAATTACCTGGCCGGGGTGGTGATGAAAAATCCGGACCAGCCTGGCCTGGCCAGCGAACTTGAGGCCAGCTTTTGCGCCATGGACCCCCCGATTGCGCGGCGCTTTGCAGCCGCCACGTTTTTGTCCGACAACCGGGCTGATCTGAGCCGTTGCGACAAGCCGACCCTCATCTTGCAGTGCACGCAGGATTCTGTGGCGCCGGCTGAGGTGGGCCGCTATTTGCATGAGCACCTGCCCCACAGCCGCTTGCAAACCATGCAGGCCACCGGCCACTGCCCGCACATGAGCCACCCGCAAGAAACCATTGCGCTGATGCGGGCCTACCTCCAGAGCAGCGACTGACTTTGCCGTGAGCGCCGCCCACCTGACGTCGTTGAACCTGCAAAGCGTGCCTTGCGGCATCTTTTTGCTGGACCAGGATTTGCTGCTGCTGGATGCCAACCAGACGCTCTATGAACTGCTGGGGCTGCCACCCGAGGCCGTGCTGGGGCGGGCGCTGGATGACTTTTTGGTTCCCGCTTTCCGGCTCCTGTTTCACATGCAGGCCATGACCATGCTGCACGCCAATGGCCGGGTTGAAGAGATATTTCTGAATCTCACGGGCGAACACCAGCGTGCGATTCCCGTGCTCTTCAACGCCGTGCGCCTGCGGGAGAGCAGCGCCACCGTTTTCCAATGCGTGGTGATGCGCGTGAACGAGCGCAAGCGCCTGGAAGACGACCTCTTCAACATCAAAAAAGCCGTGGAGCTGGTGCCGGGCGTGGTGTTTCAGTATCAGCGTCGGGCTGATGGCAGTGACTGCGTTCCTTACGCCAGCGAGGGAATCCGAACCACCTATGGGCTGCGCCCTGTCCAGGTCATGCACAGCGCGCAGCTATTGCATGAACGCACCCACCCCGAGGACTTGCCCGCGTTCTTGAGCAGCCTGGACGCGTCGGCACAGACCCTGAGCCTGTGGCACCTGGAATACCGCATCAAGCTGCCCGACAACAGCATTCGCTGGCTTGATGCTCGGGCGCTGCCCGAAGCGCGCAGCAATGGCGATGTGCTTTGGCATGGCTACATTCATGACATCACCGAGCGCCGCAAGCGCCACCAGGCGGTGGAACACCGTGCCACACACGACCATTTGACGGGCCTGCCCAACCGCGCCGAGTTTGAGCGCGTCTTGAGCCAGTTGTTTGAATCAGCCCAGACCTCCGGCGCAGTGCATGCCCTGTGTTGTGTGGACCTGGACCGGTTCAAGCAAGTCAATGACACAGCGGGTCATGCAGCCGGGGACCAGCTGCTGCAACGCCTCGCCGGTGTGTTGCAAAGCTGTGTGCGCACCAAAGACACGGTGGCCCGCCTGGGCGGCGACGAGTTTGCCCTGCTGCTCGAAAACTGCGACCAGGAGGCCGCACAGCGCGTGGCCGAGTTGGTGTGCAGCAAGGTCAGCGCCCTGCATTTTGAGTCTCACGGGACTGTGTTCCAGATTGGGGCCAGCATCGGCGTGGCCTCGATCAACAGGCACCGGGCCCGGGCGCAAGAGGTTCAAGCAGCCGCTGACCGCGCTTGTTATGCCGCCAAAGCAGCCGGCAGAGGCTGCGTCAAAGTCGCCCCCGAGGGCTGAAAACCAACAAACTCAAACGATCCGGCTCTCAAGACCCAGCACTTGGGGTCGGCGGGTTGGCGCTGCGCTGTAGAGCTGGCAGTTGTCGCGCCCGCCGTTTTTGGCCTGGTACAGCGCGATGTCAGCGCGCTGAAGCAAGCTGCTGGCATCGTGCCCGTTGTCCGGGAACAGGGCAATGCCCATGCTGCAGCTGAGCCGCACCTCCTGGCCATTCAGGATCAGGGGTTCGCGCATGAGTTGCAAGATGCGATGGGCCACCTTCAGCACATCCTGCGGGTCCGTGATGCCTTGAATCAGGGCCGTGAACTCGTCACCGCCCAGGCGGGCAACGCCGGTCTCGGCTGCAGGATCGCTCGCCCGGGCCAACACATCCTCGGGGCGCATGGCTTCTCGCAGTTGGCTTGCGGCCCATTGCAGGGCCAGATCGCCAGCGCTGTGGCCCAGGGTGTCGTTGATGGCCTTGAACCCGTCGAGGTCCATGAACAAGACCGCCAGGCGGGTGTCGCTTTGGCTCGCGCGCCTGACCTCACGCTGCAGCCGGTCCAAAAACGACTGCCGGTTGGGCAGCTGGGTCAGGCTGTCATAACTGGCCAGATGCTGGATCTTGGCATGCGCGGCGCGCAGGTCCAGCACCGTCTGGTGCCCGCGCAGCAAATACATCACCCGGTGGCTGATGAGTGACCAGCACATTGGTTTGGCAATGAAGTCGGTTGCGCCTGCCGCATAAGACTGCTCCACGGAAAGAATATCGTCCATGCCGGTGACCATCATGATCGGCAGCAAGGGGTCCGCTTGGGCGCGCAGCACCTTGCAAACCTCAATACCGCTCATGCCGGGCATGCCAATGTCGAGCATCACCATGTCAAACGGGTTGGCGTTGAACTGGCGCAAGCCCGCCTCGCCGCTCTCGGCCACACTGACCATATAACCAAACCGGCTCAGGGCCGCGTGAAACAGGATGCGGGCCGTGGGGTCGTCATCGACCACCAAAATTCGAGTGTCCGAGGGATTCATGTCAACTCCAGCAAAAGTTCATCAATTTTCAAAACGGCTCGCTCCTGCTCTGAGCAAACCTGCTCAAACAAGGCATGGGCCTCCTCAATGCGCCCATGGCGGGCGCATTGCTCCAGCTCGCGGTAGGCGACAGACAAAGCTTGAGCGCCCACATTCGCACTGGACGACTTGAGTGCGTGGGCGGCCTGGCCCAGTGCCTGCGTGTTGCCATCCACCAGGGCGGATTGCACCCGCACCAGACCCGGGGCGGCGGTGTCCCGAAAGGCCTCCAGCACCGCACGGGCCAGCCCCATGCTGCCCGTGGCGTCCAGCTCGCGCAGCTTCTCGATAGCCGCGAGATTGATGGCCGAGGGCTCCCGTGTCTGCGGCTCCGCGGCAACTTCGGGCAGTTCAATCGGAGCACCCAAAGGCTCGGTGGCAGGCTGCTTTGGCAGCCAGCGTGAGAGCATGGCGTGCAGGGACTCCAGCGTCTGGGGCTTCACCAAAAAGGCGTCCATGCCGACGTCGCGGCATTTTTTTTCAACATCGACCAAGGCATTGGCGGTCAAGGCCACGATGGGCAAGCCAGCCCCGCGCCCCTGCGGCAATTGGCGTATGCGCGCGGTGGCCTCAAAGCCGTCCATCACCGGCATCTGGCAATCCATCAGCACCAGGTCAAAGTCAAACACCTGCACCCGCGCCAGCGCTTGCGCACCGTCACTCACCCACTGCACCTCCAGGCCAAATTTCTTCAACATGGCCTGGGCCACCAGTTGATTGGTGGGGTCATCCTCCACCAGCAACACCTTGCCAATCAGGCGCCCCAGGGGTTCGGCCGGGGCTGCGAGTGCTGCGTCGCCGACGACTGGCAGGTTCCCCAGGCGCGGGGCTGGCGCTGCGGGCAAGCTCAGCGTCACCGTGAAACGGGTGCCCAGGCCCAGCCTGCTCATGACCTTGATCTCCCCGCCCATGAGATTAAGCAAGCGCTGGCTAATGGCCAGGCCCAGGCCGGTGCCGCCGAACTGGCGTGTGGTGGAGCTGTCGGCTTGCGAGAAAAACTCGAATATCTTGCCCACAGCATCCTGCGCAATGCCCACACCCGTGTCCTCCACCACCAGGCAAACCGTAACTTCTTCAGGCGTGGACCGCTGGCACGAGACGCTGAGCACGACTTCACCGTGTTCCGTGAATTTGATGGCATTGCCCAGCAGGTTGACCAGGATCTGACGCAGGCGCAGCGGGTCACCGCGCAGAATGCGCGCGCTGTCATCGGGCGCGAGCTTGAGTTTGAGCGCGAGGCCTTTGGCCCGGGCGGGCTGGTCAAACATCAACAACGCGCTTTGCACCAGATCGCACAGGTTGAAGTCAATGGCTTCGAGCTGGAGGTGGCCTGATTCAATCCGGGAGAAATCCAGAATATTGTTGATGACAGCCAGCAAATGCTGGCCCGAGGCTTGAACGGTTTCAGCATACAGGCGCTGCTCGGGGGTGAGCTGGCTGCGAATCAACAAGTCATTCATGCCCAACACGCCATTCATGGGGGTGCGGATCTCGTGGCTCATGGTAGCCAAAAACTCGCTCTTGGCCCGGTTGGCCGCCTCGGCGGCCTCTTTGGCGTGGCGCAACTCGGCGGTTCGCTGCGCAACCAGATCCTCAAGGTGGTCGCGGTGCATGGCCAGGCCCATCTCCCGCTCCCCAATCTGGGCCAGCATGGTGTTAAAGCCCCGCGCCAGCTTGTTGAGCTCGGCAATGTCGCTGCGTTGGGCCGCTACATTCACGTACTGCCCACTGGCCACATGCTCCATCAGCCCGGTGAGCTGGTGCAGCGGCACCAGCATGGAGCGGTTCAGCCGGCGCAGCAGCATCACGCTGGCCCGCAGCGCCAGCGCAGCGCCCAGCAGGGTGGCGAGCAGTTGCCAGGCGGTTTGCTGGTACAGGCTGCCCAGGCCAACCCGCAGGACCAGCCAGCCGGACTGGTCACCCGGGCTGTTGACCCATTGGGTCAACATGATCTGGTCTCCTTGAAACTCCCAGCCCTCGGATGGCGCCTCCAGCGGGCGCATGGCAGCCTCCCCCGCCCGCAGGTAGCGGGCAAACACGGTCCTCTCGCTGGTGTAGAGGCTGGCGGCCAACACGCTAGGGGAGTGCTGCAAAGAGGTCAAGAGGGCTTCGGCCGCCTGGACATCCTCAAACATCAGCGATGCCCCGGCGTTTTCGGCCAGTACCCGGGCCTGAACGCGGCTGCTGTCGATCAGGGCCCACAGCCCCAGCAAGACGCTGCTGATCAAAATGATGAGGGTGACCAGGCCCAAGGCGGTCAACAAGGCAATGCGATTGACGCGCCGCAAGCGCGCACCCAGCGTGATGCGCGGCGTCATGCGCGGCGTCACTGAATCACCTCCCGGGCCAGTTGCGACAGTTTGGAGCTGATCTTGAGCCGGGCAGCGCGTGCTGCATTCAAATTGACCTCAAAACCCAGGCGGCCGTTGGCTTCAACCATGTTCAGCGTGACGCCAAGGTGGGCACCCATCGGGCTGGCAGCCACGGTCAACACCGGCAGACCACGCACGTCATCGAGCGCACGAATCCCATCGGTGTTGAGCGGGTCCGCCAGAAATACAACCTGGCAGTCTTTAAGCGACTGCCCCTTTGACCGACGGTGCACCTCAATGACACGGGCGTTCGCCAGCCGGCCCTGAAGCACGTCAACCGCTCGTTCGAAACGGTCCACGCCATAGAGGCACAGCCTCAAGGTGCTGCCGACTTCGGCAGGCCATTCGGTAAACAGCATGAAGTTGAAGATGAATGCCACCTTGACCTCCCGCTCATCCGCAAGCCCGGTAGACTGGGAAGCGGCGATGGGAATCAGCCCCGCCAGGCCCAGCAGGGCAGTCAGCGCCAACAGCCGTGGGCGCAGAGAAGGCATCAAAATCGCCACGTTCCCTTGAGGGTGAGACTGCGCCCGATATCGTTCTGCACGATGGACAGGTAGTCCGACACGAACTCCTGATGGCGCGCCTTGAGCAAGTTTTGCCCTGTCAGGGTCAACTCAAATCCGGGCCCCACGCGCCAGGCATAGCGCAGGTCAAGCCCGGTAAAGCCTGGCACCGCCGGATTGTTCAGGCGGCTGGTGTGCTTGAGCCACAGGTCCAGCTGGTCGCCACTTGGCAGCGTCCACGACGAGCGCAAGGAGGCCCGGTGACGAGGCACGCGGCCCTCCCACAGGTCTTGCGCTGCCGCTGCCGCCGGCTCACTCAGGCGGGGGCTGCGCAAATAAAGCCGCGAGTAGTGGGACTGCACGCGCCAGGTGGCGCTCACCCGCCAGTCGGCCGCCAACTCAAACCCATGGGTGCGGGCGCGGGCAGCGTTGTTGTTGGTGAGCAGCACGTTCACCAGCTGCGGGGAGACCACCTCGGTGCCCGACATCACCAGGCTGACCATGTCGGTGTAGTCACTCGCAAAGGCACTCATGTCAACGCTCAGTTGCTCAGTCACCCGCTGACGAAACCCCAGCTCCAGCGCGGTCACTTTTTCGGGGCGCAAAGTGCCGCGCTCCGGGGCAAGCCGCAGGGTGGCGATGGCCGGCACAAAGGGCGGGATGGCCGCCGTTTCGGTGAATTTGAAGGGCACATCGAGCTCCAGGCGCGAAGGGGTTCGGGTCGCCCGGGACAGCGAACTCCAGACTGTGGTGGCCGGGTCCGGCGTCCAGGCCAGCCGGATGTCAGGCTGTACCTGCAACCCGCTCCAGCTGTCCTGGTCAAGCCGCAGACCACCGCTCAGACGCCATTGGCCCGGCACCAACGCATAGTCGTCGTGAACAAACACACTGGCGTTGCGCCAGTCCCGCTGCGCCAAGTCGAAGGTGCCAAGACCCAGAATGAGCGGGCTCGTCTTGTCAAGATGATCGCGGGAGTGACGGTAAGTCGCGCCCCAAGTGAGTTCGTGCCTGCCCAGGGGCAAGCGACGCTGGTATTCAGCGGCATAGGTTTGGCGGCTTTCATGGATCAGGGTCTGCAGGTTCAGACCGCTTGTTTCTGCCGAGAGTTGCCAGTCGACCTGGCCCCCGTCGGGCATGGGCTGCTCATGGCGCAGCACCAGGTAGCTACCGGTATTGCGCTGGTCAATGTCAAACTGCGCGGGCTGGACGCTGTAGCGCGTGAAGTCCAGCCGGTCATCTGCCCGGGTGCGGTGGGTCTCACCCAGCAGCGTCCAGCGCGCACCCTCGCCCGTCTGCCAGTCACCGCGCAGCCCCAGGCGGGTGGACTGCCAGCGGTCATTGCCCGGCGTTCCGTCAGGTGATTGGGCGGGGGCCATGTCAAAGCCCTTGAAGGACAGGCGGATGTCGCCGCCCCCCAGCCTGAACCCTTGGCGCACGCTGACCAGGCCTGAATCATGGGTGCTCACCGAGGCCACGGCCCGGGTGCCCAGGGTGTCAGACGCCTGGCGAGAAATGATGTTGATCACGCCATTGACCGCGTTGGAACCCCACATGGCCGCCCCAGGCCCGCGGATCACCTCGATGCGCTCGATATCGTCCATCAAGGCATCTTCAGCCTCCCACACCACACCGGAAAAAAGCGGCGAGTAGATGCTTCGGCCATCTTTGAGCACCAGCAGCTTGTTGGCAAAGCGGCCATTAAAGCCGCGAATACTGACTGCCCAGCGGTTATTGCCGATGCGCGCCACCTCCACGCCGGGCGCGAGCCGCAAGACCTCGGGAATGTTGCTGGCGCCAGAGCGGGCGATGTCCTCGCGTGAGATCACAAACACGGCAGCCGCCACGTTTTGTATCACCTGGGGCTTGCGCGAGGCGCTGCTGATCTCGATAGCCAGCAAGTCCTCCAGCGGCAGCTGCAAAAGCTTGTCGTTCGCCCGGGCCGGCAGGGCCAAGCCCAGGCTGGCAAGAAGAATCAAAAAAGGTGTGTGACAGCACATGTTTTTAAGTGAAAAAGGGCCGCGCCTCTTTGGACGCCAGGGCCAATCCCCAAGGTGCACTGTAGGTTGCCTCCCTTGATCTCGTCTGTAGGGAGTTATTGACAATTGTTGTAGGGAGGTGTGGACAGCCTGTCAGCCAGATCGTGGCGTGCCGTCATGACAACGCCCGCCGGCAGCCCTGCGGAACCGGTCCGTAGCGCTGCGGGCGGGCGTTGGCAGGGAGATTCAGTAAGCGGCGCCGGGGCCCTTGGGTGCGGGTGCTGTGGAGGGCTTGAAATCGGCCGAGAGCCGGCGAATGGCGTTGGCATACACCAACACGTCCACGCCGGTGGCCACAAACGTGCAGCCCAGAGCCAGGTAGTGGCGCGCCAGCGCGGGGTCGGAGGTGAGCGTGCCGGCGGCCTTGCCGCTAGCCACAATGGTGGCAATGGCGCGCTCAATGGCGGCCAGCACCTCGGGGTGGCCGGGTTGGGTCGGGTGGCCCATGGAGGCGGCCAGGTCGGCGGGGCCGATGAAGACGCCATCAACCCCGTCCACCGCGCAAATGGCCTCCAGGTTGGCCATGGCGGTCACGGTCTCGGCCTGCACCAGCAAGCACACCTCCTGGT
>JFJP01000770.1_pt1 | contig 11258 bp, 7 predicted proteins | sample 431651 | NCBI WGS metagenome assembly JFJP01 (sample SAMN02602958, study PRJNA72255) | Microbial mat metagenome, whole genome shotgun sequencing project. | biome: fresh water; feature: sink hole; material: water; isolation source: purple microbial (photo- and chemosynthetic) mats found in... | reverse complement strand
CCGAGGCGGCGCCCCACTCCTTTTTTTCCGTATCAGGGCTCACCACCACCATGCCAAAGGGCACCTGGGCGCCGGGATAGGTGTTGCCCTCCCCCTGGGTGCCGACGAAAGGCCGCACGTGTCGGGCGGGATCCGGATCCACGGGAGGCCCCCCGCCCGAGAGGCTGCAACAGATCACCGTCCACAGAAGGATTCCCACGCTTTTCACGCTGACCTTGCCCATCGCTCCGTCCTCCTCGAAATGCTCGGCCAGTTTGCAACGAGCGCAGTGGATGCGTCAGACCGGCCCGCCGATAACCCTCATCGGTGCCGCCGATGGCGCATTGCCGCGCTCCTCTGCCCGTGGGAGCCTCTTTCCAGGAGGCCACCCGTGGGCCACATCCCGGACATCGATCTGAACTTGCTGGTGGTCCTCGACGCCCTCCTGCAAGCACGCAGCGTCACCCGGGCCGCCGAGCGCTTGGGCACGACCCAGTCCACCCTGAGCACGGCCCTGGGAAGGCTGCGCAAGGTCCTGGGAGATCCGATCCTGGTGCGCGCCCCCGGTGGCATGACTCCCACTCCCCGGGCCCTGGCCCTGGAGGGGCCCCTGAGGGAATCACTCGCGGGACTAAACCGCATCCTCCAGGCCCCACAAACCTTCGACCCGGTACACACCTCCCGAACGTTCACCATCGCCGCCACGGACTACACGCAGTTCGTGGTGATCGGTCCCCTGCTCCGCAGGCTCCAGCAGGAGGCGCCCCGGCTTCGTCTGGAGGTGGCCCCCCTCGAAGGCCATTTCCCCTGGGAAAAGCTCGCCGAGGGCGAGGTGGACCTCGTGCTGGCGGGGGCAACCCGAGCCCCCGAAGGGCTCCAGAGTCGGGCGCTCTTCCGGGACGAGGCCGTCTGTGTGGTGAGGAAGGATCATCCCGCCCTGGCACGACCCTTCTGTCTCTCCGCCTACCTGGCGCTCTCGCATGTCGAAGTCCATTCCGTGGGCGGCATCACTCTGGCAGAGCAGGCCCTGGCCCGGCTCGGTCAGGAGCGGCACCTCAGCCTCATCGTGCCCCAGTTCATGGTGGCGCCCTTCCTCGTCCTCCAGACGGACCTCTGCTTCACCCTGGCCCGGCGACTCGCGGAGCCTCTGGCCGCATGGATGCCGCTGGAGATGCTGCCCCTGCCCTTTGAGACGCCACCCATTGCCGTGCGAGCGTACTGGCACCGCCGAGCCCAGGACGATCCAGCCCACCGCTGGTTGCGTGCCCAGGTATCCCTGGCCGCCGGGGAAACGAACCAAGGCTAAGGTGATCCCATGACCCAAGCGCCCCTCCTCGCCGCCTCCCCCCCTGAACTGGCAGGCCTTGACGCCTTGCTGCCCCGGCAGAACGACTGAAAGCAACCATGCACCCGATTTTCCCTAGGGAGTCCCTATGCGCTTCGCATCCTTGCTCTTGCCCATGCTGGCCGTAGCCCTGACGGGCAAACCGCCCACGGACGAAGCCTTGCGGGTGCGAGCCGCCAAGTTGCACGCCTCCATGTTCACTGTGGACACCCACGTGGATACCCCAGGGCGCCTGGCCTCGGGGTACGACCTGTCCAAGCGCCACGCCACGGGCAACCGAGGCTCGGGCAGCCTGGATTTTCCTCGTATGAAGGAGGGCGGTCTCGCCTCGGCCTTCTTTGCTGTTTTCGTCAACCAGGGGCCCCGCACACCAGAAGGTCGGGCCAAGGCGAAGGCCAAAGCCATGGACCAGCTCGATCGCCTGGACCAGATGTTCAAGGATCACGCCGCCCTCTGCGGGCGAGCCCTGACCCCGAAGGAGGCCATGAAAATCGCCGCCACCGGGCGCCGCGCAATCTTCCTGGGCCTGGAGAACGGCTATCCCCTGGGCCTGGATCTGAATCTGCTGGAGGCCTTCTACGGGCGGGGCATCCGCTACGTCACCCTCTGCCACACCGCGGACAACGATCTTTGTGATTCCTCCACCGGGAAGCGCGAAGGACCGGAGCGTGGCCTTACGGAACTCGGCGAATGCGTGGTCCAGCGCATGAACGACCTAGGCATGCTGGTGGATATCTCCCATGTATCCGACCAGACCGTGCGTGATGTCCTGAAAACAACCCAGGCACCGATCCTCGCCTCCCACTCCTGCGCCCGGGCCCTCTCCAATCACCCGCGCAATCTGTCGGACGAGCTGCTGCGGGCCATCAAGGCCAATGGCGGCGTGGCGCAGGTCTGCATCCTGGGCGACTACGTGAAAAGGCTACCTCCCAATCCCGAACTCACCAAGGCACTCGGCGAATTGGAGGCCCGGGTAAAGACACAGTTCGGCGGGTGGGACAACTTGCCGGATGCAGCCACCGAGGCCGCCATGGGCGAGGAATACGAGCGCCTGTTCGAGAAATTCCCCAGCAACCTGCCCACGGTGAAAGACGTCGTGGACCATATCGATCACATGGTGAGGGTCATGGGCATCGACCATGTGGGCATCGGCACCGATTTCGACGGAGGCGGGGGCCTGGCGGATTGTCGGGATGTCAGCCAGCTGCCCCGCATCACCGAGGAACTGCTGCGCCGAGGCTACCCGGAGGCCTCCATCCGCAAGATCTGGGGCGGCAACCTAGTGCGCGTCTTCGAGCGGGTGATTCGGCAGACGAAACGGTAAGGCGTCAGAATCGCACCAGATCACCCACCACGATCTGGTACCGGTCGGTCCAGGGATCCTTTACCAGGGGAAATGCCACGGTCAGCAGGAACACCCCGCCGAAAGAGCTCTTCAGGTTGCCCAGGCGAAACCCACCGGCGGATCGCGGCCGCATCGGCATAAACCACGAAGCCCAGCTGAAGAATTCCCAACAGGTTGATCGGAGTCGTCACCCGTTCTTCCAGGGAGATCATCCAGCGCCGGTCACCCAGCCACAGGTGGTTGCCATAGCCTCGAAGACCATCCAGGCCACCCAGGTAGAGGTAGTTCTGGGAATCCGGTCGGTAAACGGCATCCACTTGAACCAAGGCTGCCTGGGTCTGCAATGGGAAACCCTGGAAATAGGCTTTGAACGTGCCGTTCAACTGCCCGTCCTGCCATCCACCTGATTCAAGGCGGGCTTCCCACTGGGTATTCAGCAGCAGCAGGGTCGTGGGCGCCGGGGCCCACCCCTTGGCGGTAGAGGCCCGCAGAAAGGGTGCGTTCACCTCACTGCCCACCGCCTTCAGATACCAGCCGAATTCGACCTTGGCTTCCCATCCCAGGTTGAAATCCTCGGTGTGGGTCATGCTGGCCATATCCCGGTAGGAGCGGAAGCGATCCTCCAAGAGACTCCACGAAACATGAGCGCCCCTGAGATTTCGGTCGGGGGGGATTGTCGTGGGAAGACTTCCCACCTCCAACCCCTGGGGATTCCCGAATCGAGTCCGCTTGAGATCCAGACCACCCCCAAGGCGAATGGCCCGCGAATCCGTGATGGAAGTGGCCCAGGATCCTTCCAGCCGTAGATCGTCTCGGTGGGAGGCGAAGGTATAGGCCGCACGCTGCTGGTTGTAGATTGTTTCCACCGAATCGGAAGAAGACAAATGGAAGGACAGCGACCAGGGAGTCTCCAGCCTGCGGTAGGGACGGGCCAGGTCCAACATCCGGGTCTTCCCATCCGAAAGCGCCTGGTACCGGGAGGTCAAGGTCCAATCGCTGCCCAGAAATTGCCGATCAACATAGAGCAGCGTATCGGTAGACCGTTCGGGCGCCTTTTCGTGACCGAGGGTCAGATATTTCCCAAAGCCCAGGAGGTTGGCCTCCCGAAGGGTGAAACCCAAAGATCTCTGATCGCCCACTTGCGAGAAAGAGACGCTGGCCTTGAGGGTCCAGGCGTCCTGAGTGCGCACGACCGCATGCACAGCCCCGGCATCATCGATCCTGGGCTCAATGGACGCATCCTTCAGAAAGCGGAAGGATCGAAGGGCCCGCTCGATCTCGTGGATCCCTCGGGCATTCACCGCGTCCCCTGCGCGAAGGGGCACTTCCCGACGAATGACCCGCTCCCGGGTTTCGATGTGAAGGACGTTGACGAGACGCCCCAGCCAGTGGTCCTCGTGGGGGCGAGAGGGATCGAAGACATCCCCGAGATGGTATTCGATGCTGGCAAGGCGGACGCCCTTGCGCTCGAGTTCTTCCCAGGTTGGCATCGCCTGCTGGGCCGCGGCAGTGGATCCAAAGGCAAGCATGGTAACCATGCCACGCAAGCTGAGCACCACCCAAGCCTTGAGGTGCTGTCTGGAGCCGCCATCCCTCACCTCCGGAAAGGGTTGGTGGTATCCACTCTTTTGGTCCCTCAGGAAAAGCCTTGGCACGCATACCCCAAAAGAAGAATCCCGTGGCACAAACAGCTGTCTTTGCAAGATGCACCCGTTCCACTGCGAATCAACCCGAATCACCTCCCCCGACAGGCAGAACAGGGGAATGCCTACCTTCCTTCGGGCGCTGGTGCCACTACGAGGCTTTCCCCGGTTCCCTTCTCAACTCGCCAGCCTTCCGGCACCACGACCACCCGCAAGCCGCCACTGGACCCCGTGCTGAAGGTGGGGATCCTCCCAACGGTTTCTAGGGTTTGGGGCGATGGGAATTCGAACTGGTTGTTGCGCCCCACGGTAAACAGGCCCAATTCCGGGGCAAGGGCCCTGATCCAGGCGGGGTCGGAGGCGGAGGCGCTGCCATGGTGTCCGGCTTTCAGGAGCCGATGCGCCGTCCCTGGGCCGGGATCCCCAAGATCCAACAGATCCCTTTCCTGGATAGCCAGGACATCGCCCATGAGCCAGAGTTCCCGATCCCGCCAGCGCACCCGCAGCACCTGAGAAATCATGTTGGCATCCAGCAGATCGAAGGGCTTGGGTGGCCACCGCACCTCGAAGCGAGCCTCGCCCCGCTGCCACGCGTCCCCGCGAAGGACCCGCCGAGACTCGACGAGGTGAGCAGGTGGCGCAACAGGGGTCCATTGTTCTGTGAACCGGGCCGAATCCGGCAGGGTCACCGAGGCGAAGGGCCACAGCCTCGCCAGGGTCGCCCATCCGCCCGCATGATCCCCGTGGGGATGGGTCTGCACCAGGTGAAGGGGCTCCCGCACCCCCCGTCGGCTCAAGACCCGCACCAACCGGCGCGCCGCCCAAGGAGAGGGCCCGGTATCCACCAGGGTGGCCTCGCCCCCAGGCACCCGCAGGAGCAGGGCATCCCCCTGGCCGATATCAGGCGCCTCCAGACTTAAGGTTTCGGGGACCCGCCCCGTTCCCCGGCACCACAGAAGTACTGCGGTTGCAGTAACCAGGCCCACCGCCAGGGCACGACTCCGTCGAAACCGGGCATGGCGTTGGGCGAGTGCGATCCATCCAAGACAGAGTGCGATCCAGGGCCAGAGCATGCCCGTTGCCAGCGGTTGAATGCGAGCAAAGAAGGGCAGGAGTGAAGCGCCGACCCACACCAGAACCCCGCCAACGACCTGCACCACCCCCGGCACCGGCAGCAGAGTCAGCAGCAGGCAGACTGGCGTGAGTACCGCCACCAGGGGCAGCACCAGCATGTTCGCCACCACGCCCCACAGGGGAGCCCCGCCGTGGAACAGGGCCAGCAGCGGCAAAGTGGTCAGCCAGGGCGCCAGGAACCGAGCGGCAATCAGCGAACCCCTGCCAAGCATGGGCCCCAGCAAACCCGCAAGGGGTTCCGCACACCATAGGAGCCCGAGCAAGGCGAACCAGGCCAAAAGGAACCCCGGGTCCGCACCCGCAGCAGGATGGGTCAGGAGCCAGAGAAGCAGCGCACCATGGAGTGTCAGAACTGGCGGCAGCTTCCAGCCGCTGCGCCGTCCCAGGGCCCAGGCGAGTCCCATCAACAAGCCTCGCCACACAGGCGCGGTGAATCCCACGACGGCACTGAACAGCACCCCAGCCAGGATGGCGGCAAAGGTAGAGCCACGCCTGAATAGCCGCCGCCAGAGAGCTTCCAGGAATACCATCACCAAGGTCACCTGCAGCCCCGAGACCACCAGCGTGTGGATGGTGCCGCTCTCCGCGAAGGCGCTGAACACATCCTCCCGGGCGGGCGAATAGCCCAGCGTGAGGGCGCCCCAGAGGTCTCGAGCGGGCCCCTCGTCGAGGGGCAAGGCCAAGAACCGCCGGTGGGCGAAGGTCTGGAGCCTGAGCAGAAAGGATGGCTCGGCGGGCCCCACCACCTCCAGGAGGTCCGCTGAGCGCAGGTGGATCCGCCGGGCTGTGCCATTCCCTCGAGCCCGCCAGAGGGGCCGCTCCACCAGAAAGACCGGGGCGGGCTCCACCACCCGCAGGTCGCCGCGAAACCGCACCGGAGTGCCAGGCTCCGGGGCCGGGTGACCTTCTCCGGGAAGGCTGATGGGGATTTCCATGCCTGCCATGGTCGCGGGCAGCCGCAGGCGGATGTGGGCCTTGCGCCGCTCCCCCTGGAGGGTCCAGGGTGCCGAAATATGCCCCTCCATGGCCTGCAGACCCATCGGCAAGACCAGCTCCTTCCGGGCCAGAGTCCTCAATCCCAGCAGCGTGAACATGCCGAACCCGAGAATCAGGGGCACAACAGAAACGCGACGGAAGAACAGCAGGGGCACCGAGGCCACCATAAAGACCCACCCGACAGGCAGAAGCCAAGGGGGCAGGCGCCCGTCCCAGGCCTCAGGAAGCACCCAGGGCAGCAAGCAAGCCGCCGCCAGGGCCCAGGGAAGGCCCCAGAGCGATGCGCCGCTGAGTCGCTGCCAGAGTCGTTCACGGGTGAGCATCCGGGAAGTGTACCCAACCTCAAAGGAAGAAATCCCTTAGTCTGGAAGCGTTTCCTAGCGAGGCCCCGTGAATTTCCGCCCCCTACCCTTCGTTCTGCTGCTCCTCTCCTCCCCACTCGCGGCCTGGAGTCCACAGTTCCACGAAGTCCAGACCAAGCTCGCCACAGGGCTCATTCCCCGTGCCATGGCTGGTTACCTGCGGGCCCATGCGACGGAGCTAGCCCAGGGTGCTCGAGGGGTTTCCAGCGACCAGCCTCCCACGGTGGAGGAAATTGAGGAACAGTTCCGGCGGATCGTCCGGATGAGCGAGGAGCGCCGCCGTCCCGCCCTACTGGCCCGAGAATTGGGCACCCTCGCTCACATGGTGCAGCTCCTGACTGACCCTTCGGCCACCCAAGGCATCACCCAGCTCCGGGATCGCTTTCAGGCCTACGGCGACCAGCACTTGGGGCGACTGGTGGTAAGCCGTGAGCCCTTCTGGGCAGTAACCGCCCCCCTGGACCCGCGCCCCGCCCTGCTCGATTGGTCCAAGATCAAGTGGGAGCGGCACCAGTTGCTTCTGGAAAGCTTCGACGAAACCACCGGGATGCCCAGAGGCTCCTGGGACATGCTCTCCATCCCCTTCGCCCAGCTCCAACTGTCCTTCTCCAACGGCGTGAATGCCACAGCCAACATCTGGATTCAGACTTGGCGAGCCGTCGGCGATCAGTGGGAAGTACCTTCCTAGCTAGGAATTCTCTCCGATCGGAGTATTGGAGCACTCGATGGCCTCCTACACCCGACTCGGCAACTACCTGCTGGCCAACGAGCTCACGGCTGATCCCTTCGGCAAGATCCATCGAGGTCTTTCGCTTTCTGGGAGCAGTTTCGAGCGTCACGTACTGATTCGCACCTTCTCGGAAGAAGTCCTAGAGGCCGGTCTCGGCACCCGCCTCGAGGAGATCACCCGAGTCGCCACAGTCCTTGCGGGCCAGCGGGTCTTCGGGCACGGCTACAAGATAGAGGGTGGCCGCACGCCCCATATCGTGTGCGACTACCTGCAGGGCCGCAGCCTGGCCCAGATGCTGGACAAGGCCAAGCACGAGCAGATCCCCCTGGGGGTCGATCACGCGCTATCGGTGCTTCAGGGTGTCGCCCAATCCCTGGTCCAGCTTCACGCCAAGGGCATCCACCACGGCACCCTATCTCCCCACAGCGTCTGGGTAAGCTTCGAGGGCGCCACCCAGACCCTGGACGCCCCCTTCGGCGCCAGCCTCCAGTTGATCCTCCCCAAGTGCCCCGTTGCCGCCGCGTCCCTTTCCAGGTACCGAGGCGTAGCCGGGACTTCAGCCCTGCAGGCCGATCTCTTCTCTCTGGGCGCAATCTTCTATGAGCTCCTGACCCTGGACAAGCTCCCCAGCCCAGAACTGCTTACCGCCACCCTGAACAAGGCCAGTCTTAAGGCCGCCCAGGAAGACGGACCCGTTCCCCACGAAATCCTGGGCCTGCTGAAGCGTCTGCTCGGCGTGGACAAGGTTTTCGAGAACCCCAGCGCCTTCAGCGCCGAACTGGAGCGCGTGCTCTACGATGGCGACTACAGTCCCACAACTTTCAACATGGCCTTCTTCATGCACACACTCTTCCGCGAAGAGAACGAGCATGACAACCAGGCGATGAAGGCAGATCAGGCGGCGGATTTTTCCCCCTTTATCGAAGCAGAACCCAATCAGCGCAAGATTTTCGAGACCTCCAGTGGCCAGAACTTCTCGAAGTATCTGATCTGGGGCGGCGTGGGTGTCGCAGCCCTCCTGGCCTTCTTCGGCTGGAAGACCCTGGATGCCAGCCGCAAGGCGGAGAAGGCCACCCAGGAACTGGCCATGTTGCAACGGACCTTCAACGAAAATCAGGCACGGCTCGCGGATCTGGATCGCCAGGAACAGCTCGCCAAGGGCAAGGCTGCCGAGATTGATCAGAAACTCCTCTCGGCCAAGACCAAGGAAGACAAGGACAGACTCCGCAAGGAACAGGAAGACCTGAAACAGAAAACAGCCCAGATCCAGCAGCAGAAGGAAGAAACCCAGAAATCGCAGCAACAGCTCCAGCAGCAGGTCCAGTCTGCCGCCCAGAGCGTTCCCACCTCCGTCGCCGCCCGTATACCCACACCTCCGCCCCCGACCCCAATCTCCGCCCCCTCCAATTTGCCTGCGGCCCAGATCAGTCCCAGCCAGCTCCCCGGTCAGCTTCCCAAGACACTCCCCGGCAATGCCCCGGCCACGCTACCGGCCTCTTTGCCAGCCGCCTCGGCACCGACTCCAACTCCCACCCAGCAACAACCCGCGGCTGTATCTCAACCCCAGGTTTCCACTGTGCCGGACACAGAAGCCACCATCTCCCGCCGCGCAAACCCCGTAGTACCCCGGACGGTCAACAAGAACTTCCTGCCCCCCAACCTGCGCAACAATGAAATTCGCGTAACAGTAAAGGTCTTTGTTGATCCGCAGGGTCGCCCTCTGAAGGTGCAGGTCGATCAGGGCATCGAGGGACAACGATGCAGCCAAGCAAGCCGCCTACGAAAGCTCCTATACCCCTGCCACCAAGGGTGGGAAACCGGTCAATGGATGGACCACCGTGGTGTACAACTTCGGCAAACCAAAGTAGTACCCATCCATTTTTCGATCAATGGGCCCGGGTCAATCCCGGGCCTTTTGCTCGGCGGCCTCCCGGGCAAGAACATCCACCCGTTCATTTTCGACATGTCCCGCATGGCCCTTTACCCAATTGGCCTTGACGCGATGCCGCCCTAGCTGGGCATCCAACGCCTGCCAGAGTTCGACATTGAGAACCGGCTGCCGGTCAGCCTTCCGCCAGCCCGCCCGCTTCCAGCCTGCCAGCCAGGAGGTGATGCCCTTCACCACATACTGGCTGTCGCAGAAGAGTTCAACCTCGCAGGGCTTTGCCAGGGCCTCCAGGCCCCGGATGGCTCCCAGGAGCTCCATCCGATTGTTGGTCGTGTCCGCCTCGCCCCCGGCCCCTTCCTTCTCTTTCACGGCCTCGGGGGAACGGAAGCGGAGCAGGTAGCCCCAGCCTCCAGGGCCGGGGTTTCCCAGACAGGCGCCATCACAATAGAGTTCGACTTTGGGATGCAGGGACATGGAGACTCCAGTCCCACCATCGCAGAAAGTGAATGCCTGTCAAAGCCCTGGGCGCACTGCGGCCGAGGCGAGGCGGAGGCTTTCCCGGAGCAGTTCAACACCCAGATCCAGATCCTCAGTCTTCAGGTTCAGGGCGGGACGGAACCGCAGGCCCTTCTGGCCCGAGGCGAGCACGATCATGCCCAGGCCCTGAGCCTGAGTGATGGCTGCGTTGCGCAGCTCGGTCGTAGCCAAGTCGATGGCACAGAAGAGCCCCTGACCCCGAGGGTTGGATGTGATCTCCGGCAGGTCCCGGTGGATCTCCTGAAGCCCCTTGAGGAGTCGCTCCCCCTGCCGGGTGCAATGCCCGAGGAGCTGCTCTTCCACCATCACATCGATGATTCGCGTGCCGCGCACCATGTCCACCAGGTTGCCGCCCCAGGTGCTGTTGATGCGGCTGGGGATGGTGAACACGTTGTCGACCTCGTCCAGGCGCCGCCCAGCAGCGATGCCGCAGCACTGGGTTTTCTTGCCAAAGGCGAGGATGTCGGGCCGTACGCCGGAATGCTCGTGACCCCACCATGTGCCGGTGGTGCCGAAGCCTGTCTGCACCTCGTCGAAGATCAGCAGGAATTCGTGCTCATCCGCCAGCTCCCGGAGTCGCTGCAGGAATTCAGGCCGGAAGTGGTTGTCGCCCCCCTCGCCCTGGATGGGCTCGATGATGAGGCAGGCGATGTCATCAGGATCCTGGCGCACCGCGGCCTGGATCTGGCCGATGGCTTCGGCCTCGGCCCGTTCGACCTGGGCAATGTTCTCACCTGTCAGCGGAAAAGTGACCTTGGGGTTGGTGATCCGAGGCCAATCGAATTTGGGAAAGTACTGGTACTTGCGAGGGTCCGCCGTATTGGTGAGGCTCAGCGCATAGCCGGAACGCCCATGGAAGGCCTCCTTGAAGTGGATCACTTGGCTGCCCTTTTCCGGCTTTCCCTTCGCTAGGTTCTTCCGGACCTTCCAGTCGAAGGCCGCTTTCAGGGCGTTCTCCACTGCCAGGCTGCCTCCGTCGACCCAGAAGAGATGCGGGAGGTAGTCCGGAGTCGCATGGTTGGCGAAGGCCTCCACCCACTCCGCAAAAGCCGTGGTGTAGATATCGCTGTTGGCGGGCTTGTTGACGGCGATTTCGCCCAGATGACCGATGAACTCCGGGTTCTTCAACCGAGGGTGGTTGTGCCCCAGGGGGCTGGTGGCAAAGAACGTGTAGAAGTCCAGGTAGCGCTTCCCGTCCCGGGCATCCACGATCCAGGAGCCCTGGGACTTCTCCAGGTCCATCACCAGGTGGAATCCATCCACCAGCATGTGGCGGCCGAGGGATTCGAAAACCTCGGA
>JFJP01046834.1_pt1 | contig 11259 bp, 6 predicted proteins | sample 431651 | NCBI WGS metagenome assembly JFJP01 (sample SAMN02602958, study PRJNA72255) | Microbial mat metagenome, whole genome shotgun sequencing project. | biome: fresh water; feature: sink hole; material: water; isolation source: purple microbial (photo- and chemosynthetic) mats found in... | reverse complement strand
AACATATATATACATAAAGAAAGTTGACAGCTACGACTATTTGTTTATGTATTCACTGTTTACTTCTCGACTGGTTTCACATTTCTGAAATAGACACATATATGTAGTCTGATCTATTTACCGATTTCTTCGAGAATAGCTTCTATGACGGTATCTTCTCTTTGTTCCTGCAAGTGGTGCGTTTGCTTCATTTGGGAATAATCGCATAAGGTCTGTTTCAAGGCAAAATGGTAGTAACTGACATGGTATACCAATTTGTATTTCGTCAGGTCGTTGCAGGTAGCAATACTGTTCCTCGATGAAGGTATCAAACAGAAAGTGCCGGATATTATTATTCCGCACTGTTGGATTGTCATCACGGAACCTCCGACCTGCCCAATTCAAATCGACGATTGTGAAGAACCAGAAACAATTATCGTAGTGTCTCTGACAACACTCCTCACATGCTGTGCTGTGATCACCTCCAAGAGTAAGTGCCTCTTCTACTGTCTTACCATCATCGAGAACCAGATTGATCTGCTTGATTCCTGGAACATAACGATTCACCGATGCTGTTGTCATTTGTAGCGATATCTCACAAGCACGTTGACGTCTTGCTTCGTAGGCTGGGTCATTACGTTCTTCCGCAATTATTTCCAGACGGATGGCTTCATCTTCTGAATCCTCTTGATTTGATTCGAGCTCGTTTACATTTCTGTTGTTACTACTGCTCTCATTACTGTTTGTCGGATTGTTTTCTCTGTCATTGTCATCTTCATTGGGGATGATATTCACCGCAGCAACATTTGGCAGACGTTCGTTATTCATTTTGCTTTTCCACAGAATAATGACAAGACAATGAGAACGTCAAGACAACGATTAGTATAAGTTTTGGTGTTGTTCGTCGGTTGTTTTTTGTTGTTGCCAATGATGGCCAACCTTTTTGTATGTAATATTCGGCCTACTATTACACACCTCCCGCGTATGTTATAGGGTAACTGTTGTGCCGTAGGTGCCCAAATATTTTTCAGTACAATTTAGTACTATATTACCATTTATCCTTGTAGATCTTCTTATCGATCTACATGGTACTTAGAGTAACGCCATATTTGACTGTATTAAATACGTCGTATTATTTATATATTTGTGAGTGAGTGAGTGAGCGAGTCTTGTTGTACACTGTGTATGTATCTTTTTCATATGTCGTCATCCTCGAACATTGCCGTCTAGTGGTAGTAGCCAGTATGGCCATTGATATTATTATATTCAGAGCAACATTTTTGTCGAGTTGCACCTTTACGAGCAGATGATGTGATTACATCGATCAATGTTCACATTGTATCTCATCGATACAATAGAGTATGCTTTTTGGAAGCAACATTGCATTACTTCCAAACTGGACACAACAACATACAGACCGTTGCTGATATAAGATAATACACTGCCTCTAACATAAAAAATAATTTTAATTTACGACTGATCTGTTTTTGTTTCTTAAGTTTTCACTTGTTTCTGATAAAACCATCCTCTTCAAAGCATTTTTCTGGATAGAATTCGATTCTGTTATCAGTGACATGAAACCTCTTAAGTTCTTCCGTCTGTTGTGTGTTGTATCCGTCCGAGTTCACCATATCATCTTCCTCATCATCTTGATTGCACTGGTTATCGATCAAATAACGATCGATTCTTTCCGTGAAGGTTTCTCGTCTGGCTCGTTTGATCAACGACTCAATCTTGTCTTCCAAAGCATTATACTGGATGTTGAAATCCACCATCTTTGTACTTCCAATATTGATGTAGTTGGATAACTCATCGCGATCTAGCCAGTTTGCTTCCCGACTATGCATATACCCCCATTCTACCAAATAATACAACATTCCATCTGGAAACTTGCAGCGGCATGTGATCTTTTTGACGATCCGCATGCTAAGTCCCTTGTAGTAGTCACGTCTGTCCCAACTGGGTGCCTTCTCGTCTCTCGTATCTGATTTGTATTTCCTGATGAACTCGCCGTATATTTCACCATTCTTATTATCATCCAGAATCATTTCTACTGGTTTGATGTCTTTACCACCATCGAGAGCATTCTTTTTGATAATTAGCGCCCAGTCAGTTAACGAATCAAAGTTTCCCTTGTAGCTCTGATACCATTCTTTGTCTTTTTCATTTGCTAAACGCACACAGTAGTCAATAACTTTCGTTCTTGCATGCTCTCGCCTACCAACAATATCTGCAATGCTAGCTCCAGTGATTTCGAGTATACCACAAGGTGTCCCAAAGTACTTGAGAGGTGTAGTCATGTTATTGATCACTTTATTGAAATGACAGATCAATTGCAAATGCTGTCTCGTAGCAGTATGTTTTTTTGTTATTGCATGTACAACTACAAAGCCAATTTTTCTTGTCCTCACCTACTTTTTCCTCCAATATTGGGCGAGTATGATACAATATAGGCCAATAATAGTATATTTTGGGTACATTTATGTCTGTTCTCACTTTTTTCACTACTTTACTTATTGCTCTAGAATGTATAAGTACTATCTATATGTATCGTCCTCTGCCTGTTTTTGTTCTGTTTATATGCTATGGGCAATATATGATTTGCCTGATAGCATCAATAGCCAACGAAGCATTGTTAACATACCAGTGTCGAATTGGATGATCTAGTTAAACACTTATATCTAAATACAACATATTTCATTCCTCGTTTTCTTTCCATCTCAACTAGAATTTGCATGATGAGACTGCACTCCTTTTCACTTTACTGTGTTTTTCCATTCCCATAAAATGGTAATTTCCATTTCCATACGGTTACTTGATTCTCTTCTTCTACCTTGCTTGAATACTATTTTCCTCCTTTTTCATGCACCATGAGTGATGAATTTGGTTACTTTGATGACTTTTATGAAGAGATAGTTGATGATGATGTTGGATATGACGAAGAGGCAGAGTCCCTACAGATGTGAATGTTAACGAAGGTTTTGAATGTGCTATTAATGTTGTTGGTGATAACAACACATGTGTCCCCATTCAGTTGGATTTCAATGTTACTGATCCTCCCACCAAAGATGTAACTGAGCTGGATAGCAAATTTGTTTCCGTGGTTGTTCCTGGATTTGAACTAGTATCATCGCTGATTACATTCTCCAAAAAATACCATATCTTCATCTGCCAACTATGTCATTCACCCATTGCCAAAGGTTCTTGCTACTACCATATTACCAAAAAACATAAAAATCAACTATGGCCTGATACCTGTGGAAATGTTACTGCCAAGGAGACAGGTGGTCGTGCATTGATGCAGGATATTGTTGACAAGATTGCTGCTACATATGAAAATTCATTGGAAAAAATGCCAGAACAGGTCCGTGGTAAACCTATTGAGTATTTGAAAGTGGATTCATCATTCATGTCCAATGTATGTGTGGAGAACCAATGTCTCTTTATTAGCAAGTCTCATGACAATATGGTTCGTCATGTTTCCATGTACCACAAGGTCAGCGGAACATACAAATCTGGTGTTGATATTTCAGCTATTGCAGTCCCAGTTAAAGTTCAGTTCCTTGATAACAAAGGTCAGCGATACATTATCCTTGATTCTTCTGAAGTGTTTGCCATGCCAATTGAAAAGACTATCCCCAGTTTGCCAGAGTGTGTGTCTTTCCAGGAACTAGCATTGGCAGCTGCAGTTGCTGCTATTGATAAGGTTGAGCATTCTGATGTTCGTAATCTCAGCCTTATGCAAGCTCTGATGGATCAAGGAGATATCTTTTCTGGAGTTGTGGAGAAGGAATTTGTTGCCCGTGCTTTGTTGTGGGATAACCCTGGTAAAAAGGATGATCCGATGAATACTGTGGTTCCTGACGGTTTTGTCAAAGTATTGACCAAGGGAGTAAAGACTTGGTTTGATAGGTTCTCCCACCTGTACAAGAATACACCTGATTTTTTGAAGACAAAGATGGCAGATAAGACACGTCGAGTCATGTTCACCAAGCTTACCAGTACGGACAAGACTCGCTATCCTGGTCCCATAGTTATCTTTACGCACTTTGTGTTGTTGCTCACGGGTTGTGTGCAGAGTGCTATAGGTGCTGATGGTAGAAAGTTGTCTACTATTGAAATTCCACCTGATTGGCAAATCAACAATGCTAATATCTGCGATATGTCTTTGCAATTGTGGTCTGAAGTGATGGTGTTGTTGCAGAGTCCGTTGGATGGTGATTATGCATTCGATTCAGCACTGGTACACAAACTGAATGCACTCTACTTGGCCATATTTGCCCGTACTGCCAACTTCCAGACAACCAGTGGTATTTCATACCGTGATCCAGTCGATATATTCTTGCTGGCGACAGCAAGTCGCGTGTGGGACTCCAACCAAGGATCATTTTCTGTTGGTTCCGTAACCAATCAAGCTGCAGCCTTAGAGTATGTTTGCCGCAGTGTCCTGTTGTTAGAAGGCGACCGAATGGCATCAGAGCAGTTGAACACGGGCTCTGATTTGGAGGCTGTAGTTACCAACACCACTGCTTATGTAATGAAGTATGCTTCTCCTGCCGATAATAATGTCATGTACATTATTGCTGGATTTAAGAAGCAGATGCGTAAATTCAAAAACACTGCCATGGCACAGATTCAGTTTACGTCAATGGAGAAGAAAGACTTTTTGATTATCGCTACTCAAAAAAAGGTGGTGTTTTCCCAACTCGTGAGTGGTCTGCAGGCTGCTATATCTGATTTGGTGAATCTGGTCAAGTGCATTGTTGGAGCTTCTGTGTACGATGATTCGAGATTCCATCCTGAAAACATTCACGATGACCTGGCCAGCAATGAAAACGGTTACTCATTTGTCCAGGATTTTCGCAACGATTTCGAATTTGCTTGGACAACCTTGCAAGCTTCGGCAAAAGATAGTGTATGTCCCGTTTGGCGCCATGATTTTTTGGAGAAGGCCAATGCCATCAACGAGCTACTTTTGTTTCTTATACACACTACCTCTGGTGGCCCATCCCGCTCTACTACGATGATTCATACCTATCTGCGCAATACAAAAGGTGTGAACCGGTGTGTGCAGATTGTGAATGGTTGTGTTTTCATGATCACAAACTACGAGAAGAGCCGGATGGTGAAGCAGGTCGAGGATTTGGGTGCCAAGTTTGTGCACGAGACTGTTGGTCTTTGCCTGGTGCACTATATGGTTCACATCAAGCCCTTCCAGGATCGTTTACTGAAGAAAAGCACAGAAATGTTTGTTGGCAGCGAACGTCGCTTGTTTGTGAACCGGAAATCAGCCACTGCTGGTCCCATGACTGCTGAGCAATATTCGGCTGTAATTGTGGTCCATTTTAAGCAATATTGCCATTCGGACATCCGCCTGCGCGATTTCCGTCACATTGTCCCCTGCCTTGAGCGTGCCCACCTTAGCTCGCAGGAATCTTCTTATCCAGTTTCCCTCCATGCACAGATGCAGCACAGCACTGCCACAGGGCGCATATATGGTGGCGACCACAATGCTAGTTCTCAGCTCGATTCTTTGTTTTTGGCACACATGCGCCATCTATCAGAAAAGTGGATGCGTTTTCTCCAGCTTTTGCCTCGTAATGCGATGGATGAATGTCCATCAGTCGTGGATCCTCACCAACTGGAACGTTTTGTTAATGGTTCCATCAGCACGCTGTCTGCAGAAACAGTAACCAAGCCAGCAGCTAACTACGGTCCTACCATAGTCAATACGTACAATACGATCAATAATATTGTTGTCGGCGCAGATGTTGCTGTATCTTATGCATCCAATCTACTGGATAATAACGAGAATCAGTTATCCAAGATCATTCACGCATGCCACGAACGCAAGTTATTTGGAGATAAAATTTTTCAGCACGAAGGTGTGCGCAAGAGCTTTCACGCAGTTGTGTCTTCCAATGTTGGTAGCTACCTGTGCATTTGTCCTACTGGATCCGGCAAGAGCTGTTTTTGGTTTTATCCCTCCATTACCAGAATGGAAAAGGACGAGCGCGATATAGTGGTGGTGATAGTCCCGCTAGTCGAGCTGCTGGCGGACCAGATGCGCAAGTCGAAGGAATACAAGATTCCCTCGTACAAGTACAATAAAACGATTTCGATGGAACAGAATATTGCCAACTTAAGATTGAACTCGAGCGATCCCAGAAAGCTCGTATTGGTGCAGATTGAGGATGTTGGACCGTGTTTCATCAAATTCGTCACCCAGTTAGTTGGGCACCGCCGCTTGTTCCGGCTGATCATTGATGAGTGCCACTTATTGCACGCGCACAAGGATTTTCGGTGGGGTGCCTTCCAGCACATCAACAATCTCCTACTTGCCACAGCCACAGTCGGTCACGTATTTCTGACAGCAACTGTTGCGATTGAGCACGAGGAGTCGCTGTTACAGATCCTGTCAACACACGTTGGAAATCGCTTATTGAAACCGACGGTGATTAGATGCGGCAGCATCCCTCCCAATTTAGGCTTTAATGTGAAGTGTTACCCTTCCAGCGATCAATGTTTCAGGCATTTTGCGCACAATATTCAGCTGCGCCAGTGTTGTGGAGGAGATCACCTTCGCTACATTGTGTTTGTTTTAACGATTGACGAATGCAAAGGCCTGTCTTCGTTTCTTTCCAGTTGCGGTTTCCGCGTGGCTCAGTGCCATTCACAACTGGATCCTGAGGCTCGCATTCAAAACCGCACATGGTGGCGAGAAGGTGAACGACCCGTCATGATTGCTACGAATGGCATGGCCTGCGGTGTGGATTACCCGTACGTCCTTTACATTGGCATTTTGGGTGGCTCGTATGACATTGAATCCGTCCTTCAGATGGCTGGTCGTGGAGGCCGGCAGCAGGGAACGGTGTGTACTGTTGATTGCGTTTACACTGAGACGGATTACGATCGCAATTACCAAGGTTACTGCATCATCCACTGCGAGCCCAATTCGGTGAAATGGTTCACGAACAACTCGCGTTGCCGACGCAGTTATCTCTCCTGCTTCCTCAACGGGCACGCCGATTTATGCGATACGAGCACCGTCCCCTGCGATATCTGCCGGAAGAATAGTCCGTCCATGTGGCCCCAAGAGAGTTCCTCATTGATCCCGAGACCGGCTGTCCCGCAAGTTGTTGCCTTTTCACCTATGGTCGGAGTCCACAAGATATCCCCAATCCTCCCTCCCTCGCACCAACCTGACCTAACTACTGCTGTCGTGAATCAGATGGAAAAGCCATCCGATACTGCTGCGTTACCCTACTTTCCATTCCCATACACACCCGCATCATCGTCTTCTCTATCTCCTACTGTATCGCCAAAGGTACATAATCCCTACAAGCGGCAGAAGCCTTCGGAAGCAATCGAGCCTTACGCTCCGCGCTGCTTTACCAGTCCACAGAGCTGTGCTGGTAGCGGTTACACGCAGCCATCCAGTACGTCTGCATCCTCCGGTGCCAAGGCGACTGTTCACAATGGATCTGTCAATCGCAGCACTCAATTACAGTCAGCCGAGTTTTACGGTGCAGAGGAGCACTTTGTTCATTCGTACACCCCCCAGAATCTCTGCGGTTATTGCGTTGTTGCGTCCAATACTATGCTAAACTGGAAGAAGCAATTGCATAAAGCACTCAATCATCATGGCTGTGTTGGCTCGCGCCGGCTTTGTTATATTTGTACTGGTTGCCATCAGAAGAGTGCTTGCGTGATTATTAAACACCGTGTTACGGCACTGTACTGCAACCACTGTTATCTCCGCACCAGCTCCCATGGCGCCAGTGGCAAATACGGCAAGGAATGCCAGAACGGATTGAATGATTTCGTGTACTACATTTGCTGGGGTCTTTTTCAGTTGCGCTTGCAATTCATCACGGGTTTGGCAGCCGTTAGCAAATTGATCATCCCGCAGGATGCGCAAGGATTTGCGAATTGGATGGTGAAATCCGAAACAAAGCACCCTTGTGTCCTCAATTCCACCCGTTTGGCGAGTTGCTATATGAAGTATTTGGAAGCGAATGATTGCGGCAATAAGGATTATACCACGGAACTGCCTCGTCTTGAAATTTAGATCATTATTTTTAAATGATTATATAGCGAGTTATCGATAACGATGGTGTTGATGTTTGTTAGTCCGTCGTCCGTTTTCGTCTGTACGTTGATACACGCCGTGTCTGAAACAACGTGATCGATGTTTCGGTGTTTGCAGACGGTACTCACCAGTACTACAGTATGCGCGATGGTTGTGATACTTGGTCGAACATTCGTGGACGACGTACTGTAATACTTAAATCGATGTTCGTAGACAGTAGTTACCGGTACCACTGCGGTACACGCGATGGCTAATGTACTCTATTCGATGTTCGTAGACGGTACTAACTGTACTATGAACTTACACGTATGACAATGAGGGTACTCACCAGTACTACAGTACGCGCGATGGTTGTGATACTTGGTTGAACGTTCGTGGACGACGTACTGTAATAATTAAATCGATGTTCGTAGACAGTAGTTACCGGTACTGCTGCGGTACACGTGATGTGTACTCTATTCGATGTTCGTAGACGGTACTCACTGTACTACGAACTTACACATATGACAATGATATACGTCGTATACCGTTTCACATGATAATGTACCATACGGCACATTATCAAAGAGTGGGAATCGATCATCGTGTAAAATCACCATAGTTATCAAAGAGTGGGATACGTTCATTTTTTTGGGTTTGCTACGAATAAAATGATTACTACTATTTGTGTTGCTATGCTGGTGTTTTATTTCTTCAATCCTCGTTGATTTCATTGGCTCGATTGAGCGACGTATTTAGGTGCGATCGCGAGAAATTGAGGCAGCAACCGCAAGCTGTGGTTTTGCCTTCATCGTGCATCTGCTGGTGCATTAGTAGGTAGCCATGGAAGTATATAGCCGTTCCCGGTTTCATGCCAATTTTGAGCACTGTGTCTTCCTTTCCCGTCAGGTGGAAGAGAAAGTTGAGATGCCTGTTGTCTTTATTCTGCCAGTCTTGGTGGGGCACGTAAATCGTCGTCATGCACCAATCCATTTCGGTGTGCTTATCCATGGTGCTCGCATCGAAGTTGTAGTACAGGGAGGAGTATCCAGTATTGCCGAGCAGTGAAAAGTCATCATTGAGTCCTTGGAGTTTCACCTGAGCTTCAGCAGCTTTCAGGTTGATTGAGTTTTCCAAGATCAAATCATGCCCGGCCATGATTTTGATTTTCTGCTTGGCAAATTCCATCGTTCCAATGAGCCTTTTTTCCAGGGATTCGTTCAGGTCCTTCTCGTTGTCGTTAATCTTGTACTTCCTCACAGACGATCCGTTCAATATGTCGATATCAGTTTCCTTCCTGGCTCCGAATCCATGGATGCTTCCTCGGCTCTTGTGATGCTTGCTTGACTTTCCATCCACAATGTTAGGCTTTGCTTTTTTGCACCTTTTTTTCTCGCACGCTACATTATAGCTCGTGTTCATCTGTCCCTTTGGCAGTCTCGGGGGGCTCTGATCGACCAAACACAGCAGAACCCAATCTTTCGGTGCTGGAATACTGCCTTCGAATGCACCGACGAAGATGATGCGGTGATCGTTTTTTAGCTGGTCGTACGTCGTTACTATTGCTACGCTATTCTCGCAGACATTACCATTGCCAAGATTCACTCTGGTGGATAACGTTCGATCGATTTCCCAGTAAATGATCTTGTCTTTATTTACGGTTGTTCTTCATGTCTGCATTCGACATGATGTGAACGCTGGTGCTGTTCTCTGGCAGTGCATTGTTTTGTTGATAGAATGCCTGCGTTTGCGCATGGAATACCTGCTTGAGATTGCGTCTTCGAATCTCCGTAGGTGTCTTTTTTTTCTTCTTTTTTGGCCACTGCTTGTTGTTAGCTCTGGTTTTACTTCTCGTGACCGGCCTGCTCATTCAATACAATACATAAAACAAGCAAAGATTTCATTAGAAATTCGCAAAAGCAATGCATCATTCTTGTTATTTTCCTGTTTGGTTCCCCTTTTTGGTTCGTACTTACATATTGGCGAATGTTTTGTTGATATGCTTCTTCATGCCAAGGAAGTTTCTTATGATTACAATAAATGGCAGGGGATAGATTATGAACAGCGAGTTCATCTCGACGCCAAATCAATGCCAATCACTCAACTCGCTCATAGCGGAATGATCGCTTTTATCGCTACGTTGTTATATACGTGTCATTGGTTTTATATACGCAAGTATAATGTCGCACAGGCACACTCCATCATCGATTACATACGGATGTTGTTGTATACTACATTCAAGCACCCGTATTTGTTTTATTATCGAACCGGTCTTACCTAGCACTCTGTAGCGATATGCAAGTGTGTGGTTGTCGCACGACACTTACTATTATCGGATACTTTGGTTTTTACCTTGCTATGTATTTTAGTACATGCAAAGATCGTATCCTTTTTGCCATAACATGTCAACTATAACAAAACTCCACCGCAATGTTCCCCATATAAGTATCTCCTACTTTTTAAATCATGCTGAAACCTATTCTTTTTATTTCTGTGTAAATAATTAAAGACACCAGTGTGATCTTTATCCAACGTAATGATCATGGTCCCAGTTCTTTTTGTTTTCGTTTGGCGTCACGTTCCAGACGGATTTGCCAGGCTGTTTTTGTCCATAACCACGCCCCCCCCCCTGCCTCCACCTATGCCATCTTTGGATGGGCTATCACCATCCCCTGTTTTTATCCTATTCGTTTCATTTCGCAACGCTTTCCCCTTTCCCCACCAGTTCCCAACAACCTCTTGCCACAATTATTCTGGCCTGTCCCCCCTATCCACCCTGCCACGAACGGATAAGCGAACGGGTAGGCAGATCGATCATTCCATCCTATATCAATCGGTTGCGCCAGGCCACCATCGTGCTGTCTACGCATTTCTGCAAGTTCATTATCGGGCAAAAAAAGGCGGCTACCATCGTCACAGTGTCTGTTTCTTTTTTGTTTTTTGCGACGCATCCCCCTTCCCCCCCCCTGGATCCCTCGACGGCATCACGCCGCGCCTTTCTCGCCCGTTACCCCCTATATCTGCCCCACCGCGAACGGCAGAGCGAACGGATAGGCGCATCGACCTCTCCGAGATCATCGGAACGATCGGATGCGCCGGGGCGACTGTCGTGCTGTCCACGCAGTTTCGCAAGTTTTTTATTGGGCAAAAAAGGGTGGCTACCATCGTCCCCGGTGTGTTTCTTTTCGTTTTTTTGCGACGCATCCTCC
>JFJP01041281.1_pt1 | contig 11259 bp, 8 predicted proteins | sample 431651 | NCBI WGS metagenome assembly JFJP01 (sample SAMN02602958, study PRJNA72255) | Microbial mat metagenome, whole genome shotgun sequencing project. | biome: fresh water; feature: sink hole; material: water; isolation source: purple microbial (photo- and chemosynthetic) mats found in... | reverse complement strand
GAAGAAATGATCACAAAAATTGTTCCTAAAACAATTTACACCACGGATAAGATGAATATTGGCGAAGGCATTTCAGAGCATGAAATTTTAGCTCAATTTAAAAAAACAATGTCCGCGAATAAAATTTTCAGATCACTCATTGGCCTTGGATATCATGACACGATCACACCGTCGCCTATTTTACGAAATATGTTTGAGAATCCGGTTTGGTATACGGCGTATACACCGTACCAACCTGAAATTTCTCAAGGACGATTAGAATGTCTTCTGAACTTTCAAACAATGATCGCAGAGCTTACAGGAATGGAAATTTCAAATGCATCACTTTTGGATGAAGGCACTGCCGCTGCCGAAGCTTTATTTATGGCGCACTCTGTGTGCAAAAAAAATAATGCAAATGCCTTCTTGGTTCACCCTGACATGCACCAACATGTGATCGAGGTTTTAAAAACACGAAGTGAGCCTTTAAATCTTGAAATGATCGTGACAGATCCTGCAAGCTTTGACTTTTCAAGCAAAGAAATTTTTGCTGTTTTATTTCAATACCCAACAACAACGGGATCAATTGAAGATTACAAATCCATCACCGAAAAAATTCATGGCCATGGTGCGCTTGTGATCGCTTCTGTCGATTTACTGGCGCTCACTTTACTGACTCCTCCAGGTGAATGGGGCGCAGATATGGTTGTGGGAAACTCGCAACGATTTGGTGTGCCGCTCGGTTACGGCGGTCCTCACGCTGCGTTCTTAGCAACGAAAGATGCTTACAAACGCTCAATGCCAGGACGCCTTGTGGGTGTTTCTGTAGACAGCCAAGGCAACAAAGCGCTTCGATTAACATTACAAACACGTGAACAACATATCCGTCGTGAAAAAGCGACTTCAAATATTTGTACGGCTCAAGTGTTATTAGCCAATATGGCTGCGATGTACGGCGTTTACCATGGCCCAGAAGGACTTAAAAAAATTGCTTTACGGGTTCATAAATTCACACAACTGGCCGTCGCTGGAATTTCTAAATTAGGTTTTACAGTTACGACAACTCAATTTTTTGATACTGTGAAAGTAAAAACAGATCAAATTTCAACTTTAGTTTCTGCTGCTGAAAAGCAAGAAATCAATTTGCGAGTTTATTCAGATGGAGTCGGTTTTTCATTGAATGAAACAACCGATTTTAAAACTGTTGAAGATCTTGTGAAAGTTTTCAATGGCAACAAAGAGCTCTCATTCTCTCTCATTGAGATTGAAAAAACTTTAAAAAATACTTGGCCACAAAATTTAATCCGTACATCGGCCTACTTAACTCACCCAACATTTAATTCGTATCATTCAGAAACTGAACTGATGCGCTATATTTACTCTTTACAAAATAAAGATGTCACATTGACTCACTCGATGATTCCATTGGGTTCTTGCACAATGAAACTCAATGCGGCCACTGAGTTGATTCCAGTGTCATGGCCTGAAGTGAACAAACTACACCCTTACGCACCGACTTCACAAACTCAAGGTTATATGAACTTGATCAAAGACCTTGAACAAAAACTTTGTGCGATCACGGGCTTTGATGCTGTTTCATTACAGCCCAATTCTGGAGCCCAAGGCGAGTATGCGGGTCTGTTAACAATTCGTGAATATTTTAAATCACGCAAAGAAACATACCGAAACATTTGTTTGATTCCTTCATCAGCGCATGGAACTAATCCGGCAAGTGCTGTCATGGCGGGATTTCAAGTTGTTGTTGTTGGTTGTGATGAGCATGGAAATGTCGACATTGCTGATTTAAAAGCTAAAGCCGAATTACATAAAAATAATTTAGCAGCACTCATGGTGACATACCCTTCAACTCACGGCGTGTTCGAAGAAGACATTACTTTAATTTGTGAAACTATTCATAAATTCGGTGGTCAAGTTTACATGGATGGAGCAAATCTGAACGCTCTTGTTGGCGTTGCTCGTCCTGGAAAATTTGGCCCTGATGTTTCACACATGAATCTTCATAAAACATTTGCAATCCCTCACGGCGGAGGCGGACCGGGCGTTGGACCTATCGGTGTTGGAAAACATTTAGCTCCATTTTTACCTCGTCAAACAACAGTTAAAGAATCGGGACCTGCAACGGGCGTGACATCGACGACATCAGCCCCTTGGGGAAGTGCAAGTATTTTACCAATCTCTTGGAGTTATATCACAATGATGGGAACTGTCGGATTACGACAAGCCACTATGGTTAGTATTTTAAATGCGAATTACATCGCAAAAAAATTAGCGCCGTATTTTCCAATTGTTTATAAAGGTCGCGAAGGTCTTGTCGCCCATGAATGTATTATTGATGTACGTCCATTGAAAAAATCTCATGAAATTGATGTGACGGATATTGCAAAACGATTGATGGATTTTGGTTTCCATGCGCCAACGATGTCTTGGCCGGTGATCGGTACCCTGATGATCGAGCCCACTGAATCAGAATCGAGAAAAGAACTCGATCGTTTTTGTGAAGCCATGATTCAAATACGCCTTGAAGCCGACGAGTGCCCTGATGTGATCCGAAATGCACCCCATACTGCGAAAGCTTTAATGAGTTCAGATTGGAAAGCAACATATAGTCGTGACAAAGCCGCCTATCCATTAAACTGGGTCCGCGGAAATAAATACTGGCCACCAGTTGCACGTGTTGATAATGCCTACGGTGATAAAAACATCGTCTGTTCATGCCCTCCCATGGATGACTACAAATAGTTTATTGTGACAAATTGATTGTGGTGAAAAAAAAAGTCCTTCTGATCAGACTTGATAAAATTGGAGATTTGATCTGCACCTTACCTGTAGATCAAATCTTGGATTCAGAGGCGTATGACGTCACTTGGGTTGTACAAAAAGGCCTGAGACAACTTTTAGATCTATCAGAAAAAAAGATTAAATACATCGAACTTGATCAGCGAATTGCAAAATACTCGCGCCATGTATTTTCAAATTTTTTGAAATCGCAACATTTTGATATGGCTGTCAGTTTTCAATGTCCGTGGTGGATTAATTTTGAATTGTTTAAACACAGAGTCCCTCGGCGCATTGGTGTTCTCAGTCAATGGCATAGCTTTTTATTTTTAAATCAAGGTCTTCGGCAAAAAAGATCACAAGCGATCAAACATGAATTTGAATACAATTTAGATTTAGTTTTAAAAATAACGGGCCCCATTCAAACGCCGTCTGAAAATTTTGTTTTCAGATTTCAAAAACCAACCTCGTCAGCCACTTTGGATTTATATCATCTTCGAAATTATACTGTTGTTCACCCCGGGATGATGGGCTCTGCTTTGAATTGGTCCCAAGATCAATATATTCTGGAAATTCAAAATCAAATTGATCACAACAAAACTGTCGTGATCACTGGAACTGCTGCCGACGAACCCTATTTAACAAAAATAAAAGAGATCTATCAGAATCATCCGCAAGTGTGTTGGCTTCAATCAAAGCTTTCAATGAAGCAGCTCATTGAAGTTCTTTATTTTTCTGAAAAAGTCATTGCTCCGAGTACTGGCGTTGTTCATTTAGCCGCAAGCCTTGGAAAAAATATTTCTGCAATTTATTCACCAATTCAAGTACACCACCCTAGACGCTGGGGCCCTCGCCCGATCAACACCTCACAAATCATTCATGTGGCTTTACCACATGTAAATTGTCCTGCTCAAAAGTCCTGTTTGCAGGACAAATGTCCACATTTTAACTGTATGGACACTGTTAAACTAGACTCTATTGTCTAAAGACTTCACAAGAAAATAGGAATTTAAGCCTTGCCCGAAGGACGCCGAAATGGCTCCAGAAGCGAGGTTCCAGTGAATTCAAGAAAATATTTTAAATTATTTTTTCTAATTATTTCAAGTTCATATTTTGTCTCTTGTATGAAAACAAATCCGATGCTAACGCAGTCATCGATCACGGCAACGGAATCAATTGGTTGCGACAATATGCAAAGCAAAGTCTTTGATTCAATGTATGAGTTTCTTGAGCAAGAAAAAGCAGCCCCTGATTTAGAATCATTAAAGCAAGAACTCTCGTCACAAATTGATCAACTGGCGAAGAAACAAAAAATCACAGATACAGAGAAAATGGCCGCTTTCAAAACTGAATTTTACAAAATATTTGATCTGTTAATTGAAGAATCAAAGTCGTCAAAGCAAATCAAAACGGTCAAAGAGCATTTACAAACTTTGATTGAGCTTGAAATGCAGGATTCATCGAATGAACAAAACAAACTGCTCAACTCAAAAATTTCGCGTCAATTTAGCAAAGTGTCTTCATTAAGCCAGGCGATGAATTTAGAATGTCAAAAAGAACAAACAACTCCCATCGAGGCTGCCGCTCCAGCCCCAGTCAATGCCCAATCGCGAATGATCGCAGGACTGAATAACGCTTTTTCAACAGCCTATCAAAGTTGCCAAGCTTTACAAATTCCTGAAATTTCGCAAAGTACAAGTGATGTTGTGGGTATTCGTCGCATCGGAACTCATCCTGATGGCGTCGGTGGAGTTCGTGAAGTTTATGACGTGAAGGCCGTTCAAAGCACACACCCTTACATTCGTGTCGCCTCCGCTGAGCAAACTGGATGTTTTAATGTTCGTGGGAATCCTTTAATTTATGATTACGGCGGTGAACCGAGTGTTGCGAATAACACGATTAATTTTTTCAAAAATGTGGGCTCAGGATCAAATGTTTTAGGTGTCGATTGCTCTGCGTATGTGTCATCAGTGATTGCGGCTTCTGGATTTCGATATAAACCGGGTGTTGAAAATAAGGCCATTTACATAAGACAAACATCTGCAAAATTTATCGATGCAAAAAAATCAGGATTTACGTGTTTTGATAATATTACTCTGACAAAAACCGATACGATCAAACCGGGTGATATTGCAGGAGTTCGTGGACATGTCGTGATGATTGATAAGGTAGGTACTGATCCCTTTGGATTAAAAAATATCTATCGACAATCACAATGCAGCACAATCACTCCGGCTCAATTTGATTTTACAGTGACTCAAAGTAGTCCAAGTAAAAATGGCCTTGGTATTAACAAATATCTCATCAAAGATTATCTAGCTGAACAAGGCTCTACTGGAAGAATGACAGTTTTATTTACTGAAATGGCAAAAAATGCGTGCAACGCCTACTTTCAAAATGCTTCTATTAAGCCCACAAGTGCCGATTGGGGAATCATTCGTCATAGTGGGAAACTAGAATGTCTTGCTCCTCGCATTCAACTGGCAAATCAATCTTGCGTTAGTCAGTGCCAACTGTAATTATATCCGAATGTTTATTGAACCTACTTTAAATCTGAAAGTTCTGGCGGAACAAGTTTTAAAACTTTCAGATTTTTTTATTGATCATCCTGAAGACCAAACACCCTGGTCTGAAAATTATTGCAAACAAGCTTATCGACATTATTATTTGCCATTGAATTATTTGCGCAATGAACTTGTGATACGCCGTGGTCTCGAAGTTGGTTTTTTTCAAGGCTTGGAAACGACGATTGACTGGGGTGCAGGGCCTGGAACTGCAAGTTTTGCCCTAGCTCAAAATTTAAGTCTGAAGAATCAGTACTTAATTGAAAAATCAATTGCCGCGATCAAAGAATTTCAAGATCTTCATACTCAACTGAAAAACCCACAAGCCACTGCAGATCTGAATTTAAAGAAAATTAATTCAGATGCAAAGAAAACACTTCTGACTTTTTCGTACTCACTCACCGAAATGAGCACGCTGCCCACAGGTTGGGATCAGTACGAAGCTCTGATGATTCTTGAGCCTGCGACGAAACAAGACGGTCGGAAACTTTTAGAACTTCGTAAAAAATTAATAGCAGAAGGCTATACGATTTGGGCACCGTGTGTTCATCAAACCGATTGCCCACTTTTAGAAAAATCAAATAGCGATTGGTGCCATGACCGCGTTCACGTCAAAGCCCCAGCTTGGTTTTTACAACTTGAACAAAATTTACCTTTCAAAAATAAAACGATCACCACCAGTTATTTATTGGCGCGCAAACAGAAACCGACTTTTGATTTGACGAATAAAATTCGACTGACCGGGGATTCTTTAGAAGAAAAAGGCAAAACACGACAACTGATTTGCCGAGGCCCAGAGCGTGAGTTTTTAACGTGGATGCACAAAGAAATCAAAGCGCAGACACTGCCGCGGGGTGATTTGATCACTCTACATAGTGACACAGAAATTAAATCTAACGAAATCCGTTTGAAAAAACAGATCGAGAATTAAGTTTTAGCTGAACTTATCCATATATTGAAAGCATCTCAGAATCATATTATCACATCCAAGTGCGAGGCCAAGCCTAGCACACTTACTACAACAAAAATCAGTGGTGCTGCCGCGATTTAGCACTAACAATGATTTTTTTAGTCTATCAAACGATTTTCAAATATCAAAAACCATCAATTATTTCGGTAGCTTTAGGATAATTTTATTCAGAAAGGGCTGCCCCTCTTTTGAGGTTAGAAATGTGGATGCATCAACGCTGAAACCTATAAAAGCTGGTGTAATCACAATTGGTTTGGAATCTCCAGATTCAAATCGTATAAAGTTACTACATAATTTTTGCTTTGAGAAGGGTTGCATCCCTTCTGGGGGGTACAAATGCATAAGCATACAGTCATCCCAGGAACTAGCTTTGAGGCACTTTTTTTGGGCCTCATCTAACTTTTCTTGTGGAAGCTCAAGACAGATATTTCTAAAATCCACTTCAGAGAGGTTAAGCATATGAAGTTTATCTTCCCAATAGCCGTCGTATGGAATGCTATAAATTTTTTTAGCAGAAACAATACGTCTACACTCGTCCTCATTTTCGTTTCCACGTCTAAATAAAAGTGATGCTTTTTGATTGACATGACTACACATTTCAATGTCGCTCAGGAAACCTGATCTTGCAAAACTAAGAATGCATTCTGAACGTGTCATTTCAATTCCGACATCCCATTGCCCACCGCCGTTTGCCCCTCCGAGATAAAAAACATTACTATCGACTTTTAAACAAAGATCTGGTCTATTCATTGATTTAGCAAATGCAACCATAACAAGTTCTCGATCCGTCGCTTCACGGCCAATTATCGGGGTTCTTATGCCTCTGATATATATTAAATCACTTAATCCGCAGCTACTCAAAACTGTGAATAAAAAAATACTAATAACTAATTTAACCAACGAAATGATCTTTTTCATTTTCCTATGATAAGTTAATTCAGTTATATTATCAAGTGATTCGTAGGCATTGGATTCCACGATCTAGCCTAAATCGCCAACTTTTTTGTAGCTTGCGTGTACAGTTTTTTAAAATAAAAATTTACTTTGAATTTTTGTAAAAACATTTCTGTTATCCATCTGGAAAATACTTTTCTTGTTTTTATTCACAATTATAATGTAGAGCTGATATCGTATTGACTCATAGATAAATGATACTTAACAGAGTTAAATCTTAATCGAAGCTAGGCAGCCTCTTTGTAGCCTACTTCGGTTATCTTGAAGAACCACTTGAGTTGTTTTTCTAATTCTTTTTTTAATTCAAATGGATTCATCGATTCGTATTTGGCTTTTAAAGCATTCCATTCACTGACCTCAAGTATTCCAGAGTCCATGAGCCTTTGATAGGGTGTTTTTGGTTTACTGTGAAGCTTAATGATTTTACCACCAACACGCTCTTTACTTTCTAACTTCATCATAGGCGTAAAATAATTCCATAATGGATTCCAAAGATTCTTGTAAATTTCATTCATCATTGCAACGTGTTTTCCTTTTCCAAAATGATCGTAACCAAATAGCTCTCTGACATGAGTCCAGTTCTTTTGCTCAACATGAGCATTGTCATTCTTCTTGTAGGGTCTTCGACGAACAAAATTAACTTTGTTTTTTCGATCAAAAAAATAACTGTGTAAGTCGTAGTATAAAAATTCATTTCCGTTATCAGAAGCAAAACCTTTAATTTTAAAGGGCAAACTTTTTTCAATCGATTTTATGGCTCCCATCACAGTGCCACTTTCTTTTTTGAACATCGCACGATTCTCTGTCCAACCTGTAAAGATATCAGTCATCGTTAACGTGTTAACGAACTCACCAGCTAAGCTCGTCCCGCAATGAGCAACTGTATCAGCTTCGATAAATCCTGGCTCTTTGATTTGATGATCTAAAAGTTCGATTGGGATTTTATTTTTTTATTAAGGATGGACTTGTTGAACTTAATCCACGCCTTGCAGACTCACGGAAGCCTTCCAAATGTCGATCAATTGTTGCAGAACTTATCTTCAACAAAAGATCTTTCATTGATTCATCAGCTTCATAATAAAATGGTAACCACAAAGGCATTGCTGCGACCATCTTCTTCGAACAAATACGGCCCATGCACTCCCACAAGTGTCGTAAATGACGATCAACATCAGCACCGTATTTTCGAATGGGTCCAGGTCTTCGTTGCACGGTGATCATATCTTCGTTCAGTAACCTGATTGCGTGCTTTCTTGTAAGTTTACAAACAGCACAAAACTCGTCTAAAATTAGGCTGCGTTGCTTCTTTGGACTTTTATGATAGCGCAATCGTATGTTTCTCAAATACTCTCGTTTTAACCCGGTTGACATAATCCCTCCTAAATACTTTTTTTGTAGTTACTAAGAGGATTTCAGTGCTTGGATTATGATTCAATTCGATATCTGGTGAATCTCGTTTTTTGGCCCTCGGATTGCTTTTTAATTTGGAATGAATACAACACTCACCAAATTCGTTTTAAATACAGTTATATTTCTTTCTGCATTGAATTCGCAAGCAGTGACGAACAAAAATTGTGAGAATTTATTTTTACAAGGCACTGTCTCAAGCTCCGTCTCAGTTTCACGTTCTGGCCCCTTGTTTCAAAATGAGAAAAAACAGTCTGAACAAACTCAAACTGCAGAACTTCAGAAAACGCAGGGACTGCTAGCACGAAATGGTTTTACAACAGCACGTGATTTGAACGAATATGCCAGTCAATTAAAAATTGCCCCTCTTTTACCAGAACTGAACTCTTCCAAACGGTGGCTCGATGCCGGCGCGGGACGAGCCCGTGCACAACTGGATCTTTTAACTTTGAAAAAAAACAGTTCTGAATCACCACCTGAAATGATTGCATTGTCTTACAAAAAACCATGGTTTGTATCGGCAAAAAAAGAGTCTTTTAAATATCTTGAAGGCCGATTCATCGAAGACTATCACCCCTCAGAATTAGGAACCTTTGATCTGATTACCGATTTATTTGGCCCCTACAGTTATGCTAAAAACCCCGTCGTCGTGCTCAATCAATATTTAAATTTATTAAATATTCACGGGTCTCTGAGAATTTATTCAACCTCTTTAACAAGCGGTATCTGGGTCGATGGTCAATTGATGTCCTTAGAAAATTGGATTTCTCAGAAATTAAGCACTCCGCAAGCCAAAGCTATCTTTGAAACTGAGATTGCGCATGGCTTAATTTCTGTACGCCGAATCAGTAAAGAGTCATTTCAATTACCCGCGATCAATCTGATTTTATTTTCTTCAGACACACCTCCCCGTCGTAAATACCAAATTGATTCTCTTCCTAATGACTGAGAGGATTAATTTCTAACGACGACACGCGCGTAGAGGCCTTATGCTTTGGACTATTTTTATTGGTTTTCTGATTGGACTTGTTGCAAAAATTTTAATGCCTGGCCGCGACCCCGGTGGCTTTATTTTGACAATTCTTCTGGGTATCACGGGCTCGTCGATGGCGAATTGGTTAGGTATCAAAATCGAAATCTATAAAAATGGTGAAGTTGCTGGCTTTATTGGCTCAGTGATTGGAGCAATGATCGTTTTAGCAATTTATAGACTGATTTTTAAACCAAAATCGACTTAATACTTTACTGATTCAGGGCGGTAGTTATATGACTATAGGCTCGCATCGTTGAATTTGCGGGATGGCAAATGCCGATCCAATATACGAGCCTGAAAGAAGAACACAATGCCACTCGCAATCATGTGGGGCTTTTTGATGTTTCACACATGGGTGAAATTCGAGTTAAAGGGAGTAAGGCTGTTGAATCCCTACAGTGGCTCACAACGAATGATGTTTCAAAACTTGAAAATGGCCAAGCTCAGTACGGATTACTTCCGAATGATAACGGCGGCCTGGTTGATGATTTATTTATTTACTGCCTCGAAAAAAATGCAGATTACCTGGTGTGCGTGAACGCATCGAACAAAGACAAAGACTTTGCGTGGATGACAAAAAATAATCGTGGCTCTGATATGACTGATGAATCTAGCCAATGGGGACAAATCGCCATTCAAGGTCCAAAGGCGATTGAACTTTGTGATAAAATTTTTGCTGACAGTAAATTATCAACTCAAGTTTCAAAAATGAATCGCAATGAAATTCAAGTAGGAAAATTTCAAGGTCACACGATCATGGTGGCAACAACGGGTTACACCGGCGAAGCTGGCTGCGAAGTTTTTATCGAAGCGGCAGGCACTGCAAAATTATGGCAAGCCCTTTTAGCTGACCCTATCAAAGCCGTTCCTGTCGGCCTTGGTGCACGCGATACTTTACGCACAGAAATGAAATATTCTTTGTACGGTCATGAAATTGATGACACGACAAATCCTTACGAAGCTTTATTGGGTTGGGCGATCAAGCCACAAGCGAAAGACTTTATGTCGAAAGCCGCCATCGTTAAAGCGAAAGAAGATGGCTTAAAACGTAAGCTGATTGGCTTAAAAATGGTTGATCGCGGGATTCCACGCCAAGGCTACGAGATTAAAACTTCAGCAGGTGTAAAAATCGGAGCCGTCACTAGCGGAACACACTCCGTGACGCTTGATGAACCGATCGGAATCGCTTATGTTGATTTTGCTTTTTCAACAGAAGGTTCAGAAATTTACGTCGACATCCGAGGTAAATTAGCCAAAGCCGCTGTTTGTAAAACACCGTTTGTGAAAAAGTAAGTATACTGTCTGCGAAAAATAAATCAGACCATTAAAGAGGGAGCCCACTATGGCATCATTTCACGTACCAGAAGAATTTTATTACACTAAAGATCATGAATGGGCTCAAGTTGACGAGAACATCGTGACTGTGGGAATCACTGAATTTGCACAAGACCAATTGGGTGAAGTTGTATACGTTGACCTTCCAGAAGAAGGACAAAAAGTAACACAGAACCAATCATTCGGTGTTGTTGAATCTGTGAAAGCCGTTTCTGATCTCT
>JFJP01040419.1_pt1 | contig 11261 bp, 8 predicted proteins | sample 431651 | NCBI WGS metagenome assembly JFJP01 (sample SAMN02602958, study PRJNA72255) | Microbial mat metagenome, whole genome shotgun sequencing project. | biome: fresh water; feature: sink hole; material: water; isolation source: purple microbial (photo- and chemosynthetic) mats found in... | reverse complement strand
CAGACATAAGATTTAACAAAATTCGCGGTATCAGGTATTTCCTGAAAACACTCCTGATTTTTAGTTGTTGAGGTATTTGAATAAGGGGGCATGAAATAAAATACCCACTTTTTCTGAAGCTTTAATTTGAAAAAGGGTAGGTAGGTTGTAAATTTTAAATTTATATGTTTTGAAAAACCAGCATAAATTGATTTATATGACAGTAAAAGTCACATAAATAAGAAAAATGTCAGGATTAGTTTCCGGAATTAATCAAATTGACTATTTTTGAGCGCGGATTTAATTTCAGTTTAGCTAATAATAAAACAAGATAGATTATGTGTGGATTTGTAGGCGTATTTGATTTAAAGGTTCCGGCGCAGGAATTGCGTCCTCAGGTTTTGAAGATGTCGAAGAAAATTCGTCATCGTGGTCCGGATTGGTCAGGCATTTTTTCATGCGACAAGGCCATTCTTTCTCACGAACGTTTGTCGATTGTTGACCCTGAATCGGGACAACAACCCTTGTACAGTAAAGATGGGAAATTAGTGTTGGCCGTAAATGGCGAAATATATAATCACCTTGAAATCCGTGAACGACTAGGAGATTCCTATGAGTTTCTGACTCATTCGGATTGCGAAGTTATTTTGGCTTTGTATCGCGAAAAAGGTCCGAACTTTTTGGAAGACCTTAATGGTATTTTCGCCTTTTGTTTGTACGACATTGAAAAAGATGTTTATCTGGTTGCCCGCGACCATATTGGAATCATTCCAATGTATCAGGGATGGGACAAACACGGCAATTACTATGTAGCTTCAGAATTGAAAGCTTTAGAAGGACATTGCAGTATCATCGAAGAATTTTTGCCCGGAAAATATTTATACAGTGCCGATGGCGAAGTAAAAACCTGGTACGAGCGCGAATGGACATCGTATGATGCTGTTAAAGACAATGGATTTGATATCGACGAATTGCGTAAAGCGCTCGAAGATGCTGTTCATCGTCAGTTGATGTCGGATGTTCCTTACGGCGTTTTACTTTCCGGAGGACTTGACTCTTCGGTGATTTCGGCAATTGCCAAGAAATATGCCGCTTATCGGATCGAATCTCAAGGTTCTGAAACCGCTTACTGGCCACAATTGCATTCATTTGCTGTTGGGTTGGTTGGTTCTCCTGATTTGGCTGCGGCACAAAAAGTTGCCGATCATATCGGAACGGTTCATCACCAGATTCATTTTACCGTTCAGGAAGGATTGGATGCCATCCGTGACGTGATTTATCACCTTGAAACCTATGATGTGACTACTGTTCGGGCATCGACTCCAATGTATTTGCTTTCCAGAGTTATCAAATCGATGGGCGTAAAAATGGTACTTTCGGGCGAAGGTGCCGATGAAATTTTCGGTGGGTATCTGTATTTCCACAAAGCTCCAAATGCAAGGGCTTTCCACGAAGAAACCGTTCGTAAACTGAGCAAATTGCATTTGTACGATTGTTTACGTGCCAACAAATCACTCGCTGCTTGGGGAGTTGAAGGTCGTGTGCCGTTCCTCGATAAAGAATTTTTGGATGTGGCAATGCGCATTAATCCGGAAGAAAAAATGGCCAAAAATGGTCGGATGGAGAAATGGGTGATACGCAAAGCCTTTGAAGATTATTTGCCTGCAAGTGTTGCCTGGCGCCAGAAAGAACAATTTTCGGATGGTGTTGGCTACAACTGGATCGACTCGTTAAAAGCGATGGTGAATGAGAAAGTTACCGACGAAATGATGAATACTTCTAAATTCCGTTTCCCGATTAATACACCGATGTCGAAAGAAGAATATTTCTACCGTTCGATATTTACCGAGCATTTCCCGTCAGATTCGGCGGCGAGTTGTGTGCCTTCGGTACCATCTATTGCGTGTAGTACGCCAATAGCTTTGGAATGGGATGCCAGTTTCAAGAACAATGCCGATCCTTCAGGCCGTTCAATTGGAAGTGTGCATTTGGAAGGGTATGTGAATAAATAATTTAGGTTTGAAGAAAAGTTTCTCCAAATAATTAGTGAGATAGAAAAACCGGGTTAAGCTCCCGGTTTTTTTTGTTTATGAAAAACCGGAAATCCTGAATTAATTTCTTTTATTTTGTATACATCCGAAATTGATAAATCAAAAAAAATACTCCTATGCGAAATCTTATTCTGCTTGCCCTCATGTTTGGCTTTTTGGCCTGTGAAAAAACGACTTCGTATGAATTAAAAGTAAAACTGACAGCTGCTGAAGGAAAAGCTATTCTTGCTCAGCGTGTTAAAGGTGAATGGCTGAAGCTTGACTCTGCGGAGTTAAAAAATGGTGAATGCCAGTTTGTTGGTCAGGTTAAAAATCCTGAATTGTATTATCTGAGCGTGAGTTCGAAGAAGGAAAGACTGCCGTTTTTCATTGAAAACTCGGTGATCTCCATTTCAGGTTCTGTTGATTCAATCGATAAGGCAAAAATATCCGGATCGTTGACTCAGGATGAACTTCAGAAAATTCAGGATAAAATTGAAGCCATGGATAAAGAGGCAATGGTTTTTTACAATCAATCGATGGAATCGGCCAAGGCTGGAGAAACGATGAAATCCGATAGTTTAATGAAGTTGGCAGATGTTGCATTTGAAAAAATTGATCTTGAGCAAAAAGACTATATCAGGAACAATCCTGCATCTTTTGTTTCGCCTTACATTCTGAGCCAGGTATATTACGATATGGAAGCTGAAGTTCTGGATGGATTTTTATCCGGATTGGATGCAAAACTCGATTCAGTAGCTATGATTGTTACCCTGAAGGAGCGGGTAACAAAACTAAAAACGGTGGACATCGGACAAATTGCGCCTGATTTTACGATGAATGACGCTGAAGGAAATCCGGTAAAGCTGAGCGATATTTATGTGAAAAATGAATACACGCTGGTCGATTTCTGGGCATCATGGTGTGGACCATGCCGACGCGAAAACCCGAATGTTGTAGCCACTTTTAACAGCTATAAAACCAAAGGTTTTGGCGTTTTTGGTGTTTCGCTCGATGCAGATAAAGATAAATGGTTGAAAGCCATTGCAGACGATCAACTTGCCTGGCCTCATGTTTCGGATTTGAAAGGTTGGAAAAACGAAGCTGCAGCTTTGTATGCAGTGAATTCAATTCCGGCCAATTTATTGGTTGACAAAACCGGTAAAATTATTGGCCGGAATCTACGCGAAGAGAAACTTCGCGAGAAAATGGCAGAAATGCTGAAATAATACGATTGACTATTAGATCATTTACTATTTACTATTTCTGGCTGGACGAAGCGAATTAAAACGGTAAATAGTAAATAATTAAATTGTAAATTATTTAAATTCAACAAATTAAATCTGATGGATCAACTGACACTTACCACACCTGCATTGTTGTTTTCTGCCGTATCGCTGATTATTTTGGCATACACCAACCGGTTTTTAGCCTATGCGTCAGTAATTCGAAATTTACATACCAAATTTAAGGAAAATCCGAATTCAGTATTACTTGGGCAGATTCAGAACCTGAGAAAGCGTCTTCGTTTGACTCAGGCCATGCAGATATTGGGCATTACCAGTCTTTTACTTTGCGTCATTTGCATGTTCATGATCTATGTTCACCTTCATGTTTGGGCTGAAGTTTTATTCGGAATTGCTCTGGTTTTGCTGATCCTGTCTCTGGCTATCTCAATCCGCGAAATTCAGATTTCAGTCAAAGCGCTTGATCTTCATTTGAATGATATGGAGTGAAAATATTTACTATTTATACATTTACTATTTACGATTTCATGTTAATCTGATCAGCAAAATCGTAAAACGCCTGGTAGTAAATATTTCAATAAGATTTCTCCTTTTGAACTGATCAGCCAAATAGTAAATGGTAAATAGTCTAATCGTCAATCTTTCTTTATCTTCGCCGCTTCATTTTACAAAACCTTATGGGACAATATACAGGCGAGATCGCAGCTTTGCTGACAGCAGTTTTCTGGACAGTTACCAGCATGTCATTCGAATCGGCGGGAAAAAAGATCGGTTCACTCCAGGTGAATTTAATCCGTTTAGTAGCAGCTTTTTTCATTTATTGTGTGGTCAATTATTTCCGGAGAGGTATAATCTTGCCTCTCGATGCCAGCGCTGAAAGTTGGGCATGGCTCGCACTATCCGGAATTGTTGGTTTTGTGATTGGCGATTTACTTTTATTCCAGTCGTATGTAGTGATTGGCGCCCGTGTAGCCATGCTGATCATGGCTTTAGCTCCACCAATCACCGCAGTTGCTAGCTGGTTGATACTTGGCGAAGTCATGAGCTCAATGAATCTGGTAGGCATGGCTGTAACATTAGCTGGAATCTCAATTGTTATTTTGAAGCGGGAAAAGCATGAAGACATCACGAAGAAAGGACATAAAATCACCACGAGTTATAGCATCAAGGGTATTCTTCTGGCATTAGGGGGTGCCGCTGGACAAGGAATTGGGTTGGTTCTCAGCAAAAAGGGAATGGGCAATTACGATGCTTTCGCGGCTTCGCACATTCGTGTGATCACCGGAATGATCGGTTTTGCGTTTATCATTCTGGTCGCCAAACGATACGGGAAAGTGTGGAAAGCTTTACAGCACAAATCGGCAATGAAGCGGGTTGCTCTTGGGTCGGTTTTTGGCCCATTCCTTGGTGTTTCCTTTTCGCTGATTGCGATACAAAATACTCAGGCCGGAGTTGCCGCAACCCTCATGTCAATTGTGCCTGTTTTGATTATTCCTCCAGCAATTCTCTTCTTTCACGAAAAGGTTAACTGGAAAGAAATTATCGGTGCCATAATTACCGTTGGTGGTGTAGCGATTTTCTTTTTATAGTTTTCTACTGAATCACCAGTTTCGAACGAACCTGTTGTTTGTCCACCATTTTTACCAGCACAATATAGATTCCGGGGCTCAGTTTGGAAACATTCACCTGGGTTTCGTAGGCCGATAATCCGGAGAGATGAAGCGCACTTTGTCCGCTACCCTGGATTATCTCTATCGCCTGAATTTTTGAAGAAGCTTCTATAAATATAAGGTCAGAAGTCGGATTTGGATAAATACGGCAGTTAAATCCAGAATCGACAAGCGGGTCTGAAACATTCGTAATTTCTCCCGGAATATGAATATCGAGCCAGTTCAGACGAGTCTGAATCCATGTTTTTAAATTGGCAACATGACCGGCATAAGTTGAAGGTTGCGCATCAACTTCAGAATCTCCGGCCGGAATACCCAGAATATTCCATTTTGTATAATGTCTGACTTGTGCCTCATTCGCACGATTTGCAATGGAATCGATCAGATTATTGATGTAGTTGGTGCTGAGGTATGAGTTACGCATTAGAGCATACCTGTTGTTTAATGCGCTGGCAAAAGCAGGATCCTGCAACAAGCGAACAATCCAGCCATTCGAATTCACTTTATTCGTACAATCATTGATTTTATGGGTCCAACCCGATCCATCAGTAGCACTGAAAGGAGTACAAGAATTCGTCAGATTCTTAAATCCTGAATCGAAATCCCAAACCGGACCAGAGTGAATTTTTTTGTCTTTGCTGTCTTTATCTTTGAAGTAAAAACAATTTTTACGGTACCCGTTGATGTTTCGTGCCAATTCATTGACAAAGAAAAAGTCGAGTGTTGAATTCGTTTTAATCCAGGCAGGATAACCGGCTACCGGATCTTTGAAATTGGAACTATACAACACTTTTTCAAACGCGTTTATGGTATTTTTCAGGTAATCTTTTTGGACAGTTACCAAATCTGCTGGATCTGGATCTTCATAAACGAAATAGACGGGTTTTTCAGGATGATCGATAGGCGTATAACTGCTTCTCCAACTGTTGGTTGCTGTGTATTCGTCAATTTTGAAGATATATCCGCCAGTCAGGTTGTCGCCTGAAATATCTGTATTGGTTAGATTCGAGATATCGACCCGGCCTTTATCCTGTTTGATTTTTTCAGCAAGGAAATAAATACCCTGATAAACATTATTGATGATTACTTCCACCATTTTTATCCTTGGAGCATAATGATCCATTCTTCTGAAAATTTCGAAGGACACAACATTCCTGCAAAAAGTTTTATCGTTATAATTGGCAAGTAAAATCCAGTCGTTTTCTTCGGGCATTCCCAATAAAGAAACATTGTTATTTGCTCCGGCTGCTGTTCTGGTTTCGAAATTGTAGGGATTTTGTTCGGTTGGCTTTGGTTTTCCACCCCGGTATTCAATGCCTATGTTTCCATTGTAATCGTTTCCCACATCACTGGGTTTATTGATGCCACTGCTGTTGTTAATTAATTTCATCGAGGCATTTATCTTACTGCCATCAATAATGGTTTGTCCTTTAGTGTCGATAACAACCAATGGTAGGTTGGAAGAAGTAACTGTAACCTGAGAAAAAGCAGGAATATTTAGAACGAGTATAACAGAGAGAAGAGATATGAATTTTGTCTTCATGGCTTATCAGTATTGGCTTAAACAGATACAAATGTAATAAAATAAGAACAGTGACAAGGATTGGTTTACTATAAGATGACCAGTTTGGAGCTTATCGTTGGTTTGTCGTGCATTTTTATCCGTACGACATAAATTCCTGAAGTGAGGTTATAGACAATCAGTTGAGTCTCGAAAACGGATAATCCGGAGTGATGAATCACCCTTTCCCCACTGCTGTGAAACACTTCAATTTCATTGATTTCGGAAGCTGTCTCGATGTAAACAATTTCCGAAGCAGGATTCGGAAAGAGACGGTAGCTGAAGATTGGCTGGTCGGATTCGACCGGGTTAACCAATTTTCCGGGCATGTTGCTATCGAGCCAGTTTAACCGGGTCTTGATCCAATTACTGAATTTGAGTACCTGTCCGGAGTAAGTCGATGGCTGACTATCGACTTCAGGAGCTCCAACCGATTGACTTAAAATTGGCCATTTGGAATAATGACGGACCTGTGCTTCCTCGGCTAAAGATTGCACAGAGTCGATGTAACTTTGAAGATAATTGTTACTCAGGAATGAATTTCGGATTTCGAAATACCTTTCATTAAGCGCATTCGCAAATTCAGGATCCTGAAGAAGCCGAACCACCCATCCGTTTGAATTTGGATAAATATCACCACAATCGTTAATCTTATAACTCCATCCTGATCCGTCGGTTGCAGCAAAAGGACTGCAATCCCAGATGTTTTTCCATGCCCAGTCAAAATCCCAAACGGGTCCGGCATTAATTTTTCCGCCCATACTGTTTCTTTCCTTGAAGAAATAGCAGCTCTTTTTATAGCCATCCACATTTCTCGAAACTTCGCTGACAATGAAATAGTCGATAAACGAATTCACATCAATCCATGCCGGATAGCCGGTGTTCTTATTTGCAAAATCAGAGCTGTACAACTTCATTTCGAACGAATTCACCGCCTCTTTCAGGTAAGTCTTTTGTGAGAAGAGAAGATCAGATGAAGCGGGATCTTCGTAAACGTAGTTCACCGATTTTGAAGGATATCCGAATGGCGGATATCTGCTTTCCCAGCTATTGGAAGAATCGTAGTAATCAATTTTGAAGATATATCCACCGGTTATCGGATCTCCGGAAATATCGGTGTTAGTTAGTTTGGCAATGTTTACGCGGTTTTTATCACGTTTTATTTTTTCGGTCAGAATGTATATGCCGCGGTAGTCGTTGTCCATAATCACTTCAACCAATCGGGTACGTGGAGCATAACGACCAAGTTTTCGAAACAACTCGAATGCAAGCATGTTTCGCATGAACGTTTTGTCGTTGTAATTGGCTAATAAAATCCAGTCATTTTCTTCAGGCATACCCAAAAGCGAAACATCCCGATTACTTCCATCGGGTTTTCTGGTTTCGAATCCATAAGGTTTCTGGGGGAGGGATGATGAATAGGCTCCCCGAATCTCGATTCCGATATTGCCATCATAAATATTTCCGGAATCGGAAGGTTTATTTGTATTTCCACTTCCATTGTCGATAATCTTCATGTTTGCCTGAACTTTCGCGGCATCCTGAATGATTTTACCATTGGAGTTTATTACCACCAACGGCAGATTGGAGGAAGTAATTCCCGGAACTTGAGAAAAGCCTGATTGAATCAGGAAAGATAAAACAAACGTGAATAGTATTCTCGAATTCAATGGTTTGTTATTCCTGATGTTTCAGTTTAGGGTTGATGTACATTTCGTGTGCAAATGGTTTGAAATCGTGACTGTCAGCTACTTTCTTCAAACCGATTTTATCCGATTTTAAAACCATACCTGTAACCGGAGCGCCTTTAATGTCATCCAGAACAACTTTTAACAGTGTTTCATTCGGATCGCCAAATGGCAACAGGTTGGCGATATCTTCTTCAGCAATAATGTTTGGAGTTAATCCATTAACAAAGTCTGTAACACCTTCAGAATTGGCATATTTGACTACGATTGGCTGCATCGCAAACTTATGGTTTGGATTTACAGTTCCATTTTCGTCCCAATCTCTTACAGTAAATGATCCGGTATATTTACCTACCGTATTAATTCCAACAACTATTACCTCCATATATGGGCGGAGACCGTTAATCAGCAATTCGCTGGCCGAAGCGGTATTGTCTGAAACAATGAAGTATATTTTTCTCAGGTTAAGTGTATTGATTGGGGTTGCAGGATTTTTGTCAGTAGCATCAATTGTTTTTGCGAAATTATCATCAAGCGCATTAGTACCGCCTTCCTGAATAAAATATGCTTCCAATCCGGCATTATACATGGAGCGGGCAAACACCTTTGTATTATAGGTGCCATAAATCATACTGGCCAGATAAATACTGCTCAGAACCGATCCTCCGCCATTGTATCGCAAATCGAGTACCATCTGATCGATAGCTGCATCCTTGAATTTTTTGATAACATCATTCAGCTGTATATCGAAATCAGCATTAAATCCATTATAAACCAGATACCCGATTTTCTGATTGTCGAATGTGAAAATAGTATCCTTATTAATTGGATTTTCCTGCATTTCGATGGCAGACATCGACATGGTTTTAAGACTTGGAATAATGGTATTGTTGGTAAGCGTAGCAAATCCCATTTTATAGGTCTCAGTCTCAAACAGTAGTTTCTGATAATTTGAAACAGAAAGCTGCTGGTCGTTTATGGTTAGGAAAACATCTCCACGTTTTAACCCGGCTTTTTCGGCTGGCGAACCTGCATATACATAGCGAACAAATCCAAAAACGTTGTTTGAGTCTCCAATTCTTCCAAGCATAAAATCATACCCCATGGTTTTCGAAATTCCACTGATCCAATCGTCAATGGTTTGTGAGTCATCTACCAGAAACGACCATTTATCCACTTCATCATAACGGTATAGCAGGCTGGTAAATAACTTCTGAGGATCAGTATATTTATTGAGAAGCGCATTTAAGCTATCCGCATTTTCGTATTTTACATTCGAAAGGGCTGTTACCATGTTGTTCCATAAATAATAATCGCGCAATCCGTTGTATATAAATTTGTTGACTTCGGTAGCATCGGGAACTACAACGGGTGGTGTGACATCTTCTTCGTTACAGGCACTAAAGAAAAGGGCTGAAAAAAGGATGAAAAAAATGATATTTTTTGGGTTAATTCTTTTCATAATCATTGATATATTTGAATTATTTAAAATACTATTGGGCTAAAGTATATAAAAGATCAAAGACAGAAGCATTCCTGAACCAATAAGTATTGAAAAATTTACAATCAAGCTTCTGTGGATTGTTTTACTGCTTAGCATTATTGCATAGATCATTTTCAGCAGATTGTTGCTGTTGGTCGCATTCAAAATGGCCAAAACAATTGTTAACTGGTCGATGCCGACTTTTTGTTGCAACAGATTGAGAAGAAAGGGATCAATATCGGTGACTCCGGCAACAAAGGCCAGTCCGGTTACTCCTGAACTTCCGTAGTTTTTTAAAACGAAATTGGTAATCAGAGCAAAGATTACGAATAGTATTCCGAAAATGGCGGCTGTTCTAAATTCGAGCGGGTTTTTATTCGAAACGGGTTTTTCTTCCTGATTTTCGATCGTGTCTATTTTCTTCTTTACTGAACCATATTTGGATAGAATCAAAGCAATCAGGAACATTCCCGAAAATGGAAGAGACAGTTGAATGGCTACCGCTGGATTAAAAATGAATGCCAGAACAAGAATCCGTAAATACATCATTCCGTTGGCAATCATGATGGCCGAAACCGTTTGTGAATTAGGAGTTCCATGTTTTTCCTGCCGGGCAAGAATTACAGTTGTTGCCGTGCTGCTGTAAATGCCACCTAAAAGTCCAGTCAGGAAAATACCAGAATCGGGAAATACAAACTTCTTAAGCAAATAACTGGCATATGAAATGCCGGAAACCACCACAATGGCCAGCCACAAATGATAAGGCGAAACGGGTATCTGCTCCGAAATATTGGCTTCAGGAAGAAGAGGGAGGATAACCCCCGCAAAAGCGATGAACTTGGCCAAAGTGATAAATTCTTCTTCTGAGGCTTTTTTTGACAAGGAAATAAAGTTGCTTTTCATCTCGGCGATGAGCAGAAGTGCAACGATGAATGACAAGACCAGCCAAACCGGTTGAGTAAATACCATGATGGGAATGCAATAGGTTAAAAGCGCCAGAATAGTACTGGTTAAACCGTATTTTCCATTTTGGCCGGTTTTGTGATAATATTGTATTCCCAGTAAAAATCCAATCAAAACAAATCCGATCAGAAAGGGAATAAAGTTTACCGGATCGGCAATAAATAAAACATAGGCGAGCAACCCGATAAAGGTAAAAGTACGATCGGTACCAAATAAAAGATCCTCGTTCTCGTCGATGTGGTGACGCCTCTGTTCCAACCCGATCAATAATGAGAAAATCAGAATCAGAATAAATTTTACGAATCCGTCAGGGATATAATTCAGAATTTCCATCTTGTTTAAATTGTTTCAAATCAAAGATAAACAAAAGAGTCAAAAGCAGACAAAGGGATTGACAATTAGCAAATTTACTATTTGCGATTTGAATGCGAAACATCAGGGTTCAATAATAAATCATCAACAGTAAAATAGTAAATCATAACACTTTGGGTAAACCGAACTCTTTTTATCCTAAATACTGCGAGCTAATATTTGAAAATGACAAACAATCTGTTACTTTTGTCGCCGATTCGGTCTGTAGCTCAGTTGGTAGAGCAGCTGACTCTTAATCAGCGGGCCCAGGGTTCGAATCCCTGCAGAC
>JFJP01048700.1_pt1 | contig 11262 bp, 5 predicted proteins | sample 431651 | NCBI WGS metagenome assembly JFJP01 (sample SAMN02602958, study PRJNA72255) | Microbial mat metagenome, whole genome shotgun sequencing project. | biome: fresh water; feature: sink hole; material: water; isolation source: purple microbial (photo- and chemosynthetic) mats found in... | reverse complement strand
AATCTGAAATAACAGCTTTATGTAAGGTTATTGAGAACATTGGCGATAGTAGTTTTGTAATGGAGTACAGTTTCGTAAGAATGAAAATCCATATCAAAGATCTTTTTCAGGAATTTGACCTTGATTCCGACATTCAAGACGAAAACAACAAGTTTTATGAGGAGTTTAAACAGTTGCCTTCAATAAAACTTCAGATTAATTCCAGAGGTGGAGTTGACAATCTGGAAGGATTAGACGAGTTGGTTCAAAAAATGAAACCGGAAAAGAAAACTACTCAAGTAATGAAGTATTTTCTTGACGAGAAAAATCTGAAATCGCTTGAACTAAACTATTTCCCGTATAAAGAGATTGGCATTGGAGATAAATGGACTAATTCAAACAAATTTCCAGAATTTTCGGATGAGGAGTTAACAATCTATTTTGAAGTTGTAGCTATCGATGAGAAGAACATTACATTATCATCAAATATCGAAATAGCTATGGAAATCAAGCAAATTCAGATGACCGGAAGCTCATGTGAATCTATGATTATTGATAGAACCGATGGTTTTGTGCGCAATACAGAAACAATTTCGAAATATATATCCAAATCGCCAATGATGAAGGATGAAAACGGAAAGGAAATACCATTAAATATTAGTTCTGTTAGACTAACTTCTGTCAAAAAACTTTAGGTCAAATCATTTACTATTTATAAAAAGGTGAACTCGTTTCACGAATTCTTAAAAAAAAACCTCTTCCGGATTAAAGAAGAGGTTTTTTGTAAAACTATAATAATTCAAAATAAGTATTACTTTGATGTTTGCAGCTCAATTTTAACCTGATTGTTTTTTGATTTGAGGCTGATTGTTTTTTCGTTTTTGTTGTACGAAGTATAGCTTGCTACCAATTTACACTGACCAGCTTTCAGGTTTCCGATTACAAAATGACCATCAAAATCGGTGTATGTTTTTACCTCCGAACCTTCAACTTTCACTTCAACGCTTTTGCTTCTACTTTAGATTCAGCTTTTTCTGCAAATGTGCTGGTAGAAACTAAAGCTACCAAAAGGGCAAAAATTACTTTTTTCATGATGGATATTCTTTCGTTTTTTTGTTTCTGAATTAGAACAACAAAAATATGGTACACTTATTAAAGCTGAATTAAGCATCGATTAAAGTTTTGTTGCAGATTAACATAACTGTTCCGTAATCGTACTTAATGCCTGAGTTTAGTCAAACATTCAATGATTTTTAGAAACTGTTTAAAATTTATTTATTTGCCCATAGGGCATTAATATCAATAGATAAACGACAAAAAAAATCAATTGTCCGTTAGGACATTAACAGCTAAAAGGTTAATTCCTTACGGGAAGTCAGATAGAATGGCGTGACCTTTCTATTGATATTTATCTCTTACGGAGAAAATTTAAGCAGTTTTTTAATCTTCATGTGATAGAATAATAGCTACTTGATAAGTAATAAGACATATCAATTTTGAACTTGCCATAGCCAATGCCGCCCTAAGTAAAGAGATCGATCTGGTTATTTGCGGACACACACATATTCCGGTTGTTAAAACCATTGCAACCTAGAAAAGAACAGTCAGATACATCAACTGTGGCGACTGGGTGGAGCAATTTTCGGCGGCTGAATGTATCGATGGGAACTGGAGCTTAAACTAATTTTCGTCGGAGTTGGAAGAAGAAGAAGAGTTGGAATCAACTGAAGAAGAACTATATATTCCGGATAAAAATCAGATGTACCGGTCAATTCTGGAGGAATTAAAAGTTGCAAGTTTCTTATGAATAGCTAAATGAAGATTTTATACGCTATTCAGGGAATATGAAACGGCCATTTGGATAGGGCAATCGAAATTGTTCCTATCCTGAAATCAATAGCTGATACCGATGTATTGGTAAGTGGCACAAAGTCCGATTTGAAAGTACCATTTAATATTGATTACAGTTTTTCAGGTTTAAGTTTTATCGTGGAGCAAAAGGGAGGCGTCGATATTTTAAAGACAATACAAACAATCCCTATATTTTCATTCTTACGTGACATCCTTAATTTGCCAGTTAAAAAATATGATTTGGTTATCAGTGATTTTGAACCGGTATCGGCATGGGCATGCTGGCCTCGACGGAAGTCCTGTATCGGACTGAGTCATTAGAATGCGGTTTTACGCCCATCTGCGCCAAAGCCAGACATTAGTAATATGTTTAACCTAATTCTAAAAAGATATGCACCGGAAAACATTAAGTATGGCTTTAATTTTAAAGCTTCTCCTCCAACTATTTTTCTGCCGGTTATTTGTGCTTCAATACGAAATGCTGAGCCAACTATAAAACATCGTTATACGGTTTATTTATTAGCGTATAGCAATCAGTAAATTAAGGGGTGTTTTATCGCAAATTCCGGACATTGAGTGGCAGGTTTTCTCCAAACATACCAGGAATAGTTATACGGTCGGAAATATCCACTTTCAAGCGGTTTCGCTCGATGGTTTTACCGAAAGCTTTCTGAGCTGTACCGGTCTAATTTGTACCGCTGGTTAAGGCCATGCAGAAGCTATATTCCTTGGCAAAAAGTTATGTGTTATTCCCATGAAAGGACAATTTGAGCAATTTTGCAATGCTGCCTACCTGAAGTCGAGGGGTATAAAAGTGCTTGATAATTTCAATAATTCAGCACCCGAATTAAATAAATGGATTCGGAATTCAGTAGCACTTCAGATTATATTTCCTGAAATGACCTGCGAAATACTTGAGAATATTTTATTAACGCACAGTTCATTAGTGCTGTTGCCTGACATAGGATAAGAATGACTTTATCAGTATCAAAGGCAAAATTCTGGACGCCTTTGCCAAAGTTTTCAACAACCATCATTTTGTCGGTTTCCTGGTTAAACTAACACTTCATTTTTACAACTTGACCGAAATGGTGTGGGTTCCAAATTACTGTAATTTACTGAAGGAACTGTGAAGCAAAAGCAGGAACCTTTTTCTGTATTGTCTGCAATCCAAATCTTTCCTCCATTCATTTTTACAAATTCTTTGCAAAGCTTCAATCCAAAGCCCGTACCTTTTTCGTCCATTAAACCAACTGAAATTGAATTATTCTCGGATTTAAAGATTGTTTTTTTTTGTTTACTGTCTATCCCTATGCCCGAATCGGAAACTGAAATAGTATATTGATGCCTTTCCCAATTAGAATTGATTTCGATGGTTCCATTTTCAGGAGTAAATTTAATGGCGTTGGATAACAGATTGCGAACCACACACATAAACAGATCGGCATCGGCCTTTATGAAAGAATCTTCAGAAATATTGGTGATGAGTTGTATATTTTTTTGTTTCAGAATGGTTTCATACATCCTTGAAGATTCATGGATAAGTTTCTCCAAAGAATGTCCGCTGATTACCGGAGTAATTCGGTTTAGACGGGTTCGTGACCAATGCAATAAATTATCCATCAGGTGAAATGCATTTTTCGCCGATTCATCCAATGCTCCCAATGTTTTCTGAACTTTTTCAGGAGGCATTGTGCTGTATTTCAACGACAGCATTTCAGTTAAGTTCTGAAACCAATAAAGAGGATTCCGCAATTCGTGGGTAATAATCGAAAATATTTTGTCCTTTTCGCGGTTAGCTTTTTCGAGTTCCTTGTTAAGGTTCGAAAATTCCTTGTTTTGTTTTGTAATCTGGTTATTGAGTTGTTCCAGCCTTCGGTTTGCCTTTTTTTTATTCTCAAAACGGAAATAAAACATGATCGAGAATGCAACGGTAAAGCCAAGAGCAATTATAAACATCCAAATAAATGCATTCTTTTGAAGAATAGTCATCTCTTTCAATTCGTTCTCTTTTCGTAACACTTCATTGTCCTTCTCTTTTTTCTCCGTTTCAAATGAGATTCGCAACTCAGCCAGCCGGTGATTATTTTCTGCTTTCATCAGTTCTTTCTCAGCATCCGCAAAAAGGATATAATATTCAAGTGATTTTGTGTGGTTATTTTGCAGAAGGAAACATTGATATAGACCCCAGTATCCGTCATGAATAAGTTCGGTTAGGTTGGCCGATTGTGATTTTTCAAGACAGAGATTAAATGATTTTCTGGCAAAATCCGGTTGATGTAACCCAAGAAATGAATTTCCAAGTTCATGCGAAGATTCTGCAATACCCTCATTATAACCTGTTTCAAGAGAAATTGCAAGTGATTGTTCCAAATATTTTTTAGCAGTCTTAAAATCCGATTGCCGATTGTAAACTTTTCCAAGATTATACAAAGCTTTTACTTTTCCTTTGGCATATTTAATTAGCTCACAATTTTTTAACGATTTTAGAAAGTATATCCGCGCACTGTCAATCTGATTTTTAGCCAAAAACACTTTCCCGATATTGTTGTACGAATTGGCCATGCCTTCAGGTGTTTTCAGTTCCAACCGGTATGAAAGCGCTTTCCGATGATACTCCATTGATATGTCGGGCTGTTCAAGCGAAAGATATATGGATCCCAGATGGTTGCAAACATCAGCCATGTTTACAAAGTCATTTGTTTTTTCACAGGTTTCATAGGCATCTAAATAACATTTTAAGGCCATATACAAATTTCCTTCATTGTTATAAGTTTTCCCGAGACTTAACAGCACCGACGCCGATTGCGACAAAATTCCCTTGCTTTTATAAATCTCAATGGCACGCTTATAAAACAAAACGGATTCTTCAAAATTTCCGGTTGTATGCAAATATTTGCCCAGATTGTTATATGTAGTGGCTTCTAAATAGTAATAATCTCTGTGTTGTGCTATTTCCAATGCTGAACGGAACAATTCTGCCGATTTTTCATATTGCCCCCTGATGTATAAGATGGTTCCGGATTCGATCAGCGATTGACATTTGCCTTTGTCATAACCAACCTCCCCTGCTAATTTCAACGCATTTTGAAAATAGGTGAATGCCTTATCATTTTCACCCCGCAACCGAAGATTTGAGCCTATTGCAAGCCACGATTGAATGATCATGGTATCGTTATAGGAGTTTTCAGCCAGGGAAAGAGCTTTTTCTGCAGCTTCGATGGAAGGTATAAATGACATTGCAGCTGAATCGAGGTTACCGGAGAGTAGCTTGCTTATCTTATCAGCAGTATTAATTTTTAGTGATTCATTGGATGATTTTTGACAAGAGGACAAAAATGAGGACAAAATAAAGACCAACAATAGTACCGTTAAATGTGTAGCTACTTTCATTTATTTTATAATTCCGTATTGAATTGCATATCGTGTTAATTCTGAATTAGTAGCAAGGTTCATTTTGTGCATAATATTGCTCCGGTGATTTCCAATGGTATGTTTACTTATTGAAAGTTTTTCGGCAATTTCAGATTTTTTCATTCCTGATGCCAACATGGAGAAAATTTGAAACTCGCGGTCGGAAAGTGTTTCGTGCAACAACAAGTTTATATTTTTCTCAGGTTCGATTACTAATTCAGCAAGCATAGCGCTTTGTTGCTGGGTAAAGTACTTTTTGCCAGAAAGAACAAATCTCAAAATTTCTATTATTTGTTGCGGATTGGTTTCTTTACTTATATAGGCTGAAGCTCCGTTCCGGATCATGCGTACAGCGTATATTTCATCGGGATTCATGGAAAAAATAATCACTGGCAGTCTCTCCCAGCTTGCCTGAATTTCTTTTAACACATCAATGGTATCTTTTCCTGGCATTGAGATGTCAAGAATAACTAAATCGTAATTATCGGTCTTGAGTTTCTCGATTAATTCATAACCATTCGAAGCTTCTCCACAAATACATAAATCGTTCGTTTCTTCGAGAATAAGCTGTAATCCCGTACGAACGACAGCTATTCTTTAAAACAAATCACAACATCAGAAATTGATTAATTATTGATTAATCTTTTGTATCATAAATATTTCATTTAATAATTTTTAATTACATTCTATCCAACATCCTTTTATTATATATCTGATATACAATACTTAGCGCGCTGCTTTTCTGTTGTAGTGAAAACAACTATACGAGTTCCATCAAAACAACTATTGCTGTCTTATGGCATTCGCTCTAACATTGCAGCCTTAGAAATGCGTTACAGAAACAAAAAAAAACCAAATTCTATTGTATGAAAAATTTTATCGTATTGTTTACGTTATTATTCATTTTTACAGGTTACCTAATAGCCGAAAATATTGATAACACTGGCAATAAAGGGATTATTTCCGGTCGTGTGGTCGATGGGGAAAAGCTGTCTTTACCCGGAGCAAATGTGTACATTCAGTCGTTACACAAAGGCGTAGTAACCGACAATAACGGTGAATACAAAATTCTTGGACTTGACGCTGGCGAATATGTCATTTCGGTGTCTTACGTTGGGTACAAACCCATAGAAAAGACAGTAATTCTTAAAGATCAGTCAAATGTTAAGTTAGATATTGTAATGACTGATAACGAGATCATCGGTGAAGTAGTTGTTAAAGGAAACGCTGGTGGTGTATTAAAGGCATTGAACCAGCAATTGACTGCCCCAAGCATTATGAATGTTATTTCTTCCGACCAGGTTGGACGTTTCCCGGATCCGAATATTGGCGATGCGTTGAAACGCATTCCCGGAATACATGTTCAGTACGATCAGGGAGAAGCCAAACTGATCAGTATCCGTGGTACTGATCCGTCAAAAAGTACCATTTCTATTAACGGAACTTCGATGCCAGGAACCGGCGACAACCGTGCAGTTGGTGTTGATGCTATCCCTGCCGATATGGTTCAGTCGATAGAAGTTAGCAAAGCGATTACTCCTGATATGGATGGCGATGCAATTGGTGGTGCAGTAAATTTAGTTACCCGCAAAGCTCCTTACGATAAAAGGCTTTCCGTTTCGCTTGCATCAGGATATAATTTTCTGACTGAAGATCCGCAGATAAACGGAAATGTGATTTTTGGCGACCGTTATTTTAAAGATAAGTTTGGCGTTATTGGTTCGGTTTCGCTTTATGAACAGCAACTCGGATCCAACAAGCATAATTCATCGTGGGAAACAACCAAGGTGGGCGACAAAGAATACTTTTTGCCAAACTACCTGAATATTGAGCAAACCTTAATGGAGCGTATGCGCCAAAGTTATACCCTCGGGCTCGATTTCAAATTCAACCAAAAACACAGCATTGCCTTTACCGGAATTTTCAACGACTATAAAGACTGGAGAAAAACCTATACACTCCGGATTGACGATATTGGCGGCGACTATAAAGGGAACTGGAATATGGCCGAAGCTTACCAGGGAATTAAAAACTTTGAACAGGTTTTTGATGATGAAGAAGCATTCCTTGAAGAAATTGATTCGGATGTTGATGCCGACGGCGATGGCGTTGATGATTCAACCGGCAAAGCATATCTTGTTTTAGACGAAGACAACGATGGAGTTGACGATAAATCAGGCAAGATGTATGTAGATTTCGATCCGGAACACCCCAGTTTTCATCCTGAACTGGAACGCCATGTTCTGGCTGGCGGAAACGAAAAAGGCGGAGATTTGATTCATAAAAGAATTTATAACTGGGGGTTTGAAGGCGACCATGTTTTTGGAAACCTTAAAGCCGACTGGGATTTTTCATACATCAAAACCATTGAGGACGAACCAAACTCACGCGATTTTGAATTGCAGAGCTACAATGAGAAAACAGTGGTAATGGACTTTACCAATCCAAGATACATCGGATTGGACAAAGGTTTTGGAATTGACAATGTAGCACAGGAAATTGCCGGACGAACTTCAGGAGATATTGACGAAAATCGGGTCGATACCTGGGAACTTGACGGTTTTAAAGGTCGCAACCGGAGGTCAAATGTTGACCAGTTTTTGTATTCGGTCAATTTTGAACTGCCTGTAATTCATGGCAAGTTCGAAAATATCATCAAGTTTGGGGCAAAAGCCAAAACCATGGAGAAAAGCAGAAAAACCCTTGGCCGCAGGAAATTTAAACCTGCTGCAACGGATGCCGAATCACCCGGGGTGTACAATTGGAAATGGATGTGGAATGAATTTGCGCAAAATATGGAGGATGTGAGTTCAAATTTCAACAATTCAAGATATACAGTTGGTCAAATGGTGACAGCCGAATGGGTTGGTCAACAGGACATTAATTTCGATGCACCTACTTCTACCTGGCAGCACAATACACTTTACAACTCTGAAATTGCCGACAGCTACACCGCTTCAGAAGATGTTTACAGTGCATACCTGATGTCAACCCAGAAATTTGGAGATAAGCTTAGCTTATTGGCAGGTGTGAGGGCAGAACGGACGATGGTGAACTACCATGGCTTTGAATATTTCGAACGTGCCGAAACATTTACAGAGGTAAATGCCGAAAGTGATTATACATCGCTGTTACCAAGTGTACACATCAAATATATGCCTACCAACAAAAGTGTTTTTAGGGCAGCCTATTCAAAAACAATCAGTCGTCCGAATTACCGAGATATCGTTCCTTATGTAAAAAGTGATATCAACGATATGGAAATTTATTTTGGTAACCCTGAAATGCAACCGACTTTCTCTCACAACTTCGATTTGTTGGGCGAATATTATATGGGATCAACAGGACTGTTATCAGGGGGTATTTTCTACAAAAATATCAAGGATTTTGAAACTAGAAGAATTGAAATGCTTTCGTGGGATGAGGTTTCTCAATATTTGCCCACTCCCGATGAAATCAATGCCAGGACTGATAATACTGCTGCACAAAAAGCTGATTACATCAAAAGATACAACAAAGCAAAAGGAAAAGATTTTGAAAGTTTTACACCAGCCAATGGAGGCGATGCGAACCTCATCGGTGTTGAGCTTGCTTTCCAGAAACGTTTGGATTTCTTGCCAGGTGTATTGAAAAACTTCAGTATTTATGCCAACTATACACACAACTGGCTCGAAAATAAAGATCAGCAGAATCAACTTTCAGGCACTGCCGAAGATATTTTGAACAGTTCGCTTGCATACGAAAACAAATATTTCAGCGCACGCATTTCGTACAATTATACGTCCGACTTTTTGACAAGCACCGGAAGCAGCGAACAGTTTAATGTTTACTACGACAAAGTTTCGTACCTCGATGCCAATATTGATGTCTATCTGACCAAAAAGATTGTGCTGTATGCTTCGGCCAACAACCTGCTGAACGAGGTACAACGTACTTATCAATGGAAACCTGAATATACTTATTCTTCACTTGAAAATGGCGCCCGCTTTCAGGCAGGTATAAAATTCAATATTTTTTAAATTCCAACTGAGTTGAAAAACTCATAGGGTCTAATTTTAAGATCAACCATTTCCTGATAAGAAGGTTATGGTTGATTTTAATTTTTCTTTTCTATTCAACAGATTTTAAATTTCAAGCAAAAATATGAAGCTCAATCTATTGCTCTTAATGACCCTGTTTTTAGCCTTTATTCAGATGAATTGCAGCGCTGAAATAGGGTTGAATCAAAAAAATAAGGAAAATATTATCCGGGTTCCCAAAGACATTCAAACAATTGCCCTGGCTGTAACCCAGGCGAAGAATGGTGATTGTATTGTGCTTTCGCCAGGGATTTATCTTGAAAGTGAAATAACCATTGACAAACCCATTGTGATTACTTCGGAATGGAAGTTGGATGGAGACACTGCAAAAATTGAGAAAACAATTATTGATTCCGGTGATAAAGGTCTTTTTGCCATCAAAGCAAATGGGGTTGAAATTAGCGGACTCAAAATCATCAACGGCGATCATCCATTGGATATATCGGCAAATGTCGCGATCAGAAATAATCATTTCAGCAATAACAAAGATGCAATAAGTTTTGAAGGCTCAGGCGGAGGATATGCCGGTTACAATACCATTGAAAACGACCGCGATGATGGGATTGACCTTGACATCAGAAAAGGTGAAAAGAATACAGGTAGCGATATTACTATTGAATACAATACCATTATAAACAGTAATGACGATGGAATTGAAATACGGCTGTTTGATTATCCAAACCAAAATATTAAGTACGATATTGGAAACAATACAATCTCAGGAAGCAAAAATGCCGGAATTCAATTGATTTCTTACGACATATTTACAGGCAAGGAATTTAAAATTCACCACAACATTTTAAAAGATTGCAAAGTGGGATTGGGTTGCATGGAAGGTACCAATACCAAAGAAAACCTGAATGGCGCGTCAACAATGGACGAACAAATCTATTTTTACAACAATACACTTTCCGGCAACCAGATTGGGGCAACCGGCGGAAATTGCATTTTTGCGATGAACAATGTAGTCGTAAATAATAAGCTGGGCGGCTTTAAACGTTTTGGTTCAAAATCAGCGATTATCAACAACCTATTTTATCAGAATGGAGTTGCCGATTTTATTGAGTTGGATCTGAATGTGACAAGTCGTTCTAATCTTTTGGAAACGCCTCCTCTATTGCATGAAAAAGCATTTGCCCCTCTGAAAAATAGTCCCTGTATAAATTCAGGAGAAAGGTATTTAGATTTAACAGGTAAACGAATCATTGAAATTGACCGAAAATATTTTGTTGGAAATAAACCCGATATAGGGGCAATTGAGTTTAAAAAATAAAAAATAGTTTATGAAGAACTTATTATTACTTACCCTTTTTGCATTTAGTTTCTTTGTTTTATTTGCCCAGGAACCGCAATTTGCAAACTTTTCCCCAACAGTTTTCCCCGACCGCGTTATGCTGACGATCCCCGGCAACCCGGCCACTTCGAGGGCAGTTTCGTGGCGAACCGAATTCTCGAATAAGGTATCAATCGGCGAAATAACTCCCGTAAATGCAGCTCCACAACTCGAAAATGAAAAGCAGGTTGTTACAGGAACCGTTGCTCCATGGGAAGATGGAAGTACTTCAGGAATGGGGCACAAAGTTGTTTTCGAAAACCTGAAACCCAGTAAAAAATACGCTTATCGTGTGGGCGATGGCAAAAACTGGAGCGAATGGTTTCACTTCGAGACTTCATCAGACAAAACAGAACCATTCTCTTTCCTCTATTTCGGCGATGTGCAGAACGACATCAAATCGCATGGTTCGCGCACGATTCGTCAGGCATACACTCATTTTCCTGAAGCTGATTTCATGTTGTTTGCAGGCGATTTGGTGAGTAAAAGCAACGAAGAATACTGGCGCGAATTTTTCTACGCCGGAAGCTGGATTTACGGGATGATGCCCAGCATCGCCACTCCCGGCAACCATGAGTACGACAAGCCGGAAAATCAGCCAAGAAC
>JFJP01040417.1_pt1 | contig 11262 bp, 5 predicted proteins | sample 431651 | NCBI WGS metagenome assembly JFJP01 (sample SAMN02602958, study PRJNA72255) | Microbial mat metagenome, whole genome shotgun sequencing project. | biome: fresh water; feature: sink hole; material: water; isolation source: purple microbial (photo- and chemosynthetic) mats found in... | reverse complement strand
CTGCCGGTACATTAAAATTTTCCAACAGAGCTGCCGCAATTGATTCAGGATTTGGACCGGTTAAAACAATCACTGGATCAACTAAGGGAAATCTTGCATCGAATGGTGATCGCGTGATGATTGTCAATCAGCTCCTTGCCGATACTGTTGCAGAAGTAGCATGGGGATATGATAATCAAGTTCCAGCAAAACCCGTTAAACTTCTTTGGTCAAAAGGGACATATATCGCAGGAGCAAAATCTGTGAAAGCAGATACGATTCAAGGCCAGATTCGACAATCACTCCATTTGCAAACATCCACAGGAAAATGGGGAAGACACAAAGATATTGCAAAAGACACAGCATTGTATTTTTCACCCGGATCTCTTCCTGACGTGACGACTGATGTAAGTGACAGATTGAACAATTCGATACCATCAACAGTTTCATTACAACAAAATTATCCCAATCCGTTCAACCCTTCCACCATAATTAGTTTTACAATGAATAAAGAAGAAATAGTACGGTTATCTGTCTATGATATACTTGGGAACAAAGTCTCTTCTCTCTTGAACAAAAAATTAGGCGCCGGACAATATCATGTTACGTTTAACGCAATTAATTTGTCTGCAGGTATCTATTTCTATAAACTTGAAGCCGGATCATTCTCTGAAACAAAACGAATGCTCTTGCTGAAATAATTCGTTTTTACTATGTAATCTCGGAGAGCAATATGCATCTCGTTCGTACGTTTTCTATTTTCATTTTCTTGATTGTTGTTCCCGTGATGATCATCGCGGGAACAACAGGAAAAATATCCGGGAAGGTATTCAACAAAGCAACCGGCGAACCATTGCCTTCGGCAAACATTCAAATTGTCGGTGAAAAGTTTGGTGCGGCGACCGATCTGGATGGGTACTTCGTCATCCTACAGCTAAAACCCGGAACCTATACGCTGAAAGCGAATTTACTCGGTTTTTCTGAACAAGTCGTTACGGAAATTCAAGTACGTGCAGACCTGACGACACAGATCGATTTTCGGCTGAGCGAAGGTTCAATTGCTATTCAGGAAGTGGTCGTTAAAGCAGAACGTCCGATGATCAACAAAGATGAAACGTCCCGTACCTCTATCATAAGTGCGCAAACGTTTTCGGATTTGCCGGTTGTTTCTTTTCAGGATGTGGTCGGATTGCAGGCAGGTTTCACAACCGGTTCGGATGGTGAATTACATGCGCGCGGCGGCCGCGGCGGTGAGGTTGCTTATTTAATCGATGGCCTTCCCGTTCGAGATCCTCTTTCCGGGAGTTTTAATGGTCAGATCGATAAATATGCTATTGAAGAATTGCAGGTGCTAACCGGCGGTTTCAATGCGGAGTACGGACAAGCGTTATCCGGTGTTGTGAATATTGTGACGAAAGAAGGCGGGGATAAATATAGCGGAAGAATCGAATATTCAAGTGATCAATTGAATGAATCACCATATCACAAAGCTGATGCATTGGCTCTCGATGAATGGGGAGTCGATCCAAACGGGGCGTTGGTACAGCGTGTTGATAATCGCGGAAACAACCTTGTCAATAATTATCCCTCTGCATACAAAGAACAATCGTTAAATGGGACACCTGAATTAGGACCCGACATCAATATGTTAGGACAGGTTTCGACTATGCTTAACGGACCAGTTCCTTTTTTTCCTGAGTTGAAATTTTTCGTTACCGGCAGGTACCTCAACACGCTCGATCAGCTTCCGTGGGGATATAATAAAGAGAGGGAAGTCAACGGCAAGCTTACGTACGGGTGGGGTTCGGTAAAATTGAATTTAAGCTCTCAAAGATTTTATCGAATTTATAAACCATATGCACATCAATGGAAATATCTTCCTGAAGGGTATGAAGTGAGGAAAGATTTTTCCTGGAGGGATAATCTTAAGATCAGTCATATTCTTACTCCCGGTACATTCTACGAAGCGTCCGCATCATACCAACGAAGATATTTTAACCGGTATCAACCAGGGAAATATGCCACGTTCTCTTCCGATGGAGTTCTGCTCGCATCAAACTATCGTGTTAAAAACAGCAACACGCCTCCGTTTTGGACCGGTACCGACAATGGCATCTATATCCGAAATGAAGTTGAGACGATCATTCTCAAAGGTGATTTTAATTCCCAGATTGGTCAGCATAATCTCTTGAAGACCGGATTTGAACTTAGACAGTATGCCATTGATCGCTTGAGTTTTCAGCAACCGTATCCGAGCGGATTTCATGCATATGAAAAATATGTAAAAAATCCTCTGGAAGTTTCCGCCTTCATCCAAGATAAGATTGAGTTCGATATTTGTATCATCAATGCCGGCGTGCGGTTCGATTATGCGGATGTTGACGATTCACGCTGGGCGTCAGTGCGGGTTCCGGCAGGATATGTCAACGATCAAAAGATATGGGTACCGGTTGGTGAGGTGAACACACCGACAAAGCAACAGATCAGCCCGCGTTTAGGCATAGCATTTCCGATGAGTGAACGAACAGTCTTTTATAGTTCCTATGGACACTTCTTTCAGCTTCCGGATTATGTCGATATGTATACCTTGCGTGATCCAACACTTGACGGTGCGATTGTCGGGAACCCCGGAATATTACCGCAAAAGACAGTGGCGTTTGAATTTGGTGTGAAGCATAATGTTACAACGGACTATATCATTGAACTTAGCGCCTACTCCAAAGATATCACCAATCTGACGGGAAGCACATACCTCACCGTCTTCCCTTATGAATATACCGTGTTTGATAATTCCAATTATGGCGGAGTACAAGGATTCGAGATTGGCCTGAGCAAACGACAGAGTGATTATTGGTTTGCCGACCTTAAATATACGTATTCAGTGGCAAAAGGAAATGAATCAGATCCGCGCGAAGGATATAATGACTACCGAAGAGCATCGGCATTGCTCCGTCCAAAACGGGTTTTTTTGCTTGCATTCGATCGCGAACATGTCTTTTACGGCACCTTTGGACTTGAATTCCCAAAAGAGTTTGGTCCTTCAGTATTTGACTTGTATCCCCTTGAGAATTTTTCATTGAATGTCGTCGTGCGTGCATCCACCGGTTTGCCGTACACTCCCCAGGCACCGGACGAAAGCAATACATTGTTGATCGAAAAAAACTCCGGCCGAATGTCTTCCGATCAACGGGTCGATCTGAGATTATCAAGGACGATTCGTTTCACCGATTTTAAATTGACACTCTTTGGAATCGTCAACAATCTGTTCGATGAGATCAATGCCTTGAATGTGTGGGCAACCTCCGGCGATCCGCTTGATGCGGGTCCTTCGTACAGCAGAACACGGGACCGTATGAGGGTTCCAAGTAATGTCGATATCCGTCGGTCGATCCAGGCCGGTATCCGGTTGGATTTCTAAATATTAAATACACCATCGTAGTAATTTCTATGAAAAAAATATTATTGGTTCTTGGTCTTCTTGGTTTCACTGTCGGAGACGTTGCCGCACAGAGGATTGCCAACGATGATCCTGCTGAAAAAAGAACATTCATGAAACCGAATACTTCTGTTGATGATGCGTTCGGTGTTCTGGATAAAGGAGAATTGATCAATATTCTTGGAAACCAGGGAATGATTACTGATTCCTACTACCAGAATCTCATATATAACTTCCGGTGGCCGAAAAGCAAAGGGGTTGCCAATCCGAACCTTGGAGATGTGAACGCGATTGATGATGCTTCAATAATGTTTGCATACAAAGGAAATGTTCTTGATACCTATACAATGTATCGAAACGAAGATTGGATTGCTCCCGTCGGTGCGCGAGGTCAGTTCCATGCCGACGATCAACCGGAAGATTTGCTCGCCCCCGATGGTGCTCCCCGTCTTGCTCATAGTGATATTCCGACCACCTGGCCCAAGGGATATTTTGATTCACTAAAAGTATGGCATACATCACCATTAGGCCCGCTGACTTCATTATCGGATGCGGATAAAAAAACAGTTCTCGCCAAAGGGGCATATTTTGATGCGGCAAAAAATGTATGGCGTTTCTGGCCGGGGAAATTCCGTATGGATGTTGACCCGCTCTCGCCGAATTTTGGTAAGGAAGTTCCCGGAGAATTTGCCGCAGACAGAGAAATATATGCGATCATGAATGATCGGAGTCCTCAGCTGCCATCTGTCACAATAGGCCTCACAATGGAAGACCAAGCGTATTCGTATGGAAGGCGATTTGCCGAGGATATTCAATTCTACGATATCACAATCACAAATAATAGTTCCAAAGTACTCGACAGCTGCTGGTTCGGGTACTATATCGACTTCCAATTTGGCGATGTGTTGGAAGAAACTTGGGGATCATATAATTCCGGAGTGAATCCTAAAGGATTCGATAACGCGTATTATCAATTTGATTATAACGGTTCAAGTCCCGGCAATATCGAAGAAGGATACATGGGTATGATGGTATTGCGCACGCCGTTCGATCTTGGAGTGACCGATGCGCATTTCTTCCGTGATCTATCGGGAAGCGTGACACCGGGAACCGATGCACAGATGTGGCCTGTGATCATCAGTGACCCGAACAGTAAAAATCTTTTGGCTACTAAAGCCGATTATTTCCATGGGACCAATACGCATTTTGATGATTTCAGTCTTACCGCGTCAGGGAAAAGTCCCGGTCCGAATAATTGGACAATGTTCGTTACGACCGGTCCTTTTACGATGCAGCCGGGTGAAACAATGAAAGCAACAGTTGTATTCTCCACAGAAAAAGATCTTGCAGAACTGAAGAAAAATTTTCAAATGGCACAAAAAATGTTCTTGAATAATTTCCTCGGACCGGCAGCACCGCCGTCACCTAAACTTCATGCGGTGGCCGGAGATAAAAAAGTAACGCTCTATTGGGATGATACTCCGGAAAAAGCAATTGATCCGATCGCCAAAGTTGTGGACTTCCAGGGATACAAAATTTACCGCAGCCGGGATCAAGGATCATCATGGGGAGAGAAGATCACCGATTCAAAAGGGAAACTTCTTGGATATGTTCCTATTGCTCAGTTTGATAAAAAAGATCTGATTCAAGGTCCCGATCCCATGAATCAGGCAAATAATTTAGGGGATAATACCGGTTTGGTCCATCTTTTTATAGACTCAACAGTGAATAATGGAGTGAACTATTCTTACACTATTACATCATACGATTCCGGCTCCGTGACCAGCAATTTGGAATCACTTGAATCTGCGCGCGGAACGACAGCTGCTGATGACAATCTTGTGGATGTCACTCCTCGATCGAATCCTATCGGGTTTGTGAACGGAAGTGCCTCAGTGCAGCAATTGTCGGAAGTTGGGAACGGAAAATTTGCTGTCTCGATCGTTGAACCTTCATCACTGACCGGCGATCCCTATCTGCTGACATTCAATAAATCTCCGGCGGATAGTTTCTTTGTGACCAATCAACGAACAAACACCATGCTGACAAAAGCCGCATTGTCTTCTGATGCAATGGTTGTGTCAGAAGGGATTAAAATCCGTGTAGATGGTGATGCGCAAACGGGAACGGTAAAATCGTTGAAGGATCACAAAGGTAACAACGTTTATGATAGTCTAAATTTGCAGCCGGATGGAAAATGGTATGTGAAAGATGTCGTCAGAAATGCATCGGCAAATACGCAGGCACGGGGTTGCAAATATGAATTCCGGTTTACATCGACCGGTTCATTTGCTGCGGGGTTGACCGGACAAGGGCAGCCGATGATTAAGAAATATACCGTTCCATTTGAAATATGGAACACGACCATTAAAGAAAAAGCGTATCAAGTTGGCTGCGTGCTCATCGACAAAAATGCTAACAATACATACGATCTCGGTGATGAGATACGTGTTGTTAATTCGCCGTATGCTATCCGGGCAGATACAATTGGAACGTTCAATCTTCTCTATTGGTATTATACAGTTTCGATCAATGTCGCATCTTCGTCTGGGTCACGGCTTCCTATTACGGGCGAATCATTCACTGTGGAATCGTATAGTCAACTAACAGCGAATGATACGTTCCGAGTACTGATCACAGCTTCGCAGATTATGCGCGATCGGCAGACCCTGGCGAACAGTCTCTCGGGTGTACGGGTTGTGCCGAATCCCTACATTGTCAATTCAAAATGGGAGCAGGTGTCTAATACCCGCCGGCTTCGATTCATGTTTCTTCCTCCGGAATGCTCGATCACCATTTATTCAGTACGGGGAGAATTAATTAAACGGCTGGATCATAATAACGGGACAGGGGACGAAGATTGGAACCTAACAAATGAATCGGGTGTAGAAGTCGCTTATGGACTCTATATCTATGCTGTTGAGATCCCGGCAGGTGATAAAACGATTGGCAAATTTTCAATCATCAAGTGATTGGAGAAATAATGTATACCATGAAAAGCTTTTTCCTATTTATAGTTATTATTGCGGTTGCCGGTACGGCTGTTGGTCAGGATTTTTCTAAAGCGGGGACAGCTGCAGGGCAATTCCTCAAAATTCCTGTTGGAGCAAAAGCGGTTTCAATGGCAGGCACATTCACATCTATTTCGGATGATATCAGCACGCTCTATTGGAATCCGGCCGGAGCAATCACTCTTGATCGATTCGAAATCGGAGCGACGCACAATTCATGGATAGCCGATATCAGTCACAATTTCCTCGGTGTTGTTCTGCCGATGGATGAGAGCGGAACGATTGGTTTTTCGGTGAACCAGCTTGGATCAGGCGATATCGAAATGACTACGATTGAATCTCCAAAAGGGACCGGTACGTATTATTCGACTGCGGATATAGCACTTTCATTGTCATATGCACGCGCAATTATGGAGCAGGTGAGTGTCGGTGTGTCGGCCAAATATATCAATCAGAGAATTGCCAATACAAGCGCCCAAACAGTTGCAGTTGATCTTGGGATTTTACTGAAAACAGGATTTTATGGCATGAAGCTTGGACTTGCATTCCAGAATTTCGGACCTGCACTGAAGATGAGTGGAAGCGACTTGATTAAGACGGTTGACCTCGATCTAAATAGTGAAACTAATCCTGTTGTTGAAGCAAATATGGCTACGCAGTCGTATTCACTGCCGGCAAGTTACAGGGTATCAATGTCGCTCCCTCTAATTGCACAGAATGGGATACTTACGTCGGACATGTCTTCTCTTCTTATTGCTGTTGATGGTGTGCATCTGATTGACAATCCCGAACATTTCAGCATCGGCACGGAATATGGATTTGCGAAAACACTCTTCCTTCGCGGCGGATATGTCTTTAATACAGACGAAGAAGGATTAACATTCGGAGCCGGTGTGGATCTGAGTGCAGGATCAACTTCATTTACATTTGATTATGCATACGCATCATTCGGAATTTTTTCTGCAGTTCATGTCGTCTCGATCGGAATACAATTGTGACCATCCAAACATCGATTGATAAAAATACGTTGGGGAAAATAATCGGCTTTATTCTTTTTATTGCCTCAACTCTTTCGGCTGCAAACATCATCGAAAAGATTTCGCCTCTTCAAACGGTGAGAATCGCCTATGTAAAAGTCAACTCTTCGTATGCAGGAAAACCTGTAAATTGGAAAATATTCACGTATACGATCGACGAAACAAACGGAGTGTATGCCGTTGTTGGAGATACACTTACCGGCACGGGTGACTCAGTAAAAGTTCTTTTGATAAAATATGCTTCCAAATATACATATTACAAGATATTTGCATTGTCTGAAGCAGATAACGATTCGCTCGAACTGCAAGTCTTCAGCAAAGGCTCGATGCAGAAATATCTCTATCGAAGTCCGATATTTCCCACTAAACCGATACCCGTTCACATTTTTCTTCCCGGAGGTTTCTCCGTTAATAGTCCGGTCGTCGTTGCGATGCATGGAGTTGATCGTAATGGGTACAATTATGGTCTATCATGGACTGATTTTGCCACTGCAAACAATTGGGTTGTTCTTGCGCCTGAATTTAATTCCATCGACTGGCCAAGCGATGCTTATGCATTAGGAAATATGTTCACTGGAAATGACGGTGCCGGTTCGCTCAATCCCAAAGAAAAATGGTCATTCACTTTCGTCTCGGATATTGAACGAACGATGTGCCGTGGATTAGGTATTAAAGACTCATCCTATACTCTTTGGGGACATTCGGCCGGTGGACAATTCGTCCACAGGATGATCCTTTTTGGATATGATTCTCTCATTCGCAGGGCAATACCGGCAAATTCCGGCTGGTACACGGCTCCGGACAGTATGATTGTTTATCCATGGGGAACGAAGCATACACTGCTTTCGATCACTTCTAAACATCTTCTTGATTTTGCCTCCCGCGATATGGTCATTATGCGCGGTACTGCGGATACGATACGAGATTCAAATCTCAATACTGACCCGCTTTCAGACGCACAAGGTAGGAATCGTTATCAACGGGCAGGATATTTTTTTCAAAAAGGAAAAGACTTGAGTCCCAACCTTAAATGGAAAATGATCGACGTGGTCGGATCGGGTCATGAATACCAAAAAATGGCGATTGCGGCCGGACAATATCTAAGTTCGTTGACCGGAGTGTCTCGGTCTACAAATGTGATTCCTTTGAGACCAACATTTCAATGCTATCCAAATCCATTCAATCCTTCGACCGAAATTATATTTTCCGTTGAGCGGGCATCCCACGTATCGGTGAACATTTATAATATTCTTGGACAAGAGATTCAAACAATAGTTAATGAATACCTAATTCCAGGTGAATATCGGGAACGATTCAACGGTTCTTCATTATCGGACGGAATATATTTTTGCGTTCTCAAGAAAGATAACTTTAGTTCAACGATAAAATTGCTTCTTGTTAAATAGTTGTAATGCTTGTTTAAATTGGAAGAGAAAATTTATGATTAATAATGATCGACTTGTGCAGAATTTTTTGACGCTTGGTCTAATCGACGGGATCCATGGAAAAGAATCAGATGTGGCAAAAGAAATGGTTCGTAGATTTACCGTGCTTGGATTGGAATCACGCATAGATGAAGCAGGTTCGACGTTTGGTGGCAATACCGGAAACATCCACGCACGATTGGAAGGCACCGTTGACGTACAACCTGTTCTTCTTTGTGCCCATATGGACACGGTACAATCAACAAAAGGTCTTAAGCACGTTCTGCAAAATGGGACAATTGCTACAGACGGAACAACCATCCTCGGCGGAGATGACCGGTCCGGTCTTGCTATTATCCTCGAAATTCTTCAAACACTTCATGATGAAAAAATTCCTCATGGTCCCATCGAAGTATTATGCACAGTCTGTGAAGAAGCCGGCATGCACGGCGCAAAATTTGTGAAGAGATCTGATTTCTCCGCCCCGTTCGGTTTTGTCTTCGATTGTCAGGCATCACCGGGTAATTATATCGTAGAAGCTCCGGCGGCAGTTTCGTTTAAAGCGACTGTGAAGGGACGATCTGCACATGCGGCGGTTTCACCGGAAAAAGGGATCCATGCCATTGAAATTGCCAGCAAGGCAATTGCCGCACTCAGATTAGGGCGCTGGGATCATACCGGGATGATGAATATCGGCACGATCCACGGCGGAACATCGATCAATGTCGTACCTGATCTTGTTGAGATCACCGGCGAAACCCGGAATGCGAATGAAGAAAAATTGCAATATCAAATAGATTTTATTAAAAAAGCATTTCACACGGAAGCAGCAGAATTAGGCGGAAGTATTGACCTTACCTTTACTGAAAAATACGGTGGATATCAGTTTACGGATGACAATCCTATGATTCGAATTGCCTCAACGGCAATTCGCAAAGCCGGTCTTGAACCAACTCCATTGAAATATGCCGGTGGGAGCGATGCCAATGTGTTGAATAAGAACGGGATTCCAATGCTGAATCTCGGCATTGGTTTTAAAAACGCTCATTCATATCAAGAATATATCGCAGTGGAAGACCTGATAGCAGCAGCACAGATCGGTTTCAATATTGTCCGCCAGATTGCCAAGAAAAACTAAAACCTAAACAAATGAAAAAAAACATTTTCTCCATCGTAGTTTCGCTCTTTCTGCTTTCATTTCCTTCACTTGCCGGAATTCCGCCGACTCCTTTAGAACGCAACCAGTTTAAAAGGGTCAGTTCTCATGACGAACTGATTTTGTATACGAAGGAACTGGCATCATTGACGAAAAGAATTATTTTGGATACGATCGGCCGGTCAGTTCAGGGAAGGCCGATCCTTCTCATCCATGTGCAGCCAAACGGAAGTAACGGAAAAATTAAAGTTCTACTTTTCTGTCAGCAGCACGGTAGTGAACCATCCGGAAAAGAAGCAGCATTGGAATTGTTGAAACGGATCGCATCAGATGAAAAGAATATTCTGTATCCGAATATAGATCTGTATCTCATTCCATCCGCAAATCCTGACGGCAATGAAACGGGGAAGCGAGCCAATGCCAATAAAGAAGACTTGAATCGTGACCACCTATTGCTTTCGCAACCCGAAACACGGGCGATACACGCAGCGTTTGCCCGCATTCAACCCGAAGTCATTCTGGATGTTCATGAATTTTCCGCCTACCGAAAAGAATTTCTTGCCGCCGGATATGTTCGTGCAGTTGACGAACAATTTGGTGCTCCGACAAATTCAAATATTCCACTTTCCATCCGGGAATATGGATTGAAACACCTTTTTCCTTTTCTTGACGCCGAGTTGACAAAACAGAATCTCCGATTCGCCAATTATTTGAAGATGGAAGAACCAAGCGATACTGTCCGGCCAAGCACAACCAGCATTGATGACGGTCGTCAAAGCTTTGCAATTCTGAATACATTTTCCTTTATCCTTGAAGGAAAGAATGGACGCAGTTTCAATGACGAGATTAAACGTCGCACCGAAAGTCAAGCTGCTGCCATTGATGCATTTCTCCGTTTTGTCGACAAGTATGCCGGTGAAATTCAATCGTTGATTGTGTACGAACGAAAAAAAATACTTTCAAACGCGGAACCGGTTATTGTGAAGATGGACTATCAATATACCGGAGAAAATATATCGTTACCGATGAGATCTATATCAACTGGTTTTGATACAGTAGTGTCTATGAAATATGCACCGGAAGTAAAATCGCTTTTATCCGTCACAAGACCAAAGGCGTATCTCATTCCTCAATCGCAATCTTCGATCATAGAAATTTTGCAGCGTCATGGCGTTCAAATGGAAAGAATAAAAACCTCGTATGTGCAATCGGTTGAGAA
>JFJP01033829.1_pt1 | contig 11262 bp, 10 predicted proteins | sample 431651 | NCBI WGS metagenome assembly JFJP01 (sample SAMN02602958, study PRJNA72255) | Microbial mat metagenome, whole genome shotgun sequencing project. | biome: fresh water; feature: sink hole; material: water; isolation source: purple microbial (photo- and chemosynthetic) mats found in... | reverse complement strand
GCCCGGGGAAAGCGCTCGTGCTTTTCCATGTCCTTGACGGTGATGAGTCCGGTCAGCCGGTTCTCCGCGTCCACCACGGGCAACTTTTCGATCCGGTGCTTGTCGAATTTTTCACGGGCGCTGGCCGGGGACGGCTCGCCCTGCTCCACCACCACGTCGCGGGTCATCACGTCCTTGACCGACAGGGTATCGTCCCGGCAAAAACGCAGGTCCCGGCCGGTGATGATGCCCACCAGGCGGCGCTCGGCGTCCAGCACGGGCATGCCGGAAACCCGGAACTTGTCCATCATGGCCTTGACGTCCTTGATCGTGGCGTCCGCGGCGACGGTAACCGGATCGTCAATGACCCAGTTCAGGTAGCGCTTGACCGCCGCCACCTGCTGGGCCTGGGCTTCGGGTCTGAGGTTGCGGTGGATGACCCCCGCGCCGCCTTCCAGGGCGATGGCGATGGCCAGCCGTTCTTCGGTCACCGTATCCATAGCCGCCGAGATGACCGGTACGTTGAGCCTGATATCGGCGCAGAGGGTGGTGCGCACGTCACACTCCTTGGGCAACACGTCCGAATACCCGGGCAGCAACAAAACATCGTCATACGAAAATGCTTCTTTAAACATGACAGACTCCTATAAAAAGGTCCGGATATGAAAAAGGCGCCCATGGGGGCGCCTTGAACTACAGGATTCCGCGGTACTTGGCCGCCAGGGCGCGGGCTTTTTCCGCCGCCAGGCCCCGGTAGCGCTCGGGCTGCCCGAAGAAGGAGAGCGCGTCTTCCGCGGCGCCTATCAGCCCCAGATCGACCATCTTGGCCGCGATCCGGGCCAGGGTTTCCGGCTCAGCCCGCAGGGCGTCGGCAAAGGAAAGTCCCCGCTCCTCCGCGGCCAGGGTGATGCGCCGGATGACCTCGTGGGCGTCGGAAACGCCGCTTTCCGCCAGCAGAATGTAGGCTGGTTCGGCCATAATGCCGCCGGCGCCGCCCCGCAGATTGTAGAGCAAGCGCTCCCGGTCCACGCCGAGGCCGGCGATGACGGCGTCCATCCGGGACACGGCTTGGCAAAAGCCGGCGACGTAGTCGGCTACAAAACGCTGGCTGGCCGAATTGGTTAGGTCCCGCTGGTGTTCGCTGATCTGGTCCATAAAAAAGGTCATCGCCCGCGGGGCAAAGGCCTTCCAGAGACTTTTGACGTGTTCCGAATTCCAGGGGTTGCGCTTTTGGGGCATGGTGGAACTACCCACCTGGTCGGCGCCGAAGCCTTCCTTCAGTTCGCCGATCTCGGTCCGTTGCAGGTTACGCAGGTCGTCCGCCAGGTTGGCGATGACGCCGAAGGCGACGTTGAACTCCAGCAGCAGACGCAACAGGTACTCGGGCTCCACCAGCTGGGTGGAATGCTCGGAAGGCTCCAGCCCCAGCTCCGCTAGGTAGAGCCGCTCCAATCGCTCCGGGTCCTTGACCAGTACGCTGGTGGCGTTGTAAGCCCCCACGGCGCCGGCCAGTTTGCCCTTGAGCTGGTCCGCCCGGGCTGCGATCTCGGGAATACACTTGCCCAGCCGGGACACGTATTCCGCCAGGGCAAAGCCGACGGTGATGGGTACCGCGTGCTGGCCGTGGGTCCGCCCTACCTGGGGCGTCTCCGCCTCGCGTTCCGCCAGATCGCAGAGCCGGCCTTCCAGTTTACGTAGCAGGGGCAGCACCACGTCCCGGGTCACGCCCCGCATCCGGTAAGCCAGCGCGCTGTCCAGAATATCAACGCTGGTGGCACCCAGGTGCACCAAGGGAGCCAGTTCGGGGCTGACGTGCTTTTTAAGCACGTTCACCAGCGCCCGGATATTGTGGCGGGTTTTTTCTTCTTCCGCGTAGACCTCGGCTACCTGGATCGCCTGTCCGGCTGTTTCTAGTTGCGCCAATTCCTCCGCCGTCCCGGTGCCGCGGATACCCAGATGAGCCTTAACCAACGCGATTTCCGCCTTGACGCAGGAGGCCACCGCGGCTTCTTCGGAAAGCCAGGGCACTAGACGGTCAAAAAGCTCCGGTTCGGAAAGGGAATAGCGGTGATCCAGGGGGGACAGGTTGCGGAAAATGTCGCGGGCTTCCATAGGTCACCATGGCATATTCCGCCGTATTTGTCAAAGCCCGCGGTGCTTGAACACCAGGCACACCAAGCGTAGGTCCTGGCCACCAGCAGCAACGTACAGCGAATCCGGCGACTGGGTCCGGCACAGGGTTTGCCCCTGCCCGCGGGGCCAGGGAAGGGCTGGACCGCGGTAGATGAACCGTATGGCGGTCCAGAACGGGGATTGGGTTAATTCGACCCGGTAGGCACGCGGCTCCGGAAACAAATCGGCGTCAGACGACGGGCTTTCGGCCTCAAGAACCTCCAGCGCCGCGCCGGCGGACTCCCCTTCCCCGGCGGGAGGCCCGTTCCGGACCAGGCCATCACCGGACCGGTCCACGGCGATGCGGGCGATGATCGCCGCGGCCGCTTCCGCCGCCGCGCCGGCCATCCGCTCCACTTGCGCCGGGTCAGCGTCCGCCAACGAGCCGGCGATAAAGGAGCGCAAGCCCGCCAGACTCCCTTCTTCGCAGGAGAAATCCCGGTAGACGCGCCGCGGTTCCGCCGCGCTGGTATGCATGGAAACGGCGACGCAGGTCACGTCATCCTTGAATCCGTCCTCGGAAGCAAAGTACATGGCCGTATTCAGGATGCGCCGCACCAGCTCCCGGGGTTCCAGGCTGGCGTTGGCGGCCATAATGCCCGCCAGCCGCTCTTCGCCGAACAGTTCGCCCTGTTCGTTAGGCGCCTCGCTGACCCCGTCGGAATAGAACAGCAAGCGGTCCCCTTTGGCCAGGGGCAGCGTGTAGCCCGTATACTTGTTTTCGGCGCTAAAGCCGATGGGCAAATCGGTGCCTTTGACCGACCAGCAGACACGGAGTACCGAATCGTAGTGCAGCAGGGTGGTATGGCCGCAATCCACAAAATCCATGCACATGCTGGCGGCATCGACGCGGGCGTACTGCAGCGTGGCAAAACTGTCCAGATTCATCAACTCCTGGACCACCGCATCGTGTACGGCAGAAACCAGTTCGTCCGGTCGGGGGAGCGTGTCCGGATGGGCGACGATCAAGCGCAGGGACGAACGGAGAAAGGCGCTTTTAAGCGCCGCACCGACCAAGGCGGCGGGAACACCCTTCCCCATCACGTCGCCGATCAGGATGTCCACCTGGGTCGGCGAAAAGGGAATAAAGCCGTAAAAATCGCCGTCCACGGCGTTGGAGGCCACGGTAATGGCTTCCAGGGTAAGTTCACCGGTCTGCTCACCCGGCGCGTCCAGCAACAAGGCCCGCTGGATACGGGCGGCGATCTCCACTTCCGCGTCCCGGACGTTGGCCAGGGAGCGTTCCCGCTCCTGCTGGGCTATTGCCGCCTGCCGCAACAGCACGTGCCGCTTGCGCCCCAAAAAGCGCGCTCCCGCGGCGGCGACCAGGGCGGCGGCCAGCAAAGCCGCGTCAGGTCCCCGGGCGACACCGCCAGAAAAAGCGCCTCCGGCCTGGGCGACACCGATCGCCGCGGGTATGGCCGCGGCAAAAAGCGAGAACGCCCCGGAAGAGGCGCAGTCCAAGACCACCGGCAACAACACGAGCAGAGCCCACGGGTTGAGAGCCGCCGCGCCCAGGGTCAGGGCGTCGGCGAGCAAGAGCGCCGAAAGAAGAGCCCAGGGCAGGGCATAGCGCGCGTCCGCGGCCAAGCCTGAGGGTTTGTACGCTTCAACGCGGTTTCGTTTGATGGCCCCCGGCACGCCGCCCAGACTTACGGCGACCAGTGCCAGCGCCGGCCAGGCCAGGTACCATTCTCCATAGGAGAACAGTATGCCCGCCAGAAAACGGAACCCGGCAAAAACCGCGATGAAAGCCAGACTCATCTAATCCCTATGCCCAGGGTAGGTTCTATCGTGTAGGTCCGGCCGGCTTCCAGGGAAACGTTGGTTTCTACCGCCAGACCGCCGGAGACAATCCGCAGAACGTGCTGGCCGGGGGTCAGCTGGACGTCCCCGGGGTTTTGCTTGTTGCCGTCCACGTACAGGTCGACCCGGGCGGCGGGGTTGCCGGTATCCCGGTTGGCAAACTGGTCGGCCACGTTGAGGCGCAGGGTCGCCATCATCGGGATAAGGCTGACGGTGATGGTCTGGGGACCGGAAACGACGAAGCCGGCGCTGTAGTCGTTGTAGCCCGGCGCGCTCACCCGCAATTGGTAGCTGCCCGGAGCGAGCCGGGTTTCAAAGGGTGTTTTACCGGCCTGGACGTTGTTGATGATTACCGCCGCGCCTGAGACGTTGGCGCTGATCACGATCTGGCTGACCTGCTGTTTGAGCGCCGCGGCGTGGTTGGTATTGCCGTTCACGGCTACCGTGACCGCGTAGGGTTCGTAACCCTGGGCGCTGACCTCGATCCGGTAGCTGCCGGCCTCCAGGTTGGCTTTGACCGGCGCGGTACCCAGAGCCGACCCGTTGATCGTCACCTGGGCGTTTGGAGCGTTGGCGCTGACCGACAAGGTATAGAGCGGCTTGATCACCTGCGGCGCCGGGATGGTTTGGGGCGCGGGCAGGGTCTGGGCGGCGGCTCCGCCCAGTTGGGCGTTGATGGTCAGGTCCGCGGTGCCTATGGTGATGCGCTGGCGGAATTCCGGACGCCCGGTCTTGCGGACTACCAGCTCGTAGGTACCCGGAGAAACCCGGCCGACAAACTTGGGGTTGGCGATACCGATCAGTTTACCCGACAGCATCACTTGGGCCGGGCCCTCGCTGGCGTTGACGGTCAGGATCGGTTTGGCCTGGGCCCAGAGCCCCGCGGCTACCAGGGCCAGGACGAGAGCCACTATATTGCGTTTAAAGTTCATGCTCATACTAACCTCCGTTAAGGATTGTTCCTAACCAGCATACAACGATAGCGGGTCACTTTCCAGCCTGTTGTGTGAGACTTTTTTTAAACCCCTAGGCGGCCCCTTGCTTTTTTGGCAGACCGGGCTATATTACCACTATGAAATCTCCAATACCGTATGGTTGGCAGATTAGTTATACCCAGACCGGGCTTTTCCGGTCTTTACCGGGAGGTATTCGTCCATGAAGAAACTGATAGCAGTCGTCATCTTTGGCACCCTGATCGCCACGGGAGCCTTTGCGGAACTCGTGCTGGGCGTGTCCGCGGTCCAGTATTATGGCGAAGACGAGAATGGCAACTTCCCCTCCCCCGCGGACGCCTGGAACGACCTGCAGGAGGGCGAAACCCTGGTCTATTGGGGAGGCTTTGCCGAGATCATCGGCAAGCACCTGGGCCTGGGCCTGGGCTTCAACTGGAACAACCTGGTTGACGGGACCGACCCGATAACCGGTGAGTACGTCGCTCTCTACGATCTAGTTTCCTACGACGTCAATATCTACCTAACCTACCACTTCTTTGGCGCCGACGCGTTTATCGATCCCTTTGTGGAAGCGGGGCTGGGCATGTACGCCTTCGATTACGCCAACAAAGACGCGCTCAACGATGATGAATTGATCGCCCCGTACATTGACGACGATGACCCCTTGCTGGCGTCCGCGTACACGGATTGGGGCGCCGGGCTGGGCATCAATCTGGGCGCCCTGGGCGTGTTCGTCAAAGCCAACCTCAATTTCCTGGTCGATAACGCCGTCGAAGGCGAGTACGACTCGGACAGTGCACTTGGTATTCCGGGCGAAGAATACTACATCATGCCCTTTGAACCGCTGCCCCTCAAGTGGACCTTCGGCGCCAAGCTGATCCTGTTCTAAAAAGCGCCTGCCAGCGGGCTGTCGGTAGCCGATAGCCCGCTTACTGGGCCAGCAATTCTTCCAAAAAGCGCGCCACCTGGGCGGCGCGGCGCACGTCTTCCGCCGCGTTAGCCGGGGCGGCGCTAAAGCCCACCACCGCCAGCATGGGCAGGTCGTTTTCGCCGTCCCCGATGGCCAGGGTGGCGGCGGGGTCGATGCCCCGTAGCTTCAGCGCCAGCTGCAGGGCGTTACCCTTGGAAACCCCGGCGGCCATCACCTCCAGGAAGGTGCTGTACGACCGGGCGCGGTAGATGCGCCCGCCAAAACGCCGGTCCAGTTCTTTTTCCACCCGATCCAGCGTGCCTTCCTCGGCCATGAACATGCCCTTGACGCAGCCCGCCTCGTGCGGCCCGCCGGGGCTGTAGAGGGCGCGCAGGTCGGCGTGTTCCCCTTTGACCCCGGTACGTCCCTCGTAGATCTTGGCTTCCGGGCGTTCACTATCGTAGACCAGGCGGTCGCCGGGCAAAAAGGTATGAAAATACACGTCCATGTTCCGGCTGACTTCGACGCAGGAAGCGGCGATATCCCCGGCCAGCAGGGTACTGGCCAGCACCGTGGAGGAAGGAGTATCCACCACTACGGCGCCGTTGTAGAACACCATGGGCCCCGTAGTCCCAATAGCCGCCCGAAAGGGTTCCGCGGAGCGGGGACTGCGGCCGGTACTGATGATCACCTGCAGCCCCCGGTCCAGGCAGGCGCGCAAGACGCGGACCGTCCGTTCGCCCATGGTAAAATCCGGTAATAAGGTGGTTCCGTCCAGATCCACCGCTACCGCCTTGATTGACCCCAGGTCAATGTTCGATGCTGAGCCTTTGGTATGCATAGACCGGATACTATACCGTTTTGCCCCTGATCCGCCAGAGCCCCGCGCCGGGGCCGCGGTTTTCACGGGCTCCCAAGTCTGCTATACTGGGGGCATGAAAATCAAGCGCAATTGGCTTTTGGGCATCACCGGCGGGATTGGCGTCTTCATGATCGTCTACACCCTGATCCGACAATTCACCGGGTTTACCCTCGGAGACCAGATAGAAAAGCAGATCTTCGACGGCATCTTCATCGCCGCCATCGTCTTGTTTATGTACAACCGGAAACTGGCGGCGGATGAACGGAAGGAAGCGGCGGAAGCCAAAAAAATCGACCCGCCCGCACCGGCGGACACCCCCGATCGCTAGGGTCGCGAAACGACCGGGGTCAGATTCCGGCAGCCTACCGTAATTCCTGCATGGCGACAAAGTCCATGTCGTCAAAGGTCTGATTTTCCCCGGCCATACCCCAGATAAAGGTATAGCTACCGGTTCCGACCCCGGCATGGAGCGACCAGCTGGGGGAAATCACCGCCTGTTCGTTGGCCACCACCAGGTGCCGGGTCTCCGCGGGTGCGCCATGGAAGTGAAAAACCCGGGTTTCCGCGGCCATGTCAAAATACAGGTACACCTCCATCCGCCGGTCATGGGTGTGACAGGGCATGGTGTTCCAGACGCTGCCTTTTTCCAGAATGGTCATCCCCATCACCAACTGGCAACTCCGGCAGACCGCGGGATGCACGTATTGGTAGATGGTCCGGGCGTTGGAATTTTCCGGAGAGCCTAGTTTTTTGGGGTTAGCGTTGGCCAAGGCCACCATTACCGTGGGGTACGTTTGGTGGGCGGGAGCGCTGAGCAGGTAGAACTTGGCCGGATCGGCGGCGGAGAGCGAGGCGAAGGAAACCTCTTTGGTGCCCATGCCGACGTAGGCGCCGTCGCCCTTGCCCATTTCGTGGGCTGTGCCGTCCAGGACCATCCGACCGGGGCCGCCGATGTTGATGACCCCCAGCTCGCGGCGCTCCAGAAAGAACGCCGTGCCGAACTCCTTGCCCGCCTGCAAAGCCAGCGGCCCCCTGACGGGCATGGCGCCGCCAAAGACCACCCGGTCCTGGTGGCTGTAGGTCAGCGCGATCTCGTCGGTCTGAAAGACACTTTCTACCAAAAAGTGCCGTCGCTGTTCGGCGGTGTCGTATTTCTGGGCATCCACGGGATGGTTGGAATACCTGATATCCAGTTTCATGATCGCTCCTTTGGCGCTTCTAGCGTTGTACTCGTCCCGAACCGTCGCCTTTCATCAGATTCTCGATTTCCGCTTTCGTCGCCAGGTTAAAATCGCCGGGAATGGCGTGTTTGAGCGCCGAGGCGGCTACGGCAAACTCCAGCGCCCGGGCTTCGTCGAGGCCGTAGTTCAGCAGGCCATAGATCAGGGCGGCGGAAAAGGCGTCGCCGCCGCCGACCCGGTCAACGATGTCGTCGATATCGTACGCCCGGGAAGCGTAGAAGCCGGTCGTGCCGTCCAGCACGCCCGACCAGCCGTTGCGGTCCGCCGACCGGCTTTCCCGCAGCGTGATCGCTACGGCGCCCAGGTTGGGGAATTCCTTTTTAACCGCCGCCGCCAGCCGGCGGTACACCTCGACGCCCAGCCGGCCGGAAGCCACGTCCACCTCCGGCGCCTCGATGCCCAGGCACAACTGCACGTCTTCCTCGTTGGCGACGACCACGTCGGCTAAAGCCGCCAGGGGACGCATTATTTCCGGAGCCTTGGGGCCGTAATTCCATAATTTCTTGCGGTAGTTAAGATCGATGGAAACCCGGACGCCCGCGGATTTGGCGGCCCGGACCGCTTCCAGCGTCGCGTCGGCCACACTTTGCGACAAAGCGGGCGTGATTCCGGTGACATGAAACCAGTCGGCACCCTTAAAAATCGCCGCCCAGTCAAAGTCGCCGGGCTTGACGGCGGAGATGCAGGAAAAATCGCGGTCGTAGACTACGTTCGACGGCCGTTGATTGGCGCCGGTTTCCAGGAAATAAATCCCCAGCCGACCCCGGGTACGGCGGACAGCGGCCACGTCCACCCCATACTTGCGCAGTTCTCGCAGGGCGCCTTCACCCAGGGGGTTGTCGGGCAGCGCGGTGACAAAAGTGGCCGCTTCGCCCAGCAGGGCCAGGGAAACGGCTACATTCGCCTCGCCGCCGCCAAAAGTGGCTTCCAGGGCGGGGGACTGAAAAAAGCGCTCGTTGGCCGGTGATTTTAAACGCAGCATGATTTCGCCAAAGGTGACAATTCGGTGCACGTCGAACCTCCCGGGATCGTCAGGGGTATCATAATCCGTCCATAGCCGCTTCGTCAATTATTTTTGAAACGTTGGTTCATTTTTAAAGAAAACCATCTCATCGCTACAGTCGCCGGACACCGGGCGGCGATGTACCAAAACGGGGGAAAAAAGTATACTGTAGCCACCTGCGGGCCTTATTACCCGCCAGGACCAAGGAGTCCCTATGCCCGAACCGAAGAAAACCGATCCCGCCGCCCCCAAGTTCCTGGAACTCACCATTACCGGTCCCGACGGCGCCCTCTGGGGTAAGGTTGTCGCCCAGGACAAGGTGTTTTCATCCGGGTCGGTGGGCTACTACTGCAATACCAAACTGGAGAATCCGGTCAGCCACGAACGCTACCAGACGGGCATGAACATCACCCTGATCGGCAGCAAGCCCGACGCCTGAGCCTTAGTCCGGATCGTGGCGGTAGCCGACGCCCTGCACGGTCCGGATCAAACGGGGCCGCCCGCCCGGAGCTTCCAGTTTTTTGCGCAACTGCAGGATGTGCTGGTCCAGGGTACGGCTGAGGGGCGGATTTTCCAGGTCCCAGCAGCTCCGGAAGAACTGGGCCCGGGTAACTACTTGACCGGACCGGGAAACCAGCAGCCGCAGCATGGCCAGTTCCCGGGGCAGCAGATCTACCCGCGGTGCCGCGCCGCCGTCATTGCCGCGTTGCGCCCGCAGTTCCAGGGGCAGAATCATCCAGGGACCGAAGGCGAAGGGCTGATCCCCGCCAGGCTCGGCGCGGCTATCCCGATCTGTCCGCGTGTTCCGGCGGACCAGGGCGTGCACCCGGGCCAGCACTTCCCGCACCCCGAAGGGCTTGACCACAAAGTCATCGGCCCCCAGTTCCAGTCCCAGCACCTTGTCGATTTCTTCGCTCTTGGCGCTGATAAAGAGGATGGGAACCCCCTCGTCCACCCGCCGCACCGCCCGGCAGACGTCATAACCCGAAAGGCCGCCCATCATCACGTCCAGGCAGACCAGGTCGAAGGCGCCGGGCTTGAACGCCGCCGCCGCCGAGGCTCCGTCGGCGCAAGCGGTCACCGCCCAGCCTTCCCCTTCCAGGATAGCCTGCAAGGCTTCCCGCGTGTACAGATCGTCCTCGGCGACCAAGGCTCTCATGCGTCAACCTCCGGGCGGCGAATGGACCGCAAGATGCAATAAAAACAAGAACCACCGCCGGGATTAGGCCGATAATCCGCCTCGCCTCCATGCAGGCGGGCTAAATCACGGACAATAGCCAGCCCCAGCCCCGCACCGCCGGAGGCGTCGGTATGCCGGGTATGCAAGCGCTCAAAAGGCTTAAAAGCCCGCCCGACGGTCCCTGACGGCAATCCGGGCCCCCGGTCGCAGACCTCCAGGCGCAGGGCGTCATCCTCTTTCCGAGTGCTGACGCCCACCCAGCCGCCGTCACGGGCGTACTTTTGGGCGTTGGAGAGCAAATTACCCAGTATTTGTTCCAATACGTCCCCGTCCAGTTCCATTTCCGCCGGACTCTGCAGGTCCAGCTGCAGTTCCAGCCCCTGCTCAGCCAGGGAAACCCGGAAAACCTCCAGGCAGGACAGTACCAGCGCGTCCGGATTCAACGGCCGGGGGTGCAGCCTCGCGGCGCTCCGCGCCGCGGGCGCGGAGGCGTTCCGACTGCGGGCGAAGGTCAGTACGTTGTGGATCAGGCGGCTCAACCGGGCGCTTTCGCGCAGGATGACGCCCAGGTAGCGGGGTTCCAACGCCTCTGGGGGCGCCCCGCTAAAACGCTCTGCCAACAATTCCGCGTACAGCCGGATGTTGGTCAGCGGGGTTTTTAGTTCGTGGGAAACCTGGTTGACAAAACTCACCCGCTGGCCCGCCTCCCGGATATCCCGATCCAGGCGGCGCAGCAGGGTCAGGGTCAAGGCCGCCGAGGCCGCCGCCGCCAGCCCCAGGAACAAACCCAGGAAGAGGCGGTAGTCCGCGGCGGCGGGCACGGCGGACAGGGGCGCCGACCAACGGAGCTGCCAGGACTGCAGGGCGCCGGCCAGGGCGACCCGGCTTTCTACCGACGGGTCCCGACTGGCGGCCAGGGGTGTTTCCACGGCGCCCCAGACCAGGAACGACCGTCCCTGTTCATCCGTGAGGCGCACCGCGTGCCGGATCGGTGTTTGGTCCGGCAGCGGCGCTTCCCCCAGACGGACCGCCAGGTCCGCCAGCAGGGCGCTGCGCTCCACTTCCAGCAACAGGTAGCCCTGCCGTTCGGGCAACGCCTTCCAGTACAGCAGCTGCACGCCGTCGCGCCAGTAGAACCGCTGCCAGCCCCCGTTTT
>JFJP01042631.1_pt1 | contig 11263 bp, 5 predicted proteins | sample 431651 | NCBI WGS metagenome assembly JFJP01 (sample SAMN02602958, study PRJNA72255) | Microbial mat metagenome, whole genome shotgun sequencing project. | biome: fresh water; feature: sink hole; material: water; isolation source: purple microbial (photo- and chemosynthetic) mats found in... | reverse complement strand
TGGGCTCCAATGGCAGCACACTGCGCATCAAGACCGGCTACACGGTTCTGGACGGCAGCAATGCGGACGTGAGCGGCAACTACAACATCACCGCCAGCGCCACCGTGGCCGGCACCATCAGCGCCAAACAGCTCAGCATCAGCGGCCTGAGTGTGCCCACCAGCAAAGTCTACGACGGCAGCGCCACCGCGGTGGTCAGCGGCACCGCTGCCCTGGCTGCGGCAGAGGCTGCCGGGTCGGGCACCACATCCGACGGCAAGCCCTACACCGGAGACGTGGTGGCCATTTCAGGTACGCCTACCGGCACCTACAACAGCAAGGACGTCGCCAGTGCGGCCAGCGTGACCTATGGTGGCATGACGCTCAACAACAGCAACTACAGTCTGACCGGCCTGACACCGGTTGCAGCCACCATCACCACCAAGGCTTTGAGCATGAGCGGGCTGGGCGTGGCTGCAAGCAAGGAGTACGACGGCGGCACAAACGCGTCGGTGGGCGGCACGCCAACCCTCGCCAGTGCCGAAGCCGTTGGCAGCGGCAATGCGGATGACGGCAAGCCCTACACCGGGGACGCGGTGGCCATTGTGGGCTCGGCCACTGGCACCTACAACAGCAAGGACGTGTTATCCGCAGGGAGCGTGGCATTCAGCGGGCTGAGCTTGAACAACAGCAACTACCGCCTGACGGTGCAAAGCCCGGCGAGCGCATCCATTACACCCAAGGCCATGACGGTCAGCGGCATCACCACTTCCAGCAAGATCTATAACGGCAACGCCACCGCCACAGTCAACACCACGGCGGCCAGCTACAGCGGCCTGGTTGGGGGCGATAGCGTGAGCGTGTCGGCCAGCGGCCAGTTCAACAACAAGAATGTGGGCACCGGCAAGACCGTCACGCTGACCAGCAGCTACAGCGGCTCCGATGTCAGCAACTACAGCATCACCAGCCAAACGAGCACCACCGCCAACATCACGCAAAAGGCGGCATCCGTCAACGGCATCACGGCCGCCAACAAGGTCTACGACGGCAACCGCATGGCCACTGTCACGGTTTCCGGTGCCACGATCAGCGGCCTGGTCAGTGGCGACAGCCTGAGCGTGGCAGCCACCGGGCAGTTTGATACGAAGAACGTGGGCACCGGCAAGACCGTCACCCTGGTCAGCACCTACAGTGGCGCCGACGTGGACAACTACGCCATCACCGACCAGGCCAGCACCACCGCAGACATCACCGCCAAAGGCCTGGCCATCTCGGGTGTGGTGGCGATCTCTGGCATTACCGCGGCCGACAAGGTGTATGACGGCACCCGCACCGCTACGGTCAGCACCACCAACTCGGTCTATGCAGGCCTGGTGGCAGGAGACTCGCTCACCGTGTCTGCCACCGGGCAGTTTGATACCAAGAACGTGGGTACGGGCAAAACGGTCACGCTCATCAGCACCTACACCGGCGCCGATGTGGGCAACTACAACATCACCGACCAGGACACGACCACCGCCAGCATCACGCCCAAGGCCATGACGGTCAGCGGCTTGGTGGGCAACAACCGGGTCTACGACGGCACCACCAACGCCACCCTCAACGTAACCGGCGCGCAATACAGCGGGCTGGTAACCGGCGACACCGTGAACGTGGCGGCCACCGGCACGTTTGCCAACAAGAACGTGGGCAACGGCAAAACCATCACTATCAGCAGCAGCTACAGCGGTGCCGATGCGGGCAACTACAACATCACCAGCCAAACCAGCAGCACCGCCAACGTGACAGCGCGCACGCTGGTGGTGGGCGGGATTACGGCCGGTGACAAGGTGTATGACGGCACGGCCACCGCGACGATCAACACGGCGGCGCTGACCAAGGGCGATTTGGTAGGTGGCGACAGCGTGACGGTGTCGTCCAGCGGACAGTTCAGTGACAAGAACGCAGCGGTGGGCAAAACCGTGACCCTGACCAACAGCTTGAGCGGTGCAGACGCGGGAAATTATGTGCTGGGGGGACAGACCAGCACGACGGCGACCATCAATCGGCGCCCTGTGGGAGTCACGGCTGAAGACAAGACCAAGGCTGCAAACAGCGCTGACCCCAGCCTGACCTACTTCACAGAGAGCCAGTCGCTCGACCGGGGTCTGGTGAGTGGCGAATCTATCGATGGCGCTTTGGAGCGCACTGGTGGTGAAGCAGCAGGCGGCTACGCAATATTGCAAGGAACTGTGGACAACAACAGCAACCCGAACTACGACATTCAATTCACCCAGGCCACCCTTCAAATCACCCCGGTCGTTACGACTGGAGCCACGGGTACTGTTGGGACGACCGGTACCACAGGAACTACTGGAACTACGGGCACGAGTGGGACCAGCGGCACGACCGGAACCACTGGGACGACTGGGACCACTGGTACCTCGGGAACTACTGGAACTACGGGCACCACAGGAACGACGGGTACAACTGGAACTACGGGCACCAGCGGCACGACAGGAACTTCTGGTACCACGGGCACGAGTGGCACTACCGGTACTTCGGGAACGACAGGTACATCCGGAACGACGGGTACTGATGGGACTAGCGGTACAACTGGAACCACGGGCACAACAGGCACGTCCGGAACTTCGGGAACGAGTGGCACCACGGGAACGACTGGTACTACTGGAACCACAGGCACAACAGGCACGAGCGGCACATCCGGCACGACTGGGACGACGGGCACGAGCGGTACAACTGGAACCACTGGCACGACTGGAACAACAGGTACTACTGGAACGAGTGGGGCCACGGGCACCACAGGTACCACAGGCACCACAGGCACCACAGGCACCGCACCACAGGCACCACAGGCACCACAGGCACCACAGGCACCACAGGCACCACAGGTACCACAGGTACCACAGGTACCACAGGTACCACAGGAACCACACCGACATTGCCGGTAATTCCTGCTCCAATTGTTACCCCACCCAATACAAATACCCCCCCACCAATAGGTTCCGGCGGAACGGGAACGACAGGTGGTACCACTGCTGGCGGCAGCACGACTGGTGGCACCGGCACTGGCTCGACCGGAACTGGAAGCACTGGCGCAGGTGGAACTGGAAGCAGCGGAACTGGCACTAGCGGCACCGGCGACTCATCTGGAGGAACGGGAGCCACTGGCGGCACGACTACTGGAGGTAGCACGACCGGAGGAACGGGCACAGGTTCGACTAGTGGCACCCCCACAGCGGGAACTGGCAGCACCGGCACAGGTACCACCACAACTGGAAGCAGCGGCACCGGCACCAACAGTGACGGCGCTTCAGGCGATGCGGGTTCAGCGGGTGGTACCGCAGGCGGTGCAGCAGGACGCAATATCACCGTCAGCCTGGTGGAACAACCCTCTGCCGTGAGCAACGGCATGGTCACTGTCACCGTGCCCAAAGATACCGCAACCTCGGGCAGTGGGTTTAGCTTCCCGCTGCCCGCACAGTTGGTGCAAGCCGCCTCGGGCGCAGCCGGCGCAAGCGTGATCGTGACCACACTTGCGGGTGACCCGCTACCAGCCTGGCTGCAGTTTGTGCCCGAGTCCAACACCTTTGTGGCCTCTGCCGTGCCAGACGGGGCCTTCCCGATTCAGGTGGTGGTGATCATTGGCAACCAGCGCACGGTGGTGGTGATCTCCGAACGCGGGGAGTGAGACGGCTTGAACACTGCCACCTTCGCACCCTACGAGGCCGGGCTTGAGGCGCTGCGTGCGGGTCGCCTTGCCGAGGCGGAGCAAGGCTTTCGTCAAGCGCTTGAGGACAACCCGCTGCACACCGCAGCGCTATACCACCTGGGCTTGGCGCTGCATGCAACGCAGCGCTCCCAGGAGGCCATTGCGCTCTATTGGGAACTGCTGCGAGGCCACCCGGACAATGTGCATGCCTGGATCAACCTGGGCGATCTGTATGGCAAGGCGGGTCGGGCCAGCGATGCAATTTCGGCGTGGGAGCGGGCCTTGCAGCTCGATGCCGAGAGTGTGCTGGTGCTCAACAACATGGGGGTAACCTGCAGCAATCTGGGGCGCACGCACGAAGCAGCAGGCTATTTCAGGCGCGCCGCCAGTCTGGAGCCCGACCGCCACGACCTGTGGTTTTCTTTGGGCAACTGCCTGCTTGGGCTGGCGCGCCACACGCAGGCCGAGCGGGCGCTGCGGCAGGCGCTGCGCATCGACGCAAAACATGCCCAGACCCACAACAATCTGGGGGTGACGCTAGGGCACCTCAAGCGCGACGATGAGGCTATTGCGGCTCTGCGCCAGGCGTTGGAGTGCGATGCCGATCTGGCCGACGGGCTCAACAACCTGGCCCTGGCAATCTACAAGCGCGACGCACGCGAAGAAGCCTTGCGCTTGCTGCGCCATTGTGTTGACCGGCACCCGGGCTATGCGCTGGGCTGGGCCAATCTGGGCATGGTGCTGCAGGGGATGGGGCAGCTCGAAGAAGCCGTGCGGGTGATTGACCGCGCGCTGGAGATCACCCCCAACCAGGAAGGCTGGCTGTGGAACCAGTCGCTGGCGTATCTGACGATGGGCGACTTTGCGCGGGGCTGGCAACACTTTGAGACCCGCTACGCGCCAGGGCGCGCCGACCCGGTAGCCACGTTGCCCGACCTGGCGTTTCCCATGTGGAGCGGCGAAGACCTCAGCGGCAAACGCATCCTGTTGGTCAAGGAGCAGGGCTTTGGCGACCAGATCCAGTGTTTGCGATTTGTTGCGAATCTGGTGCAGCGTGGTGCCTCGGTGGGGGTATGGGTGCATCCGGCAGTGGCACCACTGGGCGCACTGGTGCCCGGAGTACAGGAGGTGATGACGGAAGCGCCCATGGGAGGCTATGACTACTGGGCCTTGCTGATGAGCCTGCCGGTGCGTTTTGCGGCCAGCGAAGAAACCTTGCCGCAGGCGGGGCACTATATCGCTGCTGATCCAGCGCAGCAGGAGTCCATGCACCAGCGCATTGAGGTATTTGCTGCGGGTCGCTTGAAGGTGGGCATCAACTGGGCGGGTAACCCCAGCCACCCCAATGACCGCAACCGATCGCTGAGGCTGGCAGACATTGCCGCATGGCTAAACATGCCACAAATTGCCTGGGTGAGTCTGCAAACCCAACGCAGTGCGGATAGCGAACCCTGGGTTCAGCGGGGCAATTTGCTGCCGCTGGGCGATGAGATCCAGAACTTTGCGGATACGGCAGCCATCATTGCGAACCTGGATGTGGTGATCTCCATTGACTCGGCGGTGGCGCACCTGGCCGGCGCCATCGGTGCGCGGACCTGGTTGCTGCTGCCTGCCAACCCGGACTACCGCTGGATGCTGGAGCGCACCGACAGCCCCTGGTATCCCTCCATGCGACTGTGGCGACAGCCCACATTGGGCGATTGGGCCAGCACACTGCAGCAAGTGGAACAGGCGTTGCGGCTGGAAACGGGTGAACCGGGTGAAACGGGAACGGGCATTGCAGCCCCCGGCTTTGCCAGATGCATGCCGCTGGCCGGACCTCAGCGCCTGATGAGCGGTCGCCATGGCTGGTTTGTCTACAACCACCACGACCAGTATGTGGGGCAGGCACTGGAGCACTACGGCGAGTATGGCGAGCACGAGGTGCAGTGGTTTGCACGCATGCTGCAGGGCTTTGCGGATTGCGATGTGATTGAGGTGGGCGCCAATATCGGTTCGCAAACAGTGCCGCTGTGCCGCATGGCGCGCAGGGTGTTTGCCTTCGAGCCGCAGCCCACGGTGTTTCAGACGTTGTGCGCCAATCTGGCGCTCAACGCTATTCGCAACTGTCAGGCGTATCCGGTAGGTGCTGGTGAAGTGGCTGGCACGTTCAAAGTGCCGCCAGTGGGCTACGACCGTAGCGGCAACTTTGGTGGCATCAGTCTGCAGGCCGACGGTGCGGGTACGCCCGTGCAGGTGGTTGCGCTTGACGCGTTTCTGGTCAACCTGGTGCCAGACCTGCGCTTACGGCTGATCAAGGTGGATGTGGAAGGAATGGAGCGTGCGGTGCTTCTTGGTGCGCGCCAGTTGATCGCCACACATCGACCGCTGCTGTACGTTGAGAATGACCGCATTGAGCAGTCGGAAGCCCTGATTCTCTGTATCCGCGAGTTGGGCTATCGTTTGTACTGGCATTGCCCTCTGCTGTTCAATGGCAAGAATTTCTTTGGCAACGCGGACAACATCTACCAGGGGATTGCGGCGTTCAATATGCTGGGGGTTCCCCAGGAGCTGGAGTTTGATACGCTGGGGATGACCGAGGTGGGTGAGGCCCGTGAGCACATCTTGCGGCGGGGGTAGTGCGGTGGGCGGATCAATCAACCAGCCAGAAGAGGTGCTGCTTTCCGATCAGGAAATTGAAGCCTTGCTGCTGGCCGAAAACGCAAATCCCCCTGAGGAGAGCACCCCGGCACCTACGCCACATCTGGTGGAGTCAGCCAGCAGTGCTGCCAGCTGGGTCAAGTGGCTGCTATTCCTCGCACTGGCATCTGAGTTTCTGGTAGGGTGGTTTCGGCGGTGAGGATCAAATCAGCCCGCAGCGCTTATAGAACGTGCGCAAGGCGCTATCGAAAGCATAGCTCACATGCCCCACACGCTGATGGCGCAGCCACTGTGTGTGTGCTGTTCGCGGTAGACCTTGGCATCCCAGGCGACATGGGGGTCGCGGTCAAAGATCAACAGGTGCGCGCTATCGGCACCGCACTGATCAAAGTAACGCGCGGTTTGTTCCAGCCCCAGCGCCAGGGTGGCTGCTTTGCCCTTGTGCTGTATTTTGAGCTCCAGCACCACTTGCTGCATCGGGCCCAGAAAGCCTTGGGCGCTGAGTGGCCACTGCAGGAACAAGTCGGTGCGCCCCCGGCCCAACCCATACTCGCGCGCAATGCGCCCACCGCCGTTGACCACGCGCTGCAAAAAGGCTTGCAGCAGCAATTGCGGCCCGGCCTCGTGGTACGCATAACGCTGCAGCCAGCTTTCGGAGTTTTCTCGGAAGAATTGCTGGAAGGAGTCCAGCAGCTTGTCCATGTCCAGACTGCCATCGGGGAGCACAAACCACGGCTGCTCGGCCTTGCCCTGCAGACTGTCTTGCACGATGGAGGTGAGTTCGCGCGGCAGCACTTCGCGGTACAAGCGGTTGGCAATTTGCAACTGGCGGTCGCGCCGCGCAATCAGGCCTAAGTCAATACAGTATTGACGGTCGTCGTCGGGCACATCGGGCGATAGTTCTTCGCCTTTGAGCATCGGCTCAATCACCCGCTTGACGCGTGGCTCGCGCAGCTTGTCGGCCAGTTGGTCCAGGTGGGTGTCGCGCCGCAGGATCAGGCTCTCTCGGGCCTGGCGCATCTGCTCGACCGTCACGGCCACCGAGGGGTCACGTTGCTCGGGTTTGCGAAAGCACGCCTCATACGCCAGCGCATTCACCAGCCAGGGCTGGCCTTGCGTGTCTTCCCAGATTTCTTCCAGCACCCCGTTCTCAAACGTCTGTCCGGTGGCGTCAGTGTGCTGTTGCAGCAGGGCCTTGACGTCGGCCTGGGTGAAGTCGCCCAGCCGGATTGATTCGCTCTTGATGTTGAAGGCGCTGCCCCCGGTGATGATTTCGCCGTCTGAGCGGTGGATGCGGTAGTCGCGCACATCACGCACGCCGCACAGCACCATGCTTTGCGGGAAGGCTTCCGGGCGCTGGGCGTAGCCGGCGCGAATCTGGCGTAGCAATGAAATGAGCGTGTCGCCCACCAAGGCGTCTACTTCGTCGAAGAAGATGATGAGTGGCTGGGGGCTGGAGCGTGACCAATGTTCAAGCGTAGCGCGCAGAGCATCATCATGGTCGCTCTGCTGAAGCCGTGCGCGGGTCCATGCACACAAAGCCTCGTCTTTCCAGTACAGGCTGGCGGCACTCGCCATGGCCCCCAAAATGGCGCCCATGCCGCGTCCGGCATCATTGCGCGCCGCCTGCGCCGCCTCAATATTCACATACAGCGCCCGGTATTGCCCCTGCCCGTTGATGAAGTGCATCAGATTGATCAGCAAACTGGTTTTGCCAGTCTGGCGCGGCGCGTGCAGGATGAAATATTTGCGCGCTGCAATCAAGCTGGAGAGTTCGGGCCAGTTCACCCTGTCTTTGGGCAGCAGGGTGTAGTGGATGTCGGGTTGGTTCGGACCGGCGGTGTTGAAGAATTTGTCCATACCGGCATGGTAACGCGCGCTCGAAATCGTTGTAAGCAGGGATTTGGCCGAGTACCGTACCTTTTGGCCACATTGTCCGGGGTGGAAACTTACCAGGGCCGGTCGCCCTGGGGGGAGGCGGTCAGCGGCAGCATGCGCTCCAGATTGATCTGCACTTTCACCTCGCGGTGCGCCACGCTGGCGATGACGCGGTGTTCACGCACACTGGTGTCACGCATGATGGGCTCCACCGTGGGCATGCCCGAGCGGTTGATCAGCACCGCCACCCTGGGGGTAGAAGTGTTGAGGCCGCGTTTGATCACCACGGCAATTTCTTCGGTGGCCAGACGCACGAACGAGCCGGGCTGGTAGATGCCAACGGCCTTGATGAGCGCGGCACCGGCCTCATCAATCTGGCGATTTTCATCAAAGTAGCAGGCCTGCATGGCTGCTCCGGGGGCTACCGGCACACGCCCGGCGCGGGGTGCAAGCCTTGCGGCGAACATGTCCGCCCGCTGCACAAGGCGAGCCATTTGCTGCGCTACCGTGCGATCGCGCAATGGTCCAGGCACCTTGGTATGGTGGTCACGTACTGCTTCCAGCCAGTCGGCATTCGTGACGCCCACGGTCATCAGCATGGCACTGGACCGCTCGGCATGCGACGCAATGGTGGACTTTTGCGGCGCTGAGGGTTTTTCCAGCTGCAACGCCAGGCGATCCTGCAAATCGGTCATGGACACGTTCATGGTCAGCGCGACTTTGCGTACCCGTTCCTCCAGTTCCGCTGGCCATTGGAGCACCTCTTTGGCGGCCAGGCCACACATCACACTGACGAGCATGGCATGGGTGGCGCTGTACATGCGTGGCTCCGAGGCCGAAAGGTGGATCAATGCAAACAGGGTTCCATCGGGGTTGCGCATCGAGTGGCGACGCAACTGGCCGTGCAATCGGTCGAGTTTTTCCAGAAAAAGTGAAGGATGCGTGTCGCGCAGCAGCGCACTGGCCTGCACCTGCAGGTCCAGCCAATCAGGATGCTCGTTCTCTTGCGCCAGACGATCACCCAGACCCGACGCGGAAATCTGCGCGCCGGCAATTTCTCCCAGCGGCTTGTTGTCGCGTACCAGAGTATTGAGCCGGTCCAGATAGGCGCGGTGGTGGGCTTCAGACTCGGAGACGTCGATGTAGAGACCGCCCCCGCGCGCCGCAAATTCCGCCAGAACTTCCTTGGACTCGATCACGAAGGAGCGCTTGGCCAGCAGTATCCCGTCCTTGTCCATCAATGAAAAGGGGAGTGGTTGACCAATGCGGATGGTCTCGACGCTGACAGATACAAGGTTCATACGGGTAGGGGCAGATTATGCTATGCCAGTTCGACTGAACCGGCCGCAACTTGAAAGGCACCTGCTAGCATCCTCACCATGCATGTATCCGATTCTCAACCTGACTTTTTGACCAAGATCGCGTCGCGTGGCGATGCGCCAGCACGGCTGGCACACCTGCCGCGTCCCTGGGTATTTACCAACGGTGTGTTTGACGTGTTGCACCGTGGCCACGTCATGTACCTGGCGCAGGCGCGGGCCCTGGGCGGCAGTCTGATTGTGGCGCTCAATACCGATGCATCGGTGCGCCGTCTGGGGAAAGGCGATGACCGACCGCTCAATAACGAACATGACCGCGCCATCGTGATGGCCAGCCAGCAGGCGGTCGATCTGGTCACCTGGTTTGACGAGGACACACCGGTTGCGGTAATTGGTGAACTGCGACCGGATCTACTCGTCAAGGGCGGCGATTACGACATGGCGGTGCTGCCGGAAACGGCACTGGTTCAGAGCTGGGGTGGTCGCGCACTGGCGTTGCCCTTTGTCGCCGGTTATTCCACGACCCAGTTGCTGGCGAAGATTCGCGCTGGCTGACGGAGCCGTGCATGATGCTGCATCGCAGGCGTGCCGCAGGGTGCAAGATGGCGCTGTGCCTGTTGGCTGGGGTCTTGCATGCCGCAGGCGTTGGCGCACAACCAGCACCCGGCAACCCTGACAGCCCTGCGGTGGCTGCGGGCACAACTCCCAAAGCAATTCCCGCCCCGGCGCTGCCGGTCACCATGCCAATGGTGGAGATCGTTGGCAGCCCCGCTACCGACGACGCGCTGCGTCAGCGTGAGTCGATCGCCAAAGCGGTCTACGGGCGCGACGAACTCGACCGCCAGGGCGACATTGATGTGACCGACGTACTCAAACGTCTGCCAGGGGTCTCGATGGATGGCGGTGCACCGCGGCTGCGTGGCCTGGGGGGTGGCTATACGCAGATTCTGATCAACGGGGAACCGGCACCTCCCGGGTTTTCGCTGGACAGTCTCGCGCCAGCCGATGTGGAACGCATCGAGGTGATTAAGGGCTCGACAGCGGAGTACAGTGGCGTTGCGGGCACCATCAACGTGGTTCTGCGCGAACCGCCGCGCTCTTTGCAGCGGGAGTGGCGCTCCAACGTGTCCTGGCGTGCGGTGCAGCCTGGGGGCAGCACCGCGTTTCAGTGGGGCGACCGCATGGGCGACATTTCCTTCGTAGTGCCCGTCACAGCCAGCCGTAGCGCGCAGGGTACCGAGTACCTGCAGGAGCGTGTTTCGCGCACGGTGCAGGGGGAGGTCAGGGCGCAGGCCATCACAGGGCAGGATGTCAGCCGCACCGGTAGCGTGCAGATGGCACCACGCCTGCAGTGGAAACTTAGCGACATCGATACCCTTAACTTCAACCTGTTCCTCCAGAGAATTGAGGGCCATGCCCAGTCGCAGCGGGACATTGAAGATTTGCTCGGAAGTCCATCTACCACCGTGGAGGATCAGTCCCAGACGCGCAGTGCAAGTGTGCTGCAGCGCACACAGTTGCAATGGCAGCGCAAATGGTCGGACGGTGCCAAAGTGGAACTCAAGGCGTTTGGCCAAAGCACGTCCCGCAACACCCAGGGGCAGTACACCGGCTGGCAGCGCGATGGCAACTTCAGTCTGCAGCGGGTCTCCGATACGCAGTTTGAGGAGTCCCGCGCGACGCTGGGTGGACGCTGGAATCAGCCCTTGGGCCAGGCGCACACCCTGACAGCGGG
>JFJP01028065.1_pt1 | contig 11263 bp, 8 predicted proteins | sample 431651 | NCBI WGS metagenome assembly JFJP01 (sample SAMN02602958, study PRJNA72255) | Microbial mat metagenome, whole genome shotgun sequencing project. | biome: fresh water; feature: sink hole; material: water; isolation source: purple microbial (photo- and chemosynthetic) mats found in... | reverse complement strand
TTTCTGAATAGTTTCCTTTATAAATGTCTTCTACATGAAGCAAAAGAAGCTTGTCCTTTAGGCTATTTTTTTGTAGATCTTTCGAAAGATATATCTCAACTAAGTTCTTTTGCAATTGCTGAATGATCAGTTTTTCATCCTAAAAATTCAAAACATTAAGAAAATGTTATAATTCATAAAATCTTAAATAATTATTATAAATTAAATAACACTGAACTTAAATAATTATAATTAAAAAAATAAATAGAAATTAATACTTTATCAATGCCCACTATTTTGGAATTGTAGTATAAATTCACGATATTTGAAAATTTTATTGCAAGAAATAATGGATGTTTGACCTTGATTTATCATAAAAAATATAATTATAATTAATTTTTAAATATTTTACTTTATTTCTAATATTCGCAGCACTAAAATAATGAGTCAAACCATTCAAACTGTTTTCTATTTCTTCTTCAAACCCAAAATTTTTCTTGTTCTCTCTTTTGATGAAAATCTTCTTCAATTTTTCAGGATTAAAAGGCTCAATAAAGGAATAAATTTCTTTAATCTATTCCCCCCAAAAAAATAAGCTTTAAAAATTAAATTCATATTAAAAAAACCTTCAGGTTTTTGTGGTTTTCTCGAGCAGTTTTCCTCGAATCCACAAAAATAGGTGGGGAAATTTTAGCTTCTAAAATATGATGAAAATCCTCGTTATTTTTCACTAAATAAAAGATCACAACCAAATGAAATTTAGATCCCTAAAATTAAATAGGTTTTTAAAAAAACACCTAAAATTCAAAAAAAATCACCTCATGATTATAAGAGGTGGGTATAAATTTGAGTCCCGAAAACATGCATTCATTTGAATGGAGTTGATACTTGTTATTGCCTTTGATCCCGACATCGGTTAAATGAAAGGTTTGAATCTCATTGAATTCGGCTTTGGTCACAATCACTTCAGCCTTGTTAAGCAAAAAAAAATTTTTAATAACGGGAGAAAAAAAAAGCTTTACAAAAAATTTGTTCGGAGTTAAAAATTTTTCTTTTGTAAGTGGATCCATAATCTGGGATTTTCATAAAAAACGACGTTTTGTAAAAAAATAACAAAAAAGTAACCTCAATTTTGGCTTGAATATTTGGAATATTCCAACTTTTGTGCCAGTTCCAACCCATTTCTTCAGTGAAAATGAAAGGTTTTTCTAAAGAGACGCTGCAATTAACTGTTAAATCTGACTTCTTTTTAAAAAAAATAGCTTAACATTTGAATAAGGTTGTTGTTACTTTTTCTTCAGTAGAATTTGGGTTGTTCAAAACAATTGATGGGGCCAATGTATAGAAGACTTCTTTGTTCTTGAAGGTTTTCTTCAAATCAAACATGCAGGAATACCATTCCCAATGTTGTTCTTGTTTAAGTTCAATCGAAGATTCACTCATTTTTCAGAATTTAGTAAATATTGTTTTTGTTTTTTGAGAAATTATATTAATAAACAACAAAATGAAGATTTTTGATGTTTGGAAATTTAAAAACAATAAAAATCATTAATCTTGCAGATTTACCATAAATTCTTAAAAATTTCTCAATTGTTATAATGCAATTTGTTTAAAGAAAATTCAAAACTTAAAAAAAATCTGTTCAAAACATTAAAATTTGCTTTTTTTTGCAAGTAAACAGCGATAATTTATTAAATTCAAACTTTAAATTAAAATAAGACATTAAATTTTGAGCTTAACTTTAAATTTTAACAATTTTTTTCTTTATATTTAAATTATATAATTTGAGAGAGAAAAAAAATATTTCAAATTATTTATTGTTTTAAAACTTTCTAAAAAATAACAAAAATTCTGATTATATTAGATTTTCTTTTAAACATGGAACCTGGAAGAGATATTTATTCTTCAAAAGCTCAAGAGTTTTTGCAATTAGGCGATAAAAAAATGAAAGGTCTTTATATTTAAATCATCCATATAATTATTTTCATTCTTGTTAGGGTCATTTTTTGAAAAATTGATGGGAAATAAAGGAGAAAGATCCGAAGAAGCATGTGAACTATACAAGCAAGCTGCCACAAATTTCAAACTCGCAAAACAATGTGAATTTTTCTTAAGAAACCTACTATATTTTTTTTCCATTAAAAATCTGCCCCCATTCAAAAATTTGCCATTTTTTTTCCAACAACAAAAAAGAAAAATGTTTAATTTATTATTCTAAAAAAGGGGAAAATGCAGCTAAAGCTTTTCTTCGATGTTTGGAATGTGATAAGATCTCCCGTTCAGGCGAAGGAGCTGAATATTTAGTTCAAGCTTCTGAAGTGATGCGAAAAGTTAACAGTGCAAGTAATAATTAAATTTCCCAAAAAACAGAAAGAATTTTGTCAACTTAGCTGCTATCGAATACATGCAACAAGCTATTGAATTGTATTTCACTGATCACAGAATCGCATATGCTGCTAAATTGAAAAAAACCATTGGAGAAATTTATGAAGGCGATGGAGAATTTGTTTTAGCTGTGAAGAGTTATAGAGAAGCAGCTGATTTATATGAAGCTGAATCAGATAACACAAGGTTTTTTCAAAAATGATATAAATATATTGATAATAATGATTTTTAGTAATTATAACCAAATGCTGCTTAAAGTCGCGGAACTAAGCACTTCACAAGAAGATTGCACATATATTGATGCTATTAAGGTTTAAAAGAGTTTTAATGGGATTTTTAATTTGATATTTAAATGTAGATTTATGAAAAAGTTGCTGATAAGTATTTAGAACATAAATTGACTGCTCCTAGCGCAAGAGAACTCTTTTTCAAATCAGCTTTGCTTCATTTATGCAATGACGTGAGTTTTTTTAGTTTAATAAGAATATGATAAAAAAAATATAAAGGATTCTATCGGCTGCAGGAATGGGCTTGAAAAATATGCTGATAAGGATCCCAGTTTTCAAAGCACGAGAGAGTTTAAATTTGCCTCTGTAAATAATTTCTTAAAATAAAGATAAAAATTAACTTATTTTGTTTATAAGGCTCTTGTTAAAGATTATGAAGAAAGAAGCATTGAAAAGTTTTCTGATGACTGGTAAATAATCACATTTGATATTGTATTTTTAATTTTTTTGTAATTCAGTTTTGAGTTCAACTCTATTATTCCTCTGGACAAATGGAAGACCAATATTTTGACTAGAATCAAAAACTTGATAGAAAAATCAAAGACGAATTTCATTGACGGAGGCGGAATCCTTTAAATTTTTTTGAAAATTAAAAAAAAAAAAAAATATTTCTTTCATAATAATTTCTTAATAATATTTTAAATTTTCACTTTGCTGTTGTTTAAGCAGTCTTAAATGAAAAACTTTTCATCATAATAATCTAAAATATAATAATTAATTTTCCTTTTGAGGACATGAAAAAAAAAGTTTTCTCTATAATAATAACTCCTTCAGATAAACATTTTAATTTCTTTTAACCTTTTAAAGCAGTCTTACCAGTTTAGAATCTTTCCATTCGGCGAAAATCATCAACCCATTCTTCCTATGAAAGCATCCGAATCCATGCACCTTATCGTTTTTAAAGCACCCCTGAAAATGTTCTTTATTCGAAAACAACAAAACCCCATTGCCCTGTTTTTTTCCAAGAGAAAATTCGCCTTCATATTTTAGCCATAAATTCTTTATGCCACTCAAATCATTGTAATCAAGGTTCTCTTGTGAGAATTCTACATCAGTGTTATTTAAAATTCCAGCCCCTTGAAAAAAATTATTATGCCATTCTCCTTGATATAATATTTGTCCATTTGCTTTGTAATAAACTCCAAACCCTTCTCTTTGTTCACTTTTTGAGAGATCACCTTCATATTTATCTTGGTTTTTGTAAAGAACGATTGATAATTGGTTCTTTTTATCAATCTTATCGATAGTGCTTGCAAGCAGTTCATAGGCTATTTCTTGAGGAATTTTTGCAATTGGAACGATTAATTTGCCTTTTGCTAAAATTTCATTTGTTCTGGCTCTAGATTTTTCAAATAAACTCTGCAATTCTGCCAGTTTGTCATTAGTTTGTAAATTTTCTTTATGTTTAGCTTTGAAACAAGTTATCTCATTTTTTTCTTGATTTTTTATATTTTTTTCTTGATTTTCTTTTTCTTCTTTATGTTCTTGGTTTTCTTTATCTTCTTGATTTTCTTCAGTTTCTTCGATTATTCCTTCTAAATTTAGGTATTGCTTATTGAGAATCATTTGTGCACTGGTGAATGTTTGAGGTTCCTTCAGCAATTGACTAGTCTTTATAATATTAGTATTTGTATTATTTATTGAATCAGATTTTTTTCGGCTTTGAAGTCTTGAAGAATTATTTGAATCATTGTTCTGGAAAGGACTTTTGTAATTTTCGAGCATTTGTAAAATTTCTTGAAATTTTTTACTTTTATCGCCATTTTCTTTAATTACAACTGAATTTTCTTTATTAACAATAAGATTTTCATTTGAACTCTTATTCATTCCCCTCTCACTTAAAGCCTTTTCTTTTATGCAATTTTCTTCAAATTGTGGCTTTAAACAAATATTAATCGCATGACTGTTCTTCAAAACTCCTTTTTTCATTTGTTTTTCATAACAAACATCCCTATCATCAGCTAAATTTTCTGGCCATTTTTCTTTTAAAACCTTCATTATCTCCAATCTTTTTTCCGGAAGCACATTCAGCATGATTCTTAATAATTTAGCTAAGTTTTTGCTTTTCAATTTCTCAATTTCTTCAATCCTTTGGTTCATTTCTTCGAAATCAATCGTTTTTTCCTGCCAATCTATCAAATCTAAACAAGATTTCAAAAGACTTGACTCAAGGAAAATCATGCCCAATTGCCAAATATCATTTTCTTTCATAGGAAAAGCATCATCATTTTCATTAAGCAGTGCTTCAGGACTTATATAATTATTTCTTTCAGTTTTAATTTGTTCTATTGTTCGTTTATAACCGTTAAACTGAATGAATTGATCGGCGAGTTTAACAAAGCCATCATGTGAATAAACCATTGAATTTTTCGTAATGTTTCCATGAACTAAGCCGTTGCAATGCAGGAAATCAAGACCATATAATAGAACCTCTAATGTATTGATTAATTCTTGTTCAGTCCAATGGATTTGAGTTTGTAATCTGAGGTTTAATTCATGGGAGAAAGATTTAGCTGAATGCTCGTAAATTATTGCTATTTTTTTGGGCTCGGAATTGTGGGTTTCATTGTTAAATGAAAAAAGTTTTAAAAGGTTTTGATGGTCTATATTGTTTCTTTTTTTCAACTCTTGAAGGATCGGTGTTTTTTGGAGGAGGATTGAATTAGAAAGGTCACATTCTTTGTAAACAAGCTTACGAGCAGAAGAACGGTGAATCAGAATGTAATGATCTGGATGCTTTTCTATAATTTTTAAATCGTTTTGTTGCAACATTTTTTTTCTTAACAGATAGTTTTTGGAAAAATAATCAAACAAAAACAAACAAACGAAATTAAGAAAAAACAGAATGGAAAAAAATTAACCTAATTTTCAAGAAATTTTTCCATATTTATTAAGAAATAAATAGTTTATTCTGATTAATTTCTGAATTTTTTTATTTTAAGATAATATGAATATTTCCGATTCAGATAACGATGAAAAAAATAAAAGAAAGCTCAATTATCAAACGTAATTTATAATTTTTCACCTATTTTATTCATATTTATGATATAAAGCTTCACTGATGAAATTGTTGGCTTTAAAGATAAGGATAAACTCAATTATTCTTTTGAAGTCGATATTATTTTCAAAGACAAATTTCAAAACGAAACGAGGACTTTGAAAGGAGAACTCTATAAAATCACATACCTTAATTTATTATCTTATATTGTGCTGAATCTTTGCTTTCTGGGATTGCCTTTGCTTTTTTCTAAATGGAGTTTGAAATTTAAGCTTTGGGCTCTTTATACAAAAAGCTACTTTTATAAAGCAAAATACATTCAAATAAAAGATAGAGGTAATAATACTCCTCATAATTTCATGATAATTTCCTTGGGTTTTATGTTATAATAAAGAGAATGGAACATCAGAATTAGTCAGTATTTTTGAAAGAGAGATAGAGATCCATGGTAAATTCGATAATTATCATGTAATTATTATTTTTTTCAAAGATTTTTAAAAAACTTTTAGTTTTTTGTCTATCATTTTACAAAATATTATTTTAATGCACATGAGAAACATTTTCAACAAGTTGATTTTAAAATCGAGCATTTGACCAATCGAGAAGTGATTGAGAAATATAGTTTAGGAATTTCGGATCAAATTTATATTGATAAGATGGAATTCTTGTTTGATAAAAACATTATTGCAATCCCTGAGAAATCTTCAATTGATATCTTACTTGATGAAATACTGAATCCTTTCAATCTTTTTCAAGTAAAAATATAAAAAAATTTAAAAAATTTGAATTTTTTTTAAAATTCTTTAAAATCAAACAAAAAAAATTAACCAAATTTTTTAGATTTTTAGTTTTATCTTATGGTATTACGACGGCTACGGTCCTTATGCGATCTTTATATGTTTTGTGACACTCTTCTCCATCTTCCTTTCCCTCTACGATATAAAGCAGACCTACAAGCGTTTAAAAGAAATGTTATATTTCCAGCGTGACATCAATGTTTTAAGAAAAAACCAATTCAAAACAATTCTTTCCGGAGATTTGGTTCCCGGGGATATCATCCAAATCCCTGAAAATTCTTTGATTCCATGTGATTTGGTTCTTTTGAAAGGTGCATGTATTGTAAATGAAGCAGTTCTTACAGGAGAATCGATCCCAGTTTCAAAAAACCCATTATTAGAAAATAATCAACCCTTTACAACTCATGGATCTCAACAAACTTTATTATATTCCGGTAGTTTTTGCATAAAGACCAATGCACATGAAAAATGTTTGGGTCTAGTTCATCAGATAGGTTTCCACACTTATAAAGGCCAAATTGCTAAAGAGTTGATTTATCACAAAAGCAAAAGATTTTCGTTTTTAGAAGACTCTTTTAAATATATATTCGTGCTCTTTTTAATCTCTATTTTCGGATTTTTGATCACTTTATATCCAATGATAAGTTATGGCTATCCTACAATAAATATAATAATTAGAGGTTTGGAATTGATCACTATTGCAATACCCCCAGCTTTACCAGCTGCCATGGAGACTGGTATTGATTATTCCATTAGAAGATTGAAGAATCATAAAATTATCTCCATGCATCCACAAAAAATCAATATTGTTGGAAAAATTAATTTTGTCGCTTTTGATAAAACTGGCACTTTGACTGAAGAAGGATTAGATATATTTGGCTATCAAATTGCTAAAAATCAAAAATTTGATGACTTGACAAAAGTAATTCCACAAGAAAAACAATCATTTCTTAATCTTATTGTGAAATGTTTCGCCACATGTCATAATTTGATTTATTTGAATGGGAAATTGGCAGGGGATCCTTTAGATTTAAAGATGTTTGAATACAGCAAATGGATTTATAAGGATATAAATCGAAAAAAAGCTGAAGGGGATGCGATTTCTGAAATGTTTTGTGAGGAATTTAAAGCGGGATTAGCAATTTCCAGGATTTTTGAATTTGAGCCAGCTTTGCAAAGAATGAGCGTGATCTTTCGAGATAATAGCAGTGGAAAATTATTTCTTAGTATAAAGGGATCACCAGAACAATTATTCACTCTATGCAAAACTGAAAGTGTGCCTAAAAATTACGCTGATATCAATAAGATGCATGCTCAAGTAAAAAATTATAAAAAAAAATTAATTTTTTATTTTTTTCAAAATATAACTCAAATTTTTTATTTTTTTAAAAATAACAATATTTGAATAAAACCTTCTTAATTTAAAAAAGAAAGGATATAGAGTTTTGGCATTGGGCATCAAAGAATTAAACCTAGATCCAAATCAAATTATTGAGCTTTCTAGAGAATCTGCTGAATCTGAAATCACATTTTTAGGATTCTTGGTTTGTGAGAATAAAATGAAAGCAGAGACCCCACAAGTTATAAAAGAGCTCAATGAAGCTAAAATAAACTCATTGATGGTGACCGGAGATAATCCTTTAACAGCCATAAGTGTAGCAAGAGATTGCAATATGATTCCCGAAGATTCCATCGTTTATTTAATTGAGAAAGAAACCCCCAAAACTAAGACTTTTCATATAAAATTGATAAACCCTCACAAATTAGAAGAGGAATCAATTCAAAAAGGAATACTAGAGAATTTGGATATTTTTTTTAAAGGAATTGAAGAAATGCTGAAAGAAAAAAATAATTGTTTTGCTCTTACAGGAGATTCTTTTGAGTTTTTGCAGGGTTTATTAAATAAACCCGAATGTGAAAAAAATATTAAAAGCTTGTTTAATCGAACGATCGTCTTTGCTCGAATGAAACCACATAATAAATCACAATTAATCGTGCATTTGCGTTCAGAAAAACACTTCGTTTTGATGACTGGAGGTTAATTTTCATTAATTTTTCATTATTTTACTAATTTTCATATCAGATGGGGCAAATGATTGTGTCGCAATGAAAAAAGCTGATATAGGATTAGCTTTAAGCCAAGAAGAAGCTTCCTTAGCTTCAGATTTCACCAGCCAAGAAGCTAATATTTCTTCATTAATCGTATTGATAAAAGAAGGCAGATGTGCTTTGTGTACATCGATAAATTGCTTCAAATTTATGACTCTCTATTCAATGATTCAATTTTTATGTGTAAGTATTTTATATATGTTTGATGCTGATATGTCAACTTATCAATATATTTATGTTGATGTTCTGCTTGTGATTCCATTAGCCTTTACCATGAATCTGTCGGAGCCGGCTAAAAAGTTATCGATTAGGACTCCGATTTATAAATTGCTTAGTTTTGAAGTATTGTTTTCGGTCGTTGGGCAAATTTGCATTGTCTTCGTTTTTCAAATAATTGCTATTGTGCTTCTTTTGAGGCAAAATTGGTACAAATCAAATGAAACTCTTAATAGTATGGAAACCCTTGAAGAAGGAGATTCTATTTCTTATGAAAACAATGTATAATTCATCTATAGGAGTTTTTTAAATATTGAATTTTTTCAAATTTTTTCTTATTAATTTAACCATCTTTCTTTAAATCTTTTTCTCAAAATAATCAAGACTCTTTTGTTACTATCATGTTTTCAATATCTCGCATGCGGATTGGCTTTTTGTGAGGGTAAGCCTTTCAGAAAAACTTTTTATAAAAACAGTTGGTTCTTTGTATCCTTTTTTACGCTTTTGATTCTTCAAATTTGGATTGATTTGTATCCTTTTAAAATTATAAGGGAAACTCTCAACGTAAAGAAATAAAAAATTCAAGAATTTTTAATAAAGCTTTTTTTGTATTTCAAGTTATTTGATCTAAATATGGAATTTAAAGTGATTATTTTGATGATTTCAATTTTTAGCTTTGTGGGAACGCTGGTTTTCGAGAAGAAAATTCTGGATTCATTTATAAATACATTGGAAAAATTTGAATGAGAATAAAGGATTTCAATAAGATAATTAGTATTTTAAAAAAAATTTTTTCGTCAGAAAAAAAAGAATTTTTTATCAGACATCATTCAAAAATTAATTTATTTTTATTTAATTTTAAATTATTTGAGTTTTTTTTTTTTCATTCATCATCAAAATTTATCTAATTTTTAAGTTTAAATATTCTTTTTCTTTTCTAAGAATTTAAATAACGATGATTTTGTTTGAAAATAAACAATAAACTTTTTATAAATAAAATGGCTATAGATATCTTTTCAACAAACCAAACTCCAGAAATCAACAGTTTTATTATTTTCATATTCCTTCTTTAGAAAGTCCTAAATGACATAATTATATACAGTATGTCCATCGTTATTTAATAACATATTTTATGGGATCAGAAAACGTAATAAAGCTTTATCTTTATTGAAATTATTGTTTATTTCTTCAAATATTTTAATTTCAGCGATTGTGTGGATTTTTTGATTGCATCTAAATACTAGCCATAAATCAACAAATTGTTTTTTTTTTCTTCTTATGCAATTTAAAAAAATAATGAAAACTAATTTAAATATTTTTATTTTAAACTTAAATAAATTGAAAATTTATAACATTCAAAAAAACTAAATGGATAAATTATTTCATTTATTTATGAAGCTATCAGTTTTTTTGCAAATGTTTCGCTGGATAATCCTTATAGTACATAGCAACCAGCCTCCCATAATCACATCTCTTCGATTTTTTTTCAACTTCTTCTCTTTTCTGAACCAAATGTTCCACTATTTCTTTTTTATGTATTTCTTTGGGATGAACAAAACAAAACACTGTTTTATTTCCATTGGCAAAATAATTATAATAAAAATTCCATTTCAAGGTGAAAACTCCTAACAAAGTCTTCACATCGAGGAAATAATCATGAACACTGCCTTGATTAAGATTAGATAACTTATTTTTAATAAAATTGGTCACTTCTTCCATATAGCTTTCCACATTTCTAAACACAAAACTATTGGAAATTTCTTCTAGAAAACTTTCATCAAAAAAATTGAAATCTTTTTGTGTGGTGACCCATTTTAAAAATTTGAAATTAAACACCATGAAGCACATCCGAAAATCGTTCTGGGAAATCACCCTATTTCCTCTCATGAAAACCACATCATCTGCATGCTTTTGTAATTCTTCATCAATCCATTTGAAAATCTCTTCATTCTCATCAATTTTTTTAATTTTTTTGGTTTGTGGATTTTGTGATAGATCTTCGATTTTTGTTTGTTTAAGCATGGATTCTTCCATCTTTGTTTTTGCAGAAATATCTTCTATTTTAGCTGAACTATCTTCAAAATTTCTTTGGTATTGAACCAGATATTTAGAGAGTTCATGGGCTTGTTTATTGCCTAAAGAGTCCAATCTTGCTTGAACCATTTCGATTGGTGGTATTAAATATGGATGATTTTCTTCATATTCAAAAATGATCCCATCTTTCCTTATATGGATTTGTGATAATTGCTTATGTGTCAAATCCAATTTATATGAATATAAGTAATCATTTTGAAAAGGAGATAACTTGTCAGGTATGATAAAATCGCCTGTTATACGATGAGGCAGAAATGGGTCTATGAATTTTGTTAAAATTAATTTAATTTGCAGGTTTTTCTTCTCTTGTTCTTTCTTTTGCTTCAAATGGCGGTTAGTTACAACTAAAATGTTGCTTTGATGGCCATTCTTTTGATAGTAAGGGATATAAGAGGAAG
>JFJP01034962.1_pt1 | contig 11264 bp, 3 predicted proteins | sample 431651 | NCBI WGS metagenome assembly JFJP01 (sample SAMN02602958, study PRJNA72255) | Microbial mat metagenome, whole genome shotgun sequencing project. | biome: fresh water; feature: sink hole; material: water; isolation source: purple microbial (photo- and chemosynthetic) mats found in... | reverse complement strand
TGATCTTGAGGATATCGCTTCGGAAGACCGGAAAGCGCTCAAGGAAATTCTTTCTTATGTCGTGCCTGTGGATGGAAGCCTTCTCCAACCCCAGAAGCTCTATCTTCAGACCTTTGGCAAAAACATGGACGTTGCTCTTTTTACGGCTCGAGGCACGGGCAAGCGTACTATGATAGCTGCCCATGCAGCTTACCAGATCCTCGTGAAGGGTTCCTGCGTCATCTACCTCTGCAGCAACGATAGCGATTTGACAACCCGGGAAGAGCACTTCAGGAACATGTTCGAAGGATCCCCCTGGCTTGATGCCATCGCCATTAAGTGCTACAGAACTGTGGAGGATGTAGAGACAGACTCTCGGCCGATGGCCATATCAACCCTGCTCTTTTGCTCGGTAGAAGCCTTGCAACGCCTGCTCCGTGAGCGTAACAGCCTGCGGACAGCAGCAATGTTCAACCGCGTCGGCCTCCTTGTTATCGGACAACTCCAGGATTTCGGACTTTCCGAGTTCCACAGTCTCCGTTTCCTTGTTGAGAGGCTCAGTCTCATTGCAGGTTCAAGTGCCGAAGGAACGGCGAGAAATTTCCATGTTACTGTCGAATCATTTCCTTTTGCCAACAGCAAGAAGATAGTAACTGAGTTTTTCACGTCAGCCCGCTCCCAGCTCGAGAATAGATCCTTTCTTCCCATAGATGATGATGACTTCGGAGCGCAATTCGCGACCCAATACTATGGCATCATCAACCTTTCTGCGATCGGCGGAGAAGCAGATGACTGGCCTGTCAGGATCGTTCAGCAGGCTTTGAGCAAGGAAGTCTTTCCTGTAGGAATCAGAAGCGATAGAGCCCTCCTGTCTCCTCAGTACTTTGAGGCAAATTGGGGGCATCTGCGTTCGCGGATAAATTCATACAATGCTTATTTGCGTAGTCATATATTTCACTTCCAGCCAGATTCGCGGGAAAAAGAGGAAATCGAAGCTCAGACCATCATTGTCCATGTAGACCGGAGGGAACTCTCTCGCGTGTTTCACGATATCCGCTGTGCCGGTCGCGGGGCTTTTGGAGATGTATCCTTGGTTCTCATCCTTTGCGATGACCCGGTGGAGGAATCCTTTATCAAGTCCTACCTGCGTATTTGGAGGCTCGATACTTACGATGTCGAGGATGTACGTTTTAAAGTTTCATATTCAGATATGATGCCCGAGAAAGTCTTTCTGCCGCGCGATGAGGCGGCAATCAAGGACATTGCCTCGAGACATCTTACCTGTGCTTTGAATGAAAATCGTTCGATTGATATCCGTGTAGCAGATAACACCTTCGGTTTCGACCCCAAGTCTTTGGATGATTACCTTAAAAAAAATGATTTCGTTTCCCGTGATGGTGATCGGCTATACATCAAAGATCGTGAAGGCTTTGCAGAAGCAGAACGCGCCTATCAAGGCCATTTCGAGCTTTGGGCAGATCATGTCTGGACAATCAAGGATAGAGAAAGCGGTCTCGTAATAAAGCGGGTAAATGTCCATTATATAGAACTTTTCGCAAGGCCTCTCATGATTTGTGGAGATGATGCAAGGCTCAGAATTGGAGTGATTGACTACCGTGTAGTAACCATGGACGATAAATCGAAGGAAGCTATCGTTTCGATACCATCGGAAGAAACTAATTTTGACGTAAGGGTCGCGCGTTTCTACAGCATCACGGAACAAACCTCTGTAAAACCGGTCGGTATTGCGATCAAGGCTGCTGGAAGCGCAGTCAGTGTCAAACGATTCTCCGAACGTTTTAGTTGTATCGCCACAATCGTAGGATATAACACCTTTGACTGGAAAGACAACTCGAGACGGTTCAATTCTTTTGAGTCGATCCAGATAACGATGGATGGTATAGAGGGTACAAGGCTTGACTTCAAGTGCAACAATCTTCCTGTTTCACCCATTCCCCGCTGGCCTTGGCTTTTAGCCCGGCTAGTCAAAGTGGTAATTCCTTTGCTTATTGATGATGCAGACATCAATGTGGAAGTCGAATGCCGCATGGAGTCCGACAATCAATTCAGTCTGCTTTTATTCGAGCCAAATCTTAACGACCGCTCCGTCGTTGATCGTGTCGGTGATTTCATAGTTGGGGAGCGTAACAAAGCTTATCAGGCGATCATGGCTATTCTTGAGGATCTTATAAAGAAATGCGACCAGACGGGAACAGATACCAAAAAGATTGTGGACGCGATGAACCTCCATCTTCTTGCAGACCTGCCCGACACATCGGTAGATACTGCTGTGCAGGGTTTGGAGGCCTCTTTCCCTGCCGAATGTTTCCGTTTTGTGATCGAGGATTATCAACTCCTTATGGCATATCTCAGGGACACCCTTTTATTGGAATTCAAGACTACATCCAGACTTGAAACCATGGAACTTGAGGCAATCAGGGCACGTGCAAGACGTGAATCAAACAATCGGGAAAAATTACCTGCCGGCATCAAGTTAACGCAGGGATGGGGCGGTCGCCTCATCTCCTGGATCTCTGGGGCCCTCTCTTGGGCATTCCCTGTAAGGCGCTGTACCGTCTGCAGTTCGTGGACAAGAACATGGCGTGACACTATGGTTGGTCCGCTATGCCGTGGGTGTATGCATGACTATGGCCTTTGCGGTATATGTGGTCAACAGGTGCCTGCCAGCGAGTTAGTAGCAAAGTATCTCTACAACGCTCTTCCCGACAGGGAGGTAATTTCTGATCGTGTGTTCCATAATTGCTGCACACCAAAAGATAGGTTTCCGATATGCAGCACCTGTGGTCTGCCGTTCCAGCCTGCAAAGGTTTTGAATCGGAAAGGATTTGTTTGTCCCGAGTGCATGAGGGATCCGGACAGAGACCATGCTGCCGAGGCAATTCTTGCGACAAGCGTTCAAGGTCAAATCCTTTCGGTACTGGGCATCGAGACGAACGTCGATGCTTTCGATGCCTCTGCTGCTGTACCTTTGGAAAACCGGGACCTCACCCGGTCATGGCAATTGATCCATTATTTCACTTCAAGAGCGGTGCAGCAGTGGATATCTTCATCCGGACTTGAAAGCAAAATTGCAAGTCTTACAGACTTCGACAAGAGTGCGTGGACTGAAGGTATCATCGAGTGGGCAGCTCTCGAACTGCTTGTTGCCGAAGGTTATTCCGATGTTGCTCAGGCGTTATTCCGTAGTGCGGATCCCGACAGCCCTATGGCGATAGGGTATGACCGCGTCGTCGACCATGTCGAACTCGCCGCGAAACTTAAAATCGACAAAACTAAGTTCCTCGCTGGCCTCGCGGGGGGCAGATTACCGCTCAGCGGTAAAATCGACCCTGTCATTCCGGAATCGAGTTCGGTCGCGGAGACGTCTAATGTGTCTATTCCTACGTCGACACCCGAGTGCGCAGTGCAATCAGCGGAAACTCCCGAGAAATAAACCATGACAGGAGTATCCGTAATGGAAAAAACAGTTAATCGGATTCTGAGATTAATGGTAAGTCTCGCCGCTGTACTGGGCATTAGTGGATGGATCCAAAATGACGAAATGGCTCTTTCATTTGCCAACCTGTGGTTGGCGATTTATAAAACTGTTTCATTATTCTTAGTGAGCGCCACCTTCGACCAGATGCCAGTGCATTGGAGTCTCGCGGTAGCGGTTTATCTTGCTCCTGCCGCACTTGCCGGCAGCTTGTTGTGGGGTCTGATCCGGCAGAGTCGGGAATGGCTCGGATCGGAGTGGATCCATGTTTTTGTCCGGAAACACGTAATCGTGGCTGGAACTTCCATTGCAGCCCGTTACTTTATCCAGAGCAAGAAGGACCCAAAAAACAAAACGGTTGTTGTGTGGATCATCCCGCTTGCGGCTCGCGTACCCGATTCTTTCGGAAAGGTACAAGGACTCTACGTCATCAAGGGAAGCTTCTACGAAACTCGAACATGGAAACACGCCGGTATGGCTTTTGCTTCAAAGGTACTTGTGTTTCCTGAATCCGATTCCGACATTGCAGAGATCGCTGGATCAATGAGGAAGGTCATAAAACCGTCGCGTCCGAGAAAATCGATTCTAGATGTTACGTTCATGCTCGATGACAGTGAAGCTCATTGGTTTTATGCCGAACGAAAGGCAGTCCTCGGCAAACCAGGCGAGGGATTGCATTTCGCCACTGCCAGCCTTGCCCACACCGCTGCGGCAGTGCTGGCGCTTGAAGTAGCACCCCACAATGGCCTCGAACCTGCGGACCTGGACAAACGGACGGCGCATATCGTCATCGAAGGATGGAACACGTTCGCTAAGGCTCTCCTCATCGAGGCGGGGCAACTCTACCACTATCCTTCGCAGGGATTGACACGTGTGAGCATAGTCTGTACGGATGCCGTAGCGCTAGAAAGAGAACTTTCCCTCATACCCGGTATCAATGAGGTGCTTGCGATAGAAGTTCTGGACCTTGTAACGGTTCGTCGAAAACTAAAGAATAGTGATGGCTCTTTATGGGAATCCCCACCGGACCGTATCATCATCTTTTCTGATCGACTCTGGATTGCTCCCGAGGCGGCTCGCGTATGGCGACGTCATTTCGTCCTTTGGGGGAATGGGTGCATTTACCCTCTTATTGATGCTATCATCCCCGCGAGCGCAATCCCGGACGATCTTGTTCCGATGATTGAGGATCATAGTCTTTTTAAGGACCTCGGTCTCTCGGTGCATTGCATTGAAGAAAAGTACAATTGGACTGAGCTGATCACGAGGGCGGGCTTAATCGAGATGATTGCAAAAGGCATTTTCAGTCAATATGATAAGGCAAATTCTAACAAGCCCAAATGGGATGTGATTCCCGAGAGCGAAAAGGAGCAAAACCGCCGTTCAGCACGGCATCTGCTGATAAAGTTTTGGTACCTTAATTTGAAGCTTGAACAGGGTGAAAATGGGGATTCTGTTCCGGAAAGTGATGAGCGCAGAAAGCTTGTGATCGCAAGGATGGAACATGAGCGTTGGATGGCGGAGAAGAGGTTGGGGGACTTTGTTTCCGGGCCTGTGCATGATGATACCATAGCGAAGAGTTACATCAAGAATGTACTGAGGGTTAACAGTAACATCCTGCCTTTCGACGAGCTCAACGATAATGAAAAAATGAAAGATTATGACACCTTTATGAATTTCAGGGGCTTCATCGCGGATGCAGACGTCAAATGGAAGTTGGTGAAGATTAGAACCTAGAATAAATCATTGTATGTATAAGTATAACGGGCCCAAATATAGTGACACGCATTGTACTGGTAATCATGGCATTTAATGTAAAACGATTACACGGACTATCTATGTAGGAAGACACTTTTAAATCCCGGGAGCGAGTCGTCAAGACCGACAGACTCCTGGTATCTAATATATAATTTTATAAAAAGGAACCCTGCCGATGCAGACAACCAAGAAAACTTTTCGCCTCTTCATCAGTTCCACCTTCTCCGACATGCGCACCGAGCGCGATATCCTCCAAACCAAGGTCTTTCCGCAACTGCGGGACTTTTGCCGTGGTCACGGCTCAGACTTTCAGGCCATCGACCTGCGTTGGGGCGTGAGCGAAGATACACAGATACAACAAAAGACCATGCGACTCTGTCTGGGCGAGATAGCGCGATGCAAGAAACTGTCTCCCAAGCCAAACTTCCTCATCCTTTTGGGCGATCGTTATGGATGGGAACCGCTCCCCGAATCCATCCCGAGCACCGAGATGGCATCCATCCTCGGCAAGGTCGATGGCGAGGAACGTGCGCACCTTGATAGATGGTACCGCGAAGACCTCAATGCGGTTCCTCCGGAGTATGTTCTTCTTCCGCGCGGCGGCGAGTTCGCTGATTTCCCTCGATGGGAAGAGGAAACCAAAGTTATCCTCGCAATCATTCAACAGGCTGTCGACTTTCTCCGTTTTGACGAGGCAGCCCGGGTAAAGTACTACGCGTCTGCCACCCACCAGGAGATCATCAAGGGTGTGTTCAGCCCGTCGGAGGCCATGCCTGCACCGGAGGAGCACGTCCTTGCCTGCGTCCGCACCCTCGACGCTCCCGATCCACAAGGCAGCACGGGAGCGTCACGAGACCGCCTCGAAGCGCTAAAAACCGGGTTGCAGGATTTTCTTCCACCAGAGCATCGTCTGGACTACCCCGGAAGCGCCGCCTCCGACGGTTCGTCATTTACACTCAACGACAGGAAAGCCTTTGCCGACTGGGCGCTTCAGCAACTAACCCAGCTCATCGAGGCGCAACTGAAAACGGTTGATGTCGAAGACAAGCGGGAAGCCGCCATCCACAAAGCCTTCCGGGAGCAACTGTGTAATCAGTTTGTCGGTCGTGAGCCGGTACTCGCCAAGATATCGGGGTATATTGCCTCTCCCGGCGGGAAGGTCCTTCTTCTCTCCGGTCCCGGTGGTTCGGGCAAGTCAAGCGTGATGGCTGAAGCCTCAAGGCGCGTAATGGGCCAGGGCAGAAGCATCGTCCTGCGGTACGTCGGCTTGACCTTTACTGCCACCGATCCCGAGAGTCTCGTCCGCTCGGTCTGCATGGAACTCGCGGAGAAACTCGGCCGCAGGTTCGAGGAGTTCTTCGAGGACGAGGACGGTAAGGAACCGAGACTCGACGACCCGCGCATGCTCAGGAAGCTTTTCGAAGCGCTTCTCGCAGCGGTCCCCGACGACGAGCCGGTCACCCTTTTCCTCGATGCCCTCGACCAAATCGAAGGAGGCATGGAATCCACACTGGCCTCCATGCTCCCTACGGTGCTGCCGGCTACGGTTGCCATGGTTGTGAGCGCCCTCCCTGAGTGGGAAACGGCACTCAAGGAGGCAAGTCTTGTCCATCTTGAAGCCATGCCGGAAGCCGAAGGGCAGGCACTTCTTCGCCTGTGGTTGAAGGATGCGGGAAGGACTCTTCAAGGTGAACAGGAAACTGCAGTCATCGACCAGTTCAGCGTGCTCGGCCTACCGCTCTATCTCAGGCTCGCCTTCGAGAAGGCCAGGGAGACCCGATCCTTCGAGACGCTAAACTTAGGCGGCACGATAGAAACGGCACTTTCGTCTTTCTTTGATGGACTTGAAGGCGAGCACGGGAAACTACTTGTCCGCAAGGTGGTATCCTTCCTTCTTGCAGGGTGCTACGGTGGGCTCAAGGAGGATGAGATTGTCGAACTCCTCCACTTCGACGAAGAATACTGGAATGGATTCGTACAATCTTCACACCCCGCACACCGGAAAGAACTCGAGTACGCAGGAAGCCTTCCCATAGCGATATGGTCGCGTTTCTTCCTTGACCTTGAGCCCTACATGTCCGAGCGCGACGCCGAGGGGGAACCGGTACTGGCATTTTTTCACCGGCAGTTCGCCGAGTATGCAGCAAAGCGTTACGGATCAAGCATGGAACCGGCACACGACATGCTGTCGCGGTACTTCGAGGCACAGCCGCTGTACTTCGACGAGGCGGAGCTCCAACCCAACCGGCGCAAGGCGATGGAGCAGGCCTGGCAGGAGATGCGTGCCGGAAGGTGGAATGAGCTGGCCGAACTGAGCCTCGGTAACTTCCCGTTTGTGATGATGAAGTTCAAGGTCGAGCTGGGAGAGCAGGCGGTCAGGGAGTATCGGTCGATCGAAAAAGATGCGCCGGCGGGGATCAAGACAAGGATGAGGATATGGAGCGCGTTCTTCATGGAGAAGGCACACATACTCAGGCGCGGGAATGGGGAATGGCAAAGTTACAAGATATTACTGCAACTGGCGGTGGAGCATGCGGATGACAGCCCGGTGACGGTGGGGGCGGAGAGGTGGTTGAGAGAAGGACACTGCGACTGGAAGTGGCTTCGGATCAATAATCGCCCACATGAAGTTGCTAAGAATCCTTGCATACTGACCATTGAGCATGAAGCACTTCGTTGGGAAATAAATAGGCCAAACGGTGTATTCATGGATGACCAAGGAAGGATAATAGCTTGGAATGAATGGTCAATTCATTTTTTCGACGCCGAGTATGGTCACCATCAATTTACCATTGATCATGTCTCCAAAATGTTATCAGTATGTAGTCTCACCCAAGGGAGATTGGTTTTACTTCGCGAGAATGGAGTTCTCGAAGTTTGGGAAGGAAGTACTCAATTATGCCTATATAGTATCCATCTTCAGGAGTTTTACGGGCTGTCTGATACGGAGTATGCGTCCCTCCATGTCATGACCACCAAGGGTGGGCGGATTCTGGTCTGGTCGTCATATTTGTTAACAGTATGGGATGGAGTATCAGGTGCACATTTGGAAACGGAGGGGCCGCATGGTGGTGCTTATCTGGGAGTGATACAGCTTCGCGATGGGAGACTTGTCGCATGGGATTCAAATGGGGTGATATGGATCGGAGTATGTGGGGGGTCAGGCCACTTGATGGAGGTATTTACTGATAACGGTTCGATCCAGGAAGTCCTTGAGGACCGACGCGGACGGCTGATAGTCTCCAATATGAACGGGCATATTTCGGTTTGGGATTTCTCTGACTGGCCGGCCCCTGTTCTGCAAGAACTCATTGGACACTCGAGGCCGGTGGATATGATCAGGGAAACAAGGGATGGCTCACTGCTTTCCTGGAGTTGTGCGGATGGGACTCTCCGTGTTTGGGATCTTGAAAAGGGAGTATGCAGGGGGATATACCCAGAGAGCGCGCCACAACCTTCATGGATAAACGGAGTATTCCTCACTGGATCCGGACTAGTTGTTGTCTGGGATAGGGACATGCGTATAGTGATTAAAGACCCCTCACGGTATTCGGACCCAGCGGTTGTTCCCGGACATTCCGTACGTATAGTGGGTGTATGGGAAGCTCCTGATGGAAAGCTGTTGTCATGGGGGGAGGACTCGGTTATAAGGATATGGGATACTTGTCTATTCAAGGCGACACCATGGTTTCAGATGATTGGCGTAATACTGCCACTCTTATCTGGGATCCGGTAAGCGGAAACTGTTTATCCAAGGCTGCGGGAAGTGGATTTTGGGGAAAGAAATGGCATGATATCGAGGACAAAAGGTTAGCAAGTCAAGACGAGGAATATGATGATCTTGGTGATATATCGATGTTCACTCCTCCTTATGCGCCACCACACGGTGTAAAAATCTCAATGAAGGTTAGAGGTATAAATTTACAATGGTATGCGGAGTGCGAAGTGACTGCGGAATCAGCTACACCGATCGAGTGGCTGCAAGCAGTGGGGCTGGACAACGGGGAAGTTCGCTTCATCACTGCTTTCAACGGTGTTCATTTGATTAAGGAAGATTAAACATCAGCCGGTCTCAAATACTGTTTGGGTATCCGATAGTACCAAACTGTCGACAAGTAATGGCTGGCATTTCCTCTGTTTAATAATCAATCTACATGAAAGGATGGTTATGAACAGGTCAATGCGGTTCGAGATGCCCGCGACATTGGTTATCGCACTTTTCTGTTGGCGGTAATGCGAATCTTAATACGGGTAAAAAAAAAATCTGGCATGGAACCAGTAACTGTTCCAGTCGGTTTTTATCAAATACAGGCCGCATGGTTACCACTCAGGACAACGGCCAAGTCTGCTTTCTACAACTCTATGAAGGCAACCGGAAAATCGGATTATAAAAAATACCGACTGATTATTCAAGGAGTCAAAATGATATTTGAAAAAGAACTGTTTCGGCGGGCACGATGCAGTAAGAAGGACAAAGAAAGCCTACAGGATCTTGTCGAACAGATTATCATACTGTCGCAAAAAGCCAAAAAAGAGGGGCTTCCATCTTTGAAAAGCGATCTTGCCGGACTGAAAGATGCATTTTTGGCATCAAGCCTACAACTCCTTATAAATCAATGTGGCGATTTTTCTTATTCGATTATCGAAGCACAGATAAACTCGATTTATGCTTCAGGAGTTAGTGGCAAAGCGCTGTTGGCCCGAATGCTGGCAGCAACCGGGATATGGTGCATCACTAATGGATACGAGGCCGATAGCACTCGCTGGATGCTCGAGGAATTTATCCGGGTTGACGGGAAGAAGACCTCAGTACAGGAAAGGTCGCAGTCTCTGGCCGAGTCTGTTGAGCCCAAACCGCTCGCCGGTGATGACTTTGCCACTATAACGGAGCCCCTATCCGACGATACGCTACTGGAGAAGCTTGAGGCAATCAATTTGGTCAAAACGTGCGATGATGTGAATATCCTGTGCCGGGACGATGAGATCGAAGCCCTTATTTCGGTGCTTGTCTGTTGTTTCAAACCCAACGCACTGCTTGTCGGCGGTCATGGCGTTGGTAAAACATCCATCGTGGAGGGGCTTGCCAAACGCTTGGCGGGAGACGCGGTTCCGGAGAAGCTACGGGGAGTCCAACTAATCGCAGTCAAGGTGAACGAAAATGTAGCAGGGAAGATCAAGGAGCTTGTAACCTGGCTGGAGAAAAACCCTTCAAACATTCTTTTCATCGATGAGGCACAGCAACTTGGAAAGTCCGGCCCTGGCGAAGCGATAGCTGCCGGACTTTACCCCGCGTTGGCGCGTGGATCAATTCGTTGCATCGCCACAACTACAATTGCCGATTTCCATAAATACCTTGATGCCCAGAAATCCTTCACACAGCGCTTCCAGCCAATCTGTGTCACCGATCTCGCTACTGCATCGACCTTGACAATACTCCAAAGCATCAAACCAAAACTTGAAGCACATTTCGCCGTAAAAACGGCGAACTCTATGCTTGAAAGGATAATTGCAATTTCGGATGAATACATGACCGGGCGGCATTTTCCTGACAAGGCCATAGAATTACTCGATCGCAGCCTATCTGTGGCAGGCCTTTCAGGCGCGAATGAGCTGGAGGATCAGCACGTAGTCAAAGCCATAGAAAAAGCAACAGGCACACGGCTGAGCGAAATCAGTCCCTTTGAGGGCATGGAAACCCGCCTTGAGTCTATCGTGCTTGGACAAAAGGATGCTATTGCAGCAGCAGTACGCGTCGTACGCCTCTGCAAACGCAAGCTGGATCTAAGACCCGACAGACCGGATGGCGTTCTTTTATTTTTAGGCCCATCAGGAGTAGGCAAAACGGAACTGGCCAAAAGCCTCGCACGTGAACTTACGGGACGCGAATCCGGCCTTTCCCGACTGGACATGTCCGAGTTCCATGAAGACAACACTATTTCCAGCTTATTGGGTTCGCCTCTAGGCTATATAGGTTCCGAAGAGCAGCCCATTCTGTCACGCATCATAGCCAATAATCCAAATGGAGTGCTTT
>JFJP01012372.1_pt1 | contig 11264 bp, 12 predicted proteins | sample 431651 | NCBI WGS metagenome assembly JFJP01 (sample SAMN02602958, study PRJNA72255) | Microbial mat metagenome, whole genome shotgun sequencing project. | biome: fresh water; feature: sink hole; material: water; isolation source: purple microbial (photo- and chemosynthetic) mats found in... | reverse complement strand
CGGAAGAATAGGAATTGATAAAACGCATAGCGCATGATGGTTTCGGCGAGCTCGCTCTGCGCTTTGCGTAATGCGGTTTTTTTGCGAGATCGCAAATCCTGCTGCCAGCCGCTCCATGCGCCGCCACCGTTGGATTCTTTCAATGCCATGAAGAGGGTATAGTCATCCAGCCAGGAGGCGTTCTCGGCGCAGAAATAATCAAAGGCTGGGCGCAAATCTTCGGGGTGTGTTTGGTAGGCGGAAAAAGCCTTTTGCAGCAGATTCAGTTTTTTGGGGATGACCAGCCCAAAGTCCACGCAAGCAGCAAGCGGGTCTTTCATCTCATCTAAGTCAGATTGAGTCAGCAATCCATCAACAAGTAAAGCATCGGGACTGATTAAATATGGATTTCCTGCAAACGCCGAAAAGCACTGATAGGGTGAATCACCATAGCCTGTGGGTCCAAGCGGAAGCACCTGCCAGAGTTTGCAACCCGTGGCGGAGAGCCAGTCAACAAAACGATACGCCTGCGGACCGAGGTCGCCAATGCCATAGGGACCTGGCAGGCTGGAGGGATGAAGGAGAATGCCGGAGGAGCGTTTGAAGGTCATGATTTTTTTATGATAGATTGATAGAGTGTGAGATATTTTCTGGCGGAGTTTTCCCAGGAGAAGTCTTGAGCCATGCCAGCGCGTTGGATTGCCTGCCATTTTTCGCGGTCGGCAAAAACTTTGAATGCGGATTTGATTGCGGCAACCAGCGCCAGGTGATGTGGTTTTTCAAAGACGAAGCCTGTTACCTTGTGCGTAACGGTGTCGTTCAATCCGCCCGCCGCGCGCACGATAGGCACACAACCGTAACGCATGGCGATCATTTGCGAAAGTCCGCAGGGTTCGTAGCGTGAGGGCATGAGGAACATATCGGAGCCAGCGTAAATTTGGCGGGCAAGACCTCCATCGTAGCGGGTCTCGACTTTGATGCGCCCAGGATAAAGCGCCTGTAATTCCAACGCGGCTTCTTCAAGTTTGGGATCGCCGGTGCCCAAAATGACCGCCTGCCATTTGGAGCGTTTCATCATTTTGAGCGCCGCAAAGACCAGGTCAACGCCTTTTTGCGTATCCATGCGGGAGACCATTGCAAGCAGGGGTGTTTCGGGTTCGCGCAGCAAGCCGAGTCTTTCCTGTAACAAGCCCTTGTTTATCGCGCGCTTTTCAAGTGATTCCAGTTCAAAGTTAGCGCCCAAGGCAGTATCATCAGCGGGATTAAACGAAGCGACATCCAAGCCATTCAGGATGCCGCTCACTGTTTCGCCGCGAGAACGTAAAAATTCGTCCAGCCCACAGCCATATTCCTGTGTAAGAATTTCCCTGCCATACGTTGGAGAAACAGCCACAATCGCATCCGAAGCCCACAAGCCCAAAGGCAGGGGCATGACACGCGCCCAACCGGGCAGATCGGTCTGGGCAAGTTTCAAACCATAACTTTCGATGATTGCGCTTGCGTCAGGTCCCATGAATGGGAGGTTGTGCAGGGTGATAACGGATGCCACGCGACGCGCGCCTTCCTCCCAACTTTTGGTAAGTGAGCCATACATGCTTAAAGCAGTGTGCCAGTCATTTCCATGGATAACATCAGGCTGCCAGTTGATGTGGCGCGGCAGTTCGAGGGCGGCGAAGGAAAAGAAGGCGTATTTTTCCGCGTCCAGCATGGCGTTCAATGAGTAGACCGACCCGCTCGCACGGATTGGCTCACCGCCAATCAGGTAAACGGGCATCCCATTTAACGATGTCTCGAACGCTTCAACTTGAATCTCTGCGCCGCCGCGAACAAGCGAAAACATTCCCAGCGGTTTCAGGTTCTCCGCTTTGACTGCGGGGTGATACGGCAGAACAAGCCGCACATCCAATTTCACATCATCATCGGAAAGGGCGCGCAGAGCGCGCGGAAGGGAACCAGCTACATCGCCCAGCCCACCCACTTTGATGAAAGGCTCGGCTTCCGCCGCAAGGAAGAGTATGTTGATTGTTTGAGACATGCGGGCAATTGTACATCAAAAAACCAATCCGACAGCGAAGGGATGAACACGAATTTTTCACTGGGATTGGTGCAGCTGCCCCTTCCAGCACGGAAAAAGTCGGGAATAAATTGTATCCTTTGACAACCAATCACGTGACTTTGCGCCGTAATCAATTACCAGCCTTCCGAGTAAAATTCATTTGTGCAAAAAAGCATAAAACATATCGTAGGAGAAAATACATGAATCCACAATTGCTCGCCCTGCTCACAGCCGCGGCTTGGGGCATCGGCGGCTACTATGAAAAGAAGGGATTACACCTCGGCGGACTCTCGCCCCAAATGGGAATCACCATCCGCACGGCTGTAGCGCTGATCGTGCTGGGTGCGGTTTCATTTCCACAATGGAAGACGCTGCCGCAGGCGGGAACGAAAGCCCTTTTGATGATGATCATCGGCGGAGGGATTGTTGCTGGATCAGTCGGGATGCTGTGCTATTATGCCGCCATCAAAGGCGCGCCGCTCAACATGGTCATGCCAATTGCCTTCACCTCCCCGTTCTTCGGCGTGCTGATGGGCATCATCGTCGGCGGCGAACCGTTGACGTGGAAAACCGCCATCGGCGCCCTGCTAACTTTGGCGGGAATCATCACATTAACTATCTGATTTAATTACATCGTCCCGAAGGTTTGATTGATGAAACAAAGTTCTTTAATCAAATCTTCGGGATATTCCGTGTAAGCGGCAGACAATCAATTCAACAACTTAATCTTGATAAACAATCGTTCTTTCGCCGTGCAGGAAATATCCTCGGCGTTCGGCTTTTTATTTTCCATGCGAATACCCATCTGCTTTGCCGCCTGTGGAACATGACGCAGATACTCGACCATGCGCACCGCGACGGCTTTTTCGTCGAGTTCAAGTTCAGCCGCGCCTTGAGCTGGTTTGCGTTTCAGCAGCAGTTTAACCTCCGCCCCACCTTGCAAATTCCGCCACCATTTCCGCTCGCGACTGGTGATGACCCACAATACTTTATCTTCCACATAATAGCCAACTGGCGTTGTGTAGGTCTTTCCTGTCTTGCGTCCCGTCACCGTGATAAGCATCATGCCATTGCTCAACATGCCATGAAAAGGCGAACGCAAAACCCAAGCCATAAAATCATTTCCATTCATTTCAGCACTCCATTCGTCAGTTATTTTCCCGCCGAAAACGAATATCTAATCGCCTTCTTCGAGCAGTTATCCACGCAGGTGCCGCAGAGGATACATTCGGCGTGTTCCATTTTTTCCGCCTGTACCATCGCATTCACATCCAAACTCATCGGGCAGGTTTTGGTACAGGACTTGCAATCGCTGCACGCGGATGAATCCGCCACCAGCCGCAGGGAAAACCAGCCAAAGCGGTTGCGAATCCAGCGCCCGATCATCATGAAGGGTGCCATCCAGCAGATGGTGTGACAGCCTGCCCGCCGCCCCGCAAAAATCGCCAGGCTGACAAATAATCCAACCACGATGTAGTAAATGAGATAGGCAAAGAAAATTGGACGATCTGCCGAGCCTGCGACTGAGATTCCGTTTTCTGTGAGGTGTAACAAATCCACACGATGGTAACCGCCTGCACTCACAGCAAACCAGATGATTAACGAAAGCCAGGGAATCCAGATTGCCCATTTGATCCAGCCAATTTTCGAGCCGTTGACTGGCTTGTTATTGACAGGCTCGACGATTTCCTGCAATCCGCCGCCAGGGCAAACCCATCCGCACCAAGCGCGTCCAAGAAAAAGAGAGGAAAGGAACATCAATCCGAACATCACCAAACTGCCGTTGACGATGCCGTTCATCGCGCCATCAATGATGACGTAGGGCGAAAAAAAGTTCATTGTGATGGGGAAAGATAAAAATGCAAGGATTACGAGGGCTTTGCGCACGCGTTGACGCATGGGGAGTTGACGGGTCATAAATTTTCTCCAATTTACTCAATTCCGATTGAGCGGATCATTTTTTCGATTTCAAGATTGACAAAAGACTCCGACTGGTCGGCAAGAAAGCCTGAAAAGTAGCCATACAAATATAGAGACGTCATGCCGTGGATCATGCTCCATGCAGACAAAGCGAGGTGAGTAACGATGGGGACGTATGGCATTCCATATTTTTTCAAGACCTCATATTGAGATTTGAGGGTGGCAGGCAGGCGGACAGTCACGGCGTCGCCTGAAATTTTTCCCGCCGCGTGCGCCTCGCCAATCACATTTTGCAGGGCGAGAAACCCACGCTGAGCAGCGGGTCCCGCACGGTTATCGAGGACATACCCAGGGACTGGGGTGCCAAAGATCAAGGCATACTTTTGCGGATTGGACAGCGCCCATTGAAAATACGCTTTGCAGATCGCACGGAATCGCGCAACGTGGTCATCTGGCTTGCACGCATCACGCGATGTTTCCAGCGTCACGCTAAAGGAATTGAACGCCTCGATAATCAGGATTGTCACCAAATCATCACGGCTCGGAAAGTAGCGGTACAACCCTGGGGCGGTCATTCCCATCTCGCGGGCAATGGCGCGCAACGAAAGGGAAGCCACGCCCTGTTCGGCAATCTGCTTCCAGGCAGTGGATGTAATTTCTTCGCGGGTTGCATCCCGTTGGCGTTCACGTCGGGTTTGTGTCATTTCACATCTTTCATTATATACGTTTACTTTAGTTTATAGTGTTTACTATTTTACCAAACTCCCCCTGCCTGTCAAGAGATAAACCAGACAATCGTTCTCAAGCTATAATAGGGAAACTTCAAACTGAGGAGTATTTCATGTCAAACGTCTTTGCATCCCCCCACCCGCTTGTTGCGCACAAGTTATCGCGCCTGCGTGATAAAAATATCGAGCCAAAAAAATTCCGTGAATTGGTACGCGAAATTGCCGCGCTTCTGGCTTACGAAGCCACTGCCGACCTTCTCGTCATGCCGCGGGAAGTTGAAACTCCGCTCGCAAAAACCATGGGAGTGGAACTACAGGAAAAAATCGGTCTCATCCCCATTCTGCGCGCAGGCTTGGGAATGGTCGAAGGCATATGGGAACTGATGCCCGTCGCAGAAGTCTGGCACATCGGCTTGTACCGCGATGAACACACCCTGCGTCCTGTGGAATACTACAACAAGCTCCCGCTTGAGCAAACAGTCTCTGTTTGTCTGATTCTTGACCCAATGCTTGCAACGGGTGGATCTGCGGTTGCAACGGCGGACATACTCAAACGCTGGGGGGTAAAGAAAATCAAATTCGTTGGCTTGATTGGCTCACCCGAAGGGGTGAAGGCAATGCAGACCGCCCACCCCGATATCCCCATTCATCTCGCCGCCATTGACGATCATCTTAACGAGAAAGGCTACATTATGCCGGGTCTCGGCGATGCGGGTGACAGGCAGTTCGGGACGGGATAAAAAATTCCTCGAAATTGAAGGACATCACATTGCTTACACCAAGGCGGATTCGAATTCGAGTCCGCCTGTTTTATTTCTATGTGTTACTTCATATCCTTTGCGTTTAATAACTTTAGTTTCGGTCTTAATGTAACATTTTCAAAATACTGACAAATTGAAAGGCATAACCTCCTCAAATATTTCAGGACATTTCACATGCAAAATATATGACGGTTTTTATGCTTTCAATCATTTTTATAGCCTATAATTGAAATGCTTTGTGTGTATATTCACAAAACGTCAATATCATTTCAACCGTAAAACGGTACACCAAAAGGAACACTATGACTCAAACACCCTCCCCCAAACCAGAAGGATGGTCGCGTTTAGACCCTTCTCAAGATATCTATCAATACACGGCAAACCCACTGAAAAGCATCTTTGCCCCGAAAAACATAGCCGTAATTGGCGCAACTGAAAAAGAAGGCAGTGTCGGCCGCACCATTCTTTGGAATTTAATTAGCAGCCCGTTCGGCGGCGCCGTTTTCCCAGTCAACCCCAAACGCCCAAGCCTGCTTGGAATTAAAGCCTACCCCACTATCAAAGATATTCCCGATCAGGTTGATCTGGCCGTCATCGTCACCCCATCCACCAGCATCCCCGACTTGATCGCAGAGTGCGTCGAAGTTGGCGTCAAAGGCGCCATTGTCATCTCTGCCGGCTTCAAGGAAACCGGACCTGAAGGTGTGGAACTGGAACGCCGTCTGCTCGAAAACGCCCGCAAAGGCGGTATGCGCGTTGTCGGTCCCAACTGCCTGGGCGTTATGAGTCCCATCAGTGGAATTAACGCCACCTTCGCCGCTGGAATGGCGCGCAAAGGAAACGTAGCCTTCATCAGCCAATCTGGCGCGCTCTGCACCGCCGTGTTGGATTGGTCATTCAAGGAAGACGTTGGCTTCTCACATTTCGTTTCCGTCGGATCAATGCTCGATGTAGATTGGGGCGACCTAATCTATTATCTGGGCGACGACCCACATACTGAAAGCATTGTAATTTACATGGAAACCATCGGTGACGCACGCTCCTTCATCTCTGCCGCGCGCGAAGTGGCTCTAACCAAGCCGATCATCGTCATCAAACCAGGTCGCACAGAAGGCGCCGCCCGCGCTGCCGCCTCACACACCGGCTCTCTGACCGGCTCCGATGAAGTTTTGGAAGCCGCTTTCCGCCGCGCCGGCGTTTTGCGTGTGGAAAGAATCAGCGAAATCTTCTCAATGGCTGAAGTACTCGGTCGCCAGCCGCGTCCCAAGGGACCTCGCCTAACCATCTTGACCAACGCCGGTGGACCTGGCGTGCTTGCCACCGACACTCTGCTGACCACTGGTGGAGAACTCGCAGAGGTATCTCAGGAAACGATGGACAAACTCAGCGAATTCCTGCCGGCATCCTGGAGTCACAATAACCCAATTGACATCATCGGTGATGCCAGCCCCGAACGCTATGCGAAATCTTTGGAAGTAGCCGCGCAAGACCCCAACAGCGATGGTTTGCTGGTTATTCTGACTCCGCAAGCCATGACCGACCCCACAGCCACCGCCGAAGCGCTCAAGGCGTACGCCAAGTCTTATGACAAGCCAATCCTAGCCTCATGGTCTGGCGGTAGAGAAGTTGCCGCAGGCGAAGCAATTCTCAACAAAGTTGGCATCCCCACCTTTGAATATCCTGATGATGCCGCCCAAGCCTTCACCTACATGTGGCAATCCATGTCCAACTTGAAGACTCTCTACGAAACCCCCAGCCTGTCAGATGAAGACGGCGTTGGACCCGACCGCGAAAAAGCCAAAGCCATCATTGACCATGTCCGCGAAACCGGACGCGACCTGCTGACTGAGGCGGAATCCAAGCAATTGCTCGCCGCTTATGGCATTCCAACCACACCGACCCTAATCGCCACCACCGCCAAGGAAGCGGGTCAAATGGCTACGGAATTGGGTTTCCCGGTTGTCGTGAAGCTTCACTCTGAAACCGTTACCCACAAAACCGATGTTGGCGGCGTCAAACTTAACTTGCAAGATTCAGCCGCAGTAGAAACCGCTTTCAAAGAGATCAAAAAATCGGTCGGCGAATTAGCCGGCGCGGAACACTTCCTGGGCGTCACCGTTCAACCCATGATTAAAGTCGAAGGATATGAACTTATCATCGGCTCCAGCATTGACCCGCAATTTGGACCCGTCTTGCTCTTTGGTACCGGCGGACAGTTGGTCGAAGTCTACAAAGACCGCTCCCTCGGACTGCCCCCGCTCAACACCATCCTTGCGCGACGAATGATCGAACGCACCAAGATTTACACCGCCTTGAAAGGCGTGCGCGGACGCAAACCCGTGGATATGGATGCGCTCGAAAAACTACTGGTACGTTTCAGCCAGTTGGTTGTGGAACAACGCTGGATCAAGGAACTGGACATCAACCCGCTGATCGCCTCACCCGATGGTTTGATGGCATTAGACGGACGCGTAGTTTTGCACCCCGTCGGCATGGCAGAAAGTGAATTGCCGAAACTCGCCATTCGTCCGTATCCAAACCGATACGTTTCTCAGTGGAAGACCAAGAAGGGACAGGATGTAGTCATTCGCCCCATCCGCGCGGAAGATGAACCCCTGATGCAACGTTTCCACGCAACGCTCTCTGACCGTTCTGTCTATCTGCGCTACCTCTCTCCAATGCTCCTCAGCGAGCGTGTTACACATGAGCGCCTCTCGCGCGTCTGCCACAGCGATTACTCGCGTGAAATCGTTTTGGTGGTCGAATCTCAAAATAATGGCGAGCATTTGATCTCGGCCGTTGGCCGCTTGAGCAAATTCCGCGGTGAAGATGAAGAAGCGCGCATGAGCATCCTGGTCAGCGACAATTTCCAGGGCGAAGGCATTGGAATGGAATTGATCAAGCGCTTGATCGACGTTGCCAAACGCGAGAAGATTAAGCAAATTATCGCGGTCATCTCACCGGAAAACGAAGCCATGAAAGTGTTGTGCCAGAAGACCGGCTTCACGTTTGTAACAAACGCCAAAACAGACATGATTGAAGCCTCAATCGTTCTGTAAGATTCTGGCTGGTACTTCAACGTGGACGGATAACTCCGTCCACGTTGTTTTTTAAGGACATTAGAAGGTAAATCCATACCGCTGTGTAAAAAAACAGATTAGTTCGAAAGTTCGCGGACATTCGTGAAATCTACGACAAAAATTTGTTGGCAGTAGTTTTCACAGTAAAAATTGATCATCTACCCGCTACAGTCGAGTCTGTAGCCAATAATTTTTTCGGGGCGGCGTTTTCTTTTGATTTTAATGACTGGCGCAGTTTGCCATGCACAAACACAACCGGGTAAGCCAATATGGTTAGCAAGTCCATAACGATAAAGATAAAATTTAGTTTCATTACCATTTCTCCTCAACAATTTCAGTCAGAAAAACTTCAGGTTGATTTGCTGGAAATTTTTCAAATTACCCAACCGACTTGTCGAGCATTTTACCGACGCGTTTGATTCTCTGCCGATTGGCCTCATGCTCCGCCACCCGTTTACGAAATTCGTCTTCATCTATGATTACAACATCAGGGGAATTTTGGGCGGAGAGTTGCAAGGCAGCTTCATCTTTAAGTTTGATATCGTCAAAGACTTTCAAGAACGCCCCCACAACCTGACGCACGAATGTTTGATCTTCAACAATGGAAACCTCTACAGGCGGAACTGGCGCTGACTGCGGTTTATCTTTATAAACAACCCTGGCTGAGACCTTTCCGTTATCAACAAATGGGAAATCTATGTGCGACGGCAATTCACCAAGTTGACCGCGATCCAGAACAAAGGCGTAGCGCAGACCGTCGCTGTTACAGGATACGACTTGCACTTGCAGTTCGTTTGCGAGATCATGCAACAGGCGCGAATCAAAATAATCACTGAAAGGGATTGATGTATGTGTGGCTATATATTTATTGTTAAGTATGCCAAACAGCACGACCATTCCGGTTTCAGGGTCTTGGGTTAATCGCCAGCGTTTGAAACGCGGCAACAATCCCCATTTCGTTAGAACTGTCGATACCTGAGCCCTGACTTGTCGGGTCTTTTGATTAATATGACGTGGGTCAATTGTCTGTATTGTCATCTTTATCCTTCTCGTCACTGGCTTGCAGTTTATCCTTGACTTCATCGAGCCATTGTTCCACATGGTCGTCGGGCTTTGTGACTTGGTAACCGCCATCGACAATATCGCTATCAATATACGGCAGTGGATCGTCATGGCGGCGATGTTCAACTTTAGCCTCCAGCGCTGGCAATTGGTCAACGGGATTTTCGAGAATGCGCTGGTTGGTTTGCTGAATCTTCATCCAGCGCCAGAAACCCCAGAGAAGCAGACCAGCAAACAACACAACAAACATCGGCAGGCACCACATCCACAAAAAAGCAATTGGCGCTTGCCTTTGTTCCTCGCGCTGACGTTCTTGATCGGCGTACCATTGCGACGTTGCAACGGCAACCTGGGTTTGTGTGGCGATGGTATTGGCAACAGCGGTCTGGGTGCCTGCGGCAAGATCGTTTTTATTTTGTTGGGCAATAACAGCCTCTGCGGACTGTGTTCCCGCCGCCATCGTTATTTGCAGGTTGTACTGTGATTGAGTCATTGCGGCGACCTGAGTTGCCCCCGCTGAGTTAACAGTAGCCTGAGCATTGGCGCGCGCAATTTCGGCAGTCGCTGCAATTTGAGCCGCTGCAAAATTGGCATTGCTTTGTTCCTGAGTCAACGCCGCGCTCAAGGTTGCATTGGCTGAATTAACAGTCGCCTGCGCGTTGGCGCGCAGGATTTCGGCGGTGGCTGCCGCCTGGTTATCGGAACTATTCTTCTGCTGGGTCAATGCAGCCGCCAGAGTTGCCTGATCGCACGCCACACAGAGAATCCCTGTCAGCGCGGGCGCAGACAACAATATTCCTTTGCTGTCTTGGGCGGCTGGGGTCACGGTCAGTCCATCACATGCAGACAGGGCGAGTAATGTTAATGTCAATACGAGAATAGCGGCGAAATGCGAATGGCGATACATTGAAGTCTCTCTTACTTGCCGTTGGCTTGTGAAATTTCCTTCACCATTGCGGCCGTTTTTTTCGGGTGGTCAACACGTGTCGCCACATCTGCCTGGGCGATAATACCCAACACCTTGTTATCATCATCCACGATGGGGATACGGCGCAGTTGATTCTCAGACATTGCGTCCAGCGCTTTCTGCAAGTCATCTTCAGCGCGGCACGTGACCAACTTACGTGTCATGACCGTTTCCACTTTGGTGGATTTGGCATCCAGCCCTTCTGCTACGATTCTTATGGTGAGGTCTCGATCTGTCACGATGCCGATCAATTTTTTGGTCTCTTCATTTTCAATCACAGGGATCGAACCGATGTGCTCGTTCTTCATTAAATCTGCGGCTTTTGCCACCAGATCATCTGGCAAACAGCAAACAGGATTTTTCGTCATTACTTCACTGCACTTTTTCATTAGGTTTCTCCTTCAATTTGCGAACAGGTTTAAGCAATTCCCAACAATCTCAAAATAACAAGAATAACGACAATCACGAGCAGGGTGTGAATAGCATTACCCGAGCGCGGAAAGCCTGAGAAAACAGTCGGGCCAAAATATCCAAGCAACCATAGTATGATCAAAATTACAATAATGGTGTTCAACATTGATATCTCCTTTTTTTATTTATCCTACATTTCATCATACAATAAACACTCCCCAACCGCATCCATCGGCTGGGGAGTGTTTATCTCCGCCACTTGGGGGAGGTAGGATTTTGCAAAAATGACAGCGCAAAACA
>JFJP01012411.1_pt1 | contig 11265 bp, 3 predicted proteins | sample 431651 | NCBI WGS metagenome assembly JFJP01 (sample SAMN02602958, study PRJNA72255) | Microbial mat metagenome, whole genome shotgun sequencing project. | biome: fresh water; feature: sink hole; material: water; isolation source: purple microbial (photo- and chemosynthetic) mats found in... | reverse complement strand
GGATCGTATCATTCCTGAAGCTTTCGGCATGAGTGAAATGGGTCGCGACCTTCTTAGTCAGGATTATATCCTCAAGCAGGTGACGGCTTCTTTGATGTATCCCGATGGCGAGCTGGGTAAGGTTTTCTGGAAAGAGGTTTATGCCCGGGCGTATGACACTTATGGCACCACGGATGTACCCCTAGATACGTTCAATAAAGTATGGATCACGCCGGATAAGGCTGATGTTTACGAGGACAAAGGCGTGGCGTTCATTGGTGAAAGCCATTTGAAGGTGATGCTGGAGAGTGATTATGTGGCGATGTCGAACAACCCTATGTCTACCGGGGGACATGTTGCCCCGCAGGGCTACGTGTCCCCCAGCCCATTGCCAAGCGACCAAGCGTTGAATTCGGAAGCATCCCAGGGAACCAACCCCACGCCTTCCGACATAGCCAAAGAGATCATCCGTAATGTCATGATCCCAGTGATCGAGAAAGAGGTTAACGAGGGCAAAAACTTTGCACAGTTGCGGCAGGTCTATCAGTCGCTCATCTTGGCGGTGTGGTACAAAAAGCGCCTGAAGGATAGTGTTTTAAACAAGGTTTATGCGGACCGAAATAAGGTGGCGGGTGTTGATATTGAGGATAAAAAAGAGAGTGAAAAGATCTGGGCGCAGTACGTGGCCCCCGGAAATATTTCTCCGGCGGAGTTGACGCGATTAAAGTTGCTGAGGTGGAAACTTTTCAGCCTTTGACCGTTGATACGGCATTGAAGCTTCCGGGTTGGAAGAAAGGGCTCCAGGCGATTCGTATAAGATTGAAGATATCGTCAGGGCAGTTTGTGTCCGGACAGGCTTCAGATGAGATAAGTGGGCAGCCGATAAAGATAGGAAATAAGGTGAAGCAGTATGGGCAGCGCCTAAATGGTGTTGGGTTCAATATGTCCCTAGAAATTAATAAGTCGGGAATGGATGCGATTCCTTTTCAGCCGATCAGTTTCGATATGGCAAACGGCAGGAACAAAAAGTTCGACGTCGCTCTTTTGCCCGTGGTTGTTGATAGAGCTGAGATCAGTATCACGCCATTCAAGGAGTTGGTAGGGTTCGAATGGCAAAAATTCTTTTCATACATTAAAGAGATCGACTGGCCGGCGCAGGGGCAACAGGACTGGTACAGCCCGAAATTTCAGAAGGCGCTTCAGCAGAAACTTAATGCAAGCACGAGGCAAGGCCGGGCTGCCACGCATGTTTATCAGCAGTCGGGTGATTCATTTAGTCCGGTTTTTGAGCTGATCGATAATGCCATTGATGCTATTTTCAGAAAATTGGGGATCCCTATGTCATTGGGCCAGTTCGGTGAAGGCGGACTGCAGGTCTTGTCGTATTTAAGAGAAGACCTTCGCTTGGTGAACGGGGTTTATCAAGGCGACTTTGTCATGTGGACCTCATCGACGCCTGAAGATGGCGCTAAGAAGGCCCGAAGACTCATGTTTTATCTTAAAGATGGCAAGATCCAGTTATCTTTTGAGGAGGTCCTGGGTGATTTTGAGCCTGGGACGATCATTGAGGTGCGCAGTTCACGGTTTGATCGGCAGAAGATGGTCGATCTTGGCCATGGGGAGGAACGCCTTGATCCTGATGTTCTTAGCCGTGAAATAAAAGATAAGTATGGTGCTAGTGATCAGGTCCGTCTTTTTCTTGATGATGTTCTTGTGAATGAAAGGCCGGAGGATTCACTGTTCATCGGTCAGAGCGGTTTGAAAGGACGTTATCTCGTTGATGATGAGCGTAACGTGGTTTACGCGAAGATCTTCAAGGATGGTTTCTCGATCCGTGATCCGGCAAAGGGAATGAGTGATCAGATCATTCTGACAAAATTGCCGCGTCCGCGCAGCGGCGAGAATACGCAGGATAAAAGAGAGGCCATGCAGTTAGCAAATAAGGTGGAGGAAACCAGTGAATTGGAAATATCCGCTAAGAATACCCTTGAAAGAATGACAGTCAATGTTCTGGTAGGAAGCAGGCGCATGTTCTCTATGGAGGTCCCGGCTGAAGGGGTTGTGCTTCCCGAGAGCATGGATGTGCGTCTTCCGTCAACCACGAAATTGACGGATGACAAGAATGATATTGTTGTCGATGATACGGTTGAGTCAGCGGTAGATTTCCTGACGAAGAGTCTTTTTGATGCCTTGGCCGATTCTACCGACATGGGGTATGTATTGCCCAAGATCAACGGGATGGTCGCTGTCATGGAACGTTTCAAGAGAAAGAAGATCTCCGCTAATGGCCATGATTTTATTACTGATTTTATCGCGCAGGCCAAGAAGATCCTTTTGCCGTATATCAAACAAGGGCAGGGACAGGTTTTTCTTTTGCCCGCTATCCCTGGTCTTCAGGAGGCGTCCGTTGCGGTGAACTCAAGGGTGATCCTTCTAAATGAGGTGTTTTTCAGGGATTCTCTTGATCTTTTGGACGCCATGATGCCGCGTTCCAATGTTTTTGCAGGTCAGCGTGTTTATGTTTTACCCGATGGTGTTATCAGCCGTCCAGTCCCTTTCAGGGAAGATGTTCTGTTCATCACGGCAGATGAGGAAAACAAGATCTGGAGTTCCTCGAATTATGAGGAAGCTGTGCGGCTGTTTAATATCGCTTTGGAAGAAAATAATCTGGGAAGATTCCATGCCCCCGTAACAAAGGTGACCGGAAAAGATGACGCGCGCATGGCTGTCCTGGAACGGATCACGGGAGAAAATGCTGATGAGAAGAACAAGCTCATGTCCAATCTTTCCGGGGCGTCGATAAGTGTGGACGGGTTGAACAGGGCTATATCTGCGTTTGATGCTGATCCTTTGCTTGTTCAGGAAGATGGGAATGATCAGAAAGATTTTGAGGTTATGGATGATCCTAAAACAGGCGGATTTGATTACGATACGTACTTGAAGCAAGGTTACACGTTATACCCCGATGCTTTGCTGGATGATGACAATGTTGCCCTTTACCTCGGCAATCATATGTTTGTTGTTCACAGGCCTAGTGGCACAGTTGTGTTTGATAGCAATGACATGATCGTTCCTGCCGAGAAAGGCAAGATTGTCAAGGTCATGGATGATACCTACACACGGCCCTGGGAGATCCATCCTGCTGTTCCGGTCAATAAATATTATCGGTATCCATACAGGTTTATTACAAGAGTCATGAATTCAACCGAGGAAGACAGCATCGGTAATATTTTTCATTCGGAGAATAATCATGGCAAGTTTTACATGAAACTTGAAGCAGAATTGCCCCTTAAGGGTTGGAGGGGGGCCTTTGGTAAAGATTTAAAGACAGCGGGGGTAGGTTTGGTGTGGGGTGCCGCCGCAATGTCCATAGGCCTGATGACAGTTTCCGGGTTGGCCGGGTTGGGTGTTTGGTTTTCCCAGAACGGTTTATTAATGTGGCTGGCCGTTGTGGTGGCAGATTTGTTTCTTCGCATGGTTAACAGCATGTTTAAGGGGGAGGAATTCTCTGGCTTGAAGGAGCGCTTATTTAATGAGGGTGTATCAGCTCTTGCGGCAGGGTCTGGCATACCTCTTCTTTTAGATCTTTTAGGTGGCCATGTTAATTTGAATACAGCGGGTGTTTTTATTCTTGCCGCTGCATTGTGGGGGATGAAGGTCAATTACGGCGAAAAAATATTTGGCAGGGACAAGAATGCTTTCAAGAATGGGATTTTGGGGATCTTTAGAGGTAAACAGGGCAAGATCCCGGGGTTTATTGATATTGAGATGGAGGGGATGGATCGTATCTTATTTGACCTGAAGAATCGCCGCTGGCATAAGTTGCCCGCGTCCGCAGATCAGGTTTTAACAGGCCCTGACGGCATTGTGTATTTTGAGGATTCAGGAGACGTTAAGATTGTTGATCCTCGCACCGGGCCGTCAAAAGTAAAAACATTGATAAAACTTGGTAGGAAAGAAAAAGTGATGGGCATCGAGGTTTCTCAGGACAGGGTTTTTGCCCTCGCCCAGGAAATAAGAAAGAATAAAGAGGTGCGGACTTTTCTGTACGAATATTCCGGCGGTAGAGTGAACACGATACCTGTTGCCGATTGGGGACGTGAGAAAGTCACTTTGATCAAAGGGTGGAAAGGCGGCGCGTATTTTATCGTTGATGATGTTTTAAAATGTTTTGATCCCCGGACAAATGAGATCCGTACGATCAAGATATTTTCTGCCGAGTCCAATGGCCAGCAGTTTTATGATACATACACGCGGCTGTTTTTTGATACAGATGGAAGGTTCATCTTGTTCCGGGGAAGCTGGCAGGTGCTTGATAAGGAAACAGGGAAGATGGTCGATCTTACAAAGACTTTTCCGTGGTTAAGTGATGCGCCTGAACATCCGGTCATTTTAGGAGAAGAATATATCCTTGTGCCGCCGCGCGACGGCAAGGGGCCGTGGAAGAAGCTGATCCCGGGTGATAATGGCGTGCTTCGTCAGGATGCTGGGGATATGGATGAACAGTTGTTGCAGAAGAACGCACGTCAGGCAAGGTTGCTGGAGAATTTGAAGTCCTTGAGTTCTGAACTTTTGACAGATGAGTTGGCACCGTTATTGCCATATGCTTCTGCACAGATCATTACAAAGTTGTCTGAAAAGACGCGGGCTGATCTATTAGGGAGTATCGCCGGTGCGGATATGAACGGGAGAGCACGGATATTCGATTTTTTTGAGAAAGCCGCGCCAGCCCTGGGTTCTTTAAGTACGGCTTCTTTGAATGTTGTAGTTAATAATTGGATCATGCTTCTTCGCACAGGTGACGCGCCTTTCGCCGCACAATTCTTGAAGGCTTTATCCGGAGAATACGCGATCGGTGGCGGGCTCTTTGTTAATGGTGCCGAGTTATTAAAGAATGCGGCCTACGCCGCGCAGGTCCCGGCCCAGTTGAAAGATCTGTGGATAGGGCTTTTTCAGCAGGATGAGGAAAAGATCCCGGAGGAGGTTCAAGTCAGCCGTTTTCTTCCGCATGGCACTGTTATCAGGCGGCTTTCACCTGTTTCATTGGCAGAGATATTGTCCGTCAGGAACAGCAGTGTTTTTGATCTGGACCTCGAAGCGCTCCAGACCGGTCTTGAGAAGAATAAAAAGATCTCCCCCAGTATCAAGAGCGGGTATGACCAGGAGATATTTTCGGCGGTGCAGGGGCAGGACGCCACTACGCTTTTACGTGAACTGGTGCAGAATGCCCGCGATATCATGCTTAAAAAGAAGTTGGCACCTGGCGAAAGACCGCGTGCAGATGTGCGTATTTACTCTGTTCAACGGGCTGACGGCAAGTATGAATTGGTCACGGAAGTACGGGATACGGGTGACGGGATGAATGATCAATTGCTGATCAACAAGCTTCTTCCTTTGGATGAGACCAGCAAGAAGCGTCATATGGGACAGGGTTTTTATACGATCTGGGCAGAAACAAATCCGGGGGACAGGATCGAGATCGAAAGCAGGGCGGCGCATACGTTGGAACGCGGTGTCATGCCGGGGCATGGGTTTGTGTTCGTGGCGTCCAAGGGGGTTGATAAGACGATCGCGGTTGACGAATTGCAGGAAGTGGAATTCGGTGAGTCGGGCGAAGGAGTGCCCGTGAGCGGCACAGCGGTCCGTCAGATCAGGGTGTTTGATTCTTTGAATGAGCTTAAACAGCAGGCGCACCGGCTTAATACACGGTTGAAGTATTATTGCGGCGCAGTTAATGATGTTGATATCTTTCTTAATGATGAAAGGATCAATGAAGAGACAGAATTGCTGGCATCCCTGCGCTTCGGTGATGAGTTTTCTTCCAGTGATCTTTATATGCGTAAAGGTGGCGGTACGTCCAACAGGATATTGCAGGACCAGCTGGCCATGCCGGCTTCTCTGGATGTCTCACGTGAGAAATATTGGGATCCTGCTATCCCGTCGGAATTTCAGGACATGCTTTTATCCTGGGGTGTTAATACTCAGATCGCCGACGGCATTTTGTTGACGAAAGCGCGTACGGAGCCGGCGTATCCTGCATTTTTGTCATTGATCCATCAGAGTGAGGGGCTTAAAGCCATGCTGGCCGGGGCCGGACATTTTTCGAGCATCAAAGATCTCAAGGTCCTGGGCAAAATAAAAGAGGCGCTTGCAAAAGCAGACGAAGATGATAAGCGTGATCCAGAACTCAGGATCATGGCTTCATATTTGAATTATGAGGACCCTCAGCAGGGCGGGCAGAGAAATTTCCACAAAGTACCGGAAGCTTATATGAAAGAGAATTTTTATCGTCTTCTGATCCGCCTTCAATTAAATGCGCCCGAAGGCAAGAAAACACTCTTGGGCATTAATCGCGGCAAAGAATCTGTTGAGATCGTTCCGCAGGTCGACGAGCCTTTCGTTTTGCCGCGTCAGTATGAAGACGGGCCAAGCAAACTGGAATTTAAGCCAAAGAATGTAAAGAAGGTTTTCTTTGAACAGCTTGATAATATCATTGCCCGTCCACTTCGCAAGATGCTGCAGTTCATCGTGCTCGTGTATATCGGGATCGCTGTCCCTGCAAAATCGGTACAGATTTTTAATCAGTATCAGGATGTCAGGAAAGAGATCCTGCTTCGGGATGGTCATCAGGCTAGTAATATTCCTCCGACGGAGAAAGGCGCCGTTATATTGGCAAGAGCTGATGGTTTGCGGCCAGGAGAATATTTGATCAGGGACTTTAGATATTTTGATGGTAACGGGAAGGCGACAACATATCAGTCCATGGAGCCACAGGGGGAACTTACTGGAGAGGAAGTTAAGATCACAACAATGCTTGAGGGTCATATTAAGGGAGATTGGATCTCTGTCCCGCAGGTGGTCAATGGTGTGCTCGAAGAGATCCGTGAGGCGAGTGTTTCCCTGGATCATTTTTCGGTCATGGCAGGGGGTATTTATTGCGAAAAGGATATTCCCGCTGGGACAACGATCACTTATGTCATCCCGCGTCATAATAAGAATAACAGACTTCGGAGTGTGCCAAAATTGGCTGTCGGTGACAGGGAGTCGCTATCTATTGAGCAGCAGCCTGAACTTATGGCAAAGATCAATGAGGTCAAGGCACAAAATCTGCCTCAGGCTGAGGAATTGCGGGCTATTGCAGGTATTTTGAAATATTTCATTGCGTATGATGACACCAAGGGAATAAGCAGGGGGGCCGGCACGTGGACTGATTCGTGGATGAATATTAACAGGAATTTGGAGAACGATGGAAATGAAGTAGATGGTCACAGGATGGCTTTAGGCAAGTGTACTGATATCGCGTTGATGCAGCAGTTCTTGCTGAAGTATTTTGGCTATGTCGCTTTGGATGCTTCTGTTTATGTGTACGGCGGTGAAAATGTGATCTCGTCCAATACAGGGCACGCCGACAGTTATATTGTTATGACTGATGGCACGCTTGTTGAGGCGTCATGGGGGAATGGTGGTATTTATGTAAACAATGTTTCCGGGTTTTATGGTGTCCCCAATGAGCCTCAGTCCGCGACAGCGGGTGGGGTAATAGTAGGATCAGGTAGTGTTTTGGGAGGTTTGGTCGGGTATTCTCAGGAGGGAGATGAATCTGTCGAGCAATATGGTGATCCAAAGCTGTCGGATGGGGCAACTTTTTCATGGTCAGACAGTATGAATACCCCGGGGGGTATTGCGATCCTTTCATTGTTTGGTCTTATGGGTCTGGCTGTAATAGGACTTGGCGCGCGCAGTGTTATACTTCTGGATAAGGATAAGAAAGTCCGTGAGGGATCGGAGTCGGAGAAAGAGGTGCACGTTCCCAAGGAGGCAGTCGTTGAGGCGCCGTTTGATCAGGAAGATCTTCAAAGAGCGTTGGAGGGGGTCGGGGACAAAGTAAGTTCCAGGGATGAGGGCATCGCGCAGGGTGCGGGAGACACGGATCTCGTCGTCATGCAAAAGAACATAGCCATGGTCCGTCCTGGTCTCAATGCTTATATGCAAAGAATGTTGCCCGGTGTGGATCTTGTGGGGGTGGACATACGGATCAATGAAGAAAAGGATGCGCGTCAAGTGAGGTATCAAGACGATGTGCTTTTAATTGGACAGAATTATTATTATCAGAGTATAAAGCCTTTGGCCGAGGCGTTCGATCCCAGGAATGTTCAGTCACAAGCGTATCAACAGGCGCGTTTCAAGGTCGCAGCTGAACTTGCCTGGGTCTTGTTTTCTCATGATCTATCTTTCGACAAGCGGGGCAACGAAGAAAGGCTGAGTTTTTATACGGCCAGTGTTTTACGATTGATAGATGAGGTAAAGTTGGAAGACAAAGTCGAGGCTGTTGATGCGGCAGATGATGCTCATGCAAAAGATAACGCCGAGTACGGCGGCATCGATTTCAATCCTGCTCAAATGAACATGTCCATTAAGGGCGACGGCAGCGCTGCGGTCAATGCGTTTGACCCGGCGATGTTCGAACAATTGCAAAATGCCCAGGGCTTTATGCCGGTCATTTTAAATATTTCGCCCGTCCCCGATCTTTCACAGTTCTTCGGGATCTCGTCATAGGAGAGGGATTCGGTAGTCGAAATTAATGGTGTGTTTATCTTGTTATGGAAGGGTGCCTGACAGGGAATGTATTCAATTCAGGTTCAAACGGGTTTAAAGAATTCTCCTCCCCAGAGTTTCTCCAGGAAGATGTTCCATGGCAGAGCATTGATCCCCGGTGCGATCCGGCGCGGTTCTTTTTCAAGCGAGATAATGCAGGCATGGCGGACCGGGGCGTCTTCCATGAGTGTCTTTAAGGCACGGATGTCGCCTTCATGGACTCTTGAAGAAGATTTTACTTCGATGGCAAGTTCTTTATTGCCGAGGAGGAAGTCAACTTCATGACCGGCGCTTGTGCGCCAGTAGTACAATGGCAGATCCGGATAACGGTAGGCCTGAAAAGCGCACAGTTCCATGAAAATAAAATGTTCGAATGCTTTTCCGAAGTCGGCGTTGCCGAGGCGCGGATTTCTGCCGGAAAGGTGATTGGCCACGCCGACATCAAAGAGATAGAATTTCTCCGTCTGGATCATGCGGCGGTTCATTGACTTTTTCCATGGAGAGAGCCTTCGGCCAAGATGTGTATCTTCGAGGATACTGAAATAATTCCGCACGACCTTGTGGTTGACGCCGGTTTCGCGCGCGATATTGATATAGTTGATCAGCTCGCTGGATGTCAAGGCTGCGACCCGAAGGAATTCGTTGAAAGCAGGAATATTTTGTGTCAGGGCTTCGGCTGCGATCTCTTCCTTGAGATAATCGGCGATATAGGCCCGGAGCTCTTCCGCCGGAGAGGGGGAGAGAAGGTGCGGGGGCAGAAGCCCTGAGATCATGGCCCTCTCTAGCGCGAACCCCTGTATCTCGCTCCACGAGAGCGGGCACATGGTTCTGCGCCATGCCCGTCCCCCGAGCATATTGGCGTGGCCGTGTTTCAGCTTGCGTGCGCTGGAGCCGGTTAAAAGAAATGACGGCCCCTGGTTTTCGATCAACCAATGGACTTCGTCGAGCAGCGCCGGGACTTTTTGAATCTCGTCGATTACGATGAGATCCTTGTGGTCATGATAACGTTCTCTAAGAAGGGCGGGCCGTGAAGAATAGTCGGCGAATACATCGGTCTTCAAAAGATCGATGAGCTTGGCTTCAGGCAGGTGATGTTTGATCCAGTAGCTTTTACCTGTTTTTCTTGGACCCCACAGGAATGCGGATTTTCCAGGGGGAAGGTCAAGCCTGAACTGTCTTTGGATAATCTTCATCATGTTGGAAGTTTATCCGGATAAACTTCCATTGTCAAGCAATTTATCCAAATCTCTAAAACAATTTTCTGATCAGATAAACGCCGCCGGCGGTAAAGAGTGCCGGGGCCAACCATGCCGCGGCAAAGGGAGGCAGGGCGCCACCCTTACCGAGCGCCAGCCCGACGGCATTGACCACATAAAAGAGAAACCCGATGGCCAGAGCAATGCCGACAGAGGCAAAGGTGAGCCCTTTGCGTTTCCCGGTGACGAGGGCGAATGGCAATCCTACAAAGATGATCACGATGCACGCAAAGGGATAGGCGATCTTCTGGTGCAGGTCGACTTTCAGGTTATTGAGCGCGACGATCGCGCCGCTGGCTTTAAAGCGCTTGATGTAGGCCTTGGTCTGGCGGATGTTCATGGCGCTGACGCTCAGGCGCTGTTTCATAATGTCATCGGGTGATTCGTTGAGGTTCAAGGTTTTTTCTTTGAAAAACTGGACGTCATGTGTGATCGTCAGGTCAGTCGGGTCATAAGTCGCCAACTGGCAGTTGAATAACTTCCATTCGCTGCCAGTCCATTGCCCCTTGGATGCCGTGATCTTTTCGTTCATCCGCTGTTTCTGGTCCTGCCCGATGATGGTGATCCCGGATATGCTTTTTGTCGTAGGGTCGAATTCGTCGATGAAAAAAAGCTTGTTATTCGTGCCGTAAAAGAACAGGTATTTGATCACAGCCGGTTTCTCGGCACGATTTTTCTCGCTGACCTCGATCTTGCCTTTCTTGATCTCCTGTGCCAGCATCGCGGCGCTCGGGGCGAAGCGTTCGTTGACCAAAAAGACCATGGCGGTCACGATCAGCCCGAAGATGATGGCAGGTTGTGTGATCTGGCGGTAGTTCAGGCCGCTCGCACGCAAGGCGATGACCTCGTTGTTGTTGTTCAGCCCGCTGTAGGTAAAGAGCACGGCCAGCAGGCACGCGATCGGTGATGTCTGCACAAAGATCACGGGGAAGAAGGAGGCATAATAATTGATGACGATCGATGATGGCACCTTATTGGCGATGAAATCGTCGAGGTGCGTCGCGGCATCGATCAGCACATAAAGGAATGTGAACAGGAGGATCGCTGACAGGAACATCTTGATGATGCCAATGAGGATATAACGGTCTAGGATACGCATAGTTTGTAATTGAGGATGAACACAATGATCCCGCCGATGATATTAGGGATCCACATGATAAGATCCGGCCGCGCGATGCCTTGTGAGGCAAGCGCCTGACAGCCGATCGATAACAGATAATAGGGTGCGGCGAACATGACCGCCATTAAAAGGTTCGCTGTCTTGGCGCGGCGGTGGGTGATGACCGCGATGGGAAATCCCAGGAGGATGAAGATGAGCGGAGAGAAGGCCCATGAGACTTTCCGGTGATATTCTGCGATCAGAGGTTTTATATCCACGCCGAGCTTTTCAAGTTTCTTGATCTCAGCACTGAGTTCCTTGAGGCTCATGCCTTTG
>JFJP01020588.1_pt1 | contig 11267 bp, 7 predicted proteins | sample 431651 | NCBI WGS metagenome assembly JFJP01 (sample SAMN02602958, study PRJNA72255) | Microbial mat metagenome, whole genome shotgun sequencing project. | biome: fresh water; feature: sink hole; material: water; isolation source: purple microbial (photo- and chemosynthetic) mats found in... | reverse complement strand
GCCGACGGCATCGCCTGACCATCAACGACCAACCTGCCACCGTGGTGCCCCCCGACGCCAGCGGAAACATCGCGCTCCACCTCATCGCCGAGTAACCACATGAGCACCTACGACATCACCACCTACGGCGCCGTCGCCGACGCCACCGTCAACAGCGCTGCCGCCATCCAGAAGGCGATCGACGCCTGCACTACCGCTGGTGGAGGCACCGTGTTGGTGCCGGCCGGCAAAATCTTCATGTGCGGAAGCATAGTCCTGAAATCGCGGGTGAGGCTACACCTGGAGCCAGGAGCGGTCCTGGTCGGCTCACCTGACATTGCGGATTATGTCAGCTACGAACATCTTGAACTGTTTGCAAAATCCGACTTCTGCCGCTTTTGGATCTTCGCCAAGGATGCCCAGCAGGTGACCATCGACGGCCAGGGCACCCTGGATGGCAATTCCCCGGCGTACACCGAAGAACGCCTGGAAAGCCACAGCAAGGCGCGCTGGCCACGAGCCCAGTCGGTGGTCTTCCTTGGCTGCCAGGACGTGGTGCTGCGCGACATCCGCATCATCAACACCCCCTCGTGGGCGGTGCGCCCTGCCGGCTGCGACCGGGTGCTGATCGATGGGATCAGCATCCTAAACGATCTCGGCCTGGTGAACTCCGATGGCATCGACATCGACTGCTCGCGATCGGTGCGCATCGTAAACTGCCACATTGAGGCTGGCGACGACGCAGTCAGCATCAAGGGCCGGCGTGAGATCGCCGCCCAGTATGGCGCATGCGAAGACATCGTCGTGACCGGTTGCACCCTGGAATCGCACTGCTGCGCCTTTCGCCTGGGCTGCGAATCCTACGTTGATTTCCGCCGTATCGTCTTCAGCAACTCGACCATCCGGCGCAGTCATCGCGGCATCGCCATCGACTGCCGCGATGAAGCCGTGATCGAAGACATCTTGATTACCGACATCGCTGTCGAGACCATCCACAGCCACCGCATCTGGTGGCACGAAGGCGAAGCGATCTGGATAGTCCAGGTCCCCTATGTCCCCGGCCACCTCGGCGGTGATTGCAAGGTCGCGCGTTTCCGCAACATCGTGTTGCGCAACATCTCGATAAACTCCGAGCAGGGAGTCTACGTCCAGGGTGCAGATGGAGAGCATCACCCGGGCGACATCCTGTTCGAAAACGTCCATGTCCATCTGCGCAAGTGGACCAGTCACCCCGCCGGATTTTTCGATCCCCGGCCGAACCGGCCAGGCTTCGCCCCTGCCGGCCATCGTGGTATCGAGCAGGAGACACCGTGGGGTACGCTCTTCCGCCATGACCTGCCGGCGTTCTTCTTCGACCGCGCCCATGATATCACCCTGCGCAACTGCCGGGTCACCTGGGGGGATAACCTGCCGAGCGCATACAGCCACGCCCTCGAGGTCCATGCCACTCCCGGGTTGGTACTGGAGCACTTCCAGGGCACTGCGGCGCGTCCCGGCCTGCCATCGATCAGCATCAACGGCCCGCAAGCGACCATCCGGTGAAGCCTGCACCAACTGAATCCGCCTGCGCCTGGGCGAAAGGAAACCCGCTGGATACGTCGGTACGTTGCATCTGATGCCTCCCTGACAGGAACTACTGCCCATGACCGAACTCATCCGTGGCGAAGAGTGGCGCCACGTGACCGCCATAGACCAGGCCGACCTGGCAGGCGTTCCCGCCGATGGCGAGGTGCTGGCGGAAGCCAGACGCAATATCACCCGCTACCGCATGTCGGACCTGCGCGTCCGTCTGGTCGATGCGACAGGCAAACCGCAGTGCGGCGTAAAGGTCCGCATCAGGCAGCAGCGCCATCACACCATCTTCGGCAACTGCGCCGGATCGACCTTCGCCAAGTGCGCCGACAACCCTGGCGAGGCGGCGCGAGCCAAGCATTTCCTAGAGTTGTTCAACGGCACCCATGCCAAGTGCTACTGGGACGAGAACTGGCACCAACCGATCGAAAAGGAGCAGGGCCGGCGCATTCTCGACCTGTTCCTTGCTGAAACCAATTGGGCGGCAGCCAACAACCTGGCGGTACGTGGGCATCCTCTGGTCTGGACGGTCGACAAGGCCGTGCCGCAATGGATGCGAAAATACGGCTACGCTCAACAACTTGGATTCCTTGAACATCATGTCCGCAGCATGGTGGCGGTCGCCAAGGGCCGCATCCGCACCTGGGATCTATGCAACGAGATGCTGTGGGAACCAAGTCTGCGCAATCTGGCGAAGCGCAACTGGCCCCATGTCGAAACGCTCGCCGAGATGGTCGAATACATCGGTACAGCCCAGCGCTGGGCCCGCGAAGAGGACCCGACTGCGACCTACTGCATCAACGATTATGGCCTGGAGACCTCGTTCGGCTGGCTCAAGGAGGCGGGTGGAACGGTCGTCACTGCCGCGCAGCAACGCCACCGCATGGTCGAACTGGCCAAGGCGCTGGCTGAGGTCGGCACCCGCCCCGACGCGGTCGGTACCCAGGCCCATATCGGCAAGTGGTTCCCGATGGGCGTGGCGTGGAAGACCTTCCAGGACCTCGCGCAGGCGGGTTGCGACATCCATGTCACCGAATTCTGGGCGATGGACGGCGATCATCCGACACCAGAAGGCCGCAGCGAAAAGCAGCAAGCCGAGGACAAGGCACGCTACATCTGCGACTATTACACCGTCGCGTTCGGCACCCCGCAGGTCACGCAGATCTGCTACTGGTCGGACGACGCCTTCTTCAGCCGTGATGGCTGGCGCACGACGCCCTCCTACGCCGCGCTCAAGAAACTTATCCGTCAGGAGTGGTGGACCGACATCGAAGCGGTGACCAATGCCGACGGCGTGCTGTGTGCCCGCGTCTTCCACGGTGATCACGTCCTGACCTGGACTGCCGTCGATGGCAATCCCAGGACTCGCGACATCCGCATCACGCCTATATCCAACCCGGATCTGACCATCTCCCCATGACCGACATCCACATCACCGACCGTGGCGCCGTTGCCGACGGAACGACCCTCAACACCGTGGCGATCAACAACGCCATCAGCGAACAGGCCGCCGCTGGCGGTGGCCGGGTGGTCGTCCCGCGTGGCACCTACCTCACTGGAACCGTGATCCTGAAAACGGGGATCGAACTGCATCTCGAGGAAGGCGCCATCATCCTCGGATCGACGCGGATCGAGGACTACGTCACCCGCATCTGGGGACATCACCAGGACATCACGCCATGGCATCTGATCCTGGCTGAGGACTGCGAGCGGATCGCCATCACCGGCCCCGGCACGATCAAGGGTAACGGCCCAGCCTTCTGGAAGAAGGAACGTCCCAGCGAATGGCACTTCTGGCGCGAGAACCTGCCGCGGGTCAGCCCGATGGTCGAGATCGTGCGCTGCCGCGAGGTCCTGATCGAACGCGTGCGTATTACCGAATCGGCCGGCTGGACCCTGCATCTGCACGACTGCGAGCATTTCCGCATCGAAGGCATCACCATCCGCAACACCCCGTTCGGACCGAATGCCGACGGTATCGACCTGACCGGCTGTCAGGACGGGATCATCCACGGCTGCGATATCGATACCGCCGATGACGCCATCGCGCTGAAGACCAGCGAATACTCGACCTCATGCGAGCGCATCGCGATCAGCGACTGCATCCTGCGCACGTCCTGCGTCGGGGTCCGCATCGGCTACGAGTCGCGCCAGGACTTCCGCGATATCGTCATCACCAACCTGGTCATCCCGCAGTGCACCCGGGTCTTCGATCTGCGGGCTATCGAAGGCTGCACCATCGAACGGGTGCGAATCAGCAACATCGTCGCCAGCACGGACTGGGGCTGGCCAGTCAACCGCGCCATCGAAGTGATCCAACTTGACCGGCCCAACGTCTTCAAGAGCAACCTGCCCAAGGAGCATCATGACTATGGCAAGGACAAGCCTCTGACCCGCCCCAGCCGCATCCGTGACATCAGCTTCAGCGGACTCGATATCACCACTGATGGCCGCATCACCATCATCGGCAAGCCAGATCTACCCATCGAAGGTGTGTTGTTCAGCGATATTCGGCTACGTTTCCCGGTCCTCGACGACGCCCGTCCCTTCCGCGAAGCCCAATCCACCGGCTTCATCCCCGGCGATTATTCCGAGGCGCGCAGCGCCAACGCCGCCTTCGTCGTGCAGCATGCTCGCGACGTGGTGATCGATGCCCTGCGGCTGCGCTGGCCAACCTTCCCGGTCGTTGGCTGGAAGCTGTTCGACTCGCCGCATCGCAACATGAGTTCGTTCTGGAAGGGCAACGAGGCGCGTATCCGTTCTGGTGAACACCGCGCCCCCTTCAACGTGCTATGGGCGCGCGATGCCGAAGTCGACATCAGTGGACGAGGGCTGGTCGCCAGCGAACCATCACTGGCCCCCTGCGATGCCGACGCCCGCTCGAGCATCCGCTGGACTGACCAGCGGCGCTGAGTCCCTACTTCGCTGGTAGCGGCTTGGCGAAGGTTCCCTCCGCCCAGTACAGCGGATACATCAGGCTGCCACCCTTCACATGCGGGTTGGCAACCGCCAGCACCCGATCCGTGGCAGGGAGATAGAGCAGGCGCACCGTCTTGACGCTGGTGCTGGCTGGGACCACCTGCTCTGGCAGCAACAGCGGCACGGGCAGCTGCGTGAAGTTCTCGCCATCAGTGCTCAGTGCGGCGTCGATCCGCTTCGGCGGCCAGGTGTCGCCACCGCAGAGGATGAGGCCACGAGCGCCGAGATCGTGCACAGCGGGGAACAGCCAGCCGCCCTTCAACTTGGCGGTCAGATCGGCAATCTTCCCCTGGTTCCGTTTGAAGGTCCAAGGACCTTCGATGCTCTTGGCGGTAAGCAGGGCGATGCGCGCGCCTTCCGGACCTGGATTCCAGCCACAATACAATGCGTAGGTGCCATCGGGCCGGACATGCAGACTACCGCCCTCGAAGCGGAAGGCCGCCTTGCCGCCACGAGCCTTCTTCAATTCCTGCTCGGGTTCACCCGCCGGTGGCCCAAGATGCTTCCATGAGCCGGCGGAGCCATCCGGACTGACGAAGAGCGCAGGCCACAACTCAGTCAGCTTGCCACCCGCACCATATTCAGGCCCGATCGCCGCCACCACGACCATACGGCCATCAGGCAGGCGGAAGGCCTGCGCCCGCGAGATGATCGGGGTCTTGCGCCCGAGCAGATCGGCGTCGTACCCCTGGACGATATCCGCAGCAAAACGTGGATTGGTGCGCACCAGACCGGCCAGATCCGGACCGCCGATTCCGATCACGCTATCGGTGCCGTTGACGTTGGCATCGAACCACAACTCGACCCCGCTGCCGGTCTTGGCGAGCAGGCTGTAATAGCTGATGTCGAGCGGCTTGCCGCCCGGGGCCAGCGGCTGCCATGCCCCGAAGGAGAGGAACGGCTTGGCTTCGCCAGCGGACATCGCGGCGCAGACCAGGACGAGGGCGAGGATGATGCGATACGGCATGCCGGGGTGTAAGCCCGGCATGCCGGGATGCCAGTCAGGCCATCTGCAGCGCGATGACCGGCACCGGCGAGGCGGGCTGGGTGATCGGCAGGGTGATCGACAGGAGATCCGACCCGAAGCCGGCGCCCTGGGCCATGTGCAACTGCCAGTCCTTGAGTCCTGACAGCGGCAGTTCGCTGCCGTCGAGCAGCAATCTGGCCGAGACAACCTTGCCGCGCAGGCCATCGAGATGCAGGTGCTGGTAAGGCCAGGCGAAAACGTGGACGTAGAGGGTGCGCGTCTTGACGTTCCAGGTCAGGCGGCAGTCCGGCGGGCAGACCATCTCTGCTGGTGCGGCGCCGCAGCCGTGGATCGCCACGCTATGATGCTTCATCCAGTCGCCGATGCCACGCAGACGGGCGATGGTATCCGGGCACAACTCGCCGCGCGCGGTCGGACCGACATTGAGCAGCAGGTTGCCGCCCTTGCTGACCGTATCGATCAGGGTGCGGATCAGTTCATCCGACTTGCGCCATGAACTGCTTTCACGCTGATAACCCCACCAGCCGCCCATGGTCTGGCAGGCTTCCCAGACGACCGGCTTGCCATCACGCTTGAGGCCGGTGCGAGGCGTGAACTGTTCCGGGCTGGCGAAGTCGCCGGCTCCGGGCAGGTCGAGGCGGTCGTCGATGACGATGTCCGGGCGAAGCTTGCGGATCTGCGCAACCAGCGCCTCGCTCTCCCAGTCCTCCCGACCTTTGCCGGGGCCGCGCGGGTCATCAGCCTTCTTCGGGTAGCTGAAGTCGAACCACATGACATCGATGTCACCATAGCCGGTGAGCAGTTCTGTCACCTGGTTGCGCATATAGGCGGCATAGGCCTTCTGGTTGCGCCCCTGGTTGAGCTTGGCGATCTCCGTCGGATCCAGATCGCGCAGCGGACTGATATGCCGATCAACCAGGTTCTGCGGGTGCGACCAGTCGAGCAGCGAGTAATAGAAGCCGGTATGCAGGCCGCGTGAGCGGAAGGCCTCAGCCCACGGCTTGAGCAGATCGCGCTTCGCTGCGGTACCAGTCGCCTTGAAATCGGTATGCGCCGAGTCCCACAGGCAGAAGCCCTCGTGATGCTTGGCGGTGATCACGGCATAGCGCATGCCGGCCTCGGCAGCGAGATCGGCCCAGGCTAGCGGATCGTAGCGGTCCGGGTTGAAGCTCGCGAAGTAGTTCTTCCGGTACTCGTCAGGATGGATCTTCTCGTTGTTCATGATCCATTCACCTCGGCCCGGGATGGCGTAAAGGCCCCAATGGATGAACATGCCGAATCGGGCTTCGGTGAACCAGGTCGTGTCGCCAGGCATAGCGGTATCTCCGTGTGGTTCCCAGAGCATGTGCAGCGGCATGACCAATGCCATGCCGGGACGACTTGCCTATATGTCTATTTACCGCAAACTGCCAGGGTGGCCACCTTCGACCAGCCCTTGCTCGCGCCTCGCCTACGTCACCTGGGCGGCGCCACCACGATCATTGACCAACGTTGGCGCTACAGCCTGCACAGCCCGCATTGGCGGTTGTATCGGAATCGCGATTCCGGGGCCTGGATCGATCATCCCGGCGGCCGCCTCCAGCTTCGCCCGAAGCAGCTGATCTGGCTGCCGGCCTGGGGCGAATTCCACTCCGGTTGCCACGGTCGCGTGCGCCATCTCTTCCTGCATGTCGCGATCGAGGCACTCGACGGCGACTGGCATGGCGGGCTTCTGGCGCAACCGCAGCCCTTGGCAGCCGATCGCCTGCTCGACGGTCTGGCGGAACGCTGCGAGGCGAATCCGGATCCGCGCTGGGCCGAAGCCCTTGAACATGCCTGCTTCGCCGCCTGGGTCGCATCCCTGCCGCCAATGCAGGCAGCCGCCCTGCGAAACCGCATCGACGCACCCGATCCGCTCGCTCCGGCCCTCCGCCTGGTCGAACAGCACTTCGCCGAGCCGCTCGGGGTGCGCCAGCTAGCCGAGGCCTGCGCGGTCAGCGAGGATACTCTCAACCGGTTGATGCGCGCCCGCTACGGCCGCTCGCCTGCAGCCTGGCTGCGCCGCAGGCGCTGCGCCCTGGCCGCCGAACGGCTGGCTTCCAGCGAGGACGACATCGAGACCATCGCCTGCGCACATGGTTTTGCCAACCGCCACCATTTTTCCCGCGTCTTCGCCACCGTCATGGGCTGCGGCCCGGCTGAACACCGCCGCCAGGCGCGGGCGTGGAGCCGCTGAGCTCCAGACGTAGCCACGCCATCGGGGCGAGGCCGCGAGCTGCACACGGGTAGGCTGAGGTGGCGAAGCCACAACGCTGGGCGATGGCCTTCAGCAGTAGATCCGTGGCTGTTAACGCCGAATTAAATATAGGCATGCCGATGACGCGCTCTGCTCAGCGTTGAACGCCTGGCTTCCATCCAAGGCGCCGATCAGCTCGGGGCAGGATTGCGACTGCTCGACCCCCTCCTGGCGCGCTGAGGCAGACTAGCGGATTGCCGGCAGCGCGGCGGGCTTGAGCAGTTCGCTATCGCCAAACCTGGCGCCGGCAGAACTGGAGAGGACGAGGCGCTCGCTGGTCGCGCCGACCGTGACGGTTATGGCGTCGCCAGCCAGCGTGATGATGGGTTCGGGCGCACCGCGGACAAATGGATAGATCACTGTCACTATCGGCGTTCCTGGTTTGCTGTGCAGGCGCAACCAGCGCTGACATTCGCCATAGGTCCACGTCGAGGTCCAGCCAGGTGGCGGCATCAGCGCCATGCCATCGGTCGGGGCAAGAGCCTCATGCCACGCTTTGGCGTTGGCTTCGGTCTGATCGCGCTTCATGAAGGTCGGCTTCCAGTCCTGCTTGGGCCGCTCCTTGGGCAACCGGGCGTCCCACTGGGCGGTGGTCTCGCCTGGTTTGGGCAGGAAGTCAGTGGGCGGAGCCATCCATTCATCGAAGTAGTTCCACTGGCGATGCTCGACCTTCAGTTCGGTCGCCTGGATCTGCACCAGGATGTCCTGGTTCCACTGGCCGGTCAGTCGCACTGTGCCGCCATCGATACGAGCGTCACGGGCGAGCAGGTGCAGGTTCACCTGCTGCGGCTCGTTGGTATCGATCTCGTCGCGTACCACCAGGTAGTCGCTGAGCGGCGAACCTGCGGGGTGCTTGCTCAACAGCAGCAGGCGGCGATGCGTCGCCTTGATCGAGCGGCTAGGATAATCGCGCCCGAATTCGGCGTCGTGCGGATCGAGTGGGGACATCGCCAGGGCACTGATGCGCCGGTCGGCAACCACCAGGTCGGCTTGTGGCGTGCTGACAAAGCTCACTACACCGGCGTTGCCGAAGGGTTGATCCAACGCATCGACCTTCTTCTTCAGGGTATTATTCTCGACCGTACCAGCGCCACCGAAAGTTACGGTATTATGCAGAGCGGCATGGTCGCCGCGCGGGTGATAGCTGCAATTGTAGTCGAGACTGATCGGCGTGCCGCGATGGTACCAGTGGAATGACTGGTCCTCGTTGTGGTAATGCCCCTGTAGAAATCCGCTCTTGAGCGACAAGAAGGATTCCTCCGGTTCGCCAAAGCGATGGCGCAGGATGGCGCCGAAGCCGGCGAAGGCCTGGCTCGACCAATCCAGCCCACCGGCACCTGCAGCACCAGGACTCTTCGCCTTGGTCAACGCCTCAGCGAGATCCAATTCCTTGGCAAATACAGCATCGACCTTGGCGAAAAACGGAACGAAGCGTTTGAAGTCGGCCCCCGAGGTCCAACGATGGGTGTCTCCGATCGGCGATTCATGGCGTAGGCCCAGTCGCTGGTCGAACGGAGTGAGCAGTTTGCGATGCCAGGTTAGAGTCTTTCGCACCAGCGGATTATCTCCCAGCCAGTTGCCCTGGCCGGCATCGAACACCGACTTGGCGATCTCAGCCTGCAGACCGAGGGAATACCCGGCGTAGCCGGGACATTCCGAGCCGGCACCGTCGGGCGGAGTCAGCACCTTGGCCAAGTCGCCGTCGTAGCAGGAACGGCCGAAGGCCAGCCAATCCTTGGCGTGCGGGTGCCCAGGCATGGCCATGGCGGCGAAGATCGAAGCCATGTACTTGTCGGTGTGAAAATTCGGATTGCCCGGACCCCAGCCGTTATGCCAACCGGGCCACGAATCCAGGTCACTATAGATGTAGCCGACCGCGGCCTGGGATGGGCCGAATGCCGCTGCACCTTTGATCTTCTTCGCCTCGCCCTTGCCCTCCCAGAATGCGTCGTTCACCATCCTGCGGTTGCCGTAGTTGGTGGGATTCACGTCGTCAGCCTGGTAGCGCAGCGAGAGATATTGACCGGGGTTTGGGCCATCCTTGCCGCTGCCCATACCGGGCCAGGTCAACTGATAGTGGTTGATCAGCGCCGTCAGGGTCCAGTCGCTGTGGCGACGGATCAATCCATCCATACGCCCTTCGAGCACGCTGCGTGGAGCGGCCACCAGGGCCCAGCAGCGGCCACCATAATGGATCGGCTCCTGGGTCGCCGCATGCTTTCCCCCATTGGTCAGCGGAAGACGGAACACGCCTCGATTGCCCTCATAGGCCTGCATGGAGATGGTGGCATCGTAGGGCCCTGACCACTTTGACGGATAGGCCGCGACAAGGCCGACCGCTGCGGCATCCGGAGAAGCCTTGGCCGTGGTCCCACCGCTGGTCAGCAGGGCATCCTGACCTCCACCTGGACCCTGATTCCAGCGCGGCCGCATCTGGATGAAGGGGCGCCCCTTCTGTGCCGACCGTGGCCGGGCCGGATCGAGCAGTTGCTTGTTATTGCCGCCGAAGGCGTCGTATTCGAACCAGCGCGTCCACAGCACTGTGTCGACCGGCATGCCCGGACCGCCTTCGCCTTCACCGAAGGCTAGCATCCACTGGTGGATGCCCCAGTCCTTGACCTTCTCATCACGTGGCAGGCGGTAGCGCTCGGCGACCTCGATCCACGGATCATTGGCCACAGCGCGGATCGCCACCTCGTAGCGGCGCTCCTGGCGCGGGATGGTCTCGGTCGGAATGCGGTTGATAGGATAGCGGAAGCTGTGTTTGCCCAGCATCAGCGGCATCGCCTCGATCGTGCCGGAGTCTGCGGCGTCTGCGAATTCATAGCTCAGGCGCCACTCGGCGAATACCGGACCGTTCGCCACCGTCTGCGCCACCACCTTGGTCACCACGCTGGTGCCGAAGAACTGGGCGCGCCCATCCCAGGCTGGTGTCCCCTTCACGCGCACACCGCCCAGCCAATGCGGCTGATCGTTGAGGGCTGCACCAGGCTTGCCCTGACCCAGACGCAAGCGCAGTTCGGCAATGCCGGTATCGACCACGGTGAAACCGTCGGCTGAGGTGATGGTGAGCGGGCTGGCTGCACGACCGCTATCGAAGGTGACCGCAACCTCCTTCTGCTTGCCATCCACAGTGGCGATGAACCACACCCGCTCGACTGGCTTGCCCTCGACCAGGATTTTCTCGATCTGGGTCGGGCGGGGTTCGGACACCCCCGCAATGGTGGCGACCCAGCCAGGCTGCACCGCGCCTGGGGTAAAATCCATCGACACCAGTTCCCACGGCCACTCCTGGCCGAGAGGGTTGGGGATAATTCGGGTTTCAGCCGCAGGCAGGGCGGCGGCGAGACAGATGAGCGAAAGCATGCGCATGGAGTTTCTCTCTGCTATTTCGGCTTACGTACGCGAAGGATGGCCACGACGCCACTCACCGGACCTGGCGCGACAGCGGCACCCCAGCCAGGCACGCCGTTG
>JFJP01007309.1_pt1 | contig 11267 bp, 15 predicted proteins | sample 431651 | NCBI WGS metagenome assembly JFJP01 (sample SAMN02602958, study PRJNA72255) | Microbial mat metagenome, whole genome shotgun sequencing project. | biome: fresh water; feature: sink hole; material: water; isolation source: purple microbial (photo- and chemosynthetic) mats found in... | reverse complement strand
GGGCCCACCGGTGTGCCGCTGGCTTCGCTGCGCACGATGATGCGGTTGCCGTCCACCAGCACGTCTTTGATGTCCCATTTCAGATCAGGGATGAGCTTGCCGAAGCCGCCCACCTGCGCGACGAAGCCGTCGCGGCCCTTGAAGTCGGTTTCGCTGGAGTACGACTTCCAGTCGGGCGACAGGGCCTGTTCGGACAAAGCCTTGAGGTCTTTGGCGGCCGGCTGGTTGAGCATTTCGTAGAACGGCGCGATCTGCTGGCGCGCTTGTTCAACGGTCATCGTCTGGGCAGCGGCGGGCATGGCCTGAAGGCTGGCGACGGCCAATGTGGCGGCCAGGGTGGCGCGGTGGTAGGGCTTGAACATGAGGGTCCTTTCTGTGAGGGTTTAAAAAGCCAGACACCAGTGTCCGTTCAAGCGCCTATTTGGGCGAGATCGATTGAGGACTGAGAATGATCAAATTCGGACAAAATGAAGGGCATGACACAGAAGAATGAAATCATTCATGTCGACTTCAATCCTCCTACCGATGCCCGGCTCGCTGTCGAAGCCATGGAAATGGCTGAGTTGCTGCAAAGAGCACCAGCTGAACACTTTCGCAAGCTGCAGCGGGCGGATTTTTTCCGCCTCATCGGCGTGACGAACGGGGAGACCGAATGGATGGTGGATTTTTCCACCTTCCCCGCATCACCTGGCCACTGGCTGCTGGTGCGCCCCGGGCAAGTCATGCGGTACGACTTTTCTCGCCCTTGGTCCGGGTGGATGCTGGTGTTCCGGCCCGATGGCTTGTACGGCAACGACCGGCCCGGGCAGTCGGGTGAATTCAACCTGCTGCACCGTCTGGAAGGCCTTGGCAGCCAACACACACTGGACCACCAACAGCGGGCCTGGATGGACAGCAGCCTGAGACAAATCCAGACCGATTGCGCCTGGGCCGGCGACGTGACGTTGCGCAACGAGGTGCTGCGCTTGCAACTGGCCAGCACCCTGTTGCGTTTGTCTATGTGGCAGGAGATTCGTCAGCCAATGCCAGTGACGGAGCCGCGCGCATGGGCGGCTTACAAGCGTTTTCAGCTGCGATTGGAAACCGATTTCGCCAAGGCGCACAAAGTCCAGCATTACGCGCTGGCGCTGGGCATGGGTGAAAAAAACCTCAGCCGGGTGTGCCTGGCAACGATGGGCGTGTCAGCCAAAGCCTGCATCAACCAGCGGCTGGTGCTGGAGGCCAAGCGCCTGCTGGCCCACACCACACGGCCCGTGCAGGCCATTGGTCACGCACTGGGGTTTGAAGACGCCACCAACTTCGTGAAGTTTTTTCGGAAAGAAACCGGACTCACCCCCGGGGGTTTTCGGCAGACCAACGCTTAGGCGGTTTGCCGGCCGGCTGAACGGCTTCACCCCCACTCAATTGTCAACCCGAACGAAAACTTGGATGTCTTCGTTTCGCATTGCACTGATTGAAACAGTCAGAGTGAATAGTCCAAGGTCGTCCATACCGTCAGCTTTACCGTCTTTGTTTTTGTGGATCAGGGCGAAGTCCTGAATCATCCAGCTACGCCCACTGTGTGTAGCCAACTTCACTTCAACCTGTTCCAGTCCTTGGCAAGCTCGTAAACATCCGGCATCCAGCTTTCAACGTTGCTGAACGTGATGACCATCCGGTTGTTGGCTGGGTCGGTATTCCAGCCAATGCGCTGACCACCCCAGCCAGAAGCCCATGCCGTATTCGGAACAATGCTGTTTTCCGTCCAGGTGAAGTAGCCATAGCCAGCAAAGAGTTTGCCCATCTTGCGCGTGGCCGGGTTACTGCCGTTGCTGATTTGCGTACTCAGTGCAGCCCGCACATAGTCACCAAAGCAGCCTTGTTCTCGTGAACTTCGCTTGACCCATACGGCGAACCGCATCCAGTCATCCAGTCGCATACGCATGCCGCTGTCAGCCAGCCCGTTTTGTTGACGGTCTTGCACGTAAAGCCCCGGCTTTGCTGCCCCCATTGGATTCAAAATCTGCTCTTGAATCCACTGGCTCCACGGTGTACCCGTCGCTCGGCTGACCATGATGCCCAACAGAATCGGATCAGTGCTTTTGTATGAGGTCACTTCGCCCGGTTTGTACTCAGAGAAAACGCCCCGTGCTGCTTTGGCAATCCGGTCTTCGGTCACCAGATTGACCAGATTCAAATTGCCGCGCCCCCATTCCTTGAACTGGTCGGGTGTCCAGACAGAACTATCAGGGTTGGGGTCAGCTGCACCGGACGCCATGCGGAGCAAGTCGCGGACCGTGGCATTGCCCAACGCTTTGCCGTTAAGTTCCGGCACAACGTCACTGGAACGGGTTTCCAGCTTGAGCTTTCCCGCGCATATGGCTTGACCCACCGCCATAGCCGTGACAGTCTTGCCCATCGAGAAGCCGAAGAAGACTGAATCATCGTCGGCTGGCGCTTTTGTCTCTGAGTACAGTACCGTGTCACCATCCATCAAAACAAACGCTTTTGCAGGCCGATTTGCCACCAATGCGCGTGCCTTATCAATGATGGCTTGCTCTGCCGCTGTTGGTGCGCGTTTTTGAAGTTGCGTAGGCGTGGAACTTGGCTTGGTTTCATACCACCACGGATTGCCTTTCTTGACCAGCAGCCATTCATCCGGGGCTGCGGCATTGCCGTCAGCGAGGGGGTTGTTTTGGGCGAATGCTTGGCTGCAAAGCACCATGCATGTAGTCCAAATCAGCGATAACGCTCTTTTCATAAAACGTACCTTCAAGAAGGATTTTTTAGAAAAGCGAGCACATCAAGAAGGGGCCCGCGCTCCAAGTCCAAGTGCAACACTTTCTTTTGGAGAATTTGTTACAAGCCCAAAACCTACACACACCTGAGCCGGAAGATCGCGCCTTGATGCAAATCTGGGCACACTCAAAACATCATCTCTGCGTCAAGCTAACGCCAGCATCAAATGCCCGATTTCTGCGTTGGCCGGACGCACCTTGATTTCAATGTCGTAGCCAAGCCGTGTAAGGCAGTCCATCAGTTTGCGCTCAGACAGGTTGGTAAAGTCGCCGCGCATCATGTCGGAGACTTTGGGTTGAGTGATGCCCATCCGCTTGGCAGCTTCTTGTTGAGTCAGGCCACGGCTTTTCATGGCTTTCCTGATCTCGATCACCAACCCGGTTTTGATTTTGAGCTTTTCGGCGTCGGCTAGGCCAAGATCAGCAAACACGTTGCCTGAACCACGATGCACTTCAACGCCGTCAACAAGTCGGGTTTTCATTTCCGCAACTCCTTTACATACGCTTCGGCAATTTTCAGCCTGGCGTGGATGATGTCCATGTCTTCCTTGGACGTGGCGATGCCGCGCTTGCTCTTCTTCTGGAAGCAGTGAAGGACAAACACTGCCTCGGCAAATTTGACGGTGTACACGGCGCGGTAGGTGCCGCCAACATCGTCTTCCACCACCTCAAGTACACCTGCGCCACCAAAGCCTTTGATCACTTTGGCCGCCTCATGTTTGTCGCCCGACTGCGCCAGTGACAAAGCAAAGCCGGAAAGCCGCCGAACGTCGGCAGGCAAGGCCATCAAATTTTTGTGGCTGCTACCGATTCATTCAAGCGGTTTTCCGTTTGTGAGCATGGCCGAATATACATGAACTAGTATAGGAAGTCAATCGACAAAACTGCGCCGCTTCTGGCGCAGTCTGTTACAAGTGCTTGTTACAGCCACCCCTATTCACGATCTTCAGTCGTCCAATGCGTCAAACGCTGAATCAGGAAGCAGGCCGACCTTCCGCATTGCGCTGCATGCCTGCTGCTGTTGCCGCTACCCGATACCGGCGAGCAGCCGGTCGATGAGATCACTGGCCTGGCGCTGCCGGAGCACCCTGGCCTCGCGGAGTTCAGGCTCCTGCCCTTCACCAAGCTCGAACTTGGCCACCGAAACCGGCCCGTCCTTGCGGTAGCCCTCGGTCGCCTCGTCATTGGCGAATCGGCGCCTGAGGACATCGAGTCCTTCCCGGATGACCGCCGAATGCGAGCCGGCCATCGCATGGCCAAAGGCTGCGACGACGGCGCCGAGCCCGTCTGGGGCATGCTCGATGCAATAGACCAAATCATGGGCGTCCTTGCGCTCGAAGCGCTGGTCGAACGCGAAGGCCTTCAGGCAAGAGAAGCTGACGATGTCCGCATGCTTGACGCGTTCGGTGGCCACGCCGTTCTCGCCCAGCAGCTCCGCGCGGATCTCGGTGACCTGATGCAGGTCGAAAACAATGGACGAGTGCGGAATGTTGAGCGCCGAGATCGTGCCTTCCGTCGGCAACGGCTGCACCCGGCCCCCGGCGATCTCGGGCGCATCGGCCAAGAGCTCCAGCACCATCAGCGCCCCGTGCTCGGTGCGCGTCTGCCATCGCCACGAAAGCTTCAACCCCTGGTCGTTGACAGCGCGCTCGAAGCCCATGCGCTTCAGGTTGTCCTCCAGCGAGTGGTACGCGTCGGTGTCGGCCAGTAGCTGCAGATCGATGACGATGTCGACATCCATCGTGCCGGCGTGCGCAGGCACGTCGGGTGGACGCTGGGGCACCAGATAGCGCGGCGTCAGACCTCCGACCAGGAAGACCGACTCCTTCCAGGGCCCGAGACCGCGTAACAGCGTGACGAGGACACGCTCGCAGTCCACCGTGTAGGTATCGCTGTATCCGCCGAAGTGCGAAGGTTTGACCATCAGAAGCCTATCCTTTCCTTGCGCAGGTGCTCGGCCATCTCCTTGGAGCGACCCTCGGCGCGCACCAGGTCCAGGTAAGTCTGGATCGGGCTGGCCAGCCAGATATCGTCCACCCGCTGCCTGAACAGCAGATCCCCCGGCGACTTGGCGTCGATGACCACCAGATTCGCGCCCTCGCTGACGGGTCGGGCGCCCAGCTCACCCAGCGCAGCCTCGGTGGCAGAACCGGCTGGCAAGCGGATGCGAACCTGCGAGAAGTTCGACAGAAAAGGGGCGTAGCGCTGGGCAGCCGCTTCGTGGGTGACCGCATAGTCGATCCCATGCGAAGAACACACACCGTCGAATCCTGCGGCCAGGGCGTCGACCTTCATGGAAGAAACGAAGAACCTGCGCATCGCCTCAGCCGGTTGCTGCCGCAGGCTCGTGGCCCAGGCATCCAGGAGTGCCGCAGACTGACTCACGCGCCGTTGCTTGCTCGGCCCCTGCCCCCGTGAATCCAGCCAGTCGAGTCGTTCCAGTTCGGTCAAGACCATCGACACGGTCGACGGGGATGCCGAGACGTCCTCGGCCAGCTCTGTCACACCCAGCCAATCCTCGCGGCGCATCAGCAGGCCATGCAACACGTGAGCGCGACGCCCGGAAAACAGCGAACGGATGGCCCGGGAGGTCGACTTCGAGGGTGGCTTATCCACGAAGAAGAGCGCCCCCGGTGCCGGGAGGTACAGGCTGCCCCCGGCGTCGAAATAACCGACCCGCTCCGCTTTCAGCAGGTCCTTGGCACCCGGAGAGATCGATTCGGCCGCGAGCAGCGGCACGGCGCCTTCTGCGCCGGCATCGCCAGTGCGCCGCGACGCTGCACCCCGGATCTGCCAAAGTGCCTGCCGGACATCCCGTGGATAGAGCGCCTTTCGGATACCGACCAGCAGCGCCAAGGGACGCCCGGCAACCTGCATCGAGACTGAAACATCGTTCACCGCGGCCTGCCCGCCAGCGTCGACCTGGCACGCGAGATCGGCCGTCACGTCCGGGAGGGCCCGCAGGGCTTCTAGGAGTTCGGCGATCAACGCGCTCTCGACTTCAGATGTGTTCACGACCATGCCTCATGGATTATTCGCTGTACAGCGAATGAAGGCACTTTATGGATTTTTCTTATTAATGGCAATATTTGCTGCGCAGCAAATATTGCCATTCATTCCCACTCAATGGTGGCTGGTGGCTTGCTTGACACATCGTAGGTGACGCGGTTGATGCCCCGCACTTCGTTGATGATGCGGCCCGATACCTTCTTCAAAAGCGCATAGGGCAGCTCGGCCCAGTCGGCGGTCATGAAGTCGCTGGTCTGCACGGCGCGCAACGCCACCACATAGTCGTAGGTGCGGCCGTCGCCCATCACGCCCACGCTTTTCACCGGCAGGAACACGGCGAAGGCTTGGCTGGTCAGGTCGTACCAGCTCTTGCCGGCGTTGTGGTCGATGGTGGAGCGCAGTTCTTCGATGAAGATGGCGTCGGCCCGGCGCTTTTTACTTCGCCCAGGATGCGCACGCCCAGGCCCGGCCCGGGGAACGGGTGGCGGTACACCATGTCGTGCGGCAGGCCGAGCGCCACGCCCAGTTCTCGCACCTCGTCCTTGAACAGATCGCGCAGCGGCTCGAGCAGTTTCAGGCCCAGTTGCTCGGGCAGACCCCCCACGTTGTGGTGGCTCTTGATGGTGACGGCCTTCTTGCTCTTGGCGCCGCCTGACTCGATCACGTCTGGATAAATAGTGCCTTGTGCCAACCACTTGGCGCCTTTTGTTGATGCACCACTTGAAATCAACTTGGCCGCTTCAGCCTTGAAAACCTCGACGAATTCGCGGCCGATGATCTTGCGTTTGGCCTCCGGATCGCTCACGCCGGACAGGTGGCCGAGGAACTGGTCGGCCGCGTCCACGCGAATGACTTTGGCGTGCAGCTTGCCAACGAACATGTCCATCACCATGTCGCCCTCATTCAGACGCAGCAGGCCGTGGTCGACGAACACGCAGGTGAGCTGGTCGCCGATCGCTCGGTGGATCAGGGCGGCGGCTACCGACGAATCCACGCCGCCGGACAGGCCGAGAATCACCTCTTCGTCGCCCACCTGATCGCGGATTTTCTGCACCGCTTCTTCAATGTGGTCGCGCATCACCCAGTCTGCCCGGGTGCCGCAAATGTCGAGCACGAAGCGATCCAGCATCGCCCTGCCCTGCACCGTGTGTGTCACCTCGGGGTGGAACTGCACCGCGTAGTAGCCACGCGATTCGTCGGCCATGCCGGCGATGGGGCAGGCGTCGGTGCTGGCCATGAGCTTGAAGCCCGGCGGCATGTCGGTGACCTTGTCGCCGTGGCTCATCCAGACCTTGAGCATGCCGTGGCCTTCAGGCGTGTGAAAGTCGGCAATGTCTTTGAGCAGCGCGGTGTGGCCACGGGCGCGCACCTCGGCGTAGCCAAATTCGCGCGTCTTGCCGGCCTCGACCTTGCCACCCAGCTGCTGCGCCATGGTCTGCATGCCGTAGCAGATCCCCAGCACTGGGACACCCAGCTCGAACACCGCATCGGGCGCCTTGTCGTCCACCTCGTAGACGCTGGCATGGCTGCCCGAGAGGATCACACCTTTGAGCTGGCCGTCGGCAGCAAACTCGCGCACCCAGTCGCTGCTGACGTCACACGGATGCACCTCGCAGTACACATGGGCTTCGCGCACCCGGCGCGCGATCAGCTGGGTGACCTGGGAGCCGAAATCGAGGATGAGGATTTTCTGGTGCTGCATGGCGTGTCGATGACTTCAGATAAAAAACAAAGGCCGCCACAAAGGACGGCCCGAGAAGAGAGGGGAGCCAACCCAGGGCACCGCGGAACCGGCTTTGCCGGGCCGCTGGTGCCGCCCCCTGGGGGGTGACGCCGAAGGCGGCACGGGGGGTACAACCGTTTCTGCGGCGCGGGGGGAGCTTATTCCGCCCGGTAGTTGGGCGCCTCTTTGGTGATCTGCACATCGTGCACATGGCTTTCGCGGATACCGGCCGAGGTGATTTCCACAAACTCGGCCTTGTGCCGCATGTGCTCGATGGTCGGGCAGCCGCAGTAACCCATGGAAGCGCGCAGACCGCCGGCCATCTGGAAAATGATGCTGACCACCGAGCCCTTGTAGGGCACCCGGCCCTCAATGCCTTCGGGCACCAGTTTGTCGGCGTTGGGGTTGCCGGAAGTAGCGGTCGGCGCTGCCTTGCTGCATGGCGCCGATCGACCCCATGCCGCGGTAGCTTTTGTAGCTGCGGCCCTGGAACAGCACGATCTCGCCCGGCGCCTCTTCGGTGCCGGCGAACATGCCGCCCATCATCACCGTGTTGGCGCCTGCAGCGATGGCCTTGGCAATGTCGCCGCTGTAGCGGATACCGCCATCGGCAATCATCGGGACACCCGTGCCCTGCAGGGCGGTGGCCACGTTGTCGATCGCCATGATCTGCGGCACGCCCACCCCCGCCACGATGCGTGTGGTGCAGATCGAACCTGGCCCGATACCAACCTTCACACCATCAGCACCCGCCTCGACCAGCGCCGTCGCCGCACCGCCGGTGGCAATGTTGCCGCCGATCACGTCGACCTGCGGGTAGTTCTGCTTGACCCAGCGCACCCGGTCGAGCACGCCCTTGCTGTGTCCGTGCGCGGTGTCGACAACGATCGCATCCACGCCGGCCTTCACCAGCGCCTCGACCCGCTCTTCCGTGCCCGCGCCCACACCCACCGCCGCGCCCACTCGCAATCGACCCGCGGCATCGCGCGCCGCGTTGGGGAAATTGAGCTGCTTGGTGATGTCTTTCACCGTGATCAGGCCCTTGAGTTCAAAGGCATCGTTGACCAGCAGCAGCCGCTCCAGCTTGTGTTTGTTGAGCAGCGTCTTGGCCTCGGCCGGCGTGGTGCCATCGGGCATGGTGATCAGGCGCTCGCGCGGCGTCATGATCTCGCTCACCGGCAGCTCGAAACGGGTCTCGAAACGCAGGTCGCGGCCGGTGACGATACCGACCACGCGGCCCGCCTCCACGACGGGAAAACCCGAAATACCCAGCTCGTCCGAGAGCTTCATGACCTGGCGCACGGTGGTCTGCGGCGAAATCACCACCGGGTCGCGCAGCACCCCCGATTCGTAGCGCTTCACCTTGGCCACCTGAGCGGCCTGCTCCTGTGGGGTCAGGTTCTTGTGCACGATCCCGATGCCGCCCTCCTGCGCGATGGCAATGGCCAGCCGTGCTTCGGTCACCGTGTCCATGGCCGCCGAAACCAGGGGCAGGTTCAGTTGGATGTTGCGGGAAAACTGGGTGGCGAGCGAGGTGTCCTTGGGCAGGACCTGGGAGTACGCTGGCACCAGCAACACGTCGTCGAAGGTGAGCGCTTTGCCGAGTAGGCGCATGGGTGAAGCTCCAAAAAATCGATTGTAGCCGTGGCCCACCGCCTCTCTTGGTACCCCGACAGATCGGCGAACGAGGCCACAAACCCCAAGCGAAGCTGACTCGTGTGGTCTACACAGCCCAGGCGCCGCTGGTCTGTTTGCGCTTCGCGGCTGTCCACGCCTGCCAGCCCACTTGAAAACTGCGCCGCTACACTTCGGGTATGACCGATTTCACACCGACCGCAGCTGCCTGGCGCAGCATTCTGTTGGCAGTGGCCACCACCCTGGCCTGCACCGCTGCCGTCGCTCAATGGCAATGGGTGGACAGTTCGGGCCGCAAAGTGTTCTCTGACACACCGCCACCGCCCGGCATTCCCGACAAAGACATTCTCAAGCGCGCCAGTCCGGCTGCGGTCAGGCCCGCAGCGCAGGCGCCAGCTGCTCCATCAGCGCCAGCCCCCACGGCGCCCCAGATCAGCGGCCGCGATGAGCAGCTGGAGGCTCGGAAGAAACAGGCTGAGGCCCAGGAGCAGGCTTTGAAAAAGGCCGAGGCCGACAAGCTGGCCAAGGCTCGGCAGGACAACTGTGAGCGCGCCAAGCGCAGCAAGGCCGCGCTGGATTCTGGCGTGCGCATGGCCACCACCAACGCCAAGGGTGAGCGCGAAATCATGGACGATGCAGCGCGTGCGGCGGAGGCCAAGCGCGTGAACGAGATCATCCAGTCGAGTTGCGGCGCCAGCCCTCCGTGACCGCCACCTTGTCGGAGCGCCAGACACCGGCGCCCGACTGCTCAGGCCATCAGTAGCCTGACTTGGCGCCCGGACGGCGACGCGAGAACAAGCCAGTGCCGCGGCTCCCCTGCCCCACAAAGCGCTCCCGACGCGCCACCTTGGGATCGACCCGCAGCCCACGGTAGAACTCTACGCGGTCGCCTTCGCGCAACAGCGTGTGCCGGGCGGCCTTGCGGTTCCAGATGCCCGGGCAGAGTGTGGCCAGTTCGGGAAACGTCTGCAGCCAGCCAGACAGCGCCAGCGCCTGGTCGATGGTGCAACGGTCGGGTACCACCAGAGCCAGCGTGTGCACCGTGCGCGGCGCGCTGGCGTAGGCCAGTTCGATGTTCATGCGCCGTAGACCTGATCGGCACGCCGCACGAAAGCGTCCACCAGATTGCCCGCGATCTTGTCAAACACCGGCCCCACCACCTTGGCCAGCGTCTGGCTGGCAAAGCCGTAGGTCAGGCGGAATTCGATCTTGCAGGCGCGCTCGGTGCCGTCGCCCAGCGGGGTGAAGTCCCAGCAGCCTTCGAGCTGGGAAAACGGCCCGTCGACCAGTTCGAGCAAAACGCGCCGATCTTCGACATGGGTGTTGCGGGTGGTGAAGGTCTGACGCAAACCGCCAATGGCCATGCCCACGCAGGCCACCATGCCCGCATCGTGGCGCTCGACCACCGTGCCTTGATCGCACCACGGCAGAAACTGCGGGTACTGGGGCACATCGGTCACCAGCGCGAACATCTCGTGCGCGCTGTGCCAGAGCAGGACAGACTTCTGAATCGTTTTCATACAATCGCGTCGACAGCGAGGCGCCCGATGTTGTTCCGGTTACCGCCCAGGCAGCCCACTGGCTGTCACTGCATTGTATTGGCCTCTTCTGGCCGCACCTGAGACCCCATGTCCACCAAACCCGCCAAAGCCTCACCCACAAAAGGTGTGGATGCCCGCATCGCCGACAACAAGAAGGCGGTATTCAACTACGCGATCGAGGAACGCTTCGAGGCGGGCATGGTGCTGGAGGGCTGGGAGGTCAAGGCGCTGCGCGAAGGCAAGGTGCAGCTCACCGATGGCTATGTGGTGATCCGCGGGGGCGAGCTGTTTCTGATCGGCTGCCAGATCAACCCGCTGAACACCGCGTCAACCCACATCAGCCCAGACTCGGTTCGGACCAAGAAACTGCTGCTGCAGAAAGACCAGATTCGGCGGCTGATCGGCAAGGTGGAACAAAAAGGGTACACACTCGTCCCCCTCAATCTGCATTGGAAAAACGGCAAGGTGAAGTGCGACATTGCCCTGGGCAAGGGCAAGGCCGAACACGATAAACGCGACACCATCAAAGACCGCGAGGGCAAGCGCGAGGTGGACCGGGCAATGAAGTCGCGCAACCGCTGA
>JFJP01027787.1_pt1 | contig 11268 bp, 5 predicted proteins | sample 431651 | NCBI WGS metagenome assembly JFJP01 (sample SAMN02602958, study PRJNA72255) | Microbial mat metagenome, whole genome shotgun sequencing project. | biome: fresh water; feature: sink hole; material: water; isolation source: purple microbial (photo- and chemosynthetic) mats found in... | reverse complement strand
TGCATGAAGAGAAATTGGGATGATTTCAAGTATTCCTTCAAAGATAAAGTCAAATCATTCTCAAGAGACACCATCATTTGGGAAGGACCTAAAAGAGAAGATAGACCACCAATGAATATGGGAGGACCTATTGAAGGATCTTCGATACGATTTGGAGGATCAATGGGAGAACCTATGGGAGGACCTATGGGAGGACCTATGGGAGGACCCATGGGAGGACTTATGGGAGGACCTATGGGAGGACTTATGGGAGGACCTTTGGATAGGAGAGGACCTGGATTTGGAGCTGAATTGGATATCAGTAGAAGTGGAATGACAGTCACTTCAAAGACCGTAACTAGCACTGGAGGCATTGTCTCCAAAGAAGAAAATGTGAAAAGAAGCTTCCAGACTGGAACCTCAAATAGCGGTTCGTCTCAACAACAAGGAGGATCTTATTTGTTTAAGTTTTGAATGAATTATGAGTGGAGTAGGAAAAAATAAGAAATTAACACTAAATTAAAAGACAGAAATTTTCAATTTTTTTTTAAGTTGAAAGAGAATTAAGAATTTATCAAAAATTAGACAAATTAACATTTTAAATACAAAGCTTCGAAAGTGAAATAATTTATTTGTTTTCCTAAAAAAAGATATTCAAAAATATGTGAAATTTAAATGGAAAGGACACGTTAACTCTTTTTTTTTTTACGAATTTTGAATATTTTTTAAAAACTTAAATGAAACAAAAAATGAAACTTTTTTTTGAAGCCGATGGGGCTAAATTATATATTAAAGAAAAGCATATTTTGACCTTTTTATTTTTTAGTTCTAAAATATTAGAAAAAAACTCTGAAAAAATTTAAATTAAAAAAAAATCGTAATATTATTAAAAAAAAAACATTTTTAAAAAATTCTTGTTTTTTTATGGATAAATAGCATTCATTTAATTAAAAATTTAGTCCTTTATTCCAAAACAAATGCCTTTTCTAAAAAATTCATTGCAGCTTTTTTATAAATATCCACATTCAATTTTTCGAACGGACCAGCAGCAAGCTGTTCACTATGATCAAATAGGACAAATCCTTGACTTACACACGTTCCTGCACTAACTGACTCAAATTCTATAATATAAGATGCCTGTTCTGCTGCTACGCAAAGTTGACCACATTGATTATCTTGAACTTTGTACAAATTCTCACAATTTGAATCTTTCAACAAAACGCTTGCTTTTTTATAAATGCTAACATCAAAATTGCCAAATGGACCTACTGCAGTCTTTTCAAGATGATCAAACTTGGCAAACCCTTGATCAGCACATGTACCTACAGTGACTTTTCCAAATTGGACTGCTAAAGGAGCAATTGTCCATGAAAGACAAAGCTGTCCACATTGATCTCTATTTATTTTATAAAGGTTCTCACAGTTGGAATCTCCTAACAAACTTGCTGGTTTCTTGTAGATTTTCACATCGAAATTTCCAAAAGGACCAATAGGAACTTGTTGTATATGATCGAATTGAGTGAACCCTTGATCAGAACAGATTCCTGCAGTAACTCCTCCGAATTTAACTGCAAAAGGGGCGATTGTTGATGATAAGCAAAGCTGGCCACAGTGATCTGCATCTATTTTATAAAGGTTTTCGCAATCTGCTGAAACCTGATGGAGGGAAAACAAAGAAAAAATGAGGAGAAGGAAAATAGTGATTTGCATTTGGTTAAGGAATAATAGTTTTAATTAAAATGATATCTAAAAAATTTAGTCGGAAAATTAGAGATAAAACAATTTTTTAGATTTTAAAGAAAGGGAGAGAAAAATCTGAAATTATTTTTCTTAAAAATTAATTTTTCATTTAAAAAAAACATTTATATTCGAACAGAATAACCTAAGAGAAATTAATCAATGGAACTCTTAACTTTTTATCCTGTGATAAATCTAGATGAAGCATCAGGAAAACGTTCGCTTTGGAAAATACCCGTGAATAAATCTGAGGAAAAGATCATGATTCTTCATGATTTTCTGAAGAAGATCAAAGCTAATTTATCAGAGTCTGAATTTATTCATGAAAAAATCAAAATTCTAGGCGCATTTTTCTTTGAAGGAAATTTAGATTACAACAAAAAAATCTCCTATTACAAAGACTGTTTACCTTTTTATTCTTCAAGTTATTGTTCAAACCAAGAGCTTGAAATATCAATTGTTACCATAAAGAACAAAATAATTTGTTCTCTCAAAGTCATTCCAGAAGAAACAATAGCTGAACTGAAGCTAAAAATCGAAAAGAAAATACCAATGGATGTTCAGTCATCTAGTTTGAAACTGACGCCATTTGATGAAACTTTAGAAGATTCCGTTAAATTAAAAGATGTGGAAATATGGAATAAAGGAAGATTGACGCTGATACCAGCTCAAATTTATAAAATAAAATTGATTATCTATCCTGATAAATTTAAAAGAACTCTTGAAATGACAAGCAATAAATCTACTGAAGATTTGAAGAAAGAGATTTATAAAGAGTTTAAAATTCCACCAGAAAATCAGAGATTCTGTTTTCCTGATTTTGATGAGGAAGTCATTGAATATCTTGATGATAATCGCAAAATCGATGAATTAGTTTTTTCTGATAAGAAGACTATAAAAATAGTTGTTTATCAACCGTTTTCTAAATACGGATTTGTGAAGATTAAGAATCAAAAAATAAAAATAAAACCGGATTATTTGGTGTTGGATCTAAAGAAAAAGGTGGAGAAAAAATTAAAAATCTCAATATCTGATCAAATACTGAAATTAAAGCAAAATGTTCCTGAATTTTGGCTTCAAATACTCTCTAATTATCAGAAACTTTCTTATTACGACTATTCATGCATTCCGAAACTCAAGCTTATTCATAAAAAAGAACTGGGTAACATTCAAATTTTAATTAAACTAATCGAAGGAGAGGAAATTCCTCTCTACGTGAAAGCATCTGATTACATAGAAAGCATTAAGGCCAGATTAAATTATAGTGTCGGATTAGCCCCAGAAGACATAAGATTAATCTATAATGGAAAAGAATTAGAAAATGGCAGAACAGTCTTGGATTATAATATTTCAGATCATTCTGATATTTTTGCAACTTCTTGCATCCAATCTGTTGTATTAATAAAAAATTCTTTCAATAAATTTGTTGAAGTGTCAAATAACGATGGAATTAAAAAAAAGAAATTGATCAATTCTGGTCCTGATTGGAGAAAAGTTTCGCCTGGTTTGATTTTAGAAGGTTACTGTGATAATTCTGCTTGTAAAGCTTTTGGAAAAGAAGTCTTTATCAATAAAAAATTTGGAAGCTTTGACATCATAATCGATGGTAAATATTCTATTTGTCCAATGTGTTCTCAAAGAATTGTTATAAAAAATTATGCCTTTAATAATAGCTATTATAGGATTTCAGGTTTGAGAATATTAGCAGAAACAAAGATTATTGAGAGACTTCACAGTAAATGGGAAAAAGTTGAAGATTTTTATAAAAGTTATGATGAAAACTGTAACGAAAAAGAGTGGATAAATTTGAAGTTTCATACAAGACAGATAGATAAAGAACAGGGGTATAAAGATTTTCAATTTTTGAAACCTGTATGCTTTGTTTGTAATGATGTATGTCAGGTGAAAAGAAGTTGTGGACATTATGTTCATTTGTATTGTCTTCAAAATTTTTATGATGAGAAAGGACAAAAAACAAATGACTGCACTCTTTGCATTCCTTTTTAAGTTTTTAATTGATATATAATTTTGAGAGTTAAAAAAATTAAATAACTTGAAATTTTCAATTATTTTTTTTGTAATTTATTTTATTTTTAACCTTTCAAAATTAAATTTTTTTGTTTTTTTACACTCATTTTTTTGTTTTTTAAATATGAACAAAATTTATTATTTTTCTTCATTAATAAACTATAGTTTCAAAAGACATATATAATTTTCCAAAGCTCAGAAATAGGATTCGGAAATCAATCCATAGCCACGATTTCTATAATTTTTTTATTAATTCATTAATTTTTCGAATTGGCAAATAATTTGGACAAATTATTTTGATTTATTTTTCGAACAAAAAGAAAGAAAAAAAAAAAATGAAAAAATTTGATTTTAAACCAATATATGAACTAACAATTATTTGTAAAGTAAAATTTTATCAAGAATTTATTTATCTCAGGTGTTTAACAAAAAAAAATCATAATGAATTTTTTTTAATTTTATTTAAAAACGAATGATTATTTATTTGACTAATCCCATCTTCAATTTGATTCTGATCCTTTCCTTTTCGAATCTTTTCATTAGCCTATCTTCCAGATCATTAACGTCTACAACAGTCACAGGGGAATTAACAGAAGATGGCCATATATATACATTGATAAATAATTATGGAATTTGGGTTTCTATTATAATCTATGGTATTTTCTGGTTTCTGATTTTTTTGTCACTTTTGATTCCTTTTGATGTCAATTGTAAAAATTACAATAATTTGCCCATTCAATCAATGAGAGCGAATGTTGAATTGGCGGATGCTAAATTTCAAAATCCAAATATTCTTTTTTCTCCTGACCTCAAAGCCCCAAAAATGACAGATCAAGCAGGATTTATTAATAATCCATCGCAAGATGATAAAACTGCTTTTTTAAAGAAAATTTTTAAAATTTCACCTATTTATTCAATTTTGGCCTCGAGAAGCTACGGAGAATGCACGAGAATAATTTCATTGTTCATTGTGAATGTTATGACATTTATCATGTTTTTAGCGATTTTGTACAATTCTGATCGTTTTAATGTTTACCATTTTTATTAAAAAGCATTTTTTTCTTTTTTTTTAAAACAAATATAAAAATTTTTGAAAAAAATAACAAAGGTGAATGAAAAAAATGAATTGGCTTTGGGCATAAGCATAATTGCTCTGATCATTTCTTGGCCTTTTAAATATATCTATGGTTTTATTAAAGAAATGTTGCTCAATGAATCTCTAAATCAAACCAATTTTTTGTAAAGTTTAAAGTGTTTTATTTTTAAAAGAATTTTTTATAAAAAGGATGAAAAGCATTGCTTTTTGGGTATTGTTTCAAGTTGAGTTTTGGGGTTTGGCAATCGTTATCTCTTATGAAATGTCCTTTCAAAAGTTCAACTTTTTATCTTTTTCTTTAAAAATGATTTATTTTCAAAGTGTCAGCAACTCGAATTATTGGATTGCTTCAATTTTTATCAGTCTCTTTTTTGAAATATTAGTTTTCGATCCACTTATGATGCTAATATCGCATCTTCTTTCCTTGCCTAAACGTTCGATTTGGTGTTTAATAAAATTTAATGGATATCAATCCCCATCATTCCTCATCAATCCCCATAAATCCCTAACTATTCCCACTGTGATGCCAGAGGTCTAATTAAGCTATTTCCATTTTCGAGTTAAATTAAAAAAAAATTATTGAATTTTTTAAAAATCAAAAAGACATTTCGAACAAATGAATTTATTCCAAAAAAGATTAAAAATTGAATTTTTTTTGAGTATCCAGAGAATTTTGTTAAAAAAAAAAATTAAAATAATAATTTTTTCGGTTTGTTTTTTTAATTTTGTTGTTTTTGTTGATATTCATTTTCAGAAAAAAATTACACAAAATTTACATCCAATTTCATTCACGATAAAAAAGCAACAAAATTTAAAAAACAAAATTGATTTTATGAGAACTCCAGAACCTCCAACCTTTAAGACTGATATTAAATCATTCTCTCCAAAAAAATGGAAAGAATATTATAATGCTAGTGAGCTTTATCCTTGTAAATCTAACAAAAATTTTTTCAGGCTTAAGCTTGCATAGCAATGTAAATTAATGAGCTCATATGAAAACAATGATTTTCAAATGATGAATTTTATTCTTCTAAGATGCAATCACCGTCGAAAATAAAGCTTTGATTTTTACTGGAGTTAATTTGGGTTGGTTTTTTGATATAGAAAGCAAGGCTTATACATAAGCTTTCATTTTTCTGATTGAAATCCAAATGAGATTCTCATTCTGTTAGGAAATTTCATCAAGATATTTTTCAATCAATAAATGGAGTCCAGTTTAAAGAATTTTATGATATTTCATTAAAATAAAATGTGATGGAGATAAAGAATATAATAAAGTTTCCTATAGCCACATTAACCTTTTTCAAGGTGTCTAAAAAAATAAAAAATTAAATGATTATTTCATTAAATTAAATTAGATTTCTTTTTTTTTTTTTTTTTTAAATTTTGATTTTTTTAAGTTTTTCTTATATATTCAATTAAAATTGATTTTTATCAAAAAATTATGATAAAATTTCCAAATTTATTTCAAGAAAAATCAAAATCTAAATAAAAAATTAAGTAGTACCTACAAGATAATTAACGAATGAACCCCCAAGAACTTGAGCTCACTCAACAGGAAAGTAAATTTATAACCTTCCCCTACTTCATTTAAAAAAAAATCTTTTAGAGAACCCATCTCAAGAACCTTGCCTATTTTGTAAAACCCGAATATCTGAACAAAACATTGAAGAAAAAAGCTGCATATGTTATAATGAAGGTTCGTTTTCTTTCAATCTTATTTAAAAACAAATGATTTTTAAGTGAATTCCTTCTTCAAAAACATCAATGAGCTGTCCTATCCAGAAATTAAGCGCTTTAATATCTATTTCACAGCTCAAATAAATGGCAAAACACTCATAGAAACCTCTTTATCTCCTTTATTGAAGTTATTTAAATCACAGAAATACGATCGTTTAATCAATTCTAAGATCACAAGCGGAATTTTTTTCGACAAAGACTTAATACAAAACCTGAATAAATTCCTTAATCTTTTTACACAAACCACAATAAAAGACCCTTTGATCCTTAATATGTTGAATATGTCTTTTGTTTCCAAGCAAATAACTTTACAGAGAATTTCTGCTATTCTAGGACATAACACCATCGGTTATAAAAACCTCAATACTGCTGACTTCAATTACTTTAATGAATGGTCAGATTTATATTCAAATATGTTCAAGTACTACTATCAGTACCACCTCAAACAAAGACTCTATTTTCTCGATCAAATAGAGCCTGGGGATCTTGAAAGAACACACCCCTTATTCAGACATAAAGTAACCCAAAAGAACAAAGATTATGTCAAAGGATTGTTTTCATTTGGAAATGAATTCAAAGGAGAACCTCAAAAAGTACAAGATTTAAACATTAATAATATCGATAACAATGATAAAAATAATGAAAATGTGTTATTTTTACAAAGAGCAACGACTCAATATTTATTAAGAAAAACAGTTGAAACAGAAGGCAAATCAACAAAAAGGAAAGAAGCTGATGAGATTGTTGATTTTCTGAAGCAGGCTCTTGATAAATTCCTGCCAAATCTCTCAGAACTATGGCATCTTAATGACTCAAAGCCTCCGCCTATTATGGCTTTGAAGATAATTAAGCTGCTTTTGAAATTCAGTGTCTTGAAAAAGAAACAAATCGTGAAATTAATGGATCTTTTAATGGATAAATCAGGGGTTCTAAAGAATTTAGAACAGCTTTATTATAATGAAATAGTCAGTGAAAACCAAAGTATTGATTCAAATCCACGCAATCGAAAATCTGAAGTTTCAGACATAAAGAAATTAACGCCTGAAGACAGAAAGACTTGGGCGAAAGTTCTGATAAGATATAGACAATTATATGCAGAAATCATGATGTTGATGATGATGTATCACATCGATGATAAAATGTATGCTATTTTGAAGAATAATTGCGATTCAAATCTGGATTTTGACGATTTTCCTAAAAATAGTGATGATAAATTCACAAAAAATGATATGAACGCTATACTATCTCTTGAAAGAAAAGTGAATTTCGAAGAATTGGAGATTTTCGAGGAAGAAAAAGGGTCGAATCTGATCAGCATTTTCTTCGGCTATATTATGTCATCTCCTTTGAGCCCTCCTGAAAAATTCACCAATAAAATCAAAACAATGACAAAGATCTTTATGAATTTCTTTGCAAATGTCAATGATATTAATCTAGGAGCTTTAAAACTGATGAATTCTGATGTGAAAATCTTATTAAAACGCCCTTTAAAGCTTAAAATTGATGAAATTCATTCTGAAGAAAACCAAGCAATAATGGCTTTTGTTCATCATTGTCATGATTTTTATATGACTGAAAGAAAAATCATGCAGGAAATTGATTTCATCAGTGATTTTCATAAAGAATTAGATAAAATACATAAGGTTTTAATGGTGTTTTTCGCTGATAAGGACAAAAGCAAAATACAGGATATGCTGATGCAGAACAATTTCCTTTGGATTCTTTTGAATTTGATCCTGAAATTCAGTCAAGAATTAAAAGGAGCAGATGATCTCAGTGATAAAGTGATGGATTTATTCGAATTATGCTTAGATAGAAACCTTTATTTCCAGAATATGATGGTTCAAGGCAAAGTTTTGCGACTTTTAGAGTCGAAAAAAGATAAACTAGGTAAAATTGGAGTGTATTTAGTAAAAATCGCCTTTGATAAGAACCCGCCTTTAATGGTTTCTAACCAGAAGTATTTAAATCTTTTCTTCAATTTTAGTAAGAAATGCAATAAATCACAACAAGTCTTCTCCTCTGAAGAAGATTATTATAACTCAAGAGCTAAATTCTATGAACTTTTATCACATTATTTAGATGAAAAATACTATGGAACATCGCATGCTATTCCCGAATATGACCTCATTTGTCTTGATAATATTCTAAATACAGAATACACAGAAGCTGAGTTCCTCAATGCTTCAAATATAATTGAAATTCTCACCCAAAAAAATAATCCAGACATAAAATATAAATTGAATTTTCTGAAGCATATTATGAACATAATTGCTAAATCCTCAAGCAAACGTTGCACTAAAGGAAATAATATGAAATTGAGAGAGCTTTTTTCCTTAAATGATCTAAGAACAATGTTACAAAAAGTGTCTGATGATTATAATCTAAAAACAAATATCTTTCGATTATTTCGTAATATATATATCTTTGATAAAGATAATATCTTTGACGATGAGACTAAAATCTATGAACTTGTGCGTTCTTTGACGCAGGGCCAAAGTCTTAGCAAAACACAAGATCTAAAAAAAGAGGAAAGCAATCTTATAAAAGAAGAAAATCAGCATGTAAAAGAAGCTGATAAAGAGGGGGCTTCAGAAGAATCTTCTTTAAAGGATGAAAGAAGTCGTGGAGATCGTGGAGGAAGAGGAAGAGGAGGGGGCTTTATACAAATGGATTATGATGTGATGATTGAGATTATAAAAGATGAAGTCATACAGTTTGTGAGCGATGCGAAGCTAAGTGTTATGAAGGAGAATCGAGAGAAAAAAGTCTTTTCGACGTTTGGAGTCACTATGCTGATGAGTACCCTCAATTTTCTTGCGAAATCAGAGATTCAAAGAAGACTTTTAACGGTTAGAAGAGCCAATGTGTTCGCAGATATGAAAAAGGGGAAAAAAACTGGAGAAAATATTGAAAATGAGGGAAAAGATGCAAAAGCTCTGTTGTTTGCGATAGTAGATAAATTGAAAGAAGAGGATGTAGAGAATTCCTTAAGAAAAGTCTTTAAAATCGCAGAAATAAAAGAAAAACGAAAAGAAGTTCAATTATTCGAAGATATCGAACTTGAGTCTTTATCCGAAGTTTTGAAAAAAGAAATCTATAAATTCCAGAATTTATCGAATTTCTGTGAATATTACTCTTCAGGAAAACAAAAAGATTCCTACATTATGTATAATCTCGGGGCCTCGACTGACATAGTGAAGCGTTTTTCAAATAAATTAGAAGATCGACAGGCAAGTGTTATGCTTCCCTTTGAGATTTTAAAGACACTCTTCCTTGTAACGAAAGAAAAACAAAAAACCGAGAGCTTTGGAATGATAATCGGAGCTGTTTACGAATCATTTAAACTTCGTAAATTAGCGACTTTTAGCTCAATGAAAAAGAATTATCAAGATGAGGCTATTGATAATATTTATTTAAGAATTCTCAAAGAATCAGCAGAGAAAAAAGACCATTTAGCCAAGAATTTATGCGGATTTTTATTCACTGAATTAGGAGGAGCACCTTTGAAGAATTCAGGCCATCAGAGAAAGCAATCAGAAATTCCACAACAGAACAGAATTTCAATCATCAATTGTGAAGGAAGTTTAGCTCATAAAGAAGAGGATTCTGCTGAGTTTATCACGGGGAATAAAAACAATAAATATGTGCTTTTAGAGATTTTCTCTAATGTTTTGTTTCATGCAACAGAGACTTTTCAGAAATATGTGTTTGAAATGATTCAAAAGTCTGAAGAATCAGCTGAAGAAAGTCATTTGGAAGAAGAAAACCCTGAGAAAATGAATATAAATATGAAGATGCTAGATAGCATTTGGAAAGAATTGTTGCTAAATTTTAGCTTTTCATATAATAGAACAAGGCAGGATAAGCTTTGGAAGCAATATTTCATGAGAACGATTCTTTTGATAAAATTTCATCAATACCTCTGTGAAGAAAACAACGCAAAATTCAAAAAAGTCTTCAGAGTCTCAACTGTGAAAACAATTCTCAATCAACTCAATGAAAAAGGTGAGAATTTTATAGAAGAATCACGATTTTCACATATAAATGCGATTTTCTCAAAATTCTGGTTCAGAAACGATTGGGGCAAACAAAACTTCATTTTAATCAAAAGAAGCTTTATGTTTCCTGTTGTGCAAGCTTTGTTCGATTTTTTAACTGAAAATATGTGTGGTCCTTATTTTGAAAATCAAGAATTTATTACAACTAAAATCAATTTTAAGCAAATGAGCAGTTTTTTGGACACTTTCGAGCCTTTAGTGCATCAAATTGTCGGTAAAAACGGCGGTTCAGAGGTTTCTTACGAAATTGATAAAATCAAAAACATTTATTCAATAGACTTGTTACAAATGAATGAATTGAAACTGAGCATTTGCGATTTTCTTTTGACTTGTTGCGAAGGAAATTCGGAGACAATTCTAGAAAATCAATTGAAAAAGATCAATTTCAATGAGATTTTGGATACAATAGTCAAATTGATAAAGACTTTGACTTATAAATATTCCGAAAAGAACAATATGACTTATTCTGAGTATAAAAAAATGAAAGGGGTTTATAAAAGCTCAGGGTTTAGCAAAGAACAGACCATGTTCTTGGATATGGCTATCAAATTGTTCATGTATCTAAAGATTTTAGCTGATCATAGTCACACTTTAAAGCATTTGATGGAAAATAAAGAAGAAATCGCT
>JFJP01040414.1_pt1 | contig 11269 bp, 4 predicted proteins | sample 431651 | NCBI WGS metagenome assembly JFJP01 (sample SAMN02602958, study PRJNA72255) | Microbial mat metagenome, whole genome shotgun sequencing project. | biome: fresh water; feature: sink hole; material: water; isolation source: purple microbial (photo- and chemosynthetic) mats found in... | reverse complement strand
CAATGATGGGAGCCGCTGTAAGTGTTGCACTACCGCAGATAGGTCTCGATTTTCAGATGAGTGCAGTAGCCCAGTCTTGGGTAACTACGGCGTATCTGCTTACGGCAGCGGTATTTTTGATTCCGTTTGGCAAGGCTGGCGATATGTTTGGACGACGTAAGGTTTTCTTGCTCGGCAACATTTTGTTTATGCTGGCCACTTTTGTGTGTGCCGTATCGTATAGCGAATTTATGCTTATAATAGGGCGACTTTTGCAGGGCATTGGTGCTGCTATGGTGCAAGGTACATCTATGGCCATAGTCATGCTTGCATTTCCACCCCAGCAGCGCGGAAAAATAATTGGTTACAACATAGCTTCGGTGTATAGTGGACTTGCTTTGGCGCCGTTCATTGGTGGTGTGCTCACGCAGGCATTCGGCTGGCAAAGTTTGTTTATTATGAATGGCGTGCTAGGTATATTTATCTCGCTGGCTATATACCTGAAAATAAAGGCTGAGTGGGTTGAGAAATCTACAGGTTCATTCGATTTTGCAGGTTCTGCTATTCTGGTGGTTTCTACCACTGCGCTCATGTACGGTTTTTCGAAATTGCCCAACGTGCCCAATATTGTACTCACCATTGCCGGCATAGCAGGCATGGTTTGGTTTGTGATTTTCGAAATGCAGGCACGCAATCCGGTACTCAATGTAAAATTATTTACAGAGAATAAGGCATTTTCATACGCAAACCTCACAGCGCTCATTAACTACGCTGCTACATTTGCTATCACTTTTGTGATGAGCCTGTATTTGCAAAATGTGAAAGGTTTGCTGCCAGCCCAGGCAGGTACCATATTGGTGGCGCAACCCATTATGATGGCCTTGATGGCCAGTTTTTCAGGCAGGCTATCTGATAAAAAGGATCCACGCATATTGGCTTCTATAGGAATGGGCATCATAGTAGTGGGCTTGTTTATGTTGTCATTTTTGCAAGAAGAAACAGCATTTAGCTACATAGTAATCAGTTTACTTATATTGGGCACTGGCTTTGGGCTATTTTCGTCGCCCAATACCAATGCAGCCATGAGCGCTGTAGACCGCAGATACTATGGTGTAGCCTCGGCATCGCTTAGCACCATGCGTTCTATGGGTATGATGTTCAGTATGGCCATTGCAGCCCTTGCAACCTTCTTATTTATTGGCGATTCACCTATTTCTTCTTCAAATATTCCTCAGTATGTACAAAGTGTAAAAGTGGTGTTCATCATCTTTACGATTTTGTGTTTTATTGGGGTATTCACTTCTTTGGCCGGGCGTAGTAAGCCTGTGGATATGCCTGCTAAATAGTATTCTATTGGCTGGTTCGTTAACATCATGCTTCATGTTCAACACCTAGCGGTGTTGTGGTATTGTGCCTATTGCTTTTCCCCCTCACTTCACACAGGATTTTTTGTATTTTATGCCTACGGGATAAATCCAAATTGCGCTATTGTGTAGTCTGGGATAAGACCAACAAGGTGAAACGAGCAGAACCAATCGAGAAAAAAAAGAGGCTGAAGTATTGCTACCTTAGCCTCTTGTATATGAGATAAATATATATGTCAAACTCTGTAAACAATAGCATTTATATGCATACCGGCACCAACAGATGCCAGAATGATGACATCGCCTTTGTTCAATTCATGTTTGGCAAGTTTGCGCTTGCGCACAAGATCGAACAATGTAGGAACGGTAGCTACCGAACTGTTGCCAAGTTTGTCGATGCTCATGGGCATAACGTCATGGTCTACTTCTCTTATTTTGTAAAGTCTGAAAAAACGGTTGATGATGGCAAAGTCCATTTTTTCGTTTGCCTGATGCAGGAATACTTTTTTAACTACGGATATATCTATGCCAGATTTGTCGAGGGCACCTTGCATGGCTTGTGGAACATTGCCAATGGCGTATTCGTAAATTTTACGTCCCAGCATTTTTATATAAATCTCTTTCTTATTGGCATCCGGATGGTATGAACAACCCGAATACAAATAAAAAGCTTCGTCGGCAGAATCGGTACGAACATTGAAGGAAAGGATACCCGTATCTTCTTCCGTTTCAATACCTTCAACTATAGCAGCACCGGCGCCATCAGCAAAAATCATAGAGTCGCGGTCATATTTATCTACTACCCTCGAGAGCGTTTCGGTACCTATAACGAGACACCTTTTGGCAATACCGGCGTTGATGTATGCGTGCGATTGTATTACACCTTGTATCCAACCAGGGCATCCAAAAAGAATATCATAGGCAATACAGGCAGGATTTTTAATTCCAAGGTGGTGCTTAATACGAGCTGCCAGCGAAGGAAGAATATCAGTTTGTAAAGTACCATATATAACATCACCATAGTTGTGAGCAACAATTATTTGGTCAATGGTTTCGGGGTCAATACCGGCATCTTCAATGGCCAACTGGGCAGCTTTTACGCCTATAGTAGAAGCCATTAGGTCTGGCGATGCATATCTGCGCTCTTCAATTCCGGTAATTTCCTTGAATTTTTCCACAATTTCTTCTGTAGAAGTAGGATAGTTTTGACCATCAGGCTGATAGAAAAAATGTCCTGAAAAGTAATCGTTATTTACAACCACATCAGGTATATAGCTACCGGTTCCAGTAATAACGGTTCTCAATTTTTTATTCATACGCATTGTAATTAAAGTGAATGCCGGTTGCAAACATACAAATATTCCTGAATAAAAAAACTAGCCTAGACTGGAGATGAACCCTCTAATTGACAAATCTTTATATCTACAACGTTTGCGAATAGCTCTGAGAATTGAAATTTTTATTCAAATATGAGTAAATGATTATAAAATCAACCATTCTTTGGCGTCTACCATGTCATGAAAAGGTTCAATCTTATCGCTGGAAAACTGATTTATGGTGCGCAATATAAATAAACGGGTGGGTGAGAAATGGGCAACTACAGCCTTTTTTTTATTGAATGGCCTTGTTTTTTTTGCCATATGTTGTAACGTGATGAGCACGTCTTTTGAAAAGTTGGTTTCTCGCACATCAATAAGTTCAAGTAGGTTGAATTGCTGCAAAGTTACTAAATGCTCTGAGGTTGATTTAATTATTTCACAAAATTCTTGGGCATCAGCTATATGTGACCAATCTGTATAAATAATAGTGTGTCCTTTATATTCGATCGGATAAATTCGGGGATGTTTACTCATACAAAAAATGTAAAGTGTTACAAACAAGCGAAAATATAAATTATATGATCCTTAATTCATAACATTTGTCATAAATGTGAATTTGATGATTAAAAAGTTGATATTTTCTTTTTTTTAAAAATTCGGTTTTAAACGTTTAAAAGTGGATTGTTGAGGGGGAGTGAAAAATGGAATTTACTGCCAATATTCACATCACTTTCAACCCAAATTTGGCCTTTGCAAATTTCCACCAAATCTTTGCAGAGCAGCAGACCTAGTCCCTGACCTTTTTCGGCAGCAGTACCAAAAGTGGTAAAATGGGAGTCTACTTTAAACATTTTCTTTAAGGTTTCTGCATCCATACCTATTCCATTGTCGGATACAGTTATTTCCAGGAACTGATTTCGAATTTGGGCATTTATTTTGACATGCCCATTGGTATTGGTAAACTTGATGGCGTTGCTTATGAGGTTGCGAATGATGATACGTAAGAGATTTTCATCGAACCAAGCTGTTTGCTCGGGATTTGTGTTGTTAGAAATACTAATGTTTTTGTTAATGGCCATGCCTTGGAGCAGGTGTTTGGTTTCGTTCACGTAAATATCTATCGGGTATAAACCGGGATGGTATCCAATTTCATTGCGCTGGCTGCGTGACCAAATAAGCAGGTTTTCAAGCAGATTATAGGTAGCTTTTGCTGTTTTGTCCATAGTTCTGATAATTTCGTCAGAATTATCAAGTGTGTCCGGATAGTGCACTAATAAATCGAGGAATTTGCTTATATTTCCAATCGGACTGCGCAAGTCGTGGGCAATAATGCTGAAAAGCTTATCTTTGGTTGCATTGCTTTTGAGTAGTTCATCGCGCTGCAATTCAATTTGATGCTGTGCAAGTTTTATGTGTGTTAGATCTGTGTCTACTATGATTATTTGCACCAGATTCATAGAATCATTGAGCAGAGGTATGATATTGGAGTTTACCGGAATTATTTTGCCATCAATGGTTCTAATTTCGGACTCGAAAAAATGTGCAGTATTATTGTTCCGGCATGCTTCAAAGTATTGGCTGAAGAGCGGATGTGGCCTTAGATTGTGAATGTTGCAAGCAATATCGGCCATATACTGCTTATTGTTGTCTAACTGATAAACGTGCTGAAATGCCTTGTTGGTCCAATACAAATTGCCATTCAAATCAATTATGGAAACAGCATTGCTGGTAGAACTTGCTACGAGGGAAAGTTTTTTGAGTTCGAACTGGGATTGCTCAAGAAGGGAAGTTTTTTTAGTTAACTCTGAAGTACGGTCTGCAACTTTTTTCTCCAGCAATTTGTTGTTGCGCTCCAGTGTTTTCAATCTAATTCTGAAAACAATCCAAATGAGAATAAGTACAAAAACTATGGCTGCAGAAATAAAATATACGGTCATCCAAAAAGGCGGAGAAATTATTATTTTGATTTCACGTGTATTTTCGGTCATATGACCATTGGCGTTTGTATACTTCACCTTAAAAGTATATGTACCGGGTTGCACATTTGTATAGCTCGCGAATCGGCTATTGGGTTTATCTTGATGCCATTGATCTTCAAACCCTTCTAATTTGTAAAAATACCTTATGCTGAGTGGATCGCTAAAATCTGAAGTTGTGAATTCGAAAGCAAAGAAGTTTTGATTGTAGTTAAGGTGTATAGTTTGTGTTTCTTCAATAGGGGCTTTGAGTGGCGAATTGTTGACAGGCAAAACCAGGTTATTGAAAATATAAAATTTAGAAATTATCACTTCAGGTACATAATCATCAGACCTGAGTTTGTTGGGGTAAAAAGCATTAAAACCATTGTTTCCACCAAAAAACAATAGGCCATCAGGTGTATGATAACTGGCTAAGTACACAAAATTAAGGCTTTGTAATCCGTAAGATTCATTATAAGTATTTATTTTCCCGGTTTCAGTATCCATTTGGGCAAGGCCATTGTTAGTTCCAATCCAGAGTTTGTTGGACTTATCGAACTGAATGCTTGCTATCATAGTACCCGGAAGACCATTTTGTCGTGAGTAGTTGGTAAACTTGTTTGTATATGTGTCGAACTTGGAAAGGCCATGCTTGGTGGCGAGCCACAATTCATTTTTGTACACTGGTGAAGGCAATATCTGAATGATGCAATTGCTTGGAATCGAAACTATAGAATCGTTGGTGTAATTTGGCTCATAAATAATCGATTTACCTGTACGAAGATTCAATTTTTCTAGCCCATTGGTGTTGTGTGCTATCCAAAGTAAGGAATCGTCTTGTTGATATATGTGCCACATGCGGGAGCTCTTTATTTTCACATCAGCTACTTCTTCAGGAGAATAATTAATGGTTTTTTTGGTTTTTGGGTTGTAATGCCAAAGACCGGAACCCATGGTGCATATCCAGAAACATTCATCGGATGTTGGTATGATATTTACAATTCTGTTGTTCGATGTATAGTTTTTGTTGTTTTTGAGTTCTATTTTCTCAACTTTACGGGTGCTTTCATTTATTCTAAAAAGCCCATCGCCAAAAGTAGCCACCCACAGAAAACCTTCAGAATCTTTATATATTCCATTTACGAACTTACTAGAAATTTTTATATCCGAATTCTCATCGCTATATATCTTATAATCATTAGTGCCAGGCCAGTACTTAACAACGCCTTTAGAGTCTGTACCAATATACCAAGCACCTTCTTTATCTACATAGAACGTATTGGTATGGTCGTCTTTCATGAATTGAGAGTTGAAAATACTGTATAGAGGAAAGAGCGATTTGCGAGGTGAATAACTTAGTAAGCCGGCATCTTGAGTGCCCACCCAAATAACACCGGATTTATCGCGGAATAGGCAGTTTATGCCGTTGCTTGGCAGGGAGCCCGGATTTATACCCGCAGTATGGTGCTGCACAACTTCAAAACCATTTCCTTGCTTTTTCAGAATGTATATACCGCTTCCGTATGTGCCTACCCAGAGGTATCCCAACTCGTCGGTCACCATTGCAGTTACAAAAAGTTTTTTTTCTGTTTCTATTTCTAATTTAATTTCAACGAAATTTTTAACTTGGGAATTGTAAACCAGCAATCCATTCTCAAAAGAGCCTAAGAGTAGAGTATTTTCATCAAATCGGTATATGGTGGAAATAGTATTCTTCATTTTATCTTTGAAGTCGGAATAGAAGGGGTAAAAATCAAATTCCAAGTGAGATGTATCTTTTGATCTGTATATACCCGCTGAAGAAGCCAACCAAATATTTTTGTCGGTATCTTCGTATACCAGATAGGTAAGCATAGGCAATATTTTATCTTTGTTGAACAATTTCAGTTTGTCATTTTCCAGAATCAGCATACCATTTTTGCCCTTTACAAAGATCTTATTTTTACTGGTGAGGAATAAATGCCCATTTTCGCGGGTTATTATCTGGTCTGAGTCGAGTGGATGAGTAAGAATTTCTAATGAATTCATATCCAAAAGCTTGAGACCACCAAACTTTGTGATAGCCCAGATGTTATTGTCGGGTGACTGTATGACTGAAAGAAAAGTATTGTCATTAAATCCATTAGCTTCAATACGGGAGAAAAAATTGTCGAATGTATACCCATCAAATTTGTTCAGACCTTCGTTTGTAGCTATCCATAACATACCATTTTTGTCTTGTAAAATATCGTTTATGGCCGGGTAGCTCAGGCCCTGCTTGGTACTGAACGCTGTGAAGTTGATTCGCCTTTCTTGACTAATCAACAGATTGGCATTCAACATTAGAATTAATATAACTACTAAAAAGCGACTCATCAGGTATAGTATTAGTCGAACATACGAAAATAGTAGAAAAAAATGATTGAACTACTGTCTTTTTATAAATTATTTCACCAAATATTATTTCACCAAAGATTTTTTCAGACCTTTACTGAAGTGATGTTTCGCTCTTGTTGAATTTCTATTGTTGTGGTTGTAAATTCCGAATTATGTAAAGGATGTAAATGCAAATCTTAGGAATATTTTTTCAAACACTTGTATTACTGATAAACCATACATTGGCTTGTACCTGCGCAACATTGAATTTTTGCCTGTACCGAAAATGGAGTTTGGTAAGAGGAATTGTTTTATATATTTGTACTTAAAATACCTATAAAGATTTGTTGACTTTATGATTTGCAAATGATTTTCTGATTTAAACATTAAGCCTATGCTTCGAGAACAGATTTATTATAAGTGAAGTTTTTTTTATTATATTCACCCATCGAAAACGCATTTTTAAAATATATAGATGCATCCGAAATACATATCAATAATACTTTGGCTTATTCTGAATTTGGGTATAGTGTCTGTTGGCTTTACACAGAAGTTGTACATTTTGGATAACAATAGTCCGGAAAGCATTTCGCTCAGACCTTATATACAAGTTTTGCCCGATACCCATGCTGTATATACTATAGCTCAGGTAAAAATTCATGATTCAGCTTTGAAGTACGATGCGTCAAATTTTGATAATTTCAACCATAATTACGTGTATTGGGGGTTTTTGACAATTCAAACCGAGCTTGATTATGATAAGTTGGTACAATTTTACTGGCACCATGTAGGAGCTTTGAGACTCGATTACTTGGAGGCTTGGGTTATAGAAAGTGACTCTATAATAGGATATTATAATTTTGGAAATTTAACACCAGAGTCGCAGCTTATAGGTACGCAAAAGCGTTGCAAATTCAATTATCTGATCCGATCTGAGCAAAATGAGCCATTGTTGTTTGTATTCCGAATAAAGAATGAGATGGGTTTTAAACCAAGCTTTGATATACATCTAACAACACCACAATTTCAAACTGATAAGGAATGGAGATCCATGGCAGTTCATATTTTTTACGAAGGTTTGCTATGGATAATGATTGTTTATAATCTCATTATTTTTTTGGGCTATTGGGATAAAGCGTATTTGTATTATTCACTGTACATAGCTTGCTCAGCCATTTATTCATTGTTCTTTTTTCGTATACTGCTCAATTCAATACTTACAGAGTATCCTTTTGTCAATCCATATTTCTGGATTTTATCGCTCGGCATTGGGTCGGTGTTCTATTTCCAGTTTGCCCGATATTTTTTAGATATAAAAAGGATATTGCCACATTGGTGGGACAAATTGATTATTTATTTCATTTACCTCAAACTTGCCCTTTTTGTATTTATGGTGGTATATTATACACTCACCTTCAATGCTCAGATAGTAGATGTGCTTGTAAGTGTAGGTATAATACTGGAAACTGTATTTGGAGTAATACTTATATATTGGCTTTTAAAAACCAGGCAAAAGGTAGTTTATTTTTATATGGGGGGCTCGCTTGTACTATGGGTCGGTTTTTTTACCGGAAATTTTTTACATATGGCCGGCATAGCTAATGCTCAGATTATTGGTGAAATTGGGGTTGTAGGTGAAGTGCTTATTTTTTCGTTGGGTTTGGGCTACCGTATGAACCAGAATGAGGTAGAAAAGAGAAGAGTGAAAGAAGAACTTATTTTGCAATTGGAGGAAAACGAGAAGTTGCAATTGGAAATAAATACTGAACTGGAAGGGAAAGTGAAAGCACGAACAGCAGAAATAATGTCGCAACAAGAAGAAATACAAGCACAAAACGATGAGATAACGCGTGCAAATTCCGATTTGCTTGAGGCATATAGGCATATAACCGATAGTATAAACTACGCCCGCCGCATACAGTCTGCAATTTTGCCTGATGTGTATGACTTTGAAACCAAACTTGAAGAATTTTTTATATTTTATCTTCCGCGCGATGTTGTTTCAGGCGATTTCTATTGGATTAAAACCATCGATAATTATTTGCTCATATTGGTAGCCGATTGTACAGGACATGGCGTACCAGGCGCATTTCTGAGCTTGTTAGGCATTTCATTTCTCAATGAAATAGCTACATCATACGGCAATACTACAACCCATATACAAGCAAATGTTGTTTTTGATGAATTACGGGCTAAGTTGAAACATGCTCTTCATCAGTACAATACTGAAATTGGGAGTAAGGATGGTATGGATGCAGCTTTGTGTGTGGTAAATACAAAAACCATGAAAATGAGTTTTGCCGGGGCACACAATCCGTTATACCTTGTCCGGAACGGTGAACTTATCGAGTATAAGGGTGATTATATGCCCATAGGTCACCACTTGCAGGAAAAGCCTTTCACAGCTCATATGTTAGATATTTTGCCTGATGATAAATTATACATTTTTTCTGATGGGTTTATAGATCAGTTTGGTGGGCCAAAGGATTATAAATACAAAAGTAAGCAGTTTAAGGAATTTCTGCTTGGAATACATAAATTGCCCATGCATACACAGCAGATAATGTTGGAACAAGAATTCATGAACTGGAAAGGGGCACATAAGCAACTCGATGATTTGCTCATATTAGGTTTTATGTTGCCTAAGCAAGTAGAATAAGTATTTTTTACTTATTTGGCTGAAATAAAATACCAAAGGATGTGCAAAACATTATTTGGGGGAATGCTTTTTTATACCAATCAATGTAATATCATCGCGCTGAGGTAAATCAGACATAAACTCTCTTAGCTCTTGCAAGAAAATCTGCTTTTGGTCGGGCATAGTTTTATTGCCAATTTCTTTCAAAAGGATTTCGAAGCGAGGCGAACCGTAGCGTTTTCTTTTTTCTCCATTCTGGTCTATAAAACCATCAGATGACATATATATTACGTCATTATCGTTCAATTCGGTCACAAAATCTGTAAAATCTGCATCAACACGTGTGTAATATCCTCCTATACTGCTGGAGTCTCCTTTTGTTTTCAACAATTCCATGTTGCTTGACTTGCGTATATAGAAAGGGCGCTTGCTTCCTGCATAAATAACAGGAGTAGAATCTGCAGTGTGTATTAACAGACATATACCTACATCCATTCCATCAGTATTGTTGGTAATGTCCTGCTTCAGTGCTTTTCGTATGTCCTGGTTTATTAAATTCAGAATCTGACTTGGCAAATATTCTTTCTTCTCTATTATAATCTCTGTAAATAATTGGCTGCCAATAAGCGACATGAATGCACCCGGTACGCCATGCCCGGTAAAGTCTGCTACAATCAGAAAATCGAGTCTGGTATTGGGTTTTAATTCAAGTATTTGCTTTTTCTCATTTTGTGTTTCCAATTTTATCTCCCGCTCAAGTACCATACTGTGAAACCAATAAAAATCTCCCGAAACAATATCTTTAGGTATGTAAATAATGAAATTGTCATAAAATTCATCTAATACAGTTTGAGCCGGGAGTATAGCTTCCTGTATTGTTTTAGCGTATCTGATGGCCGCCTGAATATCATCATTTTGCATCTGAATGAATTTGTTCTGATGTATAAGCTCATCGCGTTGCGTTTGTATCTCATCTTTGGCATTAATGATTATACTTTCTGCAATTTTCAATTCAGAGATATCTGTATCTATGGCAATTATGGAGTATAAATTGCCTAAGTCGTCGAACAATGGTGTAAGGGTAGACTTTACCCAGAGTTTGGTATTTTGCTTGGTATTTCTTTGCATTTCGTAGGAGAACGATTCGTATTCTGCCTGTTTTCTTTTCAAAATTGCTTCGGCTATGTAAGGTGGGCAAAAACTGGTAATATTTGAGTCGGCGTTGTAAATAAGCTCTTCAAGTGTATATCCGTACATTTTTATGAATCCATCATTTATCCATTCCAAATTACCAGACTGGTTGAAAACACTTACAGCATTGCTGGTTTCGCTTGCAATAGCTGAGAGCTTCGTGAGTTCATTGTTTTGTTTTCTCAATTCTTCTTTTTGCTCAAAAATCTTTTGAGTGCGCATTTCTACTCTTTTCTCAAGTTCAGTATTTGTACGTTTCAGTGTTCGGGTATTCAATTTTACTATTATGTATATAAGCAATATAGCTAACAATGTGTATACAAAATAGGCCAAAGTATGCCTGTAAAAAGGCGGATCTATGGTGAAATATACTACTGCCGGTTCAGTTTCAATTCCGAATACATTGCGGGCTTTCACCATAAATGCGTACCTGCCTTCGGTCAGGTTTGTATAATCTTTGTACAC
>JFJP01040413.1_pt1 | contig 11269 bp, 13 predicted proteins | sample 431651 | NCBI WGS metagenome assembly JFJP01 (sample SAMN02602958, study PRJNA72255) | Microbial mat metagenome, whole genome shotgun sequencing project. | biome: fresh water; feature: sink hole; material: water; isolation source: purple microbial (photo- and chemosynthetic) mats found in... | reverse complement strand
CCAAGATACCAATAATCTTGCACTTGGCCAAAGAAAATTGGACTTAATTTCTTGAAATCTAGTCGATTGCGGGCTTTTCAGCAGACCCTAACTAATCAAGAAGAGTTTGATTTACTCTATGTTGATTGGTTGACGGAGCAAACAAAACGATTTGAAACTTGGTTACAAGACCAATCGGCTAATTCAGTTGCCGTAACAGGACAAATTGGTTGTGGGAAAACTACTTTTATAAAGAGAGCTTTTTTCAAAACGCTTACAAAACCTGATATTACTATCAATCTGGAGTCCATATCATATATTTCGGCAGGTAGTTTTTGGGCTGCTTTTTTGCTAGAATTATTAAAATATGCCAAACAAAATAATATTGAAACACAAAAATACGGATTTCATATTCTTTACGATTCTGTAATTACTAGCATCGAAGAATTTATAGCGATACTCGAACCAAGCATAAACTTAGAATTCCTAAAACGGCAAGAAATAATTTTTTCAAAAATTGAAAATAATGTCCATCACCTGAAAATTGTTATTTCTGATTTGTGTAAAAAAATAGAAGAGAGGTTAGGAAGAAAAATTTTTATTTACGCAGAAGGTGTAGATAAATTTAATACTTCTGAATATTTATATTTACTAAATAAAGAGTTGCTCAACTTTCTTCATAACTTTAAGACTTTGTATGAAACAAATTTAGTACATGTATTTTGCAACGATGAATGGCGAATGAATACAGAGCAAATTGTACTTACTACGGCATCGAATCAGGTAATAAAAGAAATGTTTAAGAAACGTCTTGGAATTTATGCTATTGAGTTTGAAGCAGTAATGCCTGAGTTATTCAAACTATCCGGTGGAAATTTCAGACAAGCATTGAGGTTACTAACTTCGTATGAATTTTCTATTCGGAAAATTCATACGTCTAAAACAGAGGCATTAGAATATGCTGGAAAAGTTGTCAGGCAAGATTTATTAAGCATAAATAGCTCTGATATTGAATTACTAAAAGTGATACATAAAGATGGTTATATAAAAGATTCTACAATTATTAACGACCGCAGCGGAAATTTAGCTGTTTTCAGTAACCAAATTTTTATTACATCTGAAAAAGACAAGTCTAACAATTGGCAAGCAATTGCAAATCCATTATTGTGCGAAACAGTTAATAATTTCCGCGCAACAGTTAACGAAGATTTTGAGATTGAAAATTATGGACAAATTGCAAAATTTGAATTAAAAAGAATTTTCAACTCTCTTGCGTCATATTTTTTAAACAAGGGAAGAAACGAGATTAATGTTATAGCTTATAATGATTTAGAAATTGCAAAAATTTTAAATGATTATTTGGTTGGCAGAGCGGGTGCTTACGATGAACTTTTATATCAAGATTTTGAAATATCCAATACCAATGTTCACGAATTATACAATACAGAAGATAAATACTACGATGGGATAAGTTGCTTTTTCTTAGAAGATTTGGACAGCGAAAACATAAAATTATTAGAAATAAACCGGAATCGTTTGATCAAGAGAAACATGATTTGGTGGATACATGAAAATCATATCTACAAGTACATTAGTGAATGGTTTCATCTGAGACAGTTTATGCGTTTTTTTAATTTGGAAACCGATATTGTTAGTAGAATTGAGATACAAGATGTAGAGCAGGATATTGAAGATTTGGAATTGCTTGATTATTCGGAAAATGATAGCAAGATAATCAAATCGAGATTAGATAAAGTGTTGGAATATTTAAAATCAAAAGAAGATGCCTGATAGAATTACATACATATACATCTGGAAAACAATCGAAAGAATTGCTTTTTTGCCGAAGGGGGATAAAGACATTAAAGTATGGTTCAAAAACTACCAGAAATTTGTTTTGAAACTTTGGCAAAAAAATCAAGAATTTCACAATGGCAAGATTTATACTTTTGTAGTAAACAATTTTACAAAAATATCATTTGAACTACCTTTTGATCTGCCAAAATTTAGTGTTGATTTTATCTTTAATGAAGCACACCAAAGTTTTCATTATGACAATCAATATATTTCAGAATTGGATTTGGAGCAAATATTTCATAGTGGTGTAGAGAAGTCATTTTTTAAAAGTCTAAAAGCAACTACTATCAATAGGAGCGAAATCGAAACTATTTTACGAGACATTATTGCACATCCAGCTAATCATGTTCATTTTGAACAAGTTTCCCACAATGCAAGAAAGTGAATTAAAGAAGAATGAATTCAATAGATTAGTTGATATTATCGAACAGAATATTAAGGAAAGTACGATTTCAAGCGGAGTATTGTTTGGAATAAAAAAATAAAATGTTTGAACCATCTTGTCAAAATGAACTTCGATGACAAAAATTGGGCAGATGCGCAAGGATAAGCCATTGGAAATCAACGCTTTTTCAACTTCTATTCTCAAACACGCCAGCAACAGGGCGCTGGAGCCTTCGTCCGGCTTGAAGCCTTGAGGCGCGGAACCGCTTGGCGGGGTGGCCGACAAAATCGCCGTGCCTGGAAATTCCAGGTTCTGCTGGGCCGGATAGGAGTTTCGTCCTTTTGTCGCCGGCTTTGGGCCTGGCTCAAGAATTACGGCTAACTTTGGCCCCGGTAGAACCGGGGCCCAAAGCGGGAGCACCGCCCGCACCGGCGTATTCACTTCCACAAACCAAGGCCTGGCCCCGCGAGGCGCTGCCTGGAAAAACGAGCATGATGGACGAACTGGAGCAAGACATAGATAAGGCGGCGGAAATGCTCCGCCAGGCCAAAGCGGTTGTGGCGCTGACCGGGGCCGGGGTCTCGGCGGAAAGCGGCGTGCCGACCTTCCGGGGCAAGGAGGGCCTGTGGGAGAAGTTCGACCCCTCGACCCTGGAGATCGGGAACTTCATGAAGAACCCGCTGCGGACCTGGCAGGTGCTCCGGGCCTTGTTCGAAGGCAGCCTCGGGCAGGTGCGGCCCAACGCGGCGCACGAGTTCCTGGCAAGGCTGGAAACGCAGGGCAAGCTGCTGGGCATCGTCACGCAGAACATCGACGGCCTGCACCAGAAGGCAGGCAGCCGGGTGGTACACGAGTTCCACGGCAGCATGGAGTGGCTGGTGGCGCCGCGCTCGGGGCACCGCTACCTGGCCAAGGACTTCGACCTGGGCCAGCTTCCGCCCATCTGCCCCAAGAGCGGCGAGGCGCTGAAGCCGGACTTCGTGTTCTTCGGCGAGGCGATTCCGGCGGCGGCCATCCGGGGGGCGCAGGAGCTGCTGACGCGGGCGGACCTGCTGCTGGTGGTGGGCACGGCCGGGGTGGTCTGGCCGGCCTCCGAACTGCCCCGGCTGGCCAAGCTGGGCGGCGCGCGCATCATCGAGATCAACCCCGAGTCGGCGATGACCCGCGAGCTGGGCATCAACGACCTGTGGCTGCGCGGCCCGGCGGGCGAGCTTTGCGCGCGGCTGTCCGAAAAGCTGTGGCCATGAGCGGGCCCGGGAGCAAGGAGGGCCGCGAGGGCTTCGGGCGCAAGTTCGCGCGCGAGCTGGCCAACGGCGGGCTGGGCTGGCTGGCGGGCCTGGCGGCGGCGCGGCTGGTGGGCGAGTTCTTCACCGAGCGGAGCTGGCTGAACCTCTGGGGCGCGGCCACGCGCAAGACGGCGGTCGACGCGGTGACCTTCGAGGTGCTGGGCGTGCTGGCCGAGGTGCTGGTGGGCTTCGCGGTGATGGTGGTGGCCAACGAGTACGTGATGGCCCCGCTGCTGGCCCGGTGGCGGGCCCGGAAGGCCGACGGAACAGGAAAATAAGGCCCCGGAAAGCCGGGCGGCGAAGGCTAGCGGACTAGTCCTCAAGGCAAAAGATAGCTTTTGTTGAAAAAAAAGAACAAGTAGGTTTGATTATTTGGTGGAAAATCACGTTATTTGCACTCCTGTTTTGTGAAAACCGAAAACAATCCCTGTCCATAAGAATCCCTCCACACCATGAAAGTTTGCCAAATCACCGGAAAGAGAGCGCAAGTGGGGAACCACGTCTCTCACTCCAATCGAAAGGTCAAGCGCACCTTCGAGCCTAACCTGTTCAAGAAGCGGTTCTACATCGTCGAGGACGACCGCTGGATCAGCCTCAAACTGTCAGCGCACGGTCTGCGCATCATCGACAAGATTGGCTTGGAAGCGGCCCTCAAAAAAGCCCGCGAGAAAGGCTACCTCCCCAAGTAATAACCCCTAAAAGCATCAAGCTGAAATGGCCAAGAAAAAAGGAAACCGTGTCCAGGTGATCTTGGAATGCACCGAACACAAGCAATCAGGCGTGCCAGGGACTTCGCGTTACGTGACGACAAAGAACCGCAAAAACACCCCTGGCCGGATGGAGCTGAAGAAATACAACCCCATCCTCAAGAAAATGACCGTCCACAAGGAAATCAAGTAACACGATCTGAACCATGGCTAAGAAGACCGTCGCATCGCTCCAAAAAAAGCAAAAAGGTGTAACCAAGGTGATCAAAATGGTCCGCTCCGAAAAGACCGGTGCCTACACCTTCGTCGAGGAAATCATGACCGATGAAAAGGAAAAAGATTTCCTCAACAAGAAGTGAGACTCGCCCTGCCGAACCAAGGCGCCCGCAAAGCACTTGGCTTCCAATTCTTTAGGCAATCATCTTTTCACTCAAGCTCTCTTCTTTTTTGAAGAGAGCTTGTTTTTTATTTTTTTTGCTGTCAAAATCTCATTTCCATCAACACCTTTCGACATGGGTCTTTTCGACATCTTCAAGAAGAAAAAAAGCGACACCCCCGAGACCAAGGCCCCGCAAACCGAGCCGGCCCCTGGCCTCCAGCAGCAGCAGCAGCCCAGCCCAAGCCTGGAGCCCGCCGTGGCCAAGCCTGTCCCTGCCGCCGAAGAGCCGAGCCTGGAGTTCGTCAAGGCCAAGGAAAGCCTCAACAAAGGGTTGGAGAAGACCAAGAACAACGTCTTCCAGAAGCTCACCCGGGCCGTGGCCGGCAAGAACCGGGTGGACGACGAGGTGCTCGACGAGCTGGAGAACGTGCTCATCACCTCCGACGTGGGCGTTGACACCACCATCAAGATCATCCGCCGCATCGAGGAGCGGGTCTCGCGCGACAAGTACTTCGGCACCAAGGAGCTGAACCGCATCCTGCGCGAGGAAATCGTGGCGCTGCTGAGCGAGTCGAGCGCCGACCCGCTGGAGAACGTGCAGTTCTCGAACGCCTCGGGCAACCCCTACGTCATCATGGTCGTGGGCGTCAACGGCGTGGGCAAGACCACCACCATCGGCAAGCTGGCCCACCAGTTCAAGCAGATGGGCAAGAACGTGGTGCTGGGAGCGGCCGACACCTTCCGCGCAGCGGCCATCGAGCAACTGGTCATCTGGTCCGAGCGGGTCGGCGTGCCCGTGGTCAAGCAGAAGATGGGCTCCGACCCGGCCTCCGTGGCCTTCGACACCGTGAACTCCGCCCTCAAGCAAGGGGCGGACATCGTCATCATCGACACCGCCGGCCGCCTGCACAACAAGGCCCACCTCATGGAGGAGCTCTCGAAGGTGCGCAGGGTCATGCAGAAGGTCATCCCCGAGGCGCCCAACGAGGTGCTGCTGGTGCTCGACGGCTCGACCGGGCAGAACGCCTTCGAGCAGGCCAAGCAGTTCACCAAGGCCACCGAGGTGACGGCCCTGGCCCTGACCAAGCTCGACGGGACGGCCAAGGGCGGCGTGGTCATCGGCATCTCCGACCAGTTCAAGATTCCGGTGAAGTACATCGGCATCGGCGAGGGAATCAACGACCTGCAGATCTTCAACCGCGAGGAGTTCGTCGATTCGCTCTTCAAGGGCGACCTAGGCTGAGCCCTGGCCCCGGCGCGCGCCTTTCCCGGAAGAGCCCCGAACATCTGGCCGCCGATCCCCTGCCCCATTCCAAAGACCTCCCGATGAAAACCCTGCACGACAACCCCTTCAGCTCCATCGTCTGGAAACCCGAAAGCCGGACCCTGCACGTGACGCGCAAGGCCCAGACCGAATCCATGACCGACAAAGAGTACCAGCTTGAGCTGGACATCTGGGCCCGCCTGAGCCTGGATACACGGCCCGCCCAGCAACTGATCGACCAGCGCCAGATGCGATTCGCCGTGGCGCCCGCCGTGCAGGAACTGGTACAGCGCCGCATCCTGGAAGTGGTGGCCCAGCTCGGCATCGAACGGGTGGCCATCGTCCGCAGCGACGACATCTTCGCGATGGTCTCGGTGGAGCAACTCGTCGATGAAATGGCCGTGGGCTTCGAGCTGCGGCAGTTCGACCACTTGGCGGAGGCGGAGGCTTGGCTGGGGCTGGCCTAGCCGCGGCTTGGAGGATGCGCGGGAAAAGATTAGCTTCGCGCCTTCAACTCACCCCCCATTCCTAAGCGCACCATGGACAAACTGGAACTGCTCTACGAGGGCAAAGCCAAGAAACTGTACCGCACCTCGACGCCGGGCCTGCTCTGGCTCGAATACAAGGACGACGCCACCGCCTTCAACGCCCAGAAGCGCGGAAGCATCCAAGGCAAGGGCGTGGTCAACAACCGCGCATCGGCCATGATCTTCGAGCGGCTCGAGCGCGAAGGCATCCCCACCCACTTCCACGAACTGCTCTCCGACCGCGAGATGCTCGTTAAGGACGTCCGCATCATCCCTGTCGAAGTCGTGGTCCGCAACATCGCCACCGGCTCGCTCACGGCCCGCTTCGCCATCCCCGACGGCACGCCGCTGCGCCCCACCGTGCTCGAGTTCTGCTACAAGAGCGACGCCCTGGGCGACCCGCCCATGAACCGGGACATCATCCTGGCCATGGGCCTGGCCACGCCCGAGCAGATCGACGCCCTGGCCGACTACGCCCACCGCATCAACGCGATGCTCCAGGCGCTCTTCGACCAGATTGGCCTCACGCTCGTCGATTTCAAGCTCGAGTTCGGCCTCCTCGACGGGAAAGTGGTGCTGGCCGACGAGATCTCGCCCGACACCTGCCGCCTCTGGGACAAGGCCACGCACGAACGCATGGACAAGGACCGCTTCCGGCGAAGCCTCGGAGGCGAGGCCGAAGCCTACCAGGAAGTCCTCAAGCGGCTGGAAGGCCTCCTTCGGAAATAGCCCTTCGCGCGTCTCGAAAGCCCTTGGCCCGGACGCGCTTTTTTTTTGTCCTCCGCACAGCTTTTGCCTGCCCATCCCCAAAAAAAAACAACCCAAGCCGCGGGCCTGCCGCCCGCATCCCCACCCATGAGCGAAGACAAATTTCACGACGAATGCGGCGTTGTCGGCATTTTCGCGCCCGGACAGGCCGAGATAGCACAACTGATCTACTACGGCCTCTACGCCCTGCAACACCGCGGGCAGGAAAGCTGCGGCATCGCCGTCAGCAAGGATGGCCTGACCCGCTACCACAAGAGCATGGGACTGGTCTCCGAGGTCTTCTCGGACGAGGTCCTCGGCCAGCTCGAGGGCGACCTGGGCATCGGCCACGTCCGCTACTCCACCACTGGCGAGAGCTTCAAGGCCAACGCCCAGCCCCTGGTGGTCAAGTACAAGAAGGGCAGCATCTCCCTGGGCCACAACGGAAACCTGGTCAACGCCCACACCATCCGCGAGATGCTCGAGGACGAGGGCGTCGTCTTCCAGACCACCATCGACACCGAGGTCATCGCCAACCTCATCGCCCGCAACTACCAGCGGGGCCTGGTCAGCGCCATCAAGAAGACCATGGAGCTCGTCAAGGGGGCCTATGCCCTGACCATCATGACCGAGTCCACCCTGGTGGGCGTCCGCGACCCCTTCGGCCTGCGCCCCCTCTGCCTGGGGCGGCTCGAAAATGGATACGTCCTGGCCTCCGAGACCTGCGCCCTCGACACCATCGGCGCCGAGTTTGTCCGCGACATCGAGCCCGGAGAAATCGTCATCATCAACCACGAAGGCCTCCAGAGCCACCGCAGCGACAGTTGGACCAAGCAGCGCTCCTGCATCTTCGAGCTGGTCTATTTCGCCCGGCCCGACAGCGTCATCGACGGCATCAACGCCCACACCTACCGCTTCAAGACCGGGCGCGTCCTGGCCGAGGAGTCGCCCGCCGAGGCCGACTACGTCATCGCCGTGCCCGACTCGGGCATCCCCGCGGCCATCGGCTTCTCCGAGGCCAGCGGCATCCCCTACGCCATCGGCCTGATCAAGAACCGCTACGTGGGCCGCACCTTCATCCAGCCCAACCAGAAGCTCCGCGAGCAAGGCGTCCGCATCAAGCTCAACGTCCTGAAAAAGACCGTCTCCGGCAAACGCGTGGTGCTGGTGGACGACTCCATCGTCCGCGGCACCACCATGCCCAAGATCGTGGAGCTGCTCCGCAAGGCCGGCGCCCGCGAGGTACACGTGCGCATCAGCTCGCCCCCGGTCACCAACCCCTGCCACTTCGGCATCGACACCCCCGACCGCGACCAGCTCATCGGCGCCCGCATGGACGTACCCCAGATCAACGCCTTCATCGGAGCCGATTCGCTGGCCTTCCTTTCCATCGACGGGATGCAGAAGGCCACCGCAAAGCCCAACGGCTTCTGCCGCGCCTGCTTCGATGGCGACTACCCCATGGAGGTGCCCCGCGTGGGCGACAAGTTCCGCTTCGAGGAAAAGCCCAACCCGGTCAAGCCCATCGCCTGAGCCCCCGGCATGGACATGACGCCCCAGGAAAAAGACCGGATCAGGCTCGAACTTGCGCGCGCTTACGGCCGCGGCACCCTCGGCCAAGTGGTCGTGCTGCTGGTGCTGGCCGTGGCCGGATCCTTCCGAGACCGCCAGACCTTCGCGCTGGTGCTGCTGGTGGGCGTGTTCCTGCTGCTGGCCCGCTTCGCCCGCTCGGCCCGGCAGAAGGTGGCCCTGTTCGACCTGCTCGACAACCACCCGGCCTCCATTCAGGAGGTCCGCGCCACGGCCAAGCCTGCCCGGCTCTTCTTCCTGATCCCCGTAGGCACGCTCCACCAGGTGGAGCTCGTAGCCCAGGCGCGGACCTTCGCCCTGGTCATGCCGAGCCAGGCGGCCGCCGCGGAGCTTTCCGCCGGCCTTCGCCGCTGGCTCGGCCTTTAGGCCTGCGCCTGGCGGGCATTGACAAATTCGGGCCGTTCGGACAATGTCCAACGCCGGATTATTTCGCCCTCTCAGATCTTGGGAATGGTTAGCGTCCGAATTTCGATGGGCTTCACCCATCGCTAGGACATTGCGCTCCTTCGGGGCTTTCGCGGCGAAGTCGGCACGAACGAAAGGGGCGTGGCCCTGGCATCTTCGTAGGATTGCAGCCCCGCCCATCTTCGATAGGGGCGTAGCCCTAGCCTCTTGCGCCAAGTTGCGTTCGGATATTCCACCTTTGAACGCAACTTGTTATCACCATCGAAAGCAACTTGGTATCCGCTGCGATCATTGATCAACCAAGAGAATAGCTTATTTCTGGATACCTATTCCTGAAAAAATGTCCTTTGAATTTGTGCAACAAAAAAGAAGTGCAATTGATTTCATGGTCTATCAAAAATGAACTTGCGATTGATTTGTCTTCATTTTCTTTTACCATTCTCATTACAAAATTCGGACTTATCGTAACAGATTCAATAAATTGTCTTATCGCATCTTGCTCATCTTCTGTCAAGTTCATTCCTCTTTTCTCAAATCCTCTTTTTACATCATCAAATCCTGACATTATTTCTATTCCTTCGCCAGGATTGAAATAAACAGCAACACCATCATTCGCATTCAGTATATAGTCAGGTAAATTCATGTTTGGAAATGGATTTTTTGAACTTCTTTTTTTCATAAGCCCATTCAATTTGTTCTTTGGTAATTTCTCATATTTCTCATATTTCTCTTTATCTTTTTTATACAACGCGGCCGCCATGGTCAGTCCGTCTTGAAAGATAACCAAATCATTGTCGAAAAAACTTTTAAAATCTGAACAATGCGCTTCTATATCTTCAAGCGCTTTGCCCAATAGATTTTTATCATATCTGTAAACAATTCGCGTTGATTTTGTAACAAAATCATTTTTTGCCTTTCTCAATTTATCCTTAGTTACTTTGCCAAAGCGCTGTTGAACTCCTGACCAATAATAGGATTCGCCATAGGGAACAATTCCACCAAAAACGATGTCCTCATTCCTAAATACATTTTGGTCATTTTCCAAGTGGACTTGATACACTTGCTCATTGATAATATTTTCTAATTCTAAAATATTGTCCTTCAGAGAAATTACTCTGTAAAATGAAACTAATCTTTCATACCAACTGCGAATGTCACTTTGTATCTTTTCTGGTAATTCTAATGCCTTTGCTAAAATATCAATTACTCCTAAACCTGACCAATAAGTATTTTCTTGACAAATAAAATCATCAATGGTGGCAATATCCATTTCACCATTATTTTCTTCTTGGATATACCGATAGCAACTGTATCGAAACAAATAGGAATTTAATCCAACCCAAACCAATTTTCTTTTGAAATCCCAACCATAGTCATTCGGTTGGGATAAAAATAATTTGACTCCCGAATCTTTTGGAACAGATTTAAATTTAAGGTTTAAGAAATTCGACACGCCTTCCGCAAGTATTTTTAAATCTCTATGTTCAGGCGATATAATTAATTCATCATCAAATTCATGAAAAATTGTATAAATAAAATATTTGATTCGATGAATATCAAATGTGTCTTCGATTTTACAGTTTTCATTTACAAACAAAGGCAATGGTGTATTGAACATTGAGTTGTTGTAATCTTCAATGCTTTTCCACAAGCCAATATCATTGTGCAAATCTTCGGCAAATTCAATCAGCAAGTTTGACATTATAAAATTTTGGCTTTTATCAAGTTTCAACGTATCGAAAAAGTAAACTTTTTCTACTTGCGAAATAACTTTTGACAATCCTTTTATCAGCGGATACAAACGATCATCTCCACTTCCGACAAAATCTTTTGGTCTAAACTGTTCAAATTGAGTTTTCATTGTTCATGAGTTTTGGTAGTTCTCCATCATTGCCAACGGATATCAATGGAAGATATTCCATTCCGCCTTTTCGTGCGTCGGGCTTTTTCACGGTGACAAAAGCGGGATGGCATGGCCTTCGTGTTGCGTTTCATGATGCTTTTTTTATCCTTCCTTCAGCAATATCTCGACTTCTACTTTAAGTCTAGGCAAATGATTTATTGTTCTATTCCTTAAAGATGTGATTTGGCTGTAATGTGTTGTAATTCTTGTAGGTTTCGAATGTGTTTCTGTGCCTTGGAT
>JFJP01008531.1_pt1 | contig 11269 bp, 12 predicted proteins | sample 431651 | NCBI WGS metagenome assembly JFJP01 (sample SAMN02602958, study PRJNA72255) | Microbial mat metagenome, whole genome shotgun sequencing project. | biome: fresh water; feature: sink hole; material: water; isolation source: purple microbial (photo- and chemosynthetic) mats found in... | reverse complement strand
TCGGCAATCACCAGCGAATACGACGGGGTGACCATGATGATGTCGGGCTTGAAGTCCTGAATCAGTTGCACCTGCTTCTCGGTCTGCCCGCCCGACATGGGAATGACGGTGCAGCCCGCACGCTCGGCCCCGTAGTGGGCGCCCAGGCCCCCGGTGAACAGACCGTAGCCGTAGGCAATGTGGCAGATGTCGCCCGGACGGCCACCGGCGGCGCGGATGCTGCGGGCCACCAGGTTGGCCCAGTTGTCAATGTCTTTCAGCGTGTAGCCCACCACCGTGGGTTTGCCCGTGGTGCCCGACGAGGCGTGCACCCGCGCCACTTGTTCGCGCGGCACGGCAAACAGGCCGAAGGGGTAGTTGTCGCGCAGGTCTGCCTTGGTGGTGAAGGGGAACTTGGCGATGTCGGCCAGGGTTTTCAGGTCAGACGGGTGCACGCCTTTGCCATCGAACTTGGCGCGGTAGTGCGGCACGTTGTCGTAGGCGTGCTGCAGGGTGTGGCGCAGGCGCTCCAGTTGCAGGGCCGCAATTTCGTCGCGGCTGGCGCGCTCGATGGGCTCCAGGTCGCCGGGTTGGGGTTGTTTCACGGGCATGGGCTTGTGTCTCCTTGGCTGTCTGGTGTGGGGTGCGGGGCGGATCAGGCGGCGGCTTTGGCGGCCAGCCCGGCAATCACTTCGCCTTCAATCCGGTAGCTCTTGCCCCGGAACAGGGCCACGGTTTTGCCGCCGCGCACCTTTACCGTGATGTCGTACACCCCGGTTCGGCCCGAACGCGAGCGCTCAACTGCTTCGGCCTCCAGCACATCGCCTTCGCGGGCGGGGGCCAGAAAGTCGATGGCGCAGGCCGATGCCACGGTGTTCTGGTTGTAGCTGTTGCAGGCATACGCAAACGCGCTGTCGGCCAGCGTGAACATGAAGCCACCGTGGCACATGCCGTGGCCGTTGAGCATGTCCTGGCGCACGGGCATGGCAATGGTGGCGCTACCCGGGGCCACAGCCACGATGGACATGCCCAGCGCCTGCGTGGCGTGGTCGCGCCCCCACATGGCCTGGGCCACTTCTTGAGCCAGCGCGTGTGCGTCGGTGGGATTGGGTGTTGAATTCATCATGTTTTTGGCATCCGGCGCCTGATGGGTATGGCTTTTCAGCTATGCATGGTTGGGTGGTTTCAGCCTTGGTTGAAGCGGGCAGGGCGCTTTTCCAGGAAAGCGGCCACGCCTTCCACGTAGTCGGCGCTGTGGCCTAGCTCGCGCATCATCAAGGCCTCATACGACAGGTGCTGCTCCAGTGACGCGGTGTGGGCTGCCAGCATGGCCTGGCGGGTGCGCACCAGTGCCGTGGTGGGCAGGGCGGCCAGTTGGGCTGCCAGGGCGTTCACCGCACCGTCGAGCGCGTCGTTGGCCACGCATTCCCAAATCAGGCCCCAGTCGGCAGCCTTGGAGGCGGGCAGTTTCTGTGCCGTGAGAGCCAGGCCCATCGCCCGTGCAAACCCCAGCCGTTGCGGCACGGCCCACGAAGCACCGGTGTCGGGTATCAACCCAATTTTGGAAAACGGCAGCATGAACGATGCTGCCTCGGCCGCTACCACCATGTCGCAGGCCAGCGCCAGGCTGCAACCCGCCCCGGCGGCCACGCCTTGCACGCGGGCGATGGTCGGCACGCGCAGGTTGGTCAGCCGCATGACCAGTGGCTTGAAGTTGCGCTCCACCACGTTGCCCACGTCGGGCGGCGGCTCTCCGGGGGTGAACACCATGTCGGGGTCGGCCAGGTCTTGGCCCGCGCAAAACCCCCGGCCAGCTCCGGTGACCACCAGCACGCGGGCCTGGGCGCAATCGCCCGTGCCTGCCTGCAAGGCATCGAGCGCGTCGCGCAGCTCGGCGTGCATGTCGCCGGTGAAGGCGTTCATTTTGTCGGGCCGGTTCAGCGTGAGGCGGGCCACGCCGGTGGCGGTGTCTACCGAAAACTCAATGCTTTTGTAGGTCATAGCGCTTGTCCTTATGGGTTTGTCAGCTCTGAGAAAACGCCGGGCCGTTCCCAAGTTTTCTCGCCCCCCTTGGGGGGGCTGGCGCTCTGCGACAGCTCAGGGGGCACTTTCTGTGTGGTAGCGGCGCTGCACCACGCGGAAACGGTTGGCCACAAATGCCGAATCGGCATAGCTGGCATTGGCTGCCGGGTTGCCGCCGGTGCCGTGGTAGTCGGAAAACGCGGCAGACTGGTTCACAAACACACCACCAGTCAGGTTGATGGACAGGGCCACTTTGCTGCGCCAGGTGGCGGCCGTCATGGCGTCAATCACGTCAGCACGTGTGCTGTACACGCCCACGGTCAGCGCCCCGTGGGTGTTGACCATGTGCTCGGACAAAGCCACGGCGGCGGCGGTGTCCGCACACTTCACCACAAAGGCCACGGGGCCGAAACGCTCTTCTTGGTAGGCCGACACGTCAGTCGCATCGCAGGCCAGCAGCACCGGGGTGCGAACGGTGGCGTTGGGGAATTCGGGGTTGGCCAGGGTTTCAGAAGCCAGCACCACTGTGCCCCATGCACCGCTGTTGGCCTGCTCGATGCGGGCCAGCGTGTCGCTTGACTGGATGGCGCCCAGCACCGCGCAGGCCACCTCGGGCTTGCTGAGGAACTTGCTGATGGCCGCACCCAAGTCGGCGCACACCTCGTCATACGTCTTGTGGCCTTGGTCGGTGTCGATGCCGCCAGCGGGCACCAGGATGGCCTGCGTGGTGGTGCACATCTGCGCCGAGTACAGCGACAGCGTAAACGCCAGGTTACCCAGCATGGCTTTGTAGGCGTTGGTGGAGTCGATGACGATGTGGTTCACCCCCGCCAGCTCGGCATACACCTGCGCCTGCTTGCAGTTCGCCATGAGCCACTGCCCAAAGGTGTTGCCACCTGTGAAGTCCACCGACTTCACCGCACTGTGGGTGGCCAACGCTTGCGTGGTGCTGCGCTGCTCGGTCGCGCACAGGGTGACGAGGTTGGGGTCCAGGCCTTGCTCGGCCAGCACGGCGCGCAGCGTGCGCACGGTGATGGCCGCTGGCAGCACGGCGTTGCTGTGTGGCTTGACGATGACTGCATTGCCCGTGGCCAGCGCGGCAAACAGGCCGGGGTAGGTGTTCCACGTGGGGAATGTGCCGCAGCCAATGACCAGCGCCACGCCCCGGCCCACCACCTCGAAGTGTTTCTTCATTTGAATAGGTGGGTTCTTGCCCTGCGGCTTTTCCCAGGTGGCCTCGGTGGGCACAAAGCTCTGTTCGCGCCAGGCGTAGGCCACGGCTTCCAGTGCGCGGTCTTGCGCGTGGGGGCCACCGGCCTGGAAGGCCATCATCCAGCCCTGGCCGGTGGTCATCATCACGGCGTGGGCAATTTCAAAACTCTGTGCGTTCAGCCGCTTGAGCATTTCCAGGCAGATGCCGGTGCGGCCTTCTGCCCCCACGGCTTGCCACGCGGGCATGGCGGCCTGGCCTGCGGCCACCAAGGCTTCGTGGGCGCACACGGGGTAGCTCACATTCAGCGCCACGCCGTAGGGAGATTGCTCAGGAGCCACGCGCTGGCCGGTGTCCCCGGGTTGGTTCAGCTCGAAAGTCTGGCCCAGAAGTGATTCAAAAGCACGCTTGCCATCGTCAACTGCCGTTTCGCCATACACCTTGGGGCTGGGCATTTCGTTGAAGGGCGTCCAGTAGCCACGGGTGGCAATGGCTTGCAGCGCTCCGTCCAGCAAGGGTTGATGGGCGGTCAGCAGGGCGTGAGGCATGAATACTCCAAGGGTCGTATCTTGTGTCAATGAGCATAAATGACACAAGTTTGTTTCAAATTATGAAGTCAAATGTAATACGACGGATGGGCTTGGGTTTTCAGGGTTTACCCGGATGGGTCCCGAGGTGCAGCGCCGTGCCGGTTGAAAATACACCCCCCGGCATTCAGTCCCGCAACCCCTTTCACATGAACCCTCACATCCATACCCGCCGCACGGCGCTGCGCCGCTGGGTCGCTCTCGGCCTGACGCTCGGCGTTGGCCCCTTGTTTTCAGCGTGTTCAGACGCCCCGCCCGACGCCGACACCCTGCGCGTGAGCCTTGAAGAGGGTCGTCAGTTGTTCGAGTCGAAGCAGGTGCTGATGTTTGACATCCGGGAACCCAAAGAGCACGCCACCGGCGTGGCCAGCGGGGCGGTGCTGCTGCCCATGTCGCAGCTCAACCAGCGGTTGGGTGAAATTCCCAAAGACCCGGCGCAGCCGGTTCTGCTCATTTGCAACACGCAAAACCGCTCCGGCAAGGTGGCGCAGAGCAGACCAACGTGCGCTACGTGCACGGCGGCATGAGCACCTGGGCCAAGAACGGCTGGCCGATGGTCAAGCCAGCGCAATGATTTGGTTCAGCATGCCGCACACCTCGGCAAACGCAGTGGGGTTGAGCTGCTTCATGGGGTGTGGGCTGGCCTGGCGGGCGCGCCAGTCGAACGACTTGGGTTGGTGGCACAGCACATAGCTGGGTTTGCCTGCTTTGGCACCGCCTGCCAGACCCGCTACAACGGCAAACGGGTTGTCGGCGTTGTAAGCGGCTGTGGTCATGGGCAAGCCTATGACCAGCGATGTGCGGTCGTTGAAACTGCGGGGTGACAGCACTAAAAAAGGGTGCACGTCCCGCATCTCCTGGCCAGCCTGGGGCGTGCAGTCGATCCAGATGATGTCTTGCCGCTCGGGCACCCAAATGGTGGGTGGACGGCGGGTCACCACCGTTCTGCGCCCAATGGGGACGTGACCATGGCTTCGGTGCCGTGGCGGGCGGGGTCAAACCGTGAGAGCCGTTCTTCCAGTGACAACGGGGCGGCAGTTGGCAGTGGTTCGATGACCACACGGCCTTCTTCCACAGACACACGCACTTGCTGGTCGGCCTGCAGGTTGGCTTCGCGCGCCACGGCCTGTGGCAAGCGGACCCCCAGGTTGTTGCCCCAGTGTTTGATGGACAGCACTGCTTCAGCCATGAAAATCTCCGTTTGTTTAGACGGAGTATAAACATGCAAGCGTCCAGCGGCAAATGTCAGCGCGTAGTTTTCGGCCATGGTCAGGCTGCCTGCCTGGGAGTTGACGATGTAGTCCAGCTCGGCGTTCTGGAATTTGGCAGTGATGTTGCTGTCTTCCGGGAACTGGTGCATGAGGCTGGTGAACCACCACGAAAAGCGCTCAGCCTTCCAGATGCGGCGCAGGCAGCGGTCTGAATAGGCGTTCAGGTCGGTGTCTGACTGGCCACGGTAGTGGCCGATCAACCCTTCGCTGAGGTATTTCACGTCGGTGGCGGCCAGGTTCAGGCCCTTCGCGCCGGTGGGGGGCACGATGTGGGCGGCGTCGCCCGCCAGGAACAGGCGGCCAAAGCGCATGGGCTCGGTCACAAAGCTGCGCAGCGGGGCAATGCTTTTTTCGATGGATGGGCCGGTGACGAGGTGTTCGCGGGCCTCGGGGTCCAGGCGCAGTTTCAGTTCTTGCCAGAAGGCATCGTCGGTCCATTCTTCAATGCGGTCTGTCAACGGTACCTGCAGGTAGTAGCGGCTGCGGGTTTTGCTGCGCTGGCTGCACAGGGCAAAGCCGCGCGGGCTGTTGACGTAAATGAGTTCGTCGTGCACGGGCGGGGTGTCTGACAACACACCCAGCCACCCGAAGGGGTAGACCTTTTCGTACTCGGCAATGGCATTGCGCGGCACACTGGCCCGGCACACGCCGTGAAAGCCATCGCACCCGGCAATGAAGTCGCAATGCAAGGTGTGCGCCACGCCGTCTTTTTCGTAGGTGACGCTGGGGCTGGTGGTGTCGTAGCCGTGCACTCCGACGTTGCGGGCTTCGTACACGGTGGACAGGCCTGCGGCTTCGCGAGCGTGCATCAGGTCGCGGGTCACATCGGTTTGGCCGTACACCATCACGTTTTTGCCGCCGGTCAGCGCATTCATGTCGATGCGGTGGCGCTGGCCGTTGAACAGAAGGTCAAACCCGCCGTGCACCAGGCCTTCGGTGTGCATGCGCTGGCCCACACCGGCTTCGTCCAGCAGGTCGATGGTGACTTGCTCCAGCACCCCGGCGCGGATGCGGCCCAGCACGTAGTCGCCGGTTTGGCGCTCCAGAATCACGGCGTCGATGCCAGCCTTGTGCAGCAACTGACCCAGCAGCAGGCCGGAGGGGCCTGCGCCAATGATGGCAACTTGGGTTTTGGTGGTGGTGCTCATGTCTCGGGTGCCTTGTGTTCAGAAGCGCGAATTGTCGAATTCGAGGCCGCCAGCGGCCAGCCAAAGCAGGCTCTAGCTGTTATGTGAAATGAGCATTGCGCGTTCCGTCACAGGTTGGGCGGTGGGGACGCAGTCTTTTGCATCACGCTGTGAAACAGCGGGCTGTTCAGCCAGGCGTGCAACCACGCGCGGGCGGCAGGGAAGGGGCTGGCGGCCCACCAGGCGGGCTCCACACCGGCAAACTGGCGCACAAACGGGAACACCGCCGCATCGGCCAATACCGGCTGCGCGCCACCCAGCCAGGGGCCGTGGGTGTTCAGGGCGTGTTCCAGGGGGCTCAGCAGGCAGTCAACGGCTTGCTGGCGGTAGTGGGCCTGTGGATGGGCTGGGTGCCTTTGAAAATATTTGTAGCGGTCAAGCCAATGCTTGAAAGCTCTGTCGGTTGTTTTTATCCAAAATTCGTCGTCGGCAACGGCCACAGGGCGCGACCAACCCGCCGGGTCGTGCTGCGCCAGCGCCCAGCGCATGATGTCCAGGCTCTGCGACAGCACATCGCCACCGGGCAGCACCAGCACCGGCACGGTGCCAGCGGGTGACGCGGCCAGCATTGCGGCGGGCTTGTGCTTCAAATCCACCTCCACCGTGTTCACCGCCACGCCAGCCTGTGTCAGCGCGAGGCGGGCGCGGATGGCGTACGGGCACCGGCGGAAGGAGTAGAGCAAGGGGCGGGTCATGGGGCAGTGCATGAACAAATGTTGCCTGATGGACATGGTCGAGCCGTTAAACTCCAAACCGTTCGGGGACAAAATTCGGCTTCATGCCGTGTGTGTTCCAAACCTCAGTGTTTGGCACCTATATCCCCGACAACCTTTTACTGACCGCTGTCGTGTCCCATGGGTTTCGGCAGCGGTTTTTTCTTTGTGTAGTAAACGCCATAGGGTGCTGACGCTGTTTCGTCTGCGGCTTGCACCAGCCCTACTTTGGGCCACAGCAGATCGATGTACCGAGTTTCTTGTCTTTCAAAGTAACGCTGCAATGCCCACAGAAAGTAGTCCACAGCTTGCAACGGAACGTCTTTGGGCGGGGATGACTGCCTTGCCGTCACGGTCGTGTCGTGCCGCCGCTGCCATTTCGTGGCAAAGCGGCGTTGTGCCACCGTCAATGCCTTTGCCAGCGCGGCTGTCCGGTCTGATTTGCCACGCTCTGCCAAACACACCTCTGACTCAGCGCTCAGGTGCAGTCTGTTCTTGAACAGCCTGGTTACCAAGGTGTCGTACAACTCGTTGGGTTGATACCGGTATTCGTTGATGAGAAGTTGGCTCATGACGTCGGATGGGTGTGACAGCGCTCACATCATATGAGTGGCATCTGCGGTGAAACCTGTTTATTGGGCCGTGCGCGAACGCTGGACCGATGGCGTTTGGCCTCTATGGATAACGCCAATTACTCAATGCATTGAGCAGTTTGGATTCTCAATCGCATCCGCTCCATCACCGCCCCACCTCCGCCAGCGTTTGCCGAATCAGCGCCAGCGTGGTTTGCTGGGTGCGGGTGGTGGGCCGCATGGAACTGGTGGCCAGAAACAGCCGGGTGCTCAGCGGCGGGTTGCGCACGGCGCGCACCAGGTAGGCGCTGGGGCGTATGCAACTGGCCACCGCGTTGCGCGACAGCAGGGCGGCACCTGCGCCGTCGGCCACCAGGTCGAGGATGGCGGCCACGCCGTCAATTTCCAGCGCCACCTTCAGGCGGCAGCCGATTTGCGCCATTTCGGTTTCCACATGCGTGCGGATGGCGTTGGGGCGGCTGGGGATGATCAGTTGCAGCTCGGCCACGTCTTTCAGGTCAATGGGGCCCAGGTCATCAGGGAACTGTGGGTCTTCGGCCAGGCCACTCTGGCGTGCTTGCACCAGCCACAGGTCTTCGTCGCCCAAGGGGCTGATCTCAATGTCCGCGCTGGCGCGGGCGTTGTAGAGCACGGCAATGTCCAGCCGTCCGTTCACCAGCCACTCTTGCATTTGGGTGCTCAGCCCCTCGCTGATGGACAAGCTGGCATCGGGCAACTGGGCGCGAAACGCGCGGGTCAGCGGCACGGTGAACACCCGCGCCAGGCTGGGCGGCAGGCCAATGGCCACCTGGCCCGACAAACCGCCGCGCACGGTGCCCAAATCTTCCCGGGCCCGCTGCACCTGGTGCAGGATGCCGCGCCCGTGGTCCAGAAGCACCTGGCCCGCCTCGGTGGGCACGGCGCCCCGGCCGTTGCGCACCAGCAGGGTTTGGTGCAGGTCCACCTCCAGCATGCGAATCAGGCGCGACAGCGCGGGCTGCGTGGTGTTGAGCATTTGCGCGGCGCGGGTGAAGCTGCCCAGCTCGGCCACGCGCACAAAACCCTCGATTTGTTTGAAGTCCATGGGGTGCCCGGTGGGTTGCGCTATTGAAAAATTGGCTATCAGCTATGGGCATTATCAGCTTTACGCATGGTTTGCGGCCGCTGAGAATGCGGGAACCCTTGCGTTGTCCACCTGCTTCCTTGATGCCGCCCATGCCCGCCATTGCCACCCTGAAAGGTATTTCCTCCATGGCCACCCGCGCTCTGCTCGCCGAGCTGGTGGCCGGGTTTGAAGCGCAAACCGGCACAGCGGTGGCCATTGAATCGGTGGGTGGTGTGGACGCTGCCAAACGCGTGGCCGCAGGCGAGGCGTTTGACCTGGTGCTGCTGGCCAGCGACGCGCTGGACAAACTGGCCGCCGCGGGCCACGTGCGCACGCCCCGGGTGGACTACGTGCATTCGCCCGTGGCCATTGCTGTGCAAGCCGGTGCACCGTTGCCCGATGTGAGCAGCGAAGCGGCACTGAAAGCCGCCGTGCAAGCCGCTGCCACCATTGGCTACAGCACAGGGGCGAGTGGGCAACACCTGATGCGCCTGTTCGAACGCCGCACCGTGCAAGCCAAGCCCGGCGTGCCTGTGGGCAGCCAGCTGGCCAGCGGCGAGGTGGCGCTGGGCTTTCAGCAACTCAGCGAGTTGAAGGGCTTGCCGGGCATTCAGATCGTGGGCTTGTTGCCCAACGACTGCGCCTTCATCACCACTTTCAGCGGTTGTGTGGCCACGGCCAGTACCCAACCCGAACTGGCCCATCGCTTTCTGGCACACCTGAATGGCGCCACGGCATGACCCCCGTCAGCGCCTGAGGCGCTTCTGCTTTTTCCACCCCACATCCGCCATGCCCAAAACCAACGGCTCCCCCCTCATCATCGATTGCCACGGCCACTACACCACGGCACCCAAGTCGCTGGAAGCCTGGCGCAACCAGCAAGTGGCCGGTATCAAAGACCCGGCGCTGAAGCCCAAAGTCGCTGATCTGAAGATTTCCGACGACGAGCTGCGCGAAACCATTGAAACCAACCAACTGCGCTTGATGAAAGAGCGCGGCTCCGACATCACGGTCTTCAGCCCCCGTGCCAGCTTCATGGCCCACCACATTGGCGACTTTGAGGTGAGCAGCACCTGGGCCGCCATTTGCAACGAGCTGTGCTTTCGCGTCAGCCAGTTGTTCCCCGACCACTTTGTGCCCGCAGCCATGCTGCCCCAAAGCCCAGGTGTGGACCCCGCCACCTGCATCCCCGAACTGGTGAAGTGCGTGGAGCAATACGGCAACGTGGGCATCAACCTCAACCCCGACCCCAGCGGCGGCCACTGGACCAGCCCGCCACTGACCGACAAGGCCTGGTACCCCATTTACGAAAAAATGGTGGAGTACGACATTCCCGCCATGATTCATGTGAGCACCAGTTGCAACGCCTGCTTTCACACCACTGGCGCGCACTACATCAACGCCGACACCACCGCCGTGATGCAGCTCATTCAGGGCGACCTGTTCAAAGACTTCCCCACGCTGAAGTTCATCGTGCCCCACGGCGGCGGTGCTGCGCCCTACCACTGGGGCCGATACCGTGGCCTGGCGCAAGAGCTGAAAAAGCCACTGCTGAAAGACCACCTGCTGGGCAACGTGTTTTTTGACACCTGCGTGTACCACCAGCCCGGCATCGACCTGCTGACCAAGGTGATACCCGTGGAGAACATCCTGTTTGCCAGCGAAATGATCGGCGCCGTGCGCGGTATTGACCCCGACACCGGCAACTACTTCGACGACACCAAGCGCTACGTGCAAGCCACCTCCAACCTCACCGATGCTCAACGGCACCAGGTGTACGAGGGCAACGCCCGCCGCGTGTTCAGCCGCCTGGACGCCCGTTTGAAGGCCAAAGGTCTTTGATTCGTGTTTTTTAAGCTTTTTGGACATCCAGCGCTTGATGGATAAGCGCTGGCAGCTATATTTTTATCGGAGTTCTTGCCATGTTTGAACTGGGCGTTTGTTACCGCAACATCACCCGCGCCGACCGCTCCGCTGCCGATGGCATGGCCGCATTGGGCAGCGCCACCGTTCACGAGGCCATGGGCCGCGTGGGCCTGCTCAAGCCCTACATGCGCCCCATTTTTGGGGGGCAACAGGTGTCGGGCACGGCGGTGACCGTGCTGCTGCAACCCGGTGACAACTGGATGTTGCACGTGGCTGCCGAGCAAATTCAGCCCGGTGATGTGGTGGTGGCCGCAGTCACTGCCGAATGCACCGATGGCTACTTTGGCGACCTGCTGGCCACCAGCTTCCAGGCCCGGGGTGCCCGCGCCCTCGTCATCGACGCGGGTGTGCGCGATGTGAAAACCTTGCAGGAAATGAACTTCCCTGTTTGGAGCAAAGCCATCAGCGCCAAAGGCTGCATCAAGGCCACATTGGGCTCGGTCAACATCCCGGTGGTGTGCGCCGGCATGCTGGTCACCCCGGGCGATGTGGTGGTGGCCGACGACGACGGCGTGGTGGTGGTGCCCGCTGCAAAAGCCGTGGAGGTGTTTGCCGCCGCCACCAAGCGCGAAAGCTTTGAAGGCGAAAAACGCGCCAAATTCGCCGCCGGCGTGCTGGGTCTCGACATGTACAACATGCGCCCCGGTCTGGAAAAAGCGGGCTTCCGCTACATCGACTGACCCCGTCAGCTTGTTTT
>JFJP01034871.1_pt1 | contig 11270 bp, 7 predicted proteins | sample 431651 | NCBI WGS metagenome assembly JFJP01 (sample SAMN02602958, study PRJNA72255) | Microbial mat metagenome, whole genome shotgun sequencing project. | biome: fresh water; feature: sink hole; material: water; isolation source: purple microbial (photo- and chemosynthetic) mats found in... | reverse complement strand
GCCGGGCTCTGAACTCCAGCCCGCTTGTAAGTGAAGAAACCAGAAAACTCATTCAGGAGACCGCCGAGCGCCTGAATTTCAAACCAAACAAGGCCGCGCGCAGCCTTGTAAACCAGAAAGTCCTTACCATCGGGGTGGTGGTTTTTTCCGAACCCGCCTATTTCTGGGATGAGGTCCGGTATGGTGTGCAAAAAGCCGAGAACGACCTGAGGGATTTTGGTATCGTTGTCAAATTTTTCTCCACAAACATCAAAAATCCCGTCGAGCAGCTTGAGGTCATCAAGACGCTCGAAGCCGAGACTCTTGACGGCCTCATCATCTCGCCAAACGATCCTTCAGTAATCGTAGCAGAGATAGACCGTCTGGCCGAACGGAATATTCCCGTGGTGACGGTGAGCAACGACATGCCGGAAAGCCGGCGCTTTTGCCATATCGGTTGTGATTTCTACCAGGCAGGACGGACAGCCGGTTTTCTTATGGACCGCTTCATCAAGAACGGGAAGAGCGTTGCCATCATAACCTTCACTGACACGATCAATTCAATACGGGACCGGATCATAGGCTTCAGGGAAGTGATAGAAAAATCAAATCATCTGAATATCCTCGGACCATATCGACTATCAAGAACCGGTGAAGGCGTCGAAGAATTCATAACAAACCTGGTACAGACCCTTCCGGACCTGGGCGGAATATTTGTAAGCTACGGTATTCTGGAACAGGTTGCCCGTGTAATTGCAAACCTTGGCAAAGGAGATGACATTGTACTTTTAGGGTATGACCTGTCCAAGGAAATTGCCAACCTGGTCCGCTCCAATACGGTAGACGCCGTAATAACCCAGGAACCATTCTATCAGGGATATTATTCCGTCCGCATCATGGCGGATTACCTGCTTGAGAACAAGAAACCGCCATTGAGTGTCATCAACACAAAACTCGAAATAGTAACAAGGGAAAATCTGGCATGCTACGAGCATGAGGCGGAATATTGTTCTTTTCTTTTTGAGATATGAATACCAGAAACGTTGACCCAGAGCATACCATTTTTGCTGTTTAAAAAACCTGAAGCAAGGGGTATATAATGACATCTGACGTTTCCGTCATTCGGGAACTTGCACGTGAATACCGGGAAATTACCGAAGATCCAATACAAGCACGGAAACGCGAGCGTTTCCGGCGTTTCAATGATCTTGAGCCAGTCGGGCCGATGGTACTTCTGGAGCCTGATGGCGATGGTGCATGGAAAGAAATAATTACGGAAAACATGCTTCTCGTCAAAGACCCCTTCCTGCGCGACTACGAATTCCTGTTGCGACGCATGATTTTCCATGCCCGCAACTTCCATGATGACCAGGTATTTGAACCCTACGTGAGCATGGATATGGAAGGTGACTACACGGGCTACCATTACGGCAAGGCCAGCCAGACTTCCGCCTGGGGCATAAGCCTTCACGGCAAGCCGGTGCGGGAAGACGGAGGCGCGTACGCGCTTGAGAACTTCCTTCAGACACCGGAAGACTTCGAGACCTTTCTGCAGCACAAACTGGATTTTATCTACGACCGGAAAGCAACAGAACGGAAGACGCAGATTCTCGAGGAAGCCCTGGATGGCATCCTGGCAATAAAGTTGCGCGTGCCCTACTCCGTGCTTGTCTGCTCCCTGCTCATCGAACTCATCCATATCCGCGACATGACTTCGATAATGCTTGACCTCTACGACCAACCGGATATGTTTCACCGCATCATGCGCCACATGTCGGACGGCAAGGTATCACTGCTCCTGAAGCTGGAGCGCGAACATAGATTGGTGCTCAACAACGACAATGTTTATACCGGTTCCGGCGGTACCGGATATTCGTCCCGGCTGCCGGCAGCTGGCTTCGATCCTGAGCAGGTCAGACTAAAGGATATTTGGGGCTTTGCCGATGCCCAGGAATTTGCGCAGGTATCAAACGAAATGTTCAAGGAATTCGTACTGCCATACCAGCGCGTACCGCTTGAGTTGTTTGGTCTGGCCTGTTATGGCTGCTGCGAGCCTGTAGACCACAAGCTTGACGACATCCTGACCATCCCGAACCTCTGGCGAGTATCGGTGAGCCCTTGGTCGGATATCGCCCGCGCGGCAGAAAAAATTGGCAGGCGAGCCATTTATTCGCGCAAGCCCAATCCAGCCCAGGTAAGCATCCGTACCGACAGGGAAGCCGTAAAAAAAGATGTGGCGGCAGTCCTGGATGTCGCCAAAGACTGCAACGTCGAATTCGTTCTCAAAGACCTCAGAACCTGCAACAACAATCCAGAAAATCTCAGCCTATGGGTTGATACCGCCCAGGAGCTCTGTTCCTGGGCAAACGCATGATGCCGCCAGGAAGCTTTGATCCAAAGCGTTGCGCCAGAAAAGATTGTACCAAATACTGCTTTTTGAATTATTTTTATCATTCACCACGCCAGCGCCTGGTTGCTTCAACCATTGCTGCGAAACCCGCGGGCGGCACATAGTCGGCGATCTGGTTGCCAGAGCCAAGTGCAAAACCTGGATAGGGTTGCGCTTCCAGTAAAACCGCGTTGACACGTTCGGCAATAGCCTGCGGTGGTTCGCGGCATAGCAGGTCCATGTCGATGCCTCCGAACAGGGCTATGCGGTCGCCATAGCGGCGCAGCCATTCTCCAAAAGGAGCTATGGTGTCTTCGTTTGAATGCTTTGCGTCGATGCCGGCTTCAAGGAGAATGTCCTCCATGACGTCGAATATCCTGCCGCAGGAATGCAGGAGGAAAGGTTTGCCCGCCTTGTGGGCCAGGTCTACGATACGGCGGTACGCGGGAATTATGTGCGTACGTATCGTCTCCGGCTTGAGGAGCAAGCTTGACTTGAAGCCAAGGTCATCACCCATGCGGAACATGCAGAATGCATCGCCGTAGCGCGGTATGAAGCGCTCCCAAACTGCCGCCAGCAAGTCCGCCACTTTAGTCCATAGCAGGCTGAAAGCGTCCGGGTCATCGGCTTCAAGATAAGCCAGGTCCGTAAGTGGTAAAAAATCCTGTACTGTTTCGAATACGCCGTTTCCAACCCCCGCGACTGCCATCATGCCGGAGGGCAAGGATTCCCGCAGGGCTTCGAAGTCGGGTCCGAAGTGCTTGAAATACACATCCGGAAAACCATCCCAGTCGTAGGATTCAATATCCGCCTTGGTTGTGAACATCGCTCCTGCCCGGCCACACAGTGCTTCTCCTCCCTGTACCAGCTCGACCACGCAGCCTTCAAACGATACCGTGTCGTAGCCGAGCTCCACAAGGGTGGTACAATACGTTTTGAAGTACTCGACCTTATCACGGTAATCGCCTTTTGCCAGTTGCGCAAAGTTCTTGCCCGTCAACGCTTCAAGTACATTGGGGTAGATGTTGTGTTCGTACAAGGGAAGGCGAGCAGGCCGGACGCGTCGGGCCGCATTGACCAGATTCCGGTAATCAGGCTGGAAGGTTGTGCTGTTCATGGCGGCATCTTAACGCCAATTCCGGCAACGGTGTCAACTATTCGTCGATGCATGTTCAATCCATATCGAAACGGCAGGATCCACGATCCATCAATATCATTTTGGTTTTCAGCACCTGTACTGCTGCTGACGCCGATTGAAGCCTTGATTCCAGAAGGCTCCAGGCCATGGAAACCATCAGCCCCTGGTCCCCCTTCATAGTCGTTATCTTTGGAATGAAAGGCAGACTGTAATCAAGCACATCTCCGCCCGCTGCTATGACCGAAACGTCGGCAGGCACCCGCTTTCCTATGGTCTTCAGAGCCTCCATGAGGCATGCTGCAAAAAAGTCATCGTGCACCACCCATGCAGTCGGTGCATTGGGAGAGGCATAGATGGCGCGGACACGGGCGAGCAATGAGTCATACTCGGAAATCACAACGCTGATGCAATGATCTTCATTGCACTCGATCCTTTTTTCTTCCAGCGCCCGCCGATAACCATAATACCTGTCAGCAACGAGTGCGGCATACTCTGGCCGCTTGTAATCCGCGTAGGAGATCTGCCGGTGTCCAAGGTCGATGATGTGGAGAGTTGCTTCGTATGATGCCTGCAGGTTGTCCGACAATACCGAACAGAATTCATTTTGATATTCGCTATTGTTTATGATGATGACCGGGATTCCCGCGGCCTCCAGATTGACAAAAAGATCGCGCTCGACATAGTGCAGGGAAAAGACCGCTCCCACCCTCGCACCGACAATTTCTTTAAACAGCATTTTTGGGGTGTAATGTGCCGGGACATGGAATACTATAGGATTTTTTCCCTTCTGCATGACCTGGTCTTCCAGAAGAAGCGCGAAGGGTATGGAGAAATTCCATAGATACGATACCATTTCCCGCTGGAGTATGGCCACGTATTTAAAGTTGCGCTTGGAAGGAGTTGCTCCAGAGTGGTTCCGTTCATAGCCGAGATCGAGTGCGATTGAACGTACTTTTTCAACTACAGACGGAGACATTTTACCTTTGCCTGAAAGAATCATGGACACGGCGGCAATGGAGATGCCGGCAGCTTCTGCGATATCTTTCAAAGTCGTCGCTTTCATGCCGTAAAGTATGCACCATAATTAAAAAATTTAAATAGTTTTTTGGTTAAATTTTCAATTTTACCTGATTATTTGGAGAAATGTTTATTTAATAATCTTGACGGGCATCGCATCCATGGTAGACTGCATCGTAGCTTCGGTGAGTCGTTGGAGAAACGAATGACAGCAAGGGAACGATTCCTGACCGCCATCAATCTTGGAAAGCCCGACCGGGTGCCAATGTTTGACTTCCTCTTCCAGGAGCCATTGTACGAAAGCCTGATCGGGCACAAACCCGGCAGCTACAACGGGCCAGATGCCCTTGAACTCGCAAAAAAACTGAACATGGACGGGATATGGGTACCTCTTGCTGGCTTCCAGGGGTATTCTCCCGAGTGGATTGACGACAAAACCTACAAGGACGAGTGGGGCACCGTATTTACACGATCCGACGTTTCATGGCCAATCGATTCTCCTATACGTTACCCGATCAACAACCGGGAAGACTTTGAGAAGTACGTCTGCCCCGACCCCATGCTTCCTGGCCGCGACCTTGACCTCAGGCAGACCATTGCAAACAACAAGGATTCACAGCTTGCCATTACCTGTGGCATCCAGGGACCGCTGACTACGGCCTGGTTGCTCATGGGCTTCGAGCAGATCAGTTTTGCCGTCTACGATGATCCCGCCCTGCTAGAGTCGGTTTTTGCCATGTCCAATGATTTCTTCAAGAAGGCTGCGAAGATTGCGGTGGACTGTGGAATCGACGGCATCTGGGTAAGTGAAGATCTAGGCGACTCGAGGTCGGTTTTTTTCCGCAAGGAACAATATGTCGAGCATTTCTATCCGTACCTGAAAGACCTTGTGGACTACGTAGACTCGCTCGGCGTTCCAGCACTGCTCCATTCCTGCGGGTGCATATGGGACTACATGGACCTTATAGCGGATACAAAAATTAAATCGATCCACCCGCTTCAACGTACCGCGGGCATGGAACTGAAACGCGCCAAAGAAGAATATGGCAAGCGCTTCTGCATCATCGGGAATATCGACTCCTCGGTAACCCTGCCATTTGGTACACCCGCTCAAGTGAGGGCGGAAGTCAAACAGGCAATTGCCGACGCTGCACCCGACGGGGGCTACATACTTGCTTCGGACCATTCGTTGCACGATGGTATTTCTGTTGACAATATAAAAGCAATGTTCGACGAAGGCTTGAAATCGGGTACCGCAATCTACCGGGCCTCGGATTGATGATGGCACTACCCGCCGTTCAAACGGCGGTGAAAGTATCTCTTGTTTCTCAAGGAGGATTCTGATGAAAAAGCTACTCATGATCTCGATTTCGGTGGTGCTACTGTTTGCCATCGGATCGAACGTATTCGCCGCTGGCGCAAAAGAAGACGCAAAGCCAAAGGTAGCCGGCGTCGTATTCCAGGAAGACCAGTTCATGAAGCTCATGCAGCTTGGCTACAAGGACGCCGCGGAAAAAGCAGGATTCGATTTCTATCCAGGCAATACCAATGGTGATGCCGCAAAGGAATCTGAATTCCTGAACACCTACGTAACCCAGGGCTACAAAGGCGTCGCGATCTCCCCGATCAGTGAAGGTGCTTCCATGAAGGTTATCGCAGACGCAGCCGGCAAAGGCCTGTTCGTCGGCATTTCCAACTTTACCCTCACCAACGCTCCCTACATGACCGGCTCCTTTACTTCCGACAACTATGACCTCGGCAAGACCTGCGGAAAAGCGGCAGCCGCGTTCATCAAAGAGAAAATGGGTGGAAAGGCGAATATCGCCATCCTCCAGTTCAAGTCACTCCTCCCCGAGCAGTCCGGCGCCCGCGTCAACGGATTCCTTGACCAGCTCAAAGACATGCCCGATGTAAAAGTAATCGCAGACCAGGATGCCTGGCTGCAGGACAAAGCCATTACCGTAGGTGGAGACATCATCACCGCAAAGGGTGACGAACTTACCATGATTTTCTCAGCCAACGAAGGCGGCACCATCGGCGCAACCATGGCCGTGAAGAATGCCGGAAAAGAAGGCAAGATTTTCGTGTTCGGCTTTGACGGTTCCGAGCAGATGGTCCAGCTCCTCAAGGACCCCGCAAACGTACTCCAGGCAGCAATTGCACAGGATCCCTACGGCATCGGCGTCAAAACCATGGAAAGCCTCGTAAAGGCGATCAAGGGTGAAGACTACAGCGCCACCAAGGGCAAGACCATTATCGTCCCTGGCATTCTGCTTGAGCGCAAAAACGTAGCCGGGCTCGATGCATTCCTTGCAGACCTGAAGTCAAAGTCCAACTAAGGTTTCTTTCTCAATTCTGTAGCATTTCAAAGGGGTTCCACGATATCCGGCAAGTCCGGCTCGCGGAACCCCTGATTTCAAAGGGGTATCGATGAGCATCCTGAACGTCCGCAACATTACCAAAGTGTTTCCCGGAACCACGGCACTGGACAATGTCACGCTGTCTTTTGAAAGTGGCAAGGTAAACGCTCTGATAGGAAAAAATGGTTCCGGAAAATCCACCCTTGTAAAGATCATAAACGGGGCGTATCTCCCCGACGGCGGGACCCTCGACCTGGATGGTACGCCGCTGAAATTTGAAAATCCTTCGGATGCTTTTGCCAAAGGCATGGCAACGGTCTATCAGGAAATGAGCCTGATACCCGGACTGTCCGTGGCAGAAAACATACTGATCGGACGATATGAAACCAAAGGCGCTTTTGTCGACTGGAAGAAAACCTACGCAAAAGCCCAGGCGCTGCTCGACGAGATGGGCATTGAACTCCCCGTGCAGGAACTGGTCGTCAACCTGAGTGTCTGGCAATGCCAGGTAGTCGAGATAGTAAAGGCGATGAGCTGTCGGCCCAAAGTCATACTCCTGGACGAACCGACATCGGCCCTTGCCCAGCATGAAACACAAATATTATTCAAACTAATACGAGAGCTGAAGAAGAAAGACGTCATCATCATTTACATTACCCACCGGCTTCAGGAATTATGGGAAATCGCCGATACAAGCACCGTGCTGCGCGACGGCGTGTCGACAGGCAAGGTGGAAATGGCAGGCGCACAGCCACGCGACATCCTCAAGCTGATGTTCGGCGACGTGGAAGTCAGGCAGCGACCCGCTGACCTTGTAATCTCTGATGAAACAGTACTTGAAGTTTCTGGCCTTTCCAGGGATCCCTGGTTCAAGGATATTTCATTTGCACTGAAAAAAGGTGAGATATTGGGAATTGCCGGCATGCTCGGTTCAGGGCGGACCGAACTGCTGCGCGCGATTTTTGGCGCTGACAAGGCGGATTCCGGCACCGTAATCCTTGATGGTGAAACGATTGCTTCACCGAGCCCGCGGCGCATGAGCAGAAAGGGAATGGCTTTTACTCCGGAAGACCGGAAGCTGCAAGGGCTGGTCCAGGTTTTATCGATCAAGGACAATCTGTGCCACGCCTGCCTGGACCTGGTGTCTCCCGGAGGTTTTGTCGATACAAAACTGGAACAACAATTTGCAAACAGACAGGTGAGCAACCTGCAGATAAAAACTACGGGAACCGAGCTTCCCATGACAAGCCTTTCGGGCGGCAACCAGCAAAAGGTCGTCGTTGGAAAATGGCTCAATGCCGATCCTAAAGTGATCATCCTGGACGAACCGTCACGCGGCATCGACGTCAATGCCAAACAACAGATATTCCAGATAATCTGGGATCAGTCCAGACGCGGCATAGCATCAGTAGTAGTCTCCTCGGAACTGGAAGAACTGCTGGAAGTCTGCCACCGCATCATAATCATGAGGCTTGGACGATTCATCGGTGAAGTACGCCCCGAGGATGTTACCATAGAACAACTGTACTCGCTCTGCATGGGAGGCGAAAAATAATGGCCAGCAAGAATTTCGATCTATCGCGTTTCTCAAAAAAATACATGATGGAGCTGATACTCTCCACCATCACCCTGGTCCTGATATTTTCAGCACCAGGATTTTTTACATTGCCAAACATACTGAACATTTTCCGCAACGTAGCGCTCGCTGGCGTCATTTCGTTTGGCATGACGATGACGATCATCGGTGGCGAGATAGACCTTTCAGTAGGTTCCTCGATAGCGTTATCCGCCGTGCTTACAGCTACCATAACAGGCGCTTTGTCAAAAGCCGGCATCATGCCGATGGAAAGCGCTGTCATCGTAGCGATGGTATGCGCACTCCTCGTCGGGCTGGTAATAGGACTCATAAATGGTTTTGTCCGAACCAGGTTCAACATTCCTTCCTTTATAATAACGCTTGCCATGCTCAACGTGATCTACGGAAGCGCCGCGCTTATCTCCAAGGGATTTCCGGTAACTACGCTTCCGGACTGGTACAACTGGATCGGCGCTGGCCAGCTTTTCGGTATTTTTCCGGTACCGGCAGTCTGGCTCCTCCTCGCATTTATCGTAGTCCTGATAATCATGAACCATACCCGCTTCGGGCGGGAGGTGTATGCAGTAGGTGGCAACCCTGAATCTGCCCGGCTCTCCGGCATCAATGTTACCAAGGTCAAGATCACCATACTGGTGGCAGTCCAGGTACTGGCGGCTTTTTCTGGCATCATCCTTTCTGCGCAGGTCATGTCTGGCTCGTCCACTTTTGGCCGCGGGTACGAGATGGACGTCATCTCCGCTGTCATCATAGGCGGCACGAGCCTGTTTGGTGGAATCGGAAAAGTATGGGGAACGATGATAGGCATCATATTCCTCGGTGTCATCAACAATGGCATGACCCTGTTCGGTGTTGGCGACTTTGAAAAATACATCGTGCGCGGTTTGCTCATCCTCTTCGCAGTATTGCTCAACACCATCCAGTTACAGAGCCTCCAGAAAGCAAAGATGGCCAAGTAAGATGGCAGAAATGACCAGCAGGGAACGGGTGCTCAAGGCCATACATTTTGATCACCCCGACAGGCCACCCATTTCTCACGCGATCCTGCCTTCCGCGCTCCTGCACTACGGCGACGCGTTGCGCGAAATTCTTGATGGTGTACACGAGGACTTTGGCTGGGACTTTCTACCGGACCTGCCTATGGAAAAATTCCCTCCCTATTACCGCAAGGGCAGGAACAAAGACGGATTTGGCGTAATCTGGGAAAGTTCAGAGGACGGCGAATACGGGTTGCCGGTGGTAAAACCTTTGAGCGACTGGAGCAAGTACGCATCCTTTGTCTGGCCGGATTTTGAAGTCAAGCCACCCGCGTACCGTCTGTATTCCGGCCACATGGTTGGAAAGGATCCTCGCTGGTATTCCCGTGGCGGCTGGATAACATTCTTCGAGACAATGCAGGAACTACGCGGCTTCGAGGACCTTCTTGCCGATATCGCCATGGGTGAAGATTCCGCCTATACCCTGCGTAACGACATGCTGGATTTCAACCTGCGGCTGATTGATAAATTCCTTGCGCTTGATTACGACGGCATCCATTTTGCCGATGACTGGGGTACGCAGACAGCCCTGATGATAAACCCGGAACTCTGGCGCTCCTTCTTCAGGCCATGCTACGCAAAGATGTTTGAAAAGGTCAGGCTGGCAGGCAAGGACGTGCACTTCCATTCCGACGGCTACATTACCGACATCATTCCCGACCTGATTGACCTGGGTGCTTCGGTAATCAACTGCCAGTCCAGCTGCATGGGCAACGATGAAATCGGCAAGCGCTTCAACGGCCATATCTGCTTCCGCACCGACATTGACCGGCAGAACGTCATGACCTTTGGCAAGCCGGCAGACGTGAAAAACCACATCGACGGGCTATTCCATGCCCTCGGCTCGTCAAAGGGCGGCATCATAGCCTGCGGCGAAATTGGCCGCGATACGCCCCTGGACAACATCAGGGCCATGTACGAAACAATCGCGGATTTCCATTTCTGATAGCTGCAAGAAGTCCAGGTGTCTTGCAAAAGCAACTCAATAGTATTAAAATGAGGTCATATCCAAGCAATTCTGGCTTTAATATGGGGTCATTTTGGTATCTAGGAAAGCATTAGCCGACCTGAAGCGGTGGTACTCAAAGGCCAGACGGAAACCCCTTATACTGCGCGGCGCACGGCAGGTAGGCAAGTCTACGCTTGTTCGCGAGTTTGCACGCATGGCAGGCCTTAGGCTATGGGAAATCAACCTTGAGAAACATGGCACGCTTGATGGGTCATTCGCAACGTTCGACCCTCAGCGGGTTTTGCAGGAAATATCACTGACGCTCAATACGTCCGGAGTCGGTAAGGAAGAAGGCATCCTTTTTCTGGACGAGATTCAGGAAAGCCCGAAAGCACTTGCCTGCCTTCGGTATTTTTATGAAGAAATGCAATTTTCGATGCCAGTCGGGCGGGTCGAATATTTCTGGCTAGGGCCTTTGACCTTTGATGAGTACCTGGATGGGCAAGGTGAAAGCGAAGCCCTCGGATTTCTTGACCAGTGGAAACCCGAAAACAATTTCCCGGACTCCCTCCATCGGAGACTCCTTATCAGACTGAGGGAGTACCTACTGGTGGGTGGTATGCCTGAAGCAGCCCAGTCGTTCATAGATACCGGGGATTTTCACGCCGCTGTCGAGGTGCATCAATCGATCCTCGAGACATACCGGGATGACTTCTCCAAATACGCGCGCGGGGCGGAACTGGAAAAATTAAGGCGGGTATTCGATGTCGTTCCGCGGGTGCTTGGCAGGAAAGTCCAATACAGGCA
>JFJP01041767.1_pt1 | contig 11272 bp, 8 predicted proteins | sample 431651 | NCBI WGS metagenome assembly JFJP01 (sample SAMN02602958, study PRJNA72255) | Microbial mat metagenome, whole genome shotgun sequencing project. | biome: fresh water; feature: sink hole; material: water; isolation source: purple microbial (photo- and chemosynthetic) mats found in... | reverse complement strand
TACCATTTTCTTTCAAAATTGCAATGGCCGGGTGATTAACGCCATTGAACATGGTGGTTTTTACCATGGTGTAGTGAATCATATCAAGGAAAATGATTCTTTCTCCCACCTGCAATTCGTGCCCAAAATCGTATGCTTCCATGAAATCTCCTGCTAAACAGCTTACACCTCCCAAACGATAAAGATGATAACTGTTTTCATTGGGATCAATTGTGCCCACTATTTTCGGACGGTACGGCATTTCAAGTGTATCGGGCATGTGGGCTGTAAAAGAAACATCGAGAATGGCAGTTTTTATTCCTTTGTGTTCAACAATATCTATAACTTTTGAAACTAAAACACCGGTTTCCCAGGCAATGGCGCTGCCAGGCTCAAGAATTACTTTAACATTGTATTTTATACTGAATTTCTTCAGAAGTTGAATTAAATGTGAATGATTATAACCAGCTTTGGTCATTAGATGTCCGCCGCCCATATTCACCCATTTCACCTTGTGGAGATATTTGCCGAATTTGGATTCAAGGTTTTCAAGCACTTTTTCAAGGCTAAAGGAATCGGATTCGCATAGAACATGAAAGTGGATTCCCTCAATTCCATCAGGCAGTTCATTTGGGAATTCAGCGCTGCCAACACCCAAACGTGAACCTGCAGCGCTGGGATTATACAGGTCGGTACCCACGTCGGAAAACTCAGGATTTACCCTGATTCCGCAAGAAATTGGATGATCTGCTTTTTTTGTTTCTTGATAATATTTTTGAAACTGAATGATTGAATTAAAAACTATGTGACTGCTATAACTCATCAATTCTTTAAATTCACTTTCAAAATATACAGGAGAATAAACATGTGCAAGAGTTTTCATCTCCTCGAAACAAAGTCGGGCTTCGAATAAAGAACTCGCTGTAGCCCCGCTCAAATATTTCCGAACCAATGGAAATACACTCCACATCGCAAAACCTTTAAACGCCAGAATAATTTCGATACCTGCTTCTTGCTGAACACGATTGATTAACTCAAGGTTTTGACGAAGTAGTTTTTCGTCTAAAACAAATGCAGGAGAAGGAAGTTTTGAGTAGTCCACTATAAATTATACTTCTAAGTCGATATTAAAAACCTCATTCCAAGGTAATCCGTGTTCGCCAATTTTTTCCATAAACGGATCAGGATTGAGTTCTTCGACATTAAAAACTCCATTTCCTTTCCATTTGCCGGTCAGCATCATCATTGCTCCCAACATTGCCGGAACGCCGGTTGTGTATGAAACACCCTGAGTACCGGTTTCCTGGTATGCAACCTGATGACTACAGTTATTCCAAATGTAATAGGTTTGCATTTTACCGTCTTTCAATCCTTTTATACGGCATCCAATTGAGGTTTCTCCAATGTAGTTTTCTCCTAAATCTCCCGGATCGGGCAGAACAGCTTTCAGGAATTCGAGCGGTATGATATCAATCCCCTTGTATTTAACGGGGTCAATTCGCGACATTCCAATGTTTTGAATCACCCTCAAATGAGTTAGATACTCATCTCCAAAGGTCATCCAGAAACGGGCGCGTTTCAGGGTAGGATAGTTTTTAACCAGCGATTCCAATTCCTCGTGGAACAAAACATAAGAATTGCGTTTGCCGATATTTGGGTAGGTGAGTGACTTTTTTATCTCAAAAGGTTCGGTTTCAACCCATTCTCCGTTTTCCCAGTATTTTCCGTTTTGGGTAATCTCGCGGATATTAATTTCCGGATTGAAATTGGTTGCAAATGCTTTTCCGTGGTCGCCACCGTTGCAGTCTACAATGTCAAGATAATGTATTTCATCGAAATGATGTTTGGCTGCATAAGCTGTGTAAATATTTGTTACTCCGGGATCGAATCCGCAACCCAAAACGGCCATAATTCCCTTTTCCCTGAACCTTTCGTGGTATGCCCACTGCCAGCTATATTCAAATTTTGCAACCTCTTTTGGTTCGTAATTCGCAGTATCCAGATAGTTAACACCAGTTTCGAGGCATGCGTTCATGATTGGTAAATCCTGGTAAGGTAGTGCAACATTGATTACCAGTTCGGGTTTAAATTGATTGATTAATGCCACAACTTCATGCACATTATCTGCATTTACCTGTGCTGTTGTAATTCTACCTTTTCCAACTTCCCGCGCAATAACATCGCATTTGGAAACGGTACGGCTGGCAAGTAGAATTTCAGAAAATACATTCGGATTATCAGCACATTTGCTGGCTACTACGCGTCCAACTCCACCGCCACCAATAATGATTACTTTGCTCATTTTATTATAAATTGAATTTATTCGTTAAATTAAAAGTATTATAAATTAAGGGGCAAATTAAGCATTTTTTTATGAATAGCTCATCTCGAAAGTTTGATTTTAGAACAGAGAGGCTGGTTGTAAATAACATGATGTAAACAGAGTGGTTACGCTGGTTTTATAGAATACACAACCTGATTGGAATATGCAGGAAAGAATATGAATTTCCCGATTGAAAATGTGGAATGGTTTCAATCCTTTTGAGAATTCTTTCTCAATAAATTCAGAAAAAATAGTTTAATTTGTCGCCAATATAAATACCAATAATTTTTTATGATTACGTAAATGAAAAATTCCTATTTTGATTTGATTGAGCAAAGTTATTACTTTCCTCAGGAAGGCTTTGATTTGAGAGATAATGGCCTTACATTTCACGGCATTTCTTTGAAATATCTGATTAAAAAGTACGGAACACCCTTCCGGTTTATTTACCTTCCGAAAATAGGCGATCAAATAAAAAAGGCGCGTAATCTATTCAACAAGGCAATAAAAAAGAATAATTACAAGGGCAACTACTATTATTGTTACTGCACAAAATGTAATCACTTTTCGCATGTGATTAACGAAGCATTGAAACAAAATGTAAATCTCGAAACTTCATCAGCTTACGATATTGATCTGATTTTGAGTTTATTCCGCGACAAGAAAATAGATAAAAACAGGGTTATTGTTCACAACGGCTACAAAACCGATGAGTACCTGGCTAAAATTCTTAACCTTCAGGAAATTGGTTTTAAAAACAACATTATTGTTCTCGACAGCATTAACGAGTTAAAACGCATTGAAAAACTTGCCGGCGGTGTTAAGATAAAAATCGGTATCCGCATGGCAATCAACGAGGAGTCGCAATCATCATATTATACCTCTCGTTTGGGAATCAGGCACAATGATATTCTTAAGTTTTACATTGAAAATATCAAGGACAAGAAGAATCTTGAATTAAAGATGCTTCATTTTTTTGTTGATTCGGGTATCAAGGACAGTTTGTATTACTGGGGCGAATTTCAAAAAGCAATGAAATTGTATATCGACCTGAAAAAGCAGTGCGAAACCCTTGATTCCTTTAATCTTGGAGGTGGGTTCCCAATTCGGAATCACCTGGGTTTTGAATATAATTACGAATACATGATTAACGAAATTGTGTCAGCAATTAAGGATACATGCGCGGTTGAGAAAATTAAGGAACCCGATATTTACACCGAGTTTGGAAAATACACAGTAGGCGAAAGCGGAGCCATAATTTTTGAAGTTCTGGAACAAAAACAGCAAAACGACACCGAAAGCTGGTACATCGTAAACAATAGTTTAATGAATACCATACCAGATGCATGGTCGATTTTCGAGAAATTTATTTTGCTGCCAATTAATAAATGGAAAAACGAATACAAACGCGTTAACATCGGAGGAATTAGCTGCGATCATTCTGATTATTATAACTCAGAAGACCTGAACCAGGAAGTTCTTTTGCCTTCATATCCTGAAGATGATGAAGAACCTTTGTATCTTGGATTCTTTCATACAGGCGCATACCAGGATGCAATCAGCGGTTACGGCGGAATAAAACACTGTTTGATTCCATCTCCAAAACATGTAATCATTGACCGCGATGACAAGGGAAATATTGTCGATTACGTTTACCGTAATGAGCAGTCGGCACAGGATATGTTTAAAATTTTAGGATACGAAAAATAAAATCAAATTAAATATCAGGAAAGCGACGGCGATTTTTAAATCGCCGTTTTTTTTTGAATACATCGCCTGTTTTTAAAATAATATTCACTGCAATGTTTTGTATCTTTAAATTTCGAAAGATGATTGGTTTTTACCAATTTCTTCAAAAAATAAATAACTCATTTTCAGTATTATGAATTGCAATTTAAATGAAATAATAAAAAACCGGCGAGCCACACCACCGCGTTTCCTGGCAAAAACAGAAATTTCGAAAGAAATAATTCAGCAACTTTTGGAGAATGCCAACTGGGCGCCAACCCATAAAAGCACCGAACCCTGGCGTTTTAAAGTTTATATTGGCGAATCAAAACAGAAATTAGCCAATGATATTAATTTGCTGTTAACCCAAAAAGTTGCAGAAGGTGAACCAATAAATAGTCAGAAAATTGACAAATTTAAAGATGCGCTGGAAAGAGTTCCGGTTGCAATTGCAATTATTTTTGAACGCGATGCTGCTGAACGGCTACCTGAATGGCATGAAATAGCTGCTGTTTCAATGGCTGTGCAAAATATGTGGTTAACAGCTACCGATCTGGGATTGGGTGCCTTCTGGTCAACACCCGAATTTTTACCTCTTTTAAATCATATTCTTGAAATTCAACCCGGACAAAAATTACTTGGCTTTTTTTATGTCGGATTCATTGCTATGGAATATCCCTCGCCGGGAAGACGAGATATTGCTGCAAAAGTTGTTTGGAAAGAATAGGAGAGTTCTGAGTTTAAAGCCCGCCTGACCGGACGGGCAGGTTCAAAGTTAATTTCAAAGTTATCGAATATGAAAAGCATCACATTGTCCTTTATCTTTTTTATTTTGATAGTCAATTTGGCTATGAGTCAAAAATTGGATTCAAAAAATTACCATACAATTCGAGGAAGTTTGAAGAATTCGTCACAGAAATTTGAAAAGGACAAGGCCGGAAGAATAGTGTTTATGGGAGGTTCGATAACGTTTGGTAATGGATGGCGGGATTCAGTTTGTAATTTTATTCAGAAGGAATTTCCTGAAACGAAATTTGATTTTATTAACGCAGGTGTTTCATCAATGGGTTCAACTCCCGGTGCCTTTCGTTTTGAAAATGATGTTTTAAAAAATGGAAAAGTGGATTTGCTATTTCTGGAAGCCGCAGTAAATGATGATACCAACAGCACACCACCTGGAGAAATAACCCGTGGAATGGAAGGAATTGTGCGTCATGCAAAAAATGCAAATCCTTTGTGCGATATTGTAATTATGCATTTTGTCGATCCCGGGAAAATGGTGGATTACAAAAATGGAAAAATTCCTGACGTTATTCGGTTACACGAAAAAGTGGCTGAACATTACAACGTTTCAACTATCAATCTGGCTAAAGAAGTAACCGAACGGATTAGTGCCGGGGAATTTGATTGGCAGAATGATTTTAAAGATTTGCATCCATCGCCATTTGGACAGCATATTTATTATCAATCGATGAAGCAATTTCTGCAAAATGCTTTAATATCTAATGAATCTGTTCTGTCAACCATGGTTGAATTACCTGAACCACTGGATAAATTTTCATATTCAAATGGAATTTTGGTTGAACCAAATCCACCAAAACCTATTAAAGGCTGGAAAATGATTGAAAACTGGAATCCGGCGGATGGAAAAGGAACTCGTGCTAATTATGTAAATGTTCCGATGCTGGTCGGTGAATACCCAGGCAAAATTATAAAATTTGAATTTAAAGGAAATGCGGTGGGAATAGCAGTTGCCGCTGGCCCCGATGCCGGAATAATAGAATACAGCATCGATGATTCTGACTGGCAAAAACAGGATTTGTTTACACAATGGAGCAAGAATTTGTATTTACCCTGGTTTTATACTTTAGGTACGGGTTTAAAAAGCGGAAAACACATGCTTCAAATTCGGTTAACCGATGAAAAATATGCAGAAAGTACCGGAAATAAATGTGTTTTGCGATATTTCTATTTTAATGAAACCGAATAAAAAGATTTACCTGAAATAAATGGCCTCAAATTTTGCCAGTGTAGTTTCAAATTCGTCCTGCAAAATCAATTCATTTGAAGTTATTGAATAACTTGTTGTTTTCTCAAAAATCTGCATAAATTCACTTTCGATGTTGTTGCCGATACAGGCCATTCTGGTCATGGCAAACGGCGAAAATTTAATTTTGTTCCCTTCCAATAACTCATATTTTCCGTTAAAAATGTTGCAACTGCTGTTACCGTGAACACGATTATCTTCATCTTCAAACCTCATAAATGCTTCTTTTTCAGTAGTCTCGACGGTTTTCCCATTTAGCCTGACTAATTTCCAGTATTTGCCTGTAAGTTCGGTTTTTTCCATTTCCAAAATATAGTTATTAGAAAATTCGCCGGTTATTCGGTTTCCATCTTTATCGAGGTGAAAAATCCGGTTTTCGCCCACCTGATAAATCTGTTTATTTTCATTGTCCAGCGTAATTTTACTTCCGCTTTCATTCCATTTAAAAGTGCCTTTCGATTGAAAAACTTTTTCATCTTTGCCCAAATATTGGGTTTCCAATATGTAACTTAAATCTTTGTTAAGCACAATTTGGGTTTTAATTCCTTCGCAATCGGCACAAGGTAAAACGCCTTGGTAAGTTCCGACCCAGTCAACTGAAGTCATGTTGTTATCACTGGTAGCTTTAACTTCTACGGATTGAACCGTTTTTGCTGATTTACACGATGTCAACCCAATAAAAAGGATGAACAGAACCATTATTACATTTTGTGCTTTCATTTTAAAATTGGTTTAATATGATTGCCAGTTCCTTCACGAAAATTTCAACATCTTCTTCGTTGTTAAAAATACTCGCCGACACCCGCAATCCGGCTCCCCGCGCCGAAACGATGATGTTCTTTTTGAATAGTTCGTCAACCACAAATTTAGGATTTGGTATTTTGGCAATCAGAATTCCCGAACGGTATTTGTCTTCTTTGTGAACGATGATATCAATTTCCAGTGACCGGAGTTTTTCTTCGATTAAATGGTTTAAAAACAGTACCCGGTTCATTACATTTTCGGCGCCAATTTTTGAAAACATATTTAAAGCGCCGCCAAGTGCAAAAATATTGGGAAAGTGCGGACAGCCCGACTCAATTACCGATGCTTCATTTTTTAGTTCCAAATCTAAATTATTCATCTTTCCGGGTGTTTCAACGCTGCGCCAGCCGGCAAACGGGAAATTGTCAGGTGCCAACCATTTTTTATTTACAAACAAACCGCCAATTCCATAACCGGCAGTTGCCCATTTTAGTCCGGTAAAAACCAGAAAATCAATATTGCATTTTTTAACATCAACCGGGAAAATTCCCAGTGCCTGAGTAGCATTCACTACAAAAATCAGGTTGTTCTCTTTACAGAAATTACCCAATTCTTCCAAATCTTGTCTGAACCCGGTACAGTACTGAACATAGCTTGAAATGAGTATTTTAACATCAGGTGTTAATGCTTTTTTTATATTCTCAATTGAATAACCATAATTTTCAGGTTCAACAAATTTGATTTCTGTTTTCTGGTTGATCCAGGGAAAAGTTGTTGAAGGAAATTCGTCTCGCATCGTTAAAACCGGTCCTTTGTTTTTCAGGAACTGTGCAACCAGGTTCATTCCGTGCGAGGTGTTGGTTGTAAATCCAATTTCTTCGCGATCGGCGCCCATAAAAACAGCAAGTTGCGACCTCACTTTTTCGGTTCGTTCAAGCCATTTTTCCCAGTAAGTATCGCCAAACTCAAGCATTTCGTCGTAAAAACGTTTTCCCTCGTCTGCTGCACTTTGCGACACCGGCGAACCCCCGGCCGGATTCAGATATACATACTTTTTGCAAACAGGGAATTCTTCGCGTACTTTATTCCAGTCAACCATATCAATTCAGTTTAAAGTTTAAAGATGAAAGTTTAAAGTGAAATATCAAAAAAAGGGAACCATTTCTGATTCCCTTTCTATTTATTTTATTCCTTACAAAGTCTCATTACTCAATACTTTGTACTCCTTATCTATTTTACAATGAATCTCCAAAGTCGGCCTTAAACTTGGCAATGAGTTTCTCTGTCCAGTCCGAAACTGGTTTCAGTCTGCCCATAAAGAAACGCAGTAATGGCGGTTCTTCAACCCATTCCAATCCACCTACCAAATCACGGTTGTCGTATAACCATTTCACACGGTCGATTACAAATTTGGTTTGCGAAAGCGTGAAAACCCTGCGCGGGAAAGCCAAACGAAGCAATTCAACGTCGGCAAGAATATCGTTGCCATTTTCATCGCGGATACTTGAAATTGTACCGCGTTCCATTCCACGAATTCCGGAAATGATAAACAATGCTGAGGCAAGTGCACCTGCCGGATATTGCTGTTGAGGTACGTGAGGTAAAAATCCCATCGAATCGATATGACAACCAAGCGCTCCGGCAGGAGTAATAACCGGAACTCCCATAGCATCGAGTGAATTAACTGCATATTCAATAAACGATGGCGACTGGCTGATAACAGTATCGTCGCAGGTTTCAACCATACCAACTGCCATTGCTTCAATTTCGCGTGTCGACATACCACCATAAGTTGTGAATCCTTCAAAAAGAACCAGCAAATCGCGCATTTTCAGGTATAAATCCTTGCTGTTGGTAACAATACCTCCACCTCGGGTCGAACTTACTTTCCGGCTTGAGAAATAAACCATGTCAGCATAGCCGCACATTTCACGTAAAATATCTTTGATCTCTGCATTTGCAAATTCAGGTTCACGTTTTTTAATCATGTAGGCATTTTCCCCAATCAAACTGGCATCCAAAACAATCATTGTTCCATGTTCGTCACAAACTTTTTTAACATCGCGCATGTTTTGCATCGAAAATGGCTGACCACCAATCAGGTTGGTCGAAGCTTCCATTCTTACAAATGCAACTCTTTCTGCTCCGTATTCTGCAAAAACTGCTTTTAATTTCTCAATATCAATATCACCTTTGAATGGCTCCTTGCTATGTATTTGCAGTGCTTTATCCGTAAAAATTTCCAAAACCGTACCACCATTAATCATCATGTGTTCCTTGGTGGTGGTAAAATGATAATTCATTGGAATTACATCACCTGGTTTAATAAACACTTTGGAAATGATATTTTCGGCTGCACGTCCCTGGTGAACGGGCATCACATAGTGTTTTCCAAAAACGTCACGAACTGCTGCTTCCATGCGATAAAAACTTTGGGAGCCGGCATAAGCATGAGCCGGCATAAGCATCATCAGCCTGGTGCATCGAAGCTACCTGATTGTCACTCATTGCGTTAGTGCCTGAATCGGTTAGCATGTCGAGGAAAACATTGCTTGTGTCCAAAAGAAATGTATTGAATCCGGCAGCTTCCATAGCCTTGGCACGTTCGTCAATTGGCCTTAAATGAAGTTTTTGAACAACTCTTACTTTATGCAATTCCACTGGAATTTGCTCTCCCTGGTAAAATTTAATTGTAGTACTGTTTTGATTTGTCATTTTTTATCGATTTAATATTTCAATTTAAAAAAGTTCTAAAGATAAATTTTACAAAATGAAAATCAAGCGGTGATCGCATATTTAGATTTTGTCAAAATAAGCGCAGTTTTGCTATTTTTGCTTAAAAACGAAAAAATGGGATACAGGGGATTAAATAAATTTATTGAAAAGTCGGAAAAGTCGGGTGAACTGAAGCGTGTTAAAGCTTTTGTAAATCCCGTTTTGGAGATAACCGAAATTACCGATCGCATTTCAAAAAAAGTGGGTGGTGGAGATGCGGTTTTATTTGAAAACACAGGAACTGATTTCCCTGTTTTAATAAATGCGCTTGGTTCAGAGAAAAGAATTGCAATGGCTTTCGGGCGTAATTCGATTTATGATTTGGAGAAGGAAATAGAAAGTTTATTTGCAGTTTTATTACAACCCAAAGATAATTTGTGGGATAAGTTAAAACTGCTGCCCAAATTGAAAGAAGTAAGCGAATGGATGCCAAAAAAATTGAGTCGAAAAGGGAAATGTCAGGAAGTGAGGATGGAAAATCCGGATTTAAATCTGCTTCCCATTTTGAAATGCTGGCCTTCGGATGGTGGCCCGTTTATTACCTTGCCCGGAGTTCATACCATTGATCCTGAAACCGGTGCGCCAAATGTTGGAATGTACCGGATGCAGGTTTTTGATAAAAATTTAACCGGAATGCACTGGCACAAACATAAAACCGGCGCCAATCATTTCGAAAAATATAAGAAATTAGGTATAAAAATGCCTGTAAGTGTGTCTCTTGGTGGCGATTTGGCTTATACTTACGCAGCCACAGCGCCAATGCCAGAAAATATGGATGAGTATTTATTAGCCGGGTTTCTTCGAAAAAAACAGGTAAAACTGGTGAAATGCCTCACCAACGATTTGTATGTTCCTGAAGATTCGGATTTTGTGATTGAAGGATTTGTTGACCCCGCCGAAGAATTGATTTGGGAAGGCCCGTTTGGCGACCACACCGGATTTTATTCGCTTGCCGATTGGTATCCGAAATTTCATGTAACGTGCATCACGTATCGCAAAGATGCCATTTATCCCGCAACAATTGTTGGAATTCCGCCCATGGAAGATGCGTATATTGGACTGGCTACTGAACGGATATTTTTAACACCAATCCGAATGTCGATGGTGCCCGAGTTAAAAGATATGACGCTACCTGTCGCCGGTGTTGCCCACAATTTCACGGTTGTTAAAATCAAAAAAAGTTACCCTGGCCAGGCAATTAAGGTAATAAATTCATTGTGGGGCGCAGGTCAAATGATGTTTAACAAGGTTTTAATTGTTACCGATCCAGATGTTAATATTCACGAACCGGCTGAATTGATGAAAGCTTTTGCTAAAAATTTCGATCCCAGTTACAGTTTGCATTTTTCAAAAGGGCCACTTGATGTTTTGGATCACTCATCACAAAAATTTGCTTTCGGCTCAAAATTGGGAATCGATTTAACAAATCCGTTGCCGGAAGAAATTTCAGACGAAAAGCCGGATGACTATCATTTAGAAGAAATAAACTTTGAAAAGTTAAATGCTATCACTGAAGTTGCTGGTTTTAATGATCTTAGGTTGAAGTTCTCAATTTCCGTTTTATTATTGAAAGTAAAAAAAGAGCAAGGTTTTACAAAGCAAGAATTAATCAGTCAACTTCTGGATATTGAAGGATTATCAAACTTCAAAATTGTGGTTTTTTTCAATGATGGCGC
>JFJP01040412.1_pt1 | contig 11272 bp, 5 predicted proteins | sample 431651 | NCBI WGS metagenome assembly JFJP01 (sample SAMN02602958, study PRJNA72255) | Microbial mat metagenome, whole genome shotgun sequencing project. | biome: fresh water; feature: sink hole; material: water; isolation source: purple microbial (photo- and chemosynthetic) mats found in... | reverse complement strand
AAAACACCTTGGTGAAAAATCAAAGCCGCTTAAATCTGATTTTAGAGAGTCGAGTTTGTTAATGGAGGTTAAAGTCCGACAGGCTCCTAGCCTCAATCAGCGTTACCAGTTTAGCTCCGAATGCGCGATGGTTATCCATCCCTTCCTTAAAAAGATAGACAAGACGATAAGTGGCGCACCGCCACAACGGGAGCCTCAGCAAGGCGATGGAGCCTATCGTCAGGTTAAGAGCCAATATTCGACCATCCTCAATCCAATCTTGTAAAATAAGGAGAAGAAATTATGCCCGCTATACCATCCCAGACGAATGATGTCCCACCACCTGCATCCGCCGGATTGGCTCCCACGCCACCCGCCCACCAGCCTGCACAAAATGCCGGAAACGGAGCATTTCCGAAAAGACAACAGATTACCGTTATGCCCGACACAGGGCATCATGAGATATTTATTCCTTTTGATAATTTTTTTATTCAATCTCCAGATGATAAGGCATGGGCGGATGGACAATGCATACAAGGAACCTCTTGGATACAGGTGAAAGGGGAGCCGTGGATCCGCTACAAATACGCCGCCCGGGGTATGGGCACTAAATCTGAAAATGGAATTCTAGTCTGTATAGAGTCGAATTTGGGAGACATTAACCGCGGGACCGTAGCGGGCGAGACGAAAGCTATTGCGGGTGATGTGGTATGGGACGGACAGCCAGATCCGACTCCTTACGCCTACGAGGATGTGACGCGAATCCCGCAAAATCAAATTCGCGAATTAATAATTGAACTGGGTCCGCAAAATCAGGAAAGACCGTTTGTGATTTTGGAGGTCAGATGGGGAAACCCGATGGGTGATATACCGATTCTGGTAGATGTCATTGTGGATTTTGGCAATACACGGACCGTGGTGCTTTTGACCGAGAGGGCGAATCAATTTGCGGGTGCCAACGCCAACCTCGCCGATATGCTTAAACCCTTGAAATTCGATGATGATGACAAGGTGGATTCATGGTTTTTCCTCAAAGAACCGCCCTTCGCCGAACTCGATCCTCCTCTCGTAAAGCCTGAGGAACTTCCTCAAAAAACCAATCCGGAACAGCGCGATGTGAGAGATACAAATTCAATGTTGCCCTGGGCAAAAAAAACGATCACTGCCGTAGCTAGCAAGACTCCGATGATGCCACAGATGTTTGTGGATGTCAGCCCCGCCGTTTTGGGTAAACCCGCATCGAATGCTCTCCAGCAATTCAATTTCGAGGGGGGGGGGCTGGCGTTCTTGAGTTCTCCCAAACGCTATGCGTGGGACAAGGACCCGCTCCCTAACGGTGTAGGAGCCAACTGGGTCATGGCAGGAGATAACGGCGGGCATTTCATGAATTTACGGCTCAGAGGCAACTGCTTGCGGTTTATGCCTGAAGATGGTAGGGATTGGGATCTAACATCTCCTCCCAACACATGGCCTAGTAACCAAGCACCTTCTGCCAGACCTATCAACCCGATGTATCCGCGGTCAGAAACTATGGTTTGGGCGGCGTTAAGGATTATCGAGAAAGCCTATTTCCAAACTCACAACCACGAGAGCTGGAAGCGTGCAAACCCGTTCGTTCCCCGGAAAATTGAGACCGTTCAAGTTACCTACCCCTCCGGTTGGGTGAGCGACGAGCTGGATGCATACAGGTCTGCATGGCAGAAAGCCGTCAATATATTTGCGCTGACCCATCTCAAGAATCCCCAGGGGGAATGTCCCAAATTGGTGATGGCGACGGACGAAGGGGTGGCATCCCAGCTTCCCTTTATTCGGGCAGAGATCGAGAAGATGCGCGGGTTGGGAGACAACTGGATCAGACTAATGGGGAAAGGCAATAAAGTCCGTGTGATGAGCATAGATATCGGTGGCGGCACAACCGATATCGCCATCGTAGAATACAAGGACAACCTCCCGGGTGTCGGGGTTAGCCTAGATGCCACCCTGCTTTTTAAAAACTCTAACTCCATCGCCGGCGATATGCTGGTCAAAAAACTTATCGAAAAGATACTTCTGCCCAAGATGATGGAGAAAGTTGAGGATAAAGAAAAATTTAAGAATTTTTTTAAAAATCCAGGCAGTGGGAACGCCAAAGAAGAGCGGAAGCGGGTCATCAGGCAGGTGTTGATTGCCAAAGTGACCGAGTGGTTGGAAGCCATCTGCGGGGGTTCTACAATCGGGAACGAATGTGGAGATAAGGTGGATGCGAGCGAAGTAAATACTTTAAATAAGCAGTATGGCGGCGAACCCATTTTCCCCGAACAAATTGAAGTGAACGAGGATAATATCAACGGCGTGATCCGGGAGCATTTTGGTGCCATGATCCAGAAATTGAACTCATACATTTCCGCCTTCGATGTGGACATGGTGGTCGTTTGCGGAAAGCCCTCGGAATTGCCGGTTGTCAACAAGGTGATCTGCGAGGCGCTCCCTCTCTCGAAAGAGAGGATCGTGATGGCTCGGGATTACGAGATTGGCGGATGGTATCCCTTCGTGAAAGGCGGAAAAATCTCTGATGCGAAGACCGTGACGGCCAGCGGTTTGGCAATCAGCAACCTGATCAGGACTGGTTGTTCGGGCGACGGTTGGCAACTCGAATTTAGCATATCCACTGATTTCAGTTGTCGCAACTACTGGCACAAGATGGCGCAGGGTGTTCACGGGGACAGGTTTATGGACGAGAACGAAGATACTGTAGCAACTCTCATCAGCCCGAACGGCACCCGCATTGCCCGCTCTTTCTTGGAGGGCGACATCCCTGAGACTGTCTATGTTTTAGATTGGCGCGGCGATGCGAACCTCCGTCCTGGTTTCATCAATGCTACATTCAAGCGCCATTCAACGGAGGGAACAGACAAGTCTGAAAAACTTGTTTTGGAATCAGTCGAGGGCAAATGCAGAGATGGTTCGCCGGTGACGCTAGACCATGTGGCACTAAAACTATGTCCCATAAACAATCAAGGTTTTTGGATAGACAACCCCTCCCTAGATGTCGAAGAAGCCGAGGCTGAAGCGATTTAGTGCCCCACTTCCAGGGTGGCATCTAGCAAATGATCACGCTGTGCATCGGCGTAATGTGGATGAGTAGTATGAAAAAAACTAGAAAGATATTTTTGTTTAAGTTTGTTTTTTGGGCGTTACTGACAGCAGTTCAGATGCCGGAAATTCTGTGGGCCGAAAGTGACCCATCTGGAAATCAGAATGTTAAACATGAAATAAATCCTCGCGGAGACGAGCCAAAGAGGGATGCTGGTGAAACTGGTGAAAAAAAGACGGATGCCAGCAATATCTCAAATCCTCCAGAGAAGACGGTTAAAATCGAAACAGAACCACCGGTAAATAAAGGTCTCCCAGAGCCTAAAGAAGAACCCAAAAAGCCAGATAAAAATAAAACCACGGGAACTTTGGTGGCATTTCTTTTTGGATTTACCAGTTTAATTTCCTCCGGCTTTGCCATCTATTTCTGGCACAAGACAAAGAAGAAACTGGAGCCAGAAATGGATTCGTTAAAAAAGGATTTAAACGATAAAACTGCACAGTTGGAAGAGATCGAGAAAGAAAACCAGGCCCGAGCGGAAGGGATTAAAAAAAGCAGAGTGGAGATTGAAAGGCTCCAAAAGATCGAAGAAGAGCGGAAGAATCAGATAAGCGCTGTAGAAAAAGAACGGCACGCTGCCCAAAAAGAACTGACAGTCGCCAACACGGAGCTGGCGAAAATCAGGCAAACAAACGCGAGTTTAAACGGTGAACTCCAAAGAATCAAGGATGAGCAAACCGATCTGCTCGGAGTCAGTAACGATGTAGAACGGAAAAAAGGGGATTTGCAAAAACTCAAGAAAGAGATTGAAGACAAGCGGAAAGAAATAGCCGAACTCGACAGCGAACTCAGGCCGCTCAAGCAAGAGAAATCGGGCATCGAAGGTGAAGTGGATGCTGCTAAAAGGACTCTACAGGAAGCCGCTCGGATCAAAAAAGAAATGCAGGAGAATGAAGCGGCAAAAGCTGAACTGGAGCGGGAGCTGGCCGAGGCACGGTCGCAAAACGAAAGTTTAGAAAAAGATATTTCCAGTAAACGGCATCAGCTAGAAATTTTACAGCAACAGATTGGAGACTTGGAACCCAAGCTCGGGAATGCCCGGGCGGAGTTTGAACGGGTTGAGAGAAAACGGCAGGAGACCGAGGCGGCATCGTTAAAAAAATGGGACGAACTCACCAGGGAGCGGGAAGAACTCGAAAAGATCAAAAAACAGAACAGTGATGAAAGGGTAAAGCTCGATAGGGATCGTGCGACATGCCAACAGGAGATGCGCAAGCTCGAACAAGACCAGGCCACACTCGCCAACGATCAACAACGATTAAGCGAGACTCAAAACAGGCTGGCTGAAGAAAAAAAAGAAATGGGCGACGAAAAAGCCCGCCACCAAATGCAAGTGCAAGCGGAGGATGCGCGCCTCAAGATATTTGAAGGGGAATCTAAGCGGCGGTTAGAAAATGCTGTGATACTTGACAAAAACTCCAATGAGCGGGATGCGCAATCTCGCCAGAGATTGGAAGAGACCGACAATAAAATGAGCCAAGTCCGCGTCAAAGAAGCGGAGATCGAGACAAGGGAATCTGATCTGAATGAGAGAGAAAAACGCATCCTAGCCGTTATCTGCAGAGACTTGCCAGCAGAGATGAATCCTAACATCAAGGAGTATTTGGCCACAGAAGTGGAGAAGAACGGTGATACGCTAGAAGGATTAGTCCATGGTCTTCTCACAGTGGCTAAACGCTTAAAAACATCTCCCCCTTTGATTGACCCAGCAGAAGCGGAGGAGTTTTGTTTGCGTCTTTTCCGTAACATAGGTGATGTGGTGTTTAAATGGCTGGGGACGACTTTCCAAGGACCTGACTTAGTTCGGGAGTTTTCTGTGACTGCAAAGAGTCTGGAAGGAAACTATGCGGGGGTCGCCGTTGAATTGCGGGTGCCCAAGATAGGTGAAAACACAAATTCAGAATGGATGATATTTAGCGGCATACAAAGGGTTGGTGGAATCCATAGCTGGGCGGTATTGCTGAACGGGAAGGCCAGGTGGAGAGCGGTTGTCAAATAGATCTCGCGCTGTCAGAGATGGTATAAAACGGGGTGAAACATGAAATTAGAAATTATCAAGAACGGCATCAGGTTGTTATTGGATCAGGGAGACAGGAAAACAAAGGCGGCGCAGGGCGGACTCTTTTTTTGGGACAAAGAAAGCCAGGGATTGATCCGTTCGAAGCTCGGCGAGTTTTTGCCGTCGGTGAACGAGTCAGCAGACGGAAACTCTTGCACTTATTGCCAAGTTGAGGGGGGGAAGGAATTCCTTGTATCAAGTTCTCCGCTTGGGACGAGAAAAATTCCGCTTGCTCTCCATCAGCGTCTCCAGAAAGGCATTGATGACCTGAAGGCCGTGGCTACAGATGCCAGTTCAACCCAAAATGCAAAATTGGTGGCACGCGAGTTCAAGTTTCCCGACCCGAACCGCTCTCCTGAGCTTTACCGCTACAATATGACGATCTGGAAAGGTGCACGGCTGAATATTCTCTGGGGGGTTGAGGGGCGGGGAAGTGGATCGGTTTCGGCGGAGGATGTGCTAAAAGTTCTCAAAACAGAACCTGTTTGGGTGACTTGGACCAAGAGGGTTCTGGCATTCTGGTGGTTACTCATCCCCCTTCTTATTCTATGGATGTATCTCTCTCGTCCTCAGTTGGCGATTGATATCCAACCCAGTGATGAAATTCCGTTAGGGAAGCCCGCTCAGGTCATTCTTCAGGTGACTAATGAGAAAGGATACGAGTTTGTGTTTTATCCGTGCGCGGGGGATGCTGAGGTGGGAGAGATAAGCCCGGAGCCTTCCAGCGGCAAAGAGATACCGATCCGCTGGACCAGCCCGCGTGGGGACAAAAAAGTGCTGCTTGCCTACGGAGAAGCGGGGAACCGCGACTTGCGGTTTGTGGGCAAGAGCCGATTTTTTGGAATCCCTCTCCCTAATTCAGAAGTGAAAAAAACCATCAAGATACTGGCAACGGCACCCGACCATCTGTGGGATTACAAGCAGGTCACGCCGCCCAGGCAACTGCCCGCCGAAGTCAATGTCTGGACGGTGAAGGAAGATGGGGATTTAGCAATTGCTGGATTTCCAAACAAATTCTCGCTTAAACTCAAGGTGAAACAGAAGATCACCTTCCGCAAAGCGGGAGACTACCCGTCCACATTTATCTCAGATAGCCAGAAATCTGAAGTGAAATGGATCCGTATTTGCGGGTCAGGGTCGCTCGTCGCCCATCTGCGCCTGAGCAAGGATAAGGTGGGTGAAGGCGAGCCGGTTCAAGCCGACACGACATCCTCCTTTTCCGAGGGCGGAGGTGTGTTGAAGAAGGAGATATCTTGGGATGGAGGACAGACTTGGAGTTCCATCCAAGATATGGAGAACAAGACTTTTAACGCTCCAGGGAAAAGGGAGATTCATCTCAGGGTGACCGATTCCAAGGGAAACACGGAGACGGATAAAGAATCCCTTAAAGTGGTTCCCGACACTTACGCGCCGCCAGTAGCCGCTATCCATGTATCGCCATCCACGGTTGTGGATGAGGGGACACCTGTCACACTGACCCTTGACCATGCGGCTCGTTGTCCTAATACTAAAATCCAGTCGGTAAAGCTGTCGGTAGATGGTGGAGTTAATTACACGGCTCTCCCATGTGGCGCGGCATCCCAACCTGTTCCGCTAAAACTTGCCGTCACCGCGCAGGCCGGCGATAAAAAAATCATCTTGCAAGTCGCAGATGGCAAAACGGTGTCAACTGCAGAAGTTACACTCGTTGTGACAGCAAAGAAAAATCTGCCTCCCAAGATTCAAGCCTCTGCTAAACAATACATAGTCGAAGGTGACCTTTGGGTGATCGACACCAGTAATGCCCAGACTACTGACCCAGCTTCGGACGGGACAATCAGGCGAGAAATCTCTTGGGATGAAGGCAAGACATTCAATCCCGTCGATGCCAAAAAAGAAATCCAAGGGCTCAAAGTTGGAACACACACCTGCATCGTGAAAGTTACAGACCAAAGAGGGAATGTAGCAACTGAGAGACGGGATGTGACGGTTGAAGCCAAGGTCAGTCATCCGCCAAAGGTAGTAGTGAATCTCAGTAAAAAGGATGTTTACCCCAAAGAGCCTTTCAATTGCGATACGACCAATAGCTTCCCCGATCCTGAAAGCAAGATAGTCGCCAGAGAATACTCGCTCGATGGTGGAAAGAACTGGGTGAAGATGACAGGGGCCAGTCCCAATCTGACATTCCCGGATGAGGCGTTTGGCAACAAAAAAGTCATGGTGAGGGTGAAAGACGAAAAGGTGCGCGTGGGCAAAGGCGAAGCCGACATCCGTATCGATCTCAGTATGCCCAGCGATGATTTATTTGATTCTGGGAAGCACGAGATCAAGCTAGAAGGGAAAATGAAGTTGGGCAAATTTGCTAATCTTATCAAAAATGACACCGTGAAGATCAAGATCGTCGGCCACACCGATGCCCAACCTCTCAAACCATCCGCTATGCAAATCTATCCCGGCGGCAACCAAGAACTCTCGGAACGCCGTGCGCAGGCGGCAAAAGATCATCTGGTCGCCTGCGGCATAGCCCCTGATAGAATAGTCACTTTGGGGCGTGGTGCTAAGGAACCCATAGACCCAAGCAATCATGCACTCAACCGGCGCATTGAGATTAGCCCGATGAACTGATAATAGCGGAGTGTAGAAGGTAAGGAATAAAAAATATGCCTATCGAAATTCAGAAAAACGGGGGTTGCAGACTGCCCCTCAATACGGATGAGTTTGAAAAACTGCACGCGGTGCCTTTCGGTGCCTGTTGCTGGGACATCGAGCCGCAAAACTTGCTCAGGGAGTATCTCGGCGAGTTTTTGCCGCAGGTCTCTTACAATGACACGGAAGCCGTTTTTACCCATGTAGTAGGTGGCAACGAGTTGATAGCCAAAAGCAAACCACTGGGGCAGAACCGGGAGGTGCCGACACAGATAAAAAATCGTCTCCGCGTCGCAATAGAAAACCTACAGAAGGCCGCAGAATCCGCAGGAGCCACGAACAACACCAAGGAGACAGTGAAGAACTTCCGTCTTCCTGACCCTGTTTCATGCCCAGAGTTCTACCGCATTAGTCGAACCCCGTTAGGAGAAGAACGGTTGAGTATATTGTGGGGGATGGCAAGGAAATCTAAAAACAAAGAGGTTACAACGGTCAAGGCTTCGGATGTTGGCGGTAGTCTTAATGAGGAGCCGTTTTACAAAACGCTCTGGAACAAAAGAGTAGGGTGTTTTCCTCTGTGGTTGCTCCTTTTGTTGCTTTTGCTTTTATTGTTGTTGAGTCTGTGTCGTCCCAAGGATGAGATCATCTTCGAACCTCCAAAGCCTGGATCAAATGGCGGTTCATCGGGTGGAACGACAGGTGGCACCCAAACGGCTTCTGGTGGAGGGACTCAATCAGGTGGCGGTTCATCGGGTGGGACGACAGGTGGTTCCCAGACGGCTTCTGGTGGAGGGACTCAATCAGGTGGCGGTTCATCGGATGGGACGACAGGTGGTGCCCAGACGGCTTCTGGTGGAGGGACTCAATCAGGTGGCGGTTCATCGGGTGGAACGACAGGTGGTGCCCAGACGGCTTCTGGTGGAGGTACTCAATCAGGTGGCGGTTCATCGGATGGGACGACAGGTGGTGCCCAGACGACTCCTAGCGGAGGGACACAACCAGGTGGTGATTCAACGGAAGGAACCACCGGGGGAGCCGAAAGAGAGATAATCTCTTTCCAAATTAAAATGCCTTCCAAAGGAGCTATTTCCCCAGACGGCAAGATCCCTGTTAAATTGGAGGTGACCAGTTCTGATGGCCGTGAGTTCAAAGTCGAAAAATGGACGGTAGGCAAGGATGTCCTTCCTCAAAAAAGCCAGTTGGTGGATGCTTTGCTTCCTGTAGGCAAACATCGCGTGATCGCAGACATCGCCTATCAAGACGCTTCAGGTAAGGTCAAGAAAATCAAATCTGAAGCTGATGTTGTGGTCAAGGTCGAGGAGACAAAAAGTATTGGAGGTGATGCCGAGATCATTCCTGTGGAACCCGTCACCACTCCACCTCCTTCAGGTGGCGTGATCAACGGAAATGGGGGGAGAAAGCTGGATTCTGAACAGGTGTTCCAGAGATCGGAACCAGCCACGCTCATGGTGGTATCCTACAAAAAGGGAAAACCCTTTTCTTCTGGAACTGGCTTTGGAGTTAAGGGCAATCTGGCCGTCACCAACGCCCATGTAGTCGAGGGTGCCGATCAGGTTTTCATTCTGCACAGGAATAGGAAACAACCCGTTGAGGTTACTTTCAAGAAGTCGTCGCGTGCTGACTTGGCACTTCTCACACTCAAGTCGGAAAGTGTCCCCGTGTTGCCTCTGGCAAAAACAACGCCGAAGATAGGTGCCAAGGTCTATGCCATCGGTTATCCTGGCACCGGCATGGAAAAAATGGATGGCAAAGTGCCTGAACCTCAAATAACGGGTGGGCTGGTAAGCCATAACGACAGGCAAGGGAAGAATGGTGTCCCTTGTCTCCAGACGGATGCCCCTTTAAATCATGGGAACAGTGGGGGGCCGTTGGTGGATGAATCTGGGAGCGTGGTAGGGGTAAATACTTTTGGAATGAAAGAAAAGCAGGCTATAAACGGAGCGATCAAGATCGAGATAGTCGGGCAAGAGTTTCCCGAGACGAGATAAGAGTATGGAAGAACAAATCGAAAAAAAATCAAACGAGGTTCATCTGCGCTTGATCAACTTGGTCAAGGTCGTCGTCGTCGTCGCTGGACTTTTGGCTGCTTATTACATCTTTGTCTCAAAGACGGATGGATGGCTCGATAAAATTTTCACTTCCAAGGAAAGTTTTGAAAGCGCATTTGGTCAGGTGGTTTCTGAAGAGAGGTTCAGACGGTTGATGTTTCTCCAAAAGAACCAAGTTTGTAATTTCAGGATCGTGCGTTATCGCGGCGAAGATGGGAATAACCAGGATATGACGGAATATTACAAAGACGAATCTGGAAAAACGGATGTTTCTGCTAAGGTGCTTATGAAACAGCGCTGTGAATGGATAGCCCAAGGAACATTCGAATTCAATTTTTACATCGAAATGAGCAACTTGTCGAAATGGGATTTTTATTGGGATAGCAAGATCCAGAAATTGACGCTCTACCCGCCCGATTTAGGTGCTAACACGCCTGCGGAAGTGACTCCCTTGCGCTACACTTGCATTGAGGACAGTGTCACCATAGACGAGGATTACACCAAGGAGCAGTTGGAGAAGGCATTACCTAATCAGAAAAGGAAGTTGGCGGAAGATCAAAAACGCTTTCTCTACGACGAAGCGAGGGTGGCTATCCAAAAGCACTACAAGGAGATGCTCGCTTTAGTGGCGAAAGTGTATGGAGTCGAGTTGGAAAAGATGCCTGAAATAGAAGTCATTTTTCCACATGAAAAGGGAAAACTCAGTATTCCACCTCTACGGTGACAACGAAGAAAAAATAAACAGGAACTTTCCAGAAGAACCGGAGTGCGTGAACCGAGGTTGGTTGCCGTCGAATTACAAATTCTAAAAATATTATTGGAGCAAAACTATGGCAGAACAAGGTTCGACGGGAAATGTGATAGCGGCGTTGGCGAGTTTTTTCATTCCAGGGCTGGGGCAGTTAATCCAAGGGCGGATGATCAAGGCGGGGATTATGTTTGTCTTGGCGGGGGTGATTTGGTTTATCTCCTTCGGGACGATGGGGTGGGTCATCCATCTTTGGTCTATCATTGACGCGGCGCGGTATCGGGCGGGGGAGTAGGGGGAAAGGCGGAAGTTAGAAGTCAGAAGTTAGAAGTTAGAATGAAAGACGAAGAGGATTGAAGAAGAGAAAAGAGAAGAAGGGGTAAGAGAAAAGGAAGAATTGCAGATTTCAGAATGCAGAAGGCAGAAGGGAGGACGCAGGCGTGAAAGAGGCTAGTGCTCTTCATTCTGCGATCTGCAATCTGACTTCTGCAATAAATATTCTTCCTCTGTGTCTCTGAGTCTCTGTGGTGAATTTTTTTCACGGTGCGAAGACAAAACGGAAATTGAGCAAAATCTCGGCTTCTTGGATGAGATGGAGAATTGTTATGAACGAAACGGAAAACGGTTTTTATGGGGGTTTGAGGAAGAAGATCATCGCT
>JFJP01023591.1_pt2 | contig 11272 bp, 10 predicted proteins | sample 431651 | NCBI WGS metagenome assembly JFJP01 (sample SAMN02602958, study PRJNA72255) | Microbial mat metagenome, whole genome shotgun sequencing project. | biome: fresh water; feature: sink hole; material: water; isolation source: purple microbial (photo- and chemosynthetic) mats found in... | reverse complement strand
CAGGATTTATGGGGGAAACGCAAGGTGCAGAAAATCATTGATTCCCTGGCGGATCATTACATTATTTGCGGTTACGGACGCATTGGCGCGGTGGTGGCCGAAGAACTCCGGCGGGAAAACCTGCCTGTTGTGGTCATCGAAAAGGATCCGGAGCTGCTCTTCGATCTGGAGCGGGACAAGTTCCTTTTCCTGGCCGGAGACGCCACTGCGGATGAATTTCTTCTCGCTTCAGGGGTGGAGCGGGCCAAGGGCCTTTTCGCCTGCGTCAGCCAGGACGCCGAGAACGTGTACATCACCCTCTCCTCGCGTCAGTTCAACTCCAATCTGACCATCATCGCCCGGGCCGACCGGCCCGAATCCGTGGCCAAGCTGGAACGGGCCGGGGCCAACCGCGTGCTGACCCCGCATCAGATCGGCGGCAAGCGCATTGCGCAGGTCATGCTGCGGCCCACGGTCACGGATTTCATGGATCTGGCCACCCAGGGGCACAACCTGCAGATGGAGGAGATCCCGGTTCGGCCGGGCTCGGAGCTGGTGGGCAAGAATCTGATCACCTCCGGCATCCGGCCGCGCTTCAACCTCATGATCATCGCCATCGAGAAGGCGGGCGGGAAGATGACGTTCAACCCGCACCCGGAAGTGACCATCGAGGAGGGAGACACGCTCATCGCCGTCGGCCCGCCGGAGAACTTTTCCGGCTTGCAGGCCGTGTGCCGCGCGGTTGCGGGTGAGGACGCATGAGTCTGCCGTTGGACCTTCCTTCCGAGGCCCATCGGCTGGTCGAGCGTCTGACCGAGTACAACGAGGCCTACCGTAGGGGCGCGCCCCTGGTCAGTGACGCCCAGTATGACATGCTGGTCGAGCGGCTGCGGGAGATCGAACCGGAGCATGTCTTTCTGCACCGGGTCGAGCCCGAGACTTTTTCCGGCAAGCGCGAAATCCGCCATCCCGTGCCCATGCTCTCCACCGACAAGGCCTACACCCCCGAGGAGCTGGAGCGGTTTGTGGCCCGCGTCGAAAAAGAGGCCGGGGAGATAGGGGTGAGCGGGGTCCGCTATCGGGTCACGCCCAAGCTCGATGGCCTGGCCGGCCGCGACGACGGAACTGTCTTTGTCACGCGCGGCAATGGCGAGAGCGGCTACGAGGTCAGCTCGGCCTTCGCCAAGGGCATGATCCCGCTTGGCGGCCGGGGCAAGGGCGTGGGCGAGATGGTCATCCTGCAGAGCTATTTTCAGGAACACCTGGCCGACGCGTTCGAGCATCCGCGCAATCTGGTGGTCGGCATCGTGTCCTCGGACACGGTCAACGAATTCGCCAAGAAAGCCCTGGCCGACGAGGCCGTGCATTTCGTGCCGTATTCCGAGCTGCCGAGCTGGGAAGGGAGCGGGACAGAGCTGCTTCTTCGCATGGACACTCTCACCGAGGAACTCTCGGCGCAGGTGGATTATCCTCTGGATGGGATGGTGGTGGAGGTGCTGGATGAGGACGTGCGCCGGACCATGGGCGCCACCAGCCATCACTATCGCTGGCAGATCGCGGTCAAGCGCAAGGGCGAGACGGCCCTGACCGTGGTGCGGGATGTGGTCTGGCAGGTCGGTCGCACTGGCAAGGTCACTCCTGTCCTGCTGGTCGAACCCGTGAATGTCTCCGGGGCGACCATCCGCCGGGTCACGGCGCATAATGCCGGTCTGCTGGAGAAGAAGGGCCTGGGTCCGGGTGCTCAGATCGAGATCATCCGCAGCGGCGAGGTCATCCCCAAGGTCGAGGATGTGCTCGTCCCGGCCGCGACCACGCTTCCCGCCGTCTGCCCGTCCTGCGGATCGGCGCTGGCGCGGGAGAACGATTTTCTGCTGTGTCGCAACGAACACTGTCCGGATCAGGTTGTGCAGACCATCGAGCACTGGTTCAAGACTTTGGGAAATGCCGACTGGTTTGGCCGCAAAACCGTGGAAAAGCTGGTCAGATCAGGGTATGACAGCCTTGAAAAGGTGTATGAGCTGGGTGAGGATGAGTTTCGGGCCATGGGATTCGGCCCCGTGCTGTCGGCCAATCTGGCCGAGGCCGTGTACTTGAGCCGCACCCGCGAGGTCGAGGACTGGCGTTTTCTGGCGGCGCTCGGCATCGAGGACCTGGGCAAGGGGGACAGCCGCAAGCTGCTGGAGCAGTTCCGCCTCCAGGATCTGCCCACCGTCAGCCGGGAGCAGATCGAGGCGATCCACGGTTTCGGCGCCATCACCGCCTGCTCCATCGCCGCCGGACTTGCGCGGCTGGCCCCGACCCTGCGTCACCTGCTGGCCTTGGGATTCAAGATCATGGCCACCGGCGCGGCCCGTGACACGTCCGCGGACAGTCCTCTGGCAGGCAGGCATGTGGTCTTCACCGGCAAGATGCGCGGTTCGCGCGAGGACATGCAGGAGCAGGCCCGCGCTCAAGGCGCGCTGGTGCAGGGCGCGGTCAACTCCAAAACCGATTTTTTGATCTGCGGGGAGAACGTTGGCGCGAGCAAACTTGCCAAGGCCAGGCAATTCGGGACCGCCATCCTGCAGGAAGACGAATATCTGCGCTTCATCGGAGTGGAAGGGTAATTCAACATGAGGAGTCGAGTATGAGCATTCCAGTCATCATCATGGGTGCCAAGGGACGCATGGGTTCCACCCTGGCCCGTTTGGCCATGGAATCCGATCAGTTTACCGTCAGCGGGGTTGTGGAGCGGGCCGAGTACAGCAGCGGGCTCGAACTCCTGGGCTGTCCCGTGGCGCATGATCTGCAGGAGCTGTTACCCTCCTGCCCCGGCGCGACGGTCATCGACTTCACCGCTCCGGAAGTGAGTCTGAGCTCGGCCCGCAAGGCCGCCAAGACCGGCAACCCAATAGTCATCGGCACCACCGGCCTCTCCGCCGCACAGTTGGCCGAACTGGAGACGCTGGCCAAGGACATTCCGGTCTTCTGGTCTCCGAACATGTCCATCGGCGTCAACGCCCTGGTCCGCGTCCTGCCCATGCTGGAACGCATACTGGGTGAGGCCTACGACATGGAGATCACCGAGATCCACCATCATCACAAGAAGGACGCGCCCAGCGGTACGGCGGTCAAGCTGGCCCAGGTCCTGGCCCAGTCGCGCGGCTGGAGCATGGACGAGGTCGGCAATTACGGACGTCAGGGTCTGGTCGGCGCGCGGCCTGAAAAGGAGCTGGGCGTGCATGCCCTGCGCGGCGGGGACGTGGTCGGCGATCATACGGTCTATTTTTTCGGCCCCGGCGAACGCATCGAGGTCACACATCGCGCCCATTCCCGGGAAAACTTCGCACGCGGCGCCCTGCGCGCGGCGACCTGGCTTGCAACGCAGAAACCCGGCCCGCTCTATTCCATGGGCCAGCTTCTGGGAGAATAGGGGTGGTCAACACCTTGCGGCAGGCCCTGGATCTGCTCGGGGGCGTGGTCCTGGGCAAGGACATGCAGCTGCGCCTCTCCCTGGCCTGCCTTCTGGCCCGTGGGCATCTCCTGATCGAGGATATCCCGGGCATCGGCAAGACGACCCTGGCCAAGGCCCTGGCCGTGGTCCTGGGCCTTGAGTTCAAGCGGGTGCAGTTCACCAACGACCTGCTCCCGGCGGACGTGCTTGGGGTCTCAGTTTTTGACGCGGCCGCGTCCTCCTTTGTCTTCCATCCCGGCCCGGTCTTCACCAACGTGCTCCTGGCCGACGAGATCAACCGGGGCACGCCGCGCACCCAGAGCGCGCTGCTCGAAGTCATGGAGGAGCAGCAGGTCAGCCTGGACAACAGCACCCGCCTGCTGCCCAGGCCGTTCTTCGTCCTGGCCACCCAGAACGCCCTGGATCAGGCCGGCACCTACCCCCTGCCGGAGTCGCAGTTGGACCGCTTCCTGTTCCGCATCAGCCTGGGCTATCCGGATCTGGATTCCGAACTGGAGCTGCTGGGTCGCAGCCAGTCAGCGGGCCGGCCGGTTTTGCCCGAGGCCGTGAGCAACGCCGACGAGGTTCTGGACCTGCAGGAGCGGGTCGATCACGTCCGCACCAGCAAGCCGCTCCTGCGCTATGTGCGCGATCTGCTGGACTGGACCCGGACGGGCGGGCGGTTCGTGAACGGGCTCTCGCCACGGGCCGGTCAGGCTCTGGTCAGGGCCGCCAAGGCATGGGCCTTTCTGGACGGACGGGACTATGTGCTGCCCGAGGACGTGCAGGCCGTTTTCCCGAGTCTCGCCGGACACAGATTGCGTTCGGCCGACGGCTCGGGCATCGATCTGGCCGCGATTCTCGACGCGGTGCCCATTCCCTGAGCATCTTGCGGGGAGAAAATCATGGCCCTTCCACGGTTCATCCGGAACCTGATCCTGGCCCGGCAACGCGGTGATCTTCCCCTGCGTCTGAACCGGCGGCGGATTTACATCCTGCCCACCAGGGCCGGTCTGGTCTTTGCCTTTTTTCTCCTGGCCATGCTCGTCGCGGCCATCAATTACACCAACAACCTCGCGTTTCTGCTGACCTTTCTGCTGGGAAGCATCTCCATCCTCTCCGCCATCCACGCCTACGCCAACCTGGCCGGGCTGGAGCTGGAGTCTGGACGCCTGTATCCGGCCTATTGCGGCGATGACGCGCGGCTGCAGTTTTTTTTCCGGTCTGGGGGCCGGGAGCGCAGACGGGTGCGCGTGCGCGTCGGTTTTGCCATAGACGAATTTTCCCTCCTTGCCGGAGCGGGCAAGGAAATGGACCTGAGCGTTCCGACCCGGAGGCGTGGCCTCTTGTCCCTGGGGCAGGTCGTGGTCAGCACCCGTTATCCCCTGGGGCTTTTTCGCGCCTGGTCTCCCCTTGTTCTGCCCGTGACAGGCCTGGTCTATCCCCGGCCCCTGTCTGTCGAATCTCTGGATTGGAACCTGTCACAGGGCGCCGGAGAGGATGGAGGGCTTGGAGCCGTGGCCGCGTCCGGAGAGTTCGGCGGCATCCGCCCCTACCGCCCCGAGGACGGACTGTCCCGGGTTTCCTGGAAGGCCTCGGCCAGGGGCACGGGCCTTTATTCCAAGGAGTACCGGGCTGGCGTGGCCCGGACCCTTGTCTTTGACTGGGACGAGGTCCGCGCATCCGGCCATGAGGAGCGCATCAGCCTGCTGGCCGGACTGGTGCGGGAGGCGGAGCGGGGTGGCCTGAGCTACGGCCTGCGGCTTCCGCTGCAAAGCATTGCTCCGGGCAGCGGCGCAGGCCATGCCCATCGCTGCCTGGAAGCCCTGGCCCTCTTGCCGGAGGCCGCATGAGCCACGACAAGCGCCGCTTCAGCGTGACCCTGCTGGCCCTGGCCGTGGCTTTTGCCCCGCACCTCCTGCATGTGCCTGTCTTTGTGAGCGGCTTTGTCTGCGCGGCCTGGGGCTACGCCCTGGGCATGCAGTACCGGGGCTGGCCCGTTCCAGCCCGCTGGCTGCGTGTTTTGCTGGCCCTGACTTGCTTGGCGCTGGTGCTTTTCACCTATGGCCGCTCCTTTGGCCGGGATGCCGGGGTCGCGCTCCTGTCCCTCATGCTCGGGCTCAAGGCAGTGGAGAGCAAATCCGTGCGCGATCTGCTGGCACTGCTCTTCCTGTCGTATTTCGTGGTCGTGACCAATGTGCTCTATTCCCAGACCCTGGTCATGAGCGCGTACATGTTTTTTTCGGTCATGGCCGTGACCGCGTCCCTGGTCCATCTGCATTCCGGGGAGACCCGCATGCTTCCGGACCTGCGGCGCGGGGCCCTGCTTCTCGGCCAGGCCCTGCCCCTGGCCCTGCTTCTGTTCGTTTTTTTTCCACGTCTGCAGGGCGCCCTCTGGGGCGTTCACGACGAACGCGAGGAGGGGGTCAGCGGGTTTAGCGATACTCTGGAACCGGGCTCGGTGGCGGGCCTGTCCCTGTCCCGGGAGGTGGCCTTCAGGGTCGATTTTCCCGGCGCCATCCCTGACCGAGACGGCCTCTATTGGCGCGGCCTGGTTCTGGACAGTTTCGACGGAGTGACGTGGTTTCGGAATTTGCCTTTTGACCTTGTCCCCCCCCGCGCAGATGCCGTTCCAGCGCAAAGCGTGTCGTATACGCTGACCATGGAGCCGCACAACAGGGAGTGGGTTTTTGCCCTTGATCTGCCCGTGCTTGCGCCCCGAGGCGCGGTGCTGCGGTCCGACCAGACACTGTCCAGCCTGCGCGTCGTCCGCTCGCGGGTGCGTTACGATCTCGCATCGGTACCGACTCCTGCCTTCTCGCCTGTTCCAGGCCCTGCTTGGACCGCGTTGCCTGAGGTTGGCAATCCCAGGGCGCGCGCCCTGGCCGGTGAATGGAAGGCCGCAGGCCTCTCGCCGGGCGAGATGGTCGCGGCCGCGCTCAAACTTTTCCGGGAGGGCGGGTTTGTCTACAGCCTGCGTCCTGGAGCCGCAGACGAGGACATCGTTGATCAGTTTTTGTTTGCAACCCGCCTGGGATATTGCGAACATTATTCCTCGGCCATGGCCTTTCTGCTTCGCGCCGCCGGGGTTCCGGTCCGGGTCGTGGTCGGCTATCAGGGCGGGGAAGAGAATCCCGTGGGCGGGTACCTCATCGTCCGGCAGTCCGACGCCCACGCCTGGGTCGAAGTCTGGGTGGACGGCCGCTGGTTGCGCGTCGATCCTACCGCAGTGGTCGCGCCGCAGCGGCTGGTGACCGGGGTGGAGTCCTTCGTGCCCCAGGTGCAAGGTGGGGTGTTGCCCGAAGGAGTGCAGGCCCTGCGCAAGGTGGGTCGTTTTTTTCAGTTGGGGTGGGACGCGGCCAACAACTCCTGGAACCAGTGGGTGCTCGGCTTCAGTCACGAACGGCAGCGGAACCTGTGGGAGCGTCTGGGCGTCGACCCGACCACCACGGCCGGAGCCGGAAAGCTCGCTGGCGTCCTGGCCCTGGGTCTTTGCATCGTCCTGGGCGGGGTGTTCGGGGTCATGTTGCGTTCGCGGCGGGGAGAACGGGATCAGGTTGTTTTTTTGTACGACCGCTTTTGTCGCAGATTGGCCAGGCTGGGATTGCCTAAAGGGCCCGCCGAGGGCCCGCGCGATTTTTCTCGGCGCATTGGCACGCAGCGCCCCGATTTGGCTTCGGCTGTGCGGGCCATTGTCGATGCCTACGTCGAGCTGCGCTACAGCGGCCGGGGAGACCTGGCCGCATTCCAACGAATGATTGGCGAATTTATGGGGAGAAAGATTTGATGGAAGAAAAAAAGGGTGCCCTGGTGCCGGTGGACAAGAAGGAAGAGCCTTCCGTCACGCCGGTGGAGCAGGAATATGAGCACGCCAAAACATATTTCAAGGAATCCACGCTCCAGGCGGCCAGGGTCAACGCGGCGCTGCTCACCGTGCTGGGGTTGTTTGTGGTGCGGGGAATCCGGTTTGCGTGGGAGGCCTTGAGTTGTCATTTTCCATGGCGCAGGAAAAAATAAAGGCGCCCGCAGGCGCCTTGAGCTTTCGGCTTTATTCAGCGTTGGCCCAGAATTCCGGCCTTGAATTTTTCACCCGGCCCGGGCTTGGGCCCGATCCAGCAGGCCAGCAGGGCATCGCTGAAATCCTTGCCCGGGATCACGCCTTTGAGCTGACCGCGCACCATGACCGTGGTCCCTTGCGCCGGATCGTAAAGACAGGTCAGCGTTTCGCCTTTGTCCATGGTTTCCATCATGCCCCCGAGCTTTACGAAGCGTTCCTTGAGGGACGCGTCGGCGGAGGGAGTGTTGGCGTCCAGGCCTTCCAGCCAGGCGCTGGCGATTTTTTCAGCCTCGACCTTGCGCACAAAATGCATGCTCATGGCCCGGGGAGCGTCCGTCGCCAGGATGGCCGCGGGGTCCGTGGAGGGCACGGCCAGATAGAGGCCGGCGGCATAGACGTCGAAAAAGGTGAAGGTGCGCATGCCCAGGCCGTTCAAGGCCAGGGAGGAATCACCTAGGGATATCTGGTCGGGCAGAGTCACATCGCCGATCTGGCTGCCCGAGGCAGGGGACGCCAGACACAGGATAAACAGGCAGATGAAGATGTATTTGCGGATCATGAGTGATTCCTTTGTTGCTATCTTGCTGAAATATTGAAATTGTATCAAATAACTCTTGGTGGTGTTGAGCGCTCGCTTAACATTGGTTTCGCAAAATGAAAAGGGGCAATGGCGCCATACCCCTGGCGGAGAGAGCATGCTGGTCGCGATTCTTTCGGATATTCATGGCAACATCGAAGCCCTCGACGCTGTCTGGCAGGACATGACGTCCTTTCCAGTCGGCCGGGTGATCAGCCTGGGGGATGTGGTCGGCTACGGGCCGAATCCGGAGGAGGCTGTTTTTTCGGTGCGTGAGCGTGACGTGCTGTGCTGCATGGGCAATCATGAGCTGGGTATCGTCAACGCGTCGGAACGGGACTGGTTCAATTCCACGGCGCAAAAAGGGCTGGGGCTGACTTCGAGCCTGTTGTCCTCTGCGAGTCTGCAGTACATAGCTTCTTTGCCGCGGTTCGTGTGTTTTGCCGGGGCCAGATTTGTGCACGGATTCCCCCCTGACAGTGTGACCACCTACCTGTTCCAGGCCGACGATGACGATCTGGCGGCATGGTTCGGTCAGGGCGAAGGGCTGACCTTTGTCGGCCATACCCATGAATTGGGTCTGCTCAGCTGGGACGGGACCGGAGTGGTGCGCCGGAATCTGGCCCGGGAACGCTTTGTGCTGGATGGGAATCCCTGCATCGTCAATTCGGGCAGCGTGGGCCAGCCCCGGGACGGGAACAACAACGCCAAGTATCTGCTCTGGAATACACAGACGGGCGTGATCGAGGTTCGCTTTGTCTCCTATGATATCGAACGTACCGTCGCTAAAATTCGTGAGCGGGGTTTTCCAGAGTATTACGCGACGAGGCTGTGGTAACCATGAAGATCGGGCGCTACAAAGTGTTGGGGTCCCTTGGCCGGGGAGGCATGGGCGGAGTCTACAAGGTCGGGCATCGAACTTTGGGCCGGGTCATGGCCTTGAAGCTCCTGCAGCCTCACGAACTCTTGAACGAACTCATGGGCGAGGAGCAGGTGCGGTCCGCATTTTTGCGTGAGGCGAGGCTCCTGGGCGCATGCGAGCATCGCAATATCGCCACGGTCTGGGATCTGGACGAGGATCGGGGGCGCCCTTTCATGGTCCTTGAGTATCTGTGCATGAATGTGGGGAGCCTCATCGGTGAGGGTCGGGTGGTGGAGGACAGGACCCGGGTTGTTCCTCCGTTCGCGGCCCTCGATTTCGTGCGCCAGACCCTTGACGGGCTTGAGTACCTGCACGGCCGGGGCATCGTCCATCTCGACGTCAAGCCCGGCAACCTGATGCTCGGCAGCGACGGGACGATCAAGCTCATCGACCTTGGCTTGTCGCGACTGCGTGGCGAGGTCTGGACCAAGCCTCGGGGATTGAAGATCGGCTCACCATATTACGCAGCGCCGGAACAGGAGGACAGCCCCGAGCAGGCGGATGAGAGGGCTGACCTTTATGCCGTGGGGGTGGTGTTGTACCGTCTGGTCAGCGGGCTCTTGCCTGTGGGCGGGCTGGCGGATTCGCCCCTGTTTTCCGCAGAGTGGCGGGATTTTTTTGCGCGCGCCCTGGCAGTTGATCCGGATAGGCGATTTCAAAGCGCTGCAGCACTGCGCGAGCATTTGGATCGCTTGGAGGCAGGCCTTCGGAGCCGTTGGGAAAATGACTGCGTGTTGCGTGAGCCGGTGTGCGCCACCATGGGCAATCTGCGCTCGGTGCCGCTGCGCACGGGGGTGACTCCGCGTCCCTTCGGTTTTCTGGACGAACTGTCCCGGCCGCTGAAGTTTCACGAGGGCGAACTGGAAGAGGTCGAAGGCGGCTGGCTGGACCGCTGCGCCGAACTGCTCTGGGGCCCCGTCTCTCCTTGGCCCATGACCTGGGACGAGGGCATGGCCTCTGTGTTCGATGATTGGCGGATGCCCACGGTGGAGGAAGCTGTCTCCTTGTTGCGGCCCGGCCAGGGGTTGGAGGAGTTCTGTCATCGGCCCTTTGGAGACAGGTACTTATGGATCTGGACAGGGGATCGGCGCAGCTATGCATCGGCCTGGTTCGTCGATGTGGGAGGGGGCGCGGTCCTGGCCCAGGACAGGAGTTGCCGTTTTCATGTGCGGCTTGTGCGGTCTGTTTGAAAGTGGTTGATGAAGAAGGGTGCGGTGATTGGTGTGAGAGCGGCGATGGCGGGAAGGTGGACAAGCATGTGGATGATGGAGATCGGGGCTTGGCGTGAGAGCGGCGGGCCGGATTGGGCCGGGAGTCGTTCCGAAACTCCTTCACCGGCCTCGCAGAGTTGCATCGTCTTTGTGCAGGGCGGGAAAGATGGGCAGTGCGCCTGGCAACGATACAACAAGCGATGCCTGGCTCAGTCAGACAGTCGGCCCGTCTCCCGGCCCAACCCGGCCCGCCTTGTGGTGATGGCGGGCGAGCGGCCAAGAGGGACCGTGACCACCCGGAACCCACAGGGGCAGGCCCCCGTGCCTGCCCTCTTTCGAGCCGCAGGGTGTGTCCGTAAAATTTTAGAGATCGGAGAATAGGCGTGGACAGTGGTTTTTGGCAGGTTTTCGCGGTGGGGGTGGCTGTGGCGGTAGCGCCGGGGCCGGATTTTTTCATGGTTTTGCGCAACAGCCTCTCCCGAGGCCGTCTGGCCGGAGTCATGACCGCCCTTGGCATCGGCTCCGCCCTGGTCGTGCATGTGGTTTATTCCGTGCTCGGCCTGGCGCTGGTCATCGCTTCCAGTCCGGCCGTGTTCGGCATGATCCGCCTCTGCGGAGCCTTGTATCTGATTTATATCGCCGCACGCTGTCTGTTCGGCAAGAAGACCGACATGCCGGATGGGTGTGACCGGGCCGAGCCCGTGGACGCAACCGATTCGCCGTTGCGTGGCTGGCGTGAAGGGTTCTGGTGCAACCTCCTGAACCCCAAGGCAGCCCTCTTTTTTCTGAGCATCTTCTCCCAGTTCATGACTCCCGCCACGCCGAGCTTTCTGCGCTGGGTCTATGGCGCCGAGGTCATCGTCATCGTCACGGTCTGGTTCGTGCTGCTGGCGCTTTTTTTGTCCACGGACCGCCTGCGTGGCATGTACAGAGGCTTGGCGCGCTGGATCGACGGGGGCGTGGGCGTGATATTTGGCGGAGTCGGCTGTTCGATTCTGGTGCAGGAGGCGCGGCGGGTGCTGTGAGGACCGGACAAAACTGCTCGAAAGGTTTGAGAACGGGCGGCATGGCGAATCACTGCCATGCCGCCCGT